>Ga0075012_10001100_pt1 | contig 28223 bp, 32 predicted proteins | sample All_14_2_FD_71474 | JGI IMG/M metagenome (GOLD analysis project Ga0075012, IMG submission 71474) | Freshwater microbial communities in response to fracking from Pennsylvania, USA - Allegheny Zone_MetaG_DW_15 | ecosystem: Environmental > Aquatic > Deep subsurface > Groundwater > Drilled...
AGTATCACGCTATTGTTATTTATCTCGGTACCGTATTCTCCGTAATCCACTTCATACTGAATCTCCGTATCATGTGCAGGCAATGCCAGTTCTCCTAAAATATCTGAATAAAAAGGAACCGGGGTTACGCTGCCTGCTTTCCAGATGCCTATGACTTGCTTTGCTAGAAGCATAGTACTTTCGTTATATTGATACTCTTGGCGTTCGGTCTCTTCCTGGTAGGTGACCACGACCTCTCCATGGTCATTCAATCCGGAGACACTGTAAAAAGCCGTTTCGCCGTCTTTAATCGGGTCGATTTGACCCTGGGTCCAAAGTCCTGAACCATCGGCATTTTCCAATAGAACCTGATTTACGTTATTGATCCTCGAAGCGGAACCCTCCCCCAGATCAACGACAGCATAACGGACAATGGGCAGTCTTGGAGGGGAAAGTAGGGGTTCATTGGCCCATCCGTCCACCCCGTCCAGAGCACCATCCTCATCGCTGTCTGGATTATTGACGTCTGTTCCGGCTTCTATTTCCTCGGCGTTGGTCAGGCCATCTTCATCTTTGTCCCCCAATGCGCCATCTGCCGGGTCGTTGGGATTTAGCCCTTTGTAAATTTGCCAATCGTCTGGTAGGCCGTCTCCTAGAAGATCAATATTTTCGAGAGGATTCGTGCCTTGGAGTAGCTCGGCCATGTTGCCTACCCCATCCCCGTCGAAGTCCGATCCTGAGGCGTCACTGGTGACGATGTCGCTGGAGGCCAAACGCCAGAAGCCTCTGTCGGTGCCTACGGTGGGCTCAAAAGCCCACTCTTTGGTTGCCCCATTCCCGGACTCTATAAGAGGCACCCAATTCCAGGGCTGTTGGATCAAGTCGTCCGTATGCTGCAGAAAGTAGGTTCGGCCATTAACACTTGGCCAAGTCAGTCGGAAAAGATTGTTGGCCGAATCCCACTCAATACGGAATTGGTGGTCTGGTTCGGTGGCGGTTGAAAATAATGTGGAGACCAGAAGACAGCCCATCATCGCCAAAGCTATGGAGCGGCCTGTTCTTTGTTTGGTGAAGGAGATTTTCGGGTTCATTACCGTGATGAACTCCTAATGGGGAAATACCGGAGGACAGTGTCCTTGGGCTTGGGAGGATTGGCCAAAAGGGCTTTTTCTTCCTCAAGTCGGCGCGCCTCCCGCTCAAAGTATGCTGTGGTCAGGAGAGCTTGGTGTGCATCGTAATAGCGGTGAAGGTCTTCAACGGCTTGTTTTACCCCTGCCGGGATGACGGTCTTACTGGTCCACTGGTATTGCGTGGGTAATACCACAGGAGGCAGGAGTTTTTGCTTGGCTAGAGTGGCCTCGTCTACGAGGTTATCCAGCGGAATGTGGAAAAGGAAGGTGCCTCGCCCTTCTCGCTCGTAATCAAACATCCCATCCAAGTAGCGCATGGGCAGGGTTGTGCGGAAAACCGCTTCTTTGTCCGCAACTTGGAAACGCACTTCAGACCACACGGCGTCTATTTGCAGGGAAGACACCATCAACTGCACCGGCTCGGGGCCTTCGTGAACTTCCGCACCAGGCGAGGTTGAGACAGGGACAGGAGTCTTCACTGGCTGAGGCTTGAGCACCGGGGGAACAATGCGCTCGTAAGTTATGGAATGATCCTCCAACACCACCTGCTGGCTGTCGAGGACGACAGGGGAATTGGTTGCGGCTAGAAGACTGCCTGAAAACATCAATCCAATGACTGGCAACGGCACAAACTTCTTCCGGGAAGAGTATCCCAAGACAAAAAATGTTTGGCATGGAGACATCATATTAATTCTATCGGAGTGAACACTCGTCTCTTCTGAAATGCAAGACCATAATCAAGGCAAACAATCGATGCCGCAATAATTCGAAGAGGCCGTGTGGGAAAATTCATAGGCTGGGTTGGACTGCATAGCTTCTTTTCTCCATAGGGACCGCGAGAACACGGCGGATGCTGTTGAGTAAACCTGCCAGTTCAAATGGTTTGAGGAGATAATCCGCCGCGCCCAGAGCAAGTGCCTCATCCCTGAGTTCGGCTTCTTGCTGCCCGGTCAGAAATATCACCGGTGTGTCTTGTGTCCGTTCGTTTTCGCGAAGGTGTCGCAAGACTTCGAGGCCGTTCATCCGGGGCATGGTCATGTCCAACATAATTAAGTCGAAGGAATGGGTTTCGAGCAAAACCAAGGCTTCGCTGCCGCACGAAGCGTGAGTCGTCAGCATACCGAGATGCCTGAAAACCATACTAAGCGCAGCCAATACCGCAACATCGTCATCCACCAAAAGAATCTTCATTTTATATCTTCATCTCAATTGATCTTCTCTGAAGATTTCCCCAAAAAACCTTTATCGTCGGCAACCGCTAAACAATAAAGCCGCTTGTCCTTGGATAGCGAACTCTCAGTTCAAATCAAACTAAAAAAGAACTGGCAGTTCGCCGTAGTAGAACAAATATTTCTCCATTCTTGTACGCAGAGTGCAAAACCAAGTCTCGAAGAGGTCACTGCGTATTTTGGGCCAAAACATCCGCCAACTACGCAACGAGGCAGGACTCAGCCAGGATCAGCTTGCAGTCAAGGCCGATATGACCAAACGTTATGTTCAAATGATCGAATCCGGTCAGAAATGCCCCTCGTTGGCCACCGTTAAGCAGCTGCATGATGCCCTGAGATGTCCTTATGAGCGTTTATTGGCTGGGTTTTAACTTTTTTTAGCTTCTAACATGTTAACCCACAACGGAAACACTTCACCTGTTGAACCTACAATTAGGGATCGAGTGTGTTATTGTGAAAGACAGCATTTTCTGCTAGTAGCCAATTCACGCAAATCCTCATTTCAGTTGGATGCACTCCTGAACGCTATGTGGCACGAAATATCTCCGCCACTCTGCAATCTCCGAAATTTTGTCCCCATTGCAGGAAAAAGGGCCAACTACTCGCCTTGGGGTATTATTATCGCTTTATAAGCGGCCTAAATAGGGATTCCCTGGAACTTCCCATACGCCGCTTCCGTTGCGCCCACTGCGGGCATACGGTAAGTCTTCTACCAGACTTTGCCCAACCATACCGTCTCGTCCGTAACTCAACGGTAGAGGCCTATTTTGACAATCGGATCTGGGAGCCTGGCAGTCACCGCTGGGCTTCCTTGCTCGAGCAATACTGGAGACGTTACGTCTGCTGGGTTCCAAACTTGGTTCGATACGCTGGGAACTACCCCGGATTAGACCCACCTCTGCATGATCCACAGCAGTGTTGGGTCTTGTTTCTGAGCGTCGGTGGAAGTCTGGAGAAAACTACCTTGAGCCTAGTGTCACGCCACCAAGTCACCATGTTCAACAAATACCAGTGTCATACGCCATGCTCACCAACTGGAAAATTGTCCTGATCCACACAACTTATTGATTTCTTTCATCTTGCCTGTTCAGGAATGATCGAACTCAAGCGATGTTGAAAAGAAATCACAGGAAAAATGGACAATACATGGGCAAGCGAATGCCGTGGGGCAATTTGCGGCATGATGAAAGACGCATGCAGTTGCAGTCATTTGACAATCGACGGAGGCAATCTGGAATTATAACTGTATGACGAATGTCTTAAAACCTTCCCAAATTTCGCCACTCATCATCAAAGCTGTGGCATACGTACGCATGTCTACAGAGCACCAGCAGTATTCCACCAACAACCAAATGGATGTGATCCAGGAATACGCCCTGAAGCGAGGCATGGAGATCATGAAGGTATTTTCTGATGAAGGTAAAAGCGGCCTAAACATTCATGGCCGTGATTCCCTTGGAAAATTGATCGCTGAAGTTACCTCAGGGATTGCAGGCTTTTCTTGTATTCTCGTCTATGACGTGAGCCGCTGGGGACGTTTTCAGGATGCCGATGAAAGTGCCCATTACGAATACCTGTGCAAGATGGCAGGGATTTCCGTTCATTACTGCGCGGAGCAATTTGAGAATGATGGCAGTCCGGTTTCCACCATTGTCAAAGGTGTCAAAAGGGCGATGGCCGGGGAATACAGTCGTGAACTTTCCTCCAAGGTCTACCAGGGAGCCTGCCGTCTGGTGCAACTTGGATTTCGCCAAGGTGGTTCTGCTGGCTACGGGTTACGTCGCATGCTTGTGGATCAGAACGGCAGAAACAAGGGTCTCCTCGCCATAGGCGAGCACAAAAGCATCCAGACTGACCGGGTAATTCTTGTGCCCGGCCCGAAAGATGAGACGGATAATGTGCAGTGGATTTACCGTCTTTTTGTCGAAGAAAGGAAAAATGAAAAAGATATCGCCCTCTTCCTCAATGCACAGGGTTTCAAAACTGATTTTGGGCGGGATTGGACCCGGGGAACGGTCCATGAGGTTCTGACCAACGAAAAATACATCGGGCACAATGTCTATGCCCGCACTTCGTTCAAACTGAAGCAAAAGCATGTCATCAATCCCCCGGAAACCTGGGTGCGGTCAGACCGTGTTTTCGAAGGTATTATTGATGCCAATCTCTTTTATACGGCACAGGGAATCATACTGGCCAGAAGCAGGCGGTTGACGGATGATGAAATGCTCGATCATCTCAAAGAAGTTCTGGAGAAACACGGTCGCATTTCCGGGCTTCTGATCGATGAGGCGGAAACCACGCCCTCAAGCACTGCTTACCGATGTCGCTTCGGGAGCCTGGTAAGGGCATACAGTCTGATTGGCTACACACCTGAAATTGATTATTCGTTCATCGAGGAAAACCGGAAACTGCGGTCACTCCATCCCCAAATTGTACGGGAGGTGCAGGAGCACCTACAACAGAGAGGGATCACGGATTTTCTGGATGCGGCTGGCGGTGCATTTCAAATCCACGGAGAAATGACTGTTTCCATTGTGCTCGCCCGCTGTACCCAGACTGAGGCCGGCTCTCTCCGCTGGCTGATCCGTCTTGAGGATAGTCTGAAACCGGATCTTACCATTGCCGTCCGCATGAATGAAGATAATGCGACAGTGCGGGACTACTATCTCTTGCCTGGCATCGACATGACCTTGAACCAACTCCGCATGGCAGAATACAATGGCCTGCTACTGGACGGCTATCGCTTCGACGGTTTGGATTATTTCTATTCCATAGCTGAACGCATTGAACTTTCTGAGATCTCCGTATGAAGAATGACCAGCATGTTCGAATGATCCCAATCAACCAAGTCCGGGTCATCAATTCGCGGGCGCGGGACAAAAAGTGTTTTGATTTGATCACAACTAATATTTCCAATGTAGGGTTAAAAAAACCCATCACCGTTAGCCGTCGACAAATGCGGGAGGGTGAAGGGATGGAGGGATATGATTTGGTTTGCGGCCAAGGGCGTATGGAGGCCTTCATGGCCCTGGGTGCCAGCCAAATTCCGGCCATCATCCTGGATGTTCCAAAGGAAGACCGGTTGCTCATGAGTTTGGTGGAAAATCTCGCCCGTCGTCCCGTGCGCCCGATGGAATTGATCCAAGAAGTCCAACGCTTGAAGAAAGCCGGATACGACGATGCTGCCATTGCCAAGAAGCTTGATATTTCCAATTCCTATATTTCGGGAATCCATGCCTTGATCAAAGCTGGAGAGGAAAGATTATTGCAAGGTGTCCTGAATGGCAAAATACCCATGCACACGGCCATCACCATCGCCCGACTTGGGAATGAGGAGGCTCAAAAGGAATTGTTGCAAGCCTTTGACGAAAACCAGCTATCTCAGCGCATGCTCCGTTCCGCCAAGCGGATTTTAGAGGAGCGAAAACACAAAGGAAAACAGCTTGGTCAATCCGGACGTAAAAAAGGTACAGGTGTTGTGTCATCAGCCACCAGCATTGTACGCGCCTATCAGAAGGAAGCGGCAAAGAAGCACCTTGTTGTCAAAAAGAACCGTGTTTGCGAAAGCAAGTTGCTTTTTGTGGTGGCTGCTATTCGAGATCTCTTGAATGACCGTCAGTTTTGCCAATTGTTGCAAACAGAAAGTTTGAACACCCTTCCCAAAGTTCTGACGGAAAGGATCAAATCCCATGGCGCATAATGAATCCAGAGATCCCAAGGCGGCATTTGAAATGGATGGGAAAGTTCTACCCTTAGAAGCTGTGAAAAAAGTCATGATTTAGCCAATCTGCGAGCCAATAACGATCCCGAGGCGATGTAGATCATGGCCTCGGAGTGTTCCGTCTTCATTTCGTAATCTTTGGATAGTCTGCGGAAATTGCCCAGCCAGGCAAAGGTTCGCTCAACGACCCACCGCATAGGCAATACTTCAAATCGATCGGTGTGGATTTTTTTGACCACCTCTCCACGGAGATGGCGGTGACGCGGCAGATTGGCCAACCAATCCAAAAACTTTCCCGCGTAACCCCCGTCTACGAAGACCACTTGGAGCCAGCCGTAAAACAGCAGGAAGGGTTCCAATAGCTTGGCCCCGTCCCGATCCTGTATCCCGGCACTGTGCACTTTGACTCCCAGGATCAATCCCAGGGTGTCTACGAGTAGATGTCGTTTGCGTCCTCGTATCCTTTTGCCCGCATCAAATCCACGCTCTCCGGGCTGGCTAGCCATTTTAACACTTTGGCTGTCGATGATCGCCGCCGTGGGGGCTTTTTTTTTGAGTTTTTGACCCGGACCTTTTCTCGGAGCCGATCGTTGATTTTTTGCCAGATCCCCAGCTTATGCCATTTGGCAAAATAATAGTAAACTAGCCGCCAGTGCGGAAACTCCCGAGGCAACATCCGCCAGGTGCAACCACTGCGCACCACGTAGAAAATTGCATCCACCATCTGTCGGATCGGATATCGGGCCGGTCGCCCCAACTTCGACGGCCCGGGAAGCAGTGGCTCGATTATCGCCCATTCATGTTCGGTCGTGTTGCTCGGATAAGGCTCAGCTTGGGTTGCCATCCCAAGCTTTTCACAAAACTCAAAGGCCTTGTACAGCCTTCAAACAGACTTTTTTCACAGCTTCTTAGATTTAATACTTCCCATAAAGCTCATCAAAGAGCCGGAAAAATCCTACCGGCGATACCGAACAATCTTGGCATCAATCAGAGAAATTGGCGTGATCGAGCCTCTGATTGTCTACCCCCAAAAGGGGAAGGGAGGCCACTATCATATCCTTGACGGGCATTTGCGTTTTTATGCCCTCAAACAACTTGGGAAAACAGAAACGCTTTGTCTGGTCGCGAAGGATGATGAAGCTTTTACCTATAACCACCAAATCAACCGCCTTAGTCCCATCCAAGAACACCTCATGATCAGCAAAGCTGTAAAAAACGGTGTCACTCCAGCCCGGATCGCAGCAGCGCTGAATATCGAAGAACAAAAAGTGCAGTTTCTGCTTAATCTTCTGGAGGGTATTCACCCTGAGGCGGCGGAAATTCTCAAAGATAAACATATGGCACCTCAGGCAGTTTATATGCTGCGAAAGGTGGTGCCTTTGCGACAAATTGAAATGGCTGAACTGATGGTGAACATGAACAATTATACAGTCGCCTATGTCAAAGCCCTATTAGTGGGAACAGCCAAAAGTCAGCTTTTAGCTCCAGAAGCGCCTAAAAAAGTTAAAGGTCTTAGTACCGAGGATATTGCCAAAATGGAGGAAGAAATGCATGGGCTGGAAGAATCATTCCGCCATACCCAGGACTCCTACAGCGAGAATGTCATGCATTTGACCGTCATCAAAGCTTACCTTAAACGTCTTTTGGATAATGCCAGAATAGTTCGTCACCTGGCATCCAAACATCCGGACGTCCTACAGGAATTTCAAACTATTACTTCTTTGGAAGCTTTATAGGAAAGGTATTGTGAACAGGCTCCTAAAGCTGTCTCTGAGTGGGCGTATAGCCACCGTGCCTGATCCACAAAGCCAGCACTTTTGATCACGATAAATACAGTGGCTCACTGATACCAAAACTGACACCAAAAGCTGAGTTTGGTTAAGAGCAAGTAGTTAAAGAATTAGCTTGAGTTACTCTGTAAATGAGTTATTATGTCTCTCAAATAGAGCTTTCCAGACTTCGAGCCCTACCTCCGGAGCCACTACGCAAGTCATTCTGGCTGTGCGTGTTACTTTGGAGAGCTTGGCGTCATTGGCCCATTTGCCAGTGGATTTGCCAGTAGGATTGCCCGGTTTTTGAGTGCTGGAGCCTCCTCCATCACTAATCCGTGCGAGCTCCAAGCGTCCTCGTTAACGCGAGGGCTGGAGATCGTTCAATCTTGGTTCTGTCACAAGGAACCAATGAAGGATCGCTTCAAACTCTATCGCCGGAGCAATCGCGTCTGGTATTCAGAGGACACGATCACCGGCAGGCAATCGAGCCTTAAAACACGCTGCAAGCCCGTTGCCTTGCGCCTGATGGCATCGCACAACCAGGCCGCCTCCCAGCCTGCCTTGAACATCGCCATGGCCAAGGCCTACCTGCAAGGCCGCAGCCCTGAGTTTACCGAGCGCACCTGGGCTGATGTGATTACCGAGATTGCCCACAGCTACTCCGGCCCCACCTTGGAGCGTTGGCAGCGGGTGACTCGCAGCAAGCCCTTTGAATACCTCCGGCCCTTGCGTCTGGTCGATACCGAGGGCTCGCACTTCCTCCAGGCATTGAGGCATCCCCGAGCTGGCACCTCCACAAACCTCTGGCTGCGACGCATGCACAATTTTACCTTGGATATGGGCTGGCTCCTCATGCCCGTCCTGCCCAAGGCTGGATGGCCCAAGATCAAGCACCAGACCCGCTATGCCGTCACCCAGGCTGAGCATGAGCAAATCATTGCCTCTGAGCAGAACGAGGAGCGCAAAGCCTTCTATGAGCTCCTATGGGAAACGGGTGGCTCACAGTCGGACATTGCCTGCCTGTCCTGGGCGAATGTGGATGCAGAGCAAGGGATCATCTTTTACCACCGCAAGAAACTCGAAAGCCGGGGAGGGGATGCCGCGAGGATTCGCATAGGAGCCCGTTTGCAAGCGATCTTGGAGAAGTTGCCTCAGGAGGGGTTATTCTTCCCAAGGATTGCCAAGGAAGAATCCAAGCACCGCTCTGCGGAGTTCAAGCGACGCTGCCGGGTTATCAGCATCGTAGGCCGCAGCCTCCACAGTTACCGCTATGCCTGGGCGGAACGCGCTTGCCGTGCGGGAATGCCTGAGCGTGAAGCCATGGCCCATCTAGGCCATAAGAGCTTGGCGATTCACCGGGCTTACGCGAGGAAGGCAGATGGCGTCACCATGCCGCTGGAGTATTACGAACACCAAAAGTTCAAAAAAGTACTTATGTTTGAGATGGCTACAGGTGGCAAGGCAGCTTGATAACTGGAAGCAATTGTCATGTTAACGCAGCAATAGCTAATACTGTCGTAGTAATAACGGTTAGTAGTGCAGTAATAAACAATGTAGAACCCAACTTACTTTCGATGCATTGTACTAGCGCAAAATTGAGATATTCATACAGCCGGGCTCTAACTGGATACATAAGTAAACTAACAATCAAAGACACACCTATAATAAATAGAGGATATATTGGCAAGATTACAATTGCTTTGAGCCATAGGCTCGCACAAACCCAAAAAACTAGAATAGTTGTGAAATATAGCCATATGGCCAGATATACAGAAAAATAGGCGGATAAGGGAATCCCGGTGAAGAGAAGCGCCCCTAAAAAAGGAATTGTTAACCCGCCAATTATGAAAAGCGATACTGAAGAAACTAATACTATTGCAAGAGAGATAAAAGCGAATCCAGCAAATAGCGTAACACTCCCTTTTGAGTGAACCACTTCTCTCAGAAATTGTCTGGATAATGCAATACTGAAAGAATTTATCAAGGTCAGCCAAATCCAACAAAAGATTATAAATGCGGCCATGTAGCCCCATTTAATTTCAAATTTATCTAGCTTTGAAAGAAATTCATAAAATGGTTTCAGCTTCTCGAATTCTTCTGCCGTAACTTTTCCGCGTTCTGTTGGATTCTTGATTATTGTGCGAGAAATCTCGGCTACCGATTCAATTACACTCGTAGGATTTGGATTTATAACAAGGAAGCTCTGCTTCCATATTAGCGTAGATAAAATACTTAGCAGCAGAAACGAAGCGGCTAAATATGCGGACATTTTAATGCTTTTAAGTGAAAATAAGCGTCTGCCAAAGAATTTATCGGATATGGAGTTCAATAAAGTAAAATGGTGTAATACCAATTGCATCCCCGATAGTTCGCTGGCGATTATTTTCCATTTGGCCAGCTTGTCTATAAGTATAGAATTATTTACTCCAAACTTATGTTTGAATAAAAATTCACTCCACAATGCTGCTATAAAAACAGCAGTACAGAACCATAAAATTATTTTAAGAAAAAAATGCATCTAATTTTATTTTTGCAAACACAATCAAACAGTGATTAAAGAGAGGCTGCTAGTGTTGGTCAATATTTTACAGCGTTGGCTGACCTAGTATTTCCGCGAAGTGCTCCCAGAACCAATCCGCCAAATGGTCAATCTTTCGGGACTTATCTAAAGTGTTTTGAAGGTTTTTTGCATAGGTCACGCGAATACCTTTGATTGGCTGGCGAACATCAACAAACGCCCGACTAAAACAAACCACGCCGTTTACCCAAATATCTTGCTGAGCGTAGGTTTTCAAATGCCCCCCCAGCCAAAGGGAATTTGAAAGTGTTTGCCTGATGAAGTCCTTTTCAGGAAAAGGCCTGCCGTTGAGAAGCAAGGTTCTGCCGTCTGCCGTAACCCGTCCATTGTGGGATTTTGTTTCTACCACCACCACCGCTCCTCCCCGTGTAAGGACTACGTGATCAATATTCCCCTGGGGGCAACGGACATCATGAAAAACTTGGTATAGACTGGAATCAAGCGCGTCCAGAATTGCTCCAATTGTTTCCTCTCCCACCGCTCCGCGTGCTGCCCGCTTTTCCTTGTGCTTAACCTGCTTGATCCAGGAGCCCCCCACTTCATCGATTGCTTTGATTAGAACGAAAACGACCACCACTCCCACAATTGTGCTCGTCCCTTGAAGTAAACCAATACAGCCCCACAAGAGAAGCAGGCAAAGCATAGTCAACCCAGCCCGCATCATGTAACGCTTGAATTCTAGATCCCTCGTAGAACGCCCGGCTTTGGCTGCCATGAGAAGAATCAAAGCTGATTTGCCGTAACAAAACAATGCCGTTTGATTTCTCTCCTTAGATTGTTTGATTCTTCGCTTTGAATCTTTGATTCATTTGATTGTCTAAATCAAAGCCCTACAGGGTCGAATTCTCCCCTTTGAGGGAGGCGTTTTTCTTAATCCAATTCTGGGAAATCAATTTGGTAGCCTTTGAGAGCCACTTTTCATCCTTGGTTAATTCCAGAATGACCGCAGAGGCAAACCATTTGGGCGCATTGGCAGCCGGATTGCCCAAAGGGGTGAGCATTCTGGCTTTCACCAGGACGGGAATGTCATGCTTTTGAAATCCCAGCAATATGCCTACCTGCTCCATATCGAGCCGTGCCGGTAGCCTGGGAGCATTGAGTAATTCACTATTTGTCAGACTGAGCATAATTTTACCTCAAAAGCGTTTGAATTCGTCCGAATTGGTTTTGAATCTGTCTGAAATGGTCATTTCAATACCATTTTGAATTGTCCGAAATGGGCTGAAATTGACGCTTTTCGCTTTGATTGATTTTGCCGAAATGGTTTTGAATTGGCGCTTTTGGCAGGGCCATTTTGGGCAGTTCCTGTCCATTTCGGTATCAATTCGACGGTTTTGAATGTTCATGGTGAATTCAAATCAGGTTCATTTGTGCGTAAATCGCAGGCCTTGGGGGTGGTTTGGGTGCTGAAAACGTACTGAATTGCTCCAAAACGCCATCCTCTGCCCAATTTTCCTCCATCATTCTTGGGCCGAAAAGGAGGGCCAAGGTCGAAATGGGCATCTTAATCAGCTTCCAGACGGTGCTTTTGGCTTTTTCAAAAAGCTTAATGTCCCTGGAGGTCGTATAACGCCGATACTTGGCAGCACGGTGGTTAAGCAGCATCTCCTTGCTCATGTATTTGGACACGTAGGCCGAAATACGCTGAATATCGACCTGACGGATATCCACCATGCGGCCTCCTCCTACCGCGCTCCAGGCTGCCGAAATCCACTGTTGGCGCACGTAATGGCCAATCAGGACGTGCAAATGGGCATACCCATTCTTTTGCATTTCCACGACTGCGATAAACGAAACGCTCCTGCCAAGATGCCTTTGGAGTGAAACGCGAAATTTCCGCCAGGCATCCCTAATGTGTTCAATGGATTCCTCTGCCGTGCATTTCCTGGGATCGAGCGTAAGCGTCAGGAATCGACGCAAATCCAGTTTTTGGGCCTGCTCAATGATTCCATGGCGCACCCTGCGGGCTTTCTTGGGGCCGCATCTTAGACATGTCCACGCTTTGCAGCCTAGCCGGACATACTTTGCCGTGCCGTTCTCCATCTCTCCGCGCATTGACCATCTGCCACAGGAACATGAGGCAGGCTTGTTGCAATTACGCTTATAGGAGACAAGTGAAGGAGCCCTGACGGGCTCACAGACCGTGCTTTTCCTGCCCTGCGGGTGCCGTGAAAGGGCTTTGGGAAAAGGCTCCGGCAGGATGGAGGCCGAAACCTCCACCCCACCGGCAGCCCCGGTCACAAGCATTCTGCCGTGTGCCTTTTCCATACGTCAGCCTTTTTGAGGACGTGATGGAATCTGCTCGGAGGCCAAGGGAGCAAAACGCCGATAGGCCTCCAAAATGGAATCCGCGATTAACCGTTTGGCCCTGGGAGAGACTTCAAGGAAGGGGACATGCTTCCACTCGCCGTCCTTTTGGTAGGACTCCTGGGGGAATCCCACCCAAGGCTTGCCAGGTTCTTTCTCAATGACCCGAAAGCCCTTGAGTGTGATTTCCCCGATTTCTGCGGGGAGGGTGATGTTTGCGGAGGCCTTGAGGCCTTTCGCGTTGTTTATCAGCCGTATTTCTACGCTGATTCCGGTTGGTTCAGACGCTATTTCTTTCATCGATTAGCTTATGAAAGAAAAAGCTGATCGACGCCACATTATCTCAACTAAGTGGTTTTCAGAATCACTTAGTCCTAAGTGATTTTGTAAACCACTTAGGGCTTAATCCGTATCGTGCAGATGGTAAGCAAGTTGTACGCGCGGAATGTCCTCAATTTTGCCACTTCTGGAAGGCCTTCCAGCTCGTCTCTCTTCATGCTTTAAACCTAAGACTAATCGACAGTGTTGCCCGAGCGTATCAGGTGTTTTGCATGGATATGACTCCGAATCAACCTGCAAAACAGTCTGCAATTTCTCAATTACCACGCCATGCAGCTCTTTAAAGTTCCAGTCATAATGCTTAACAAGTGGCCAGACTCTAAATAGCCAACGATCTAAGCGCGGGGTTTTCCATTCTGAAGCTGCCTCTTCATAAAGCTGTGCAGCGTGTAAATCCGGCAATTCGGTTTTAGTAATCGCTCGTAAGTTGTCCATTCCAGCGCGATACGCTTGCGTGTGAAGACTGGGAGAATAATTTGAAAGCCGTGAAGCCAATATGTTGACGAACGATTTAAACCAATCTGCATTGTAGCAGTTTTTGTTTTGCTTAAATAAAACGTACGCATCAACTGCAATGAAAGCCTCCTCCCAATCGCAAAGCCGTTTTATTTCGTGAATTTGTTTTTCTCTTGTTTTTGTCTCAAATAATTTGATCCAGGCAGGGTAGGATATATCAAACTTTTGGCTGCCTTGTAAATTATCTCTCTCGACGAGGTAGCTAAGGATGACTCCAAGATCCAATGTAAATTGATTCGGTATATACACAAATGGGGTCACCTCTGACGGCCTGAATAGATTTGCATACAATGCAATCCAAACATCTGATGGTTTGGCCTGCGACTTTCTAAGTCTTGTGCATACATTCTTTGCCAATATGCCAGCCTGCAAATTGCGTTCTGCGGCTTTCAATTCTCCGAATTGGCGACGCAAATGATAAGCAACCTCATTATAGGACTGTACAACCAATTCTAGCGCATCTGCTTTGACTGAAGCATTCATCCGTTACTTGCCTTTCTCAAGGGTCAGTCACGGGAGTTCAACAACCCATTTCCCATTCTTCTTTTCAGTCCAGAGCTTGGCATAGAACGCGAAGCGTGGAAGGGCTTCAACTGATGTCTCAAATATTCTGCGAAGGCATAGTATGCCTGAGAGACTAGCTTTACAGCATCTGGGTTTATGTTGTTAAGGGCCATTCGAGCGCAAAATTTTAAACAGAAATTAATTGTAGAATATTTATTCTACTTTCCTTAACACATGTTCAGATAAGAGCTCGACAACTTCCACTAGCATTTCTTCCGTAAAATCCAAATGTTTAGATAATTCATTTACTTTGCGCTGCAAATAGTCTTTAAGGGACTCCCTACTTGCGGTGATATCCTTAGAGGTAGCTTTGGGTAGAGTAGGAATTTTGACTTGAAGAGCCAGGTATTCTGGGCTGCTCCTCAGTGAGGCTGTATTAAACATTCCATAAACATCATCTAACTCATCGTCTGGCAAGAATCCGCGGTGGACAATGTCGTTTCGCATTTTTGCGTAGTCATCAACACGAATTTTTTCCTTATATTTTTTGAAAACTTTCGGCAAGGAACTTTCCTGAATGTGCCTATTTCTCAAAATCATCATCAAATTTAAGTCTTTTTCCGCAATTCCAAGATCGTGCACCTCATTGATGATACCTGCTGTTACATCGGATAGTGTATGCCATGTAATTATGTACAGCTTAAGATGGCTTCTAACCGCCACAAAGTCATCTATAACTGATAGCATTTCTATTTGATGTCGAAGCTCATAGATAAGTTTGTCTATGCGGTTATGTAGCTTGAATACATTGGATGTATTTGGACTTTGCTTTGCTGACGTCATGCCCATTTTAACAGCATCCATCTCTCTTTTCACAAAGGCATTAAATAGAGTAAATTCTTTGGCTTTCCAAATAGTCATTAGATTATAGCAGTGCTAAACTACTAGATAATATTCATTTTTAGTTGGTTATCTAAAAGTTTTGTTAGCTGTCTTTCTTTCGCTCTGGTTCAATTTCGTTCCAGTCCCCAGTAACTTCATCAACTGAGACCGAAGACATATGTTCATAGCGTGCACATGGCCATGGGCGAATGATATGCCAAAAATTCGGATTCTGCTTACTCAAAGTGCGATGCCAATCAGCAATGTATTCGGTTATATTCTTTTCATGTTTGTCTGCAACGAATGTTGAAACTGAAAGAAACTCATCTCGCAATGCGTCAAGCTCCATCCATATGGCATCTAAAGCAGTTGCCGCCCTCCAATGCCCGAGCTCCTTGAGCTGAAGGCTGACAAGCATCAGTTCCCAGGAAACTTTATTGCTGGAAATTGAATCCGATATAAATACCGTCCGAGTGCCAGACGGGCTGGAAGGATCATCTATAGATCGGGTTAGATAACGATAATTCCAATCTTGATCAAGACGCAGTATGATGGATCGAGCATTATCTATTGCCATTGAAAAAGAAAAATAGCGAGTGACGATAATCCCAGCATAAATGGATAATGGAAATCCAGCGAGGAGTGTTACCGCTACGGAGACAATGATGTTTTCAAACATTTTATTTATAACTTACCCTTGCGGGGACTCACGGATGACTGCTGCTCGGCTCCTGCTCCTCAGGAGATATGGTACGGATTGCCGTTGAGTCAATCGCTTGGCTGGGTTCTTTAAACTTTTCGTATATTATGGAGGCGACTAATGAACCAAGAGTGCCTATCAATAGAGCTAAAGTGGACGAGAGTAATATGGCTAGTATAGGGCGCCTTTTGATTAGATCAGTTATTTGAAAATATAATCTCTTTTCAATTTTCGAAATTTCTAATTCGTAGGTGTCTAAAAATTCTTTTGTGACGCTATTAGCGCTTGCGTCAACACGGCACATTCCACAAAGGATAGGGCGATCACAGGAGAAGGAGACGTCTGTCTTAATTCCGGTCATATCAAAAATACATCCTTTTGTCTCATGATGAGTGTATGTAGCAATTTCCAATATTGGTGGAAGATATTTCTTCCGTGCATATATGAGCGTGCAGCTGTAAATCATGCGAAACACAAAGTTTTCAACAGGAATATTATGACCCCTAAGTACTTCGCCTATCTCAAAGAGGCTTGCACAAGCAAGATTCCGATCAATCCGCCTAAAGTAATAATTATCTTCGAGTGGCACATTAAGAATACAGATCGTTAGGTCTGCTCCTTGTTTACATATAGCCCTATCTGCCAAAGCCGCATCGGAGTAACCCCAATCCGGAAGGTCGGCCTCACCATTGAGAGGCAGTGTATCTATGCTGCCTTCGTGAAGTTCCCATAACTTTGATTTCCAACGTTCAAATACCTTTACATCAAAATCTGGTGCTTTATGGCCTAGTATACGTAGAGCGATCTTAGTTTTCATTATATATTTGCCCAACGTTGTTTAAGCCCCTCTTTTGAAGCTTATCTCTGTATTTAATAATTAACGAACTGTCCGGTTTTCCCCTGTAGGCCCCCTAAAATCGTAAGGAAATCGGGGGGCCATCTCACTATTTAAGAGTTCTGTTTCTTTTTTGGATAGTGCCAGTGAAATTGCCAGTGAAAATGCCTATTTCCTAGGTTTGGATTAGTAACGGATTACGCTTGATTACGAATGAGTTGTGTATACCGTTGTCGCTTAGACAGTTACAAGGTAGGACGAGCCCTACCTCCGGAGCCACTAGCTAAGTCGTTGAACCGCAAGTGGAACTGATCCGGGTAGGCCCGTTTTTGGTCGCAATGCGACCAATTTTGCGACCACATTGGCGACTCTGGAAGGATTCGGCACTACCCGTGCACCACCCTCCGGCTACTCGCTAACGGTCGCAGCCTTTGGTCCTCCATGCTCGAAAGCACTGGAGAAGAACGACCATGCAGGAAAGATACCGGATCTTCCGCCGTGCCGGCGGCAACTACTACTCACGCGACAAAGTCACAGGCCAGTCCGAAAGCCTCAAAACCACCAACCGTGCCGCCGCAAGGCAGATCCTGGCCGCGCGCAACCAGTCGGTGGCCCAGCCCCTGCTCAACCGCTCGATGGCCAAGGCCTACCTGTCGGCCAAGTCTCCGGAGCTTTTGACCCGCACCTGGGCCGATGTGATGGAGCACTACGTCAAGTCGGGGGTGGAATCGACCCGCAATCGCAAGGAGCGGGCCTTCCGTAGCCGTCCCTTTGCCATGTTCCGCACCCTGACCCTGATGGACACCGAGGCGATCCACCTCCTGGCCGTCCTGGAGCACAGGCAGGCCGGGAACTCGACCCATCATTACATGCGCCGCCTGCACAACTATGCCCTGCACCTGGGCTGGCTGCTTATTCCCGTGATGGCCGATGCCGCATGGCCACAGGTCCGCAAAAAGAAGTTCACTGCCCTCACTGAGGAGGAACACGGGAGGATTGTGGAGCGGGAGCAGAACGGGGAACTCAAACTCTATTACCAGATGCTCTGGGAGACAGGGGGGTCACAGGCCGACATTGCCAGCCTGTCCTGGGAGCAGATCGACCTCGAAACCCAAACGATCTGCTTCAACCGTCGCAAGCTCTCTGGCAAGGATGCCTGTGGGGAAAGCTACCTGCGCATCGGGCCGAACTTGAAGCGGCTGCTCGACCAGTTGCCGCAGAAGGGCGGGCTCTTCCCCAAGGTGAATGCGTCGGGGTCCAACCATCGCTCGACTGAGTTTGCGAGGCGCTGCAAGACCCTCGGGATTACAGGCCGCAGCCTACATTCCTACCGCTATGCCTGGGCGCAGCGGGCAAGGGCTGCTGGGATGCCCGAACGCGATGCCATGAACCATCTGGGGCACAAATCCAGTGCCATCCATGCGGCCTATGCCGGGGGTGCGAGGGTGGCCACCCTGCCCTTGGAGTTTTACGAGGCCCAGAAGGACCGCAAGGTGGTGGAATTTACCTCGGGATTGAGGGAAGGCCAACAGGCAGGCCTTCAACAAGTGTGTTCTTGAATCTGTGGCTAGGGCGTGGCATAGAATATTGTCTTATTATGCGCGGAAAATATGTCTTTGTAATTTGGTTTCCAATTGTCGCGACAACACTATTGGTAGCGATCCTTTCGCTGCTATCACTGACTCCCGTGCAATCCGGACCAGGTGGTCTCACAGCTTTGGCAAACATCCCGAATTACATCATATTCTGTGTTTGTATCGCAATCGGAATAGCAGCCTACAAATTCCGACCCAGGCCGTTATTCTCATCTCCAATCATCTCCATTTTAACGATTGCTATATATTTTGCCACAATAGCTGCCCTCGTTGCTTCTCCTCTGGTTGGCATATACAAGATAAGCGTGACGGTGGTCGATTGGTCAGGTCAACCCATTCCTAATGTTCCAGTCGTTTTGTCCGTCAACCGCACATTTTCTTCTCTCTTGGGCGTATTGTCACCTAGTTCAAGTAGCGACCTCCGCACAGACAAAGACGGGAAATTCACCATTAGGGCGAATTCAACTCAGAGAGTCTATTGCAGCGTCAATGCTTTTCCGGAACGTTTAAAGCCGTATCGGTTCGCAGCGCTTGTCATAGAGCCACAAGGTAATAATAAAATTGGGATTCAATTCGCATGGAGTAACAAGCTTTTCGATTCCGCCACGAATGGGCATTATTATACCAAAAAGAACGCTGCGATTCCTGATGAACTAAAAGTGTATTTACCAATAGACGGCGGTGACGACGCAAATCCATATTTAAAATGAATGATAAGAACACTTTTGAAGAAACTCCGCCGATGCCGGTAAAGGGCCTACGCAGTCATAATATTTAGATCATCAAATGATCATCCCCCCATACGCCGGAATCAGGATGGTTGAGTATCACGACCGCATTGCCCTAAAGCCCATTGCGTCCTTTCGGGAATTTCTGGGCCTGTGCAAGATTCCAGCGAATGACAAAGACTTCCAACCCTGGGAGGGATTCAACCCGCTCTTTGCTGAACTTCTCAAGCAGTATGATATATGGCTGATCATCCAATGGCACCGCTTCGAGGATGGTCGGGTCGAAGTAATCGGCATTAAATACATAGCAGACGCCACAGAAGAGCAGGTGCTTGAGCAATTTGAAAGCTACACCCGCTTTCTGATGATGACCAAAGAGCAGTTAGACGCTCTGACGCCACTTTTCAACGTTCCGGAGGATGACCGCAATTACATAGCAGATCGCTTTCCGGTGATGCCACCCGACCCCGCATCAACCAAGGAATTTGATTTGTATCAGGCTCGATTGCAGGTGCTCGCAGGGATGCAGCCCAAGGCCGTGGCTAAGATGCAGGAGGCCTTTGATACAGAAGACCCGGTAAAGCGTGCGGCCATCGAATCTGACGCCGTAGCGGCCTATTATGCGGAGATGGCCCACTATTGGCGATCTGAGGAAGTGACCGCCTGGCAGCGCACCAATCCCATAGGCGCTGAGTGGATCTGTGAATTTGCCAGTGTGATGCAAAAGCCCGTCAAGGATCTCCATCCGGTGGACCATGAGATTGTCCTCAACTGGCTCAAAAAAGGTTACAACTTGCTCACCGAAGAGGAATTAGCAACGGCTGTCTACGAGGTTACAGGTGAGCGCATGAAGCCCGCAGCCATCAAAAAGCGCCGTGAGCGCCTGGGCCTGACCACAGAGCGGCCTACAGGCCCACGCCCCAAGTCCGAGCAGTAGTCGATAGTTTGGGACAGGCCCAGCCGTCCCTTGTCCCAATCCACTGACACAGATATTCCGCAGGCGTAGCTTTGCCTACGTGACTGCGATTTCCAATGAAATCAAACCGTCCCCCAGGACGGCAAGCAACACCTCTATCCCGCCGGTCCAGCGTGGGTGGAGCCGTGAAGGACAAATCGTTGCCATCCGCAACGGCGAAGGATGTGGCGTCCCTGTCGCGCAGTAAGCCAACTGGAAAAAATGAAACAAGCAACCGCAGTGGAAGAGTTCTTGGCAGGCCGACGCGTGGTCATCGCCAAGTATGTCGCACATCAATACAAGGAAGTTCAGAACAAAGCCAAGAAGGTCGTCGGCATCGTGAACCTTTACGAAGTTCTCTTTGCCGATGGGAAGGCCCCCACGGTCCAAACGTGGTGCCCCCGCAGCGTTCAGAGTGTCGAACAGGCCGCCAAGGAATGCCCCCTCACGTTCAAAGAGGGGCAGAAGCTGGTGGTCGGGTTCGATCTGATGGAACCGAACCATTTTGACGCCAAGAACGGCGTCTTGATCCGGGCGGTTTCGGTGCTGCCCCTGGAGTAATCGTATCGTGGCCACGCACTGTCGGCCCCGAGGGAAGGTTGGGCGTGAGCGAGCGCGTAAGCGCCGCCACGCCAACCATCCTTGTCCGAGAGGTGTGTCCAGATACGGAAAACAGGAAAGCCAAACATGAACAAAGCCAGAAAAATCGAACCAGAACAGCGGGTCCAAGCCGCTAGGATCAACATGGAGATCGGTGATTGGGTCCACAAAATGGCCCCGTGGCAGGTGATTGCCCATCTGACATTTGAATGGGAGGCCTCGGTCTGGTCGGGGCAGCGGTGCTATGAGAAGTTCATGCGCAAGGAAATGTGGGGGGTGTCGTATTTCTACGCCCTGGAGCAGAACCCGGGGAGGGATGGGTTCCATGTCCATGCCCTGTGGTGCGATTGCAAGAGCAAGTCCCGGCAGCTGATCTGGAACAAGTGGTTCACCCGTTACGGGAGGGCCCGGATAGAGCCGGTGAACAGCCGGGATGATGTGGCCGACTACTGCGCCAAGTATGTGACCAAGGAAGGGGCCTGGTGGGACGTCAAAATGCTGGGCCATCACCATCCCAAGAATGCGGGGGACTTCAAGCTTGAGGGGGGAAAGACATGAGCGATGATCAACAGCGCTTCCTGGCCCTGCTGGGGCGCGTCCCGGCCCGTCTGACGGTCGATCAGGTGGCCTGGGTGCTCAACTGCCAGCCCCATGATGTTCCGGTGCTGGTGGCGGCCCGTCTACTGCGGCCCTTGGGCAATCCTCCGCCGAATGGGATCAAGTTCTTTGGGGCGTCGGACATTCTGGAGCTGGCTCAAGACCGGGCCTGGCTGGTCAAGGCCACCAACACCGTCAGCCTGCACTGGCAGAAGAAGAACCAGCTCAAGAAGATTAACCTCCTGAGCCATGGTAGGGGTGACAGTGTGCCTATTCCCAACCTTAAGGCGATGTAGCATGCGTCTGGAAAACCATTGCGACCCAACTGGAGTCCGTGTAGCTTATGTTCATGACCTTGACCGCTGTTTTAACCCATGATCCCGATGGCGGATATGTGGCGCTCAACCCTGAGACAGGGACGACCACCCAGGGTGATTCCGTGGCCGAAGCCATCGCCAACTTGAAGGAAGCCACCGAGCTCTACTTGGAGGAGTTTCCCTTGGAATCTCCCGAGCCTGCTCTGATGACCACTTTCGAAGTTGCCCATGCCTAAATTACCCCGGATCAGCGGCCGCGAGTGCCTGGCAGCTCTGCAAAAAATGGGCTTTGCCGTGGCCCGACAGAAAGGCAGTCACATCGTACTGCGCCGTGGTTCCACAGGCTGCGTGGTTCCCAACCACAAAGAAATCCGAGTGGGCACCCTGTCCGGCATCCTCAAGCAGGCCGGAGTTTCGGTGGAAGACTTTATCAAGAACCTTTAGGTTATCCATATGAAGAGGCAAATTTTACCCAAGCTTGCCATTTTCATGTCGGTATTCGTAATTATATCGGGTACTTCAATGCTGAGTTTTGTTTTACTGCAACCCTCAAGTGAACTCAGGGAATTCAAGGCATTTGGATGCCTAATCGGGGTATCTATTGCTTTGTTATTTGTTTTGTGGACTTCATTCTGGCTAGCACATCGGCACATCTTAAAGAGGAAATGTCAGTGAGGATTTACAGATGGGTTTACTAGCTTTAAAAAATGGTTTGAACGATTACTTCATTGATGGTGAAAATGGTTTATTTACAAAATCGGTGCTTGGTAGCCTGGGTGATAATGACTGGCCCGCTATTATCAAGCAGTTGGAGGAGTGGCAACGTAGGGGATTGCTAAAGATCCTTAAAAATCCCGAGCAGGCAACTAACGATGAGTTTTGTATTGAGATGCTAGATCTCATAGACATGAAATCCCCCATCCCGGGTTGGCCACCAAAGAATGCATGAACAAGACGCTCTAAAACTGCGACCAAATATGCGACCAGTGCGACCGAAAATGCGACTCCGGGAGTAGTCCTGGGTTAAGCCAAATTCTGGCGATTTCTGCTTGATTCTTAGGCACTTATGGGCAGGATTTATGTAGCTCAAGAGTGTGGATAGAGGGCGAGCCCTACCTCCGGAGCCACTGCGCAAGTCATTCTGGCTGTGCGTGTTACTTTGGAGGGCTTGGCGACATTGGCCCAATTGCCAGTGGATTTGCCAGTAGGATTGCCCGGACTTTCAGTACTGGAGCCACTTCCATCACTATTCCGTGTGGTCTGACAGCGGATCGCTTCGAATAGGAAGCGACTGCTCGAAGTGAAACCGCAGAATACCTTTCACTTTTCCTAGGTGAATACGTCGGGGTCCAGGCATCGCTCTACTGAATTTGCGGAGCGCAGCAATATCCACGGATTGCAGGCCGCAGCCCGCTATAATTGATCTTCCGGCTCTGAAACACCCCCATCTTTAGCGCCACCTACCAACACCGGCTCACCTCGATATGATGCGGCTGCGGCTTGTTGATCAAATTGATCTGATCAAGGAGTACTTCTATCTCTCCTAGGTACGTTTTCTCGTGGGGCTTGCTGTCCACATACAAGATCGCCTGTGCCTTGCAGAAGTCGTACCACGGCATCCCCTTTTCCTTTTCAATCTTTCCGTCCAGAATTTCCTTCAATTCACGGAGACTCTTTCCCGCAAGGTCAACCGACTCCAAAAATCCCCATTCCATTTCAGCGATGCAGCGCAAATGCTTTCGATATATATGTGCACGTCTCGCCACCAATTCCTGAACGGCTTGGGCCTGCCGATACTGGGGGGTCGACATTTCGGCGGCAAGATTGACACCCTCCCCCAATTGTTCCGCTGAATACGTCTGGATCGTGATGCCGTCAATCCGCACCTGATAGCTGGCCGCATCCAGGCCCTCCACCTGCAGCATCTCCCTGTTAAATTCGTCCGTGAAAGGCAGAAACTCCAACGCGCTGCTGCAGGCTGGCGGAACTGGAAAAGGCAGACTCGCTTCCGCGCACTCAAATCCGAGCAGTCCCGGTGCCCTTGTAAGCTTGCTGATCGTGCAACCCACCAAGTTTCCCGGCTGCCCAGTCGACGCGTTGACGACTATTCGCGAAACATCCCGCGGAGCACCCTGCGCCTTGAGAAATTCGTATGCCATCACGAAGTGTCCCATTTCACCGGGGTGCACCCGGTCCAGGCTGACGATTGTTTTGGCAGGATTATTCTTTTGCAGCCGTTTGTTCCAATCACCCAAAGCTTGGTTCCAGTCGATCACGGCCACGCCGAATTCCACTCCGAGCTCCCGCACACTCGCGGCGCATTGCAAAAGGGCCCACTGGTGTCCGCGGTTCACCTCGCAGGCCCTGGGATCCATCAACGTCTCGTCATAGAGCGGCGGCGTGATCAGTACCGTACGGATACCGGCCTTTTTCAGATGCGTCAGAAGCATCCTCATGTTCTCGCCAAAGGCCGTCACATCCTTCGTGCGCCGTTCCTTTATGTACTCATCCGACTTGTCAGCCGGGAACATTTGGCCCACATCATTCATCCCGATCAAAATCGTAACAAGCGTCGGCTTGTGGATAAGGACATCGCCCTCCAGCCGCGCCAAGATGCTCGAAGCCTTGTTCCCATTGATGCCGCAATTAAAGAGCTCCAGCCGGCTTTCCGGAAATCGGGTAGCATAATAAAGATGGATGTACTCATGGTAAAATCCGCTATGCGTCAGACTGTCTCCCGTAGCGCACCAGCGTTCATTTGCGTTGAAGTTTGAACCTGGCGTAAATGAATTCTTTGCGTTTGTCATATGTTTATAAGAACAGCACAAATATCGTTTGTGCTGTTCGGAATACGAACAAAGAAACAACCGGCGCAATAACAAGCAAGCAAGGAAATTGGTATATTCGAATATGGGAACTTGCCCCTTTGATTATTTGATTCCTCACTTTAAATCTTTGGTGAATGTGATTGTCCCAATCGAAGGCTGACAAGGTCTTATTCCCGCCTTTGGGGAAAGCGTCTTTCCCATCCTGGTCCGGGCAAAAAAGCAAATTCCTGGCATTCATTAAAACTTACCGGTGCGGCCAGCCGGATTATCCCTTCCGCTGGTCAAATTATCCCGCCCGCAAGAAAACTTATCGTTCTCACCGGTCAGATTATCCTGCCGTCTGGATGGAATGTGGCAGCCGCATCAGCCGGTACGATTCGCGGCTTGGATTTTATTTTTGATTCCGGCAGCATTGTGGTCATGCGCAATATTCCTGTCCTCAGCGTCACCGGGAACTGCCTCGCCGCCGGCTACGAGAAAGCGCTCGTCGCGCTTTACGAACAAGGCACCCGGTTCAAGACACAATACGACAAGCCGGGCGACCCGCTCAGCCTCGATTGCACGTTGAACCTCACCGTGCTCGACCCGCTCGCCGAGCCGATGATTCACAAGGCGTTCCCAGGCGGCATCGAGGATTTGCGCGAGTACGTGATGGAAGTGCAGGGCGTTAAGGATCATTGGGTCAAAAACATGAACGACCCGAAGGACACCCGATGGGAGTACACCTATCACGGCCGGCTCGCCCGGTATGGCACATGGCAGGAATCCGGTCAGCGGGTCGGCCCGTTCAACGTGGACCAAGTCGAGAACGTCATCGCCAAACTCGTCAAACAACCGTTCACCCGGCAGGCGCAGATGATCACATGGATGCCGAACATTGACCTCGATTGCTACGACCCGCCCTGCCTTCAATCGCTCTGGTACCGGATCCTCGAAGACGACGACGGCATCTCCTGGCTCAACTGCAACATCCGGTTCCGCAGCAATGACGCCTGGGGCGCGAGCTTCATGAACATGTTTGGCTTCATCATGTTCAACCAGGAAATCATCGCCGGTGAAGTCGCCAAGCGTACCGGTAAGACCATCAAGCTCGGCCGGCTCAACTGGCAGGCCGACTCGTATCACATTTACGGCAAAGACATCGCCAACGCCAAAGCCCGGCTGTTCGACCGGATTTCGTCGAGCACGCTCGAAGACCGGAGCTACCGGTTCAGCGACGAGATGATTCGCGAAATGTACGACGAAGCCGAGCCGGCCGTCCGCACCAAAATCACCGAGTACGACCGGACACATTGTAGCTGACAATCTCTTTGTCCTCATTACCAAGTGACTCCGTAGAGTGCTTCAATGTGTCTCGGTGGCACATTGGAAGCGTTGGGCCTTGCTGTGGGAACGCTATAAAGGGTATAAAATAAGTAGAGACATCCATGAATCATATCCAGAACCCATACGCCGGGCTCTCCGGAGGCCAGTGGCTCAAGGGTAATCTCCACGCCCCTACAACCGAGAGTGATGGCAAAAGGTCCCGCCAGGCGGTCATCGATTATTATACCGGACGAGGCTATGATTTTCTCCTGGATTCAGACCACGACATCTACACGTCTGCGGAAACCTTATCGAAGCACGATGCCCGGGGCATGGTGTTTATTCCGGGCAATGAAATCACAGCAAATGGTCCCCATCTCCTGCATGTGGGGGCGGACCGACAGGTTGCCCCCTCCCGGGAGCGCCAGCAGACGATCCAGGATAACGTCGCAGTTAATGTGTTGTCAGTGAAGAGGCTGAGACCAAACCAAACCATGACCCAAACTTTAACTCAAATGAGAAATCCCGGCTTGAGCGGACCCCTCCCATGAACACTGCAATTCGTCCCGGCCAGGTGTGGCTGGACACCAACGGCAATCGCATTCAAGCACACGGCGGCTCCATCATCACCGTGGGCGACACGTTTTACTGGTACGGGGAAAACAAGGAAAAGACGCTGCCGGGCTCGGACATCTGGCATTATGGCGTGCGGATGTACAAATCGAAGGACCTCTACAATTGGGAGGACCTGGGTCTCGTGGTGCCTCCGGTGCTCGATGATCGCGACAACCCGTTGCATCCTTCACAATGCATGGACCGCCCCCACATTCTGTTCTGTGCAAGCACCCGCAAGTTTGTCCTCTGGATGAAAATCATGGGAAAGGACGGCATCCAATTCCAGACAATCGCAACCGCCGACGCGGTCACCGGACCCTACACAGTCATCAAGCGCATTCGGCCACTGGGCATGAGTTGCGGCGACTTCGATCTGGTCGTCGAGCCGACCGATGGCAAAGCCTATTATTTTTTCGAGCGCGTCCACAGCGAACTGATCTGCGCGGACCTGACGGAAGACTACACGGATGTCACCGGCTACTATTCAACCCATTTTCCACATATCAGTCCTCCGTGGGTCCGCGAGGCGCCAGCCTACTTCCGCCGCGGCCGGATGCATTACCTCTTCACCTCCGGGACAAGCGGCTATTTCCCGAACCAAAGCGAGGTGGCCATTGCCATGAGCTATCATGGGCCATGGAAAGTGCTTGGTGACCCTCATCCAGGCGATCACGAGCACGCATCCTACCGCTCCCAGATCACCAGCGTGTTCAAACACCCCGGGAAAAAGAACCTCTACATCGCCCTGGCCGACCGCTGGCTGATCGATATTCTTCATCCTCTCTCAGACATTCACGATGCCTTCGTCAAAGGGTTTGATTGGGAACACCCCGACGATTCCGGCTTTAAGCGCTTTGTGGAGGATGCATCCACCCAAAACACCTCCGTGGCCGACTACGTCTGGCTTCCTGTGCGCTTTGATGGCGAGATGGCCTACCTCGACTGGCGCGATGAATGGCGGGTCGAGGATTTTGAATAAAGTTTACCGAGCCCATTTGGGCGGACGTGATTACCGAGATTGCCCAGAACTACTCCGGCCCCACTTTGGAGCGTTGGCAGCGGGTCACCCGCAGCAAACCAAGCCCTTCCTCTCCCCATACCCCCACCGACCCCGGCCCGGTGACAGCGCGTGAGCAAAAAAGCAAATTTCTAGCATCGGAGATGACGCAATGGTAAGCATGTCATTCCAACTTTTTTCACGAGGTGTGTCCATGTCCTACCCAACCGTCCTCCACTTCTGCCCCGTAACAACCAAGCTGCTCAGCCTGCGCATCCGCGAAGGCGAAGCCCTGGCGGGAACCCATGTCCCCTATGAACCGATGCCTGGCGACGAGATGGTAAAAACCGACTATCTGCAATCGTGGGTGAAACGGGACGGCGCGTTCATCGGCTGCCTGAACGGCCGCAATCTCGATGTCCTTTACACCAACGAACAGGCTGCGGGCGAGGCGCTCGATCCCACCCTGCTCGACGCGCCGGCCACCTACCGGATCAGAGCGGACGGCACGGAAACGATTCCCGTGGCAGTCCGCCGTAAAAGCAAACCGTGCGACCTGGCCCGGCATGCGCCCTTTAAATTCGTCACGCGGTACGATCACACCGTTTATCTGGAACTGCCCGCGCCACTGGCCGCGGGAGTCACCTGCACCCTGGTCTGCGCCCTGCCCGGCATTCCGGAGCAGACACTGGTATATGACGTACACACCGTTTTCAGCGAAGCGGTGCATGTATCGCACCTGGGGTTTCGCCCCGACGACCCGGTGAAATGCGCCTTTCTTTCGTGCTGGAACGGCGCCGGCGGCGTAGACTTCGGGTTTGCCCGCGCATTTCATCTGATCGACGAAACCGGCCATGCCGTTTTTACCGGCCCGGTGATCCCGCACCTCCGGGCCGGCGAACCCGAGGACGACCTGGGACGCAATTATACCCAGGCCGACGTGTACCGGATGGATTTTACCGGCTTCACCGCTCCCGGTCGGTACCGGGTGGCAGTGGACGGCGTGGGTTGCTCGCGTCCCTTTGCCATCGCTGCCGCAGCGTGGGTACAGCCGTTCGTGACCGCAGCCCGGGCCTTCTACCATCAGCGGTCGGGCATGGCGCTCACCCGGCCGTATACGGAGTTCGAACGTCCGCGGGGCTGCCATCCCGACGACGGCATTACGATTTACGAAAGCACCGCCACGCTGATGGA
>Ga0075012_10001102_pt1 | contig 28156 bp, 16 predicted proteins | sample All_14_2_FD_71474 | JGI IMG/M metagenome (GOLD analysis project Ga0075012, IMG submission 71474) | Freshwater microbial communities in response to fracking from Pennsylvania, USA - Allegheny Zone_MetaG_DW_15 | ecosystem: Environmental > Aquatic > Deep subsurface > Groundwater > Drilled...
ATTATCACCAGTTCATCGGCGTGGCCCAGGCCAAGGGGTGGAAAAACGGCCTTCAGACCGAACCCGGCGTGATGCTGACCTATGAACGGCTGTGGCGGCTTTCCGTCCTTGGTGATGCCGATAACGGCATGGATATCGTGCCGCAACTGGGGGCGACCATCGGCAATATCTTCACCTATGCCGGTGGCGGCGCCTTGCTGCGGGTGGGCAAAAATCTGCGCGGCGATTACGGCCCCGCCCGCATCCGTCCCGGTCTGTCGGGGACTGATTATTTCGACAGTGATCGTCTCGACGGCGCCTTGGGCTTTTATTTCTTCGCCGGCGCCCAGGGCCGGGCGGTCGGCCACAACATCTTCCTCGACGGCAATTCGTTCCGGCAAAGTCCCTGCGTCGACAAGAACATCTTCGTCGGCGACATTCAGGCCGGGTTCTCGCTGTTCTGGTCCAACGATTTCCACATGACGGTCAGTGCCGTGCGGCGTAGCCGCGAGTTCGAGGGCCAGAACTCGCCCGATCTGATCGGCACGGCGGCGCTCGGCTTTTCATGGTGAGCGGGTATTTCCTTCACGTCGGGCCTCTCGGCGGGTCGGGCAGGATCTGGCGCAGATAGGGCGCCATGCCCTGGGCGTGGTTCCATTGGCGCGGATGGCCCAACGACACTTCCTCGAACCGGCAGCCGTCACGCCAGTCGGTACGCCGCACGTGCAGATGGCCGCTGACCACCACCCGCGCGCGGAAACGCCGATGCCAATCGTCGGTGGCCTTGGTGCCGCACCACGGCGTGAAGCGCGGCGCCCGCGGGATGTGGATCAGATCATCCCGCAGCGGGAAGTGGTTGATCAGCACGGTGGGCAGGCTGGGGTCCAGCGCCAGCAGGCGCTGTTCGGTCCAGTCCAGGCGGCTGGCACACCAATCCTCGCGGCTGGCGAAGGGGGCGGGGTCCAGCAGCATTTCATCGGCGCAGACGCTGCGTTGTTCCGTCGCCCAGGCGACCACGTCCTCGCGGGCGATGGCGGGCGGGCGAAAGCTGTAATCGTAAAGCAGGAACAAGGGGGCGATGACGCAAGGTTCGCCCGGCCCCGGCCAGAGGGGAAAGGAATCTTCGGGGGTAAGGACGCCGAAAGAACGCGCCAGCGCCACCTGGGCCAGATAGCGCGCCGCGCCGCGCAGGGGCGGCTGACCATCCTGTTCCGGCACACTCCAGAGTTCATGATTGCCGGGCACCCAGATCACCTGGGCGAAACGCCGGGTGAAGGTCTCGAACGCCAGGGTCAGATGGTCGAAACGTTCCGCCACGTCGCCGGCCACGATCAGCCAGTCGTCGGCAAAGCCAGGTAGTGCCGCCAGGGCATCGCGATTGGCGGCGCTGGACAGATGCAGGTCGCTGATCGCCATGAGCCTCATGCAACATGCTTAACAGAGCCGGGCCATTGCTGCCAAGCGGTTGCCTTGACGGCATCAACGCTTTGCGCGAAACTCTGGCCGAAAAATTCGCCCTGTCTTCGTGGGCGGCATCAGGCCGTGGGGAAATGCCGATCATGCAATCCGCAACCTTGCCCGATGGCCGTAGCGTGTTTTGCCTTAACACCTACGAGGTGGATTTCGGCGCTCACGAAATCTTTTCCGATGATCTGGCCGCCCATGGTTTAAGCCTGCCCGCCGACGGCACCTATCTGGATGTGGGCGCCAATATCGGCCTGTTCTCGCTTTATTTGCGCGACCATTGCCCCCAGGCCCGCATCATCGCCTTCGAGCCCATGCCGGCGGTGTTCGCGGTGCTGGAACGCAATGCGGCGGCGTTGGCGCCGCCGGCTCAGGCCATACAACTGGCCCTGGGGGCCGAGCCCGGTTGGGCGGAATTCGACTATTTCCCCGGTGTCGCCGCGCTCTCGACGCAGAACCGCGCGGTGGGCCAGACCATGGCCGCCGGTTTGCGCCAATTGTTGGGCGGCGGGGCGATTGCGGGCGGGGATGTGCAAGACGTGCTGGAGCGCAGCGGCGCCACCCAGGTGGCCGCCGACACGGCGTTCCTTGACCAACTGCTGCGGCCCGAGACGGTGCGGGCGCAAATCGACACCCTGTCGGCGCAGATGCAAGCCCTGGGCATCGACCGGGTGGATTTGCTGAAGATCGATACCGAGGGGGCCGAGCGCGAGGTTCTGGCCGGTCTGGACGAGGCCGATTGGCCGAAAATACAGCAAATGCTGGTCGAGGTTCATCTGGGCGAAGAGGTAACCGAGATCATGGCGGAAGACTTGCGCCGGCGCGGTTTTCGCACCTCTATCGGCACCCATCCGCTGGCGCAAGGGGGCGCGGCGGTGTTCCATATCTACGCGGCGCGCTGAGCGCGAAAAGGGAGGGAAAGATGGCGGAAACCACGACCGGGCCGGTGACCGGCCATGACTGGTGGGCGATGCTGACCGACCGGGCCTTTCTGGAAAATCCCTATGCCGATCTGCGGCGCCTGCAACAGCAGGGGCCCATCCACCTGGATGAGCAATCGGGCATCTATTTCGTGTTGGGGCATGAAGCCTTTGGCGCCGTCGCCAAATCGCCCAAGATCGGGCGCGATACCCATTACTGGAACCCCGGCTGGAACAACGACGAGTACCGTCAGCGTGACCCGGTGGGGCATGAGCTTTACCAGGGCGTGCAGCCGCAGATGATCAACGTGGACGGCGCCGACCACAAGCGCATGCGCGCGGTGTGGGAAGACGCCTTCAAGCTGCCGGCGGTCAAGGACATGGCGCCGATGATCGAGGCCGAGGCGGCCAGATTGGTGGCCGAATTGCCGGACGAGGGCGAGATCGACCTGATCCGCGATTTCGCCGGCCCCATGCCCATGCGGGTGCTGTGCAACCTGCTCAATCTGCCGTCCAGCATGGACGACACCATCCATGGCTGGAGCGAGGCACTGATCCGCGTCGCCGACGTGATGATCTCGCCCGAGGACAAGCAGCGCGCACTCGACGCCATGAAGGCGAGCAAGGACTTCCTGCGCGGTTTCCTGGCCGAACGCCGGGCTGCCGGTGATGCCAGCCTGACCGGCATCATCATCCGCGCCCAGGACGACGGCGTGGTCAGCGAGGAAGAAACCCTGACCAACATGATGTCCATGTTGATCGCCGGCCACGAAACCACGGTGACGCTGATCGGCAACGGCATGCGGCTGTTGCTGGATAACCCCGAGCAGATGGCGCGGCTGCGCGCCGACCGGTCGCTGGTGCGCAGCGCCGTCGAGGAATTCATGCGCTGCGAGCCGGGCGGCAATATGATTTTGCGGGTGGCGCGCGAAGAGGTGGAAATCTGCGGCACGGTTATTCCCGCCGGCGCCCCCATCCTCGGGATGATCGGCGCCGTCAACCGCGACCCGGCCCGCTTCGACAACCCGGATGTGTTCGACGTCGGACGGGTGGGCAATGCGCACTTCACCTTCGGCGGCGGCCCCCATGTCTGCCTGGGCGCGCCCCTGGCCCGACTGGAAGGGCTGGTCGCCATCAACGCCTTGCTCGACCGCTGGCCGTCCATCACTTTGGCCGGCACGCCCGTGTGGCGCACCGACCGGCTGAACGCCCGTGGTCTGGCCACGCTTCCGGTCAAGGTGGGGCGCGGCTGATGGCCTTGGCCGCCGGGATCGAGGCGCTTAACGTCTATGGCGGTGCCGCCTGTCTGGACGTGCGTGAATTATGCGTGCATCGCGGTCTCGACATGCCGCGTTTCGACAATCTGCTGATGCGGGAAAAGACGGTGGCCTTGCCGTTCGAAGATCCCATCACCTTTGCCGTCAACGCCGCCAAACCGCTGGTCGATGCCTTGAGCGCGAGCGAGCGGGCGCGTATCGAGATGGTGGTGACCTGTACCGAATCGGGCATCGATTTCGGCAAGTCCATCAGCACTTATGTCCACCACCATTTGGGGCTGGCCGGCAATTGCCGCCTGTTCGAGATCAAGCAGGCCTGTTATTCCGGCACCGCCGGCTTGCAGATGGCCGTCAACTTCATCTTGTCGGGCACCTCGCCCGGGGCCAAGGCCTTGGTGGTGTGCACCGATCTGTCGCGTTTCGCCCTGGCCGATGCGGCGGCAATCCAGGAATGGGCCTATTCCGAGCCCAGTTCGGGCGCCGGCGCCGTGGCCCTGCTGGTCAGCGACACCCCCCATATCCTGCGTATGGATGCGGGCGCCTATGGCAATCACGGCTTCGAGGTGATGGATACCTGCCGCCCCGGTCCCGACACCGAGGCCGGTGATGCCGATCTGTCGCTGATGGCTTATTTGGATTGTTGCGAACGCTGCTGGAAGGATTATGCCCGCCGGGTCGAAGGCGCCGATTTCCGCCAGTCCTTCAGTTATCTCAGCTTTCATACCCCGTTCGGCGGCATGGTCAAGGGCGCCCATCGCGCCTTGATGCGCAAGCTGTTCAAGGCCAAGCCCGACGAGATCGAGGCCGATTTCACCCGTCGTCTCGGCCCCAGCCTGACCTTTGGTCAGCGCGTCGGCAACACCGCCGGCGGCTCGGTGTTCCTGGGGCTCGCCGGCCTGCTGGAAAACGCCGCGATCACCGAGCCGTGCCGGGTCGGGCTGTTTTCCTATGGCTCGGGCTGCTGTTCCGAATTTTACAGCGGCGTGGTCAGCCCCGATAGCCAGCGCCGTCTGCGGGCCATGGGCATCGGCGCGGACCTCGATCGCCGTTACCGCCTGAGCATCAGCGAGTACGAGCATTTGTTGCGTGGCGACCACGTCATCCGTTTCGGTCAAAAAGATGTTACCGTCGCCCCCGATACCATTGCCGGGGCCTGGAACGCGTTCCAGGGCTCGGGCCGGCTTGTGCTGGAGGCCATGGTCGGCTACCACCGTCAATATCGTTTCGTTTAAAGGGGACTGGTTTGGAAAGCGACGACATCCTGTCCATCCTGATCGGACAAATCCGCGAGGTGGTGCCCGAGATGATCGACCACGACATCGGCGCCGCCGATTCCATGGCCGCCCTTGGCGTCGATTCGGTGGAGCGCAGCGAAATCCTGATGAACACGCTGGAAATCCTGGGTCTCGACCTGCCCATGGTGCAATTGCACGGGCCGCGCAATCTGGGCGAACTGGCCCTGTTGCTGAAGGCCAAGTGTGCCAGCGCCTGATATCGTTTTTGCCGGCATCGGCACCGCCTGCGGTCTGGGCTATGGCAAGGCCAGCCTGATCGACGGCCTGCTGGCCGGACGCGATGTGTTTGCCTCGCTGGCGCGACCGGGGCGGCAGGCGCCCGATGGCTCGACCTCCTTCATCGGCGTGGAAATGCCGGACCCGCCCGAACTGCCGCCCGAGCTGGTGCCCAAGCGGGTGGCGCGCACCATCGGCTTTGGTGGCCGTGTCGCCTTGACCGTGCTGCATGAGGCCTGGGACGAAGCGGGCCTGGACAAGGTGGCGCCGGACCGCATCGGGCTGGTGGTCGGCGGCTCCAACCTGTTCGCGCGGGAACAGGTGTTGATGGCCCAGGATTATGCCGGTCGGCTGGCTTTCGTGCCGCCGCGCGCCGGTCACGTCTATCTGGACAGCGAAATCTGCGGTCTGGCCGCCAGCACCTTTCCCATTCGTGGCTTCGCCCATACTGTCGGTGCCGCCTCGGCCAGCGGTGCGGTGGCGGTGATCCAGGCGGCGGCGGCTATCCGCGCCGGCACGGTGGATGCCTGCATCGCGCTCGGGGCTATGCAGGATGTGTCTTATCTGGACCTGTTGGGGATGCGGGCACTGGGGGCCATGGGCTCGGCCCGTTTCGCCGATCAGCCGGGCCGCGCCTGCCGTCCGTTCGACCGCGATCACGATGGCTTCCTCTATGGTGAATGCTGTGCCGCTCTGGTCTTGTGCCGCGCCGATCAGACCGGGCCGGGCTATGGCACACTGATCGGTGCCGCTCAGGTGGTCGATGGTCAACGCGGCCCCGAACCCGATGGTGACGGCCAGCGCCGCGCCATCACCCTGGCCCTGCGTCAGGCGGGCTTAGGGGCGGGCGATATCGACGTGATCAGTGCCCACGCCACCAGCACGCCCAAGGGTGACGAGGTCGAAGCTGCCACCCTGCACGGCCTGGGCTTGGATCAAGCCTGGGTGGTGGCGACCAAATCGGTCATCGGTCACGGCCTCAGCGCCGCCGGGGCCATCGAACTGGCGGCGCTGCTGTTGCAGATGCGTGCAGGACGGCTGCACGCCACCCGCAATCTGGAGCATCCGCATGAGCCGGTGTTGCGGCATGTGCAGGGATTGCCCCAAACCCTGGCCGTCCGTCACGGATTGAAACTGTCGTTCGGCTTCGGCGGCACCGATACGGCGCTGGTGATCAGGGGGGCGACATGACCTATACGACGTTGAGGGTGGAGCAGGCCGACGGCATCTGTACGGTCAGCCCGACCCGGCCCGAACTGGGCCATGTCATCAACGCCCAATTCCTGGCCGAATTGACCGACGTGGTGCGCGGCTGCGAGGCGGCGGACGGGCCGTCGGTGCTGGTGCTGACCGGCGGAGCCCAGGTGTTTTGTGGTGGCGGTGACTTTCAGGCGGTGGCGGAAAGCGATGCAGTGCTTGATCCGGCGCCGCTTTATGATCTGTGGCGGCGGCTGGCCATGGGGCCGTTCGTATCGGTGGCGGTCACCCGTGGCCGCGTCAATGCTGGCGGCGTCGGGCTGGCGGCGGCCTGCGACATGGTGCTGGCCGACCATAGCGCCAGTTTCGCCCTGTCGGAATTGCTGTTCGGCCTGTTTCCGGCCTGTGTGCTGCCGTTTTTGATCCGACGGGTGGGCGAGCAGCGCGCCCATTACCTGACCTTGTCGACCCAGCCGGTCAATGCGGCCCAGGCCTTGGCCTGGGGTTTGGTGGATGGTGTGGAGGATGTGGTGGACGGCCTGTTGCGCAAGCATCTGCTGCGCCTGCGCCGGTTGGATAAGTCAGCCGTCGGGCGCTACAAGCTTTATCGCCATGATTTGTCGGCGCTGGTCGATGCCGCCCGCCCGCCAGCGTTAGAGGCCAACCGGGCCATGTTCAGCGATCCGGCCACCCGCGCCGGCATCCGCCGCTATGTCATTGAACAGAAGTTCCCCTGGGAAAATTAAGACTAGGGGAAAGTTAGGGCTGACCGCGCAAATCCACCGCCCGCATCACTGGTGGGCGCGGGCGACCGACGTCATGGCCCGGCACACCCTCGCGGCTGACGAAAAAGCGGTGCAGCAGGGTAATGGACAGCAGAAACAGGAAGGTCTGGTTTTCCTTGGTGCTGATCTCGCCCGCCGGAGATTTCAGCACCTTGGCGCTGAGGCGGCGGGCGAAGGCCGCATCGATGAAGGGCAGCTTGGCCAGTTCCGTTTCCGACTGCACCAGCTCCAGATAATCCGGACGGGCGGCGGCGAAGGCATCGGCATCGGGGGCGCGATAGGGGAATTTGCGCTTGTTCACCACCGATGCCGGCAGATCGTCGGCAAAGGCCCGGCGCAGCAGCCGCTTTTCATCATAGCCATCGTCAAAGCGCAGATTGATGCAGCTGGCGGCGTCGATCACGCTTTGGTCCAGGAACGGACAGCGGTTTTCCACCCCATGGGCCAGGGCCGGGCGGTCGCCCTGGGTCGACAGCAGATAGCCGGGCAGCAGCGTCTTGTATTCCAGCCATTGTGCCCGTTGCACTGGGCTTAGGCCCTTCAATCCGTCATTCTCGGTCACCAGGGCGGTGATGGCGGCGAAGGGATCGGCTTTGTCCTTCAGCAGGCGGGCGGAGAACCGACCATTCTGGAAGCGGAGTTCGTGCGAGAACAGGCCGGGCATCCGCTCGGTGGAGAATTGCTGATAAAGCCCGGTCAGCGCCGCCACCTCTTGTGGGCCGTAATGGCCGAGATGCGGGTAAAGCCGGGCGATGCGCTGGCGGCGGCTATCCTCGTCCATGCCGTCCCAGGCGCCACGCAGCAGGGTTTCCTTGAACAGGTCATAACCCAGAAAGGCCTCGTCGGCGCCTTCGCCGCTCAGGATGACCTTGATGCCGTTGTCGCGGGTCAGCCGCGACAGCAGGAACATGGGGATGAAGGCACTGCGAAACGCCGGCATTTCGGCGTGATAGACCGCCTGCGGGCAGGCTTCGGCGATATGGGCGCCGGTGATGCGCAAGGCGTGGTGGCGGGTGCCCAAGGCCGCCGCCACGGCCTGCTGCTCGGGCGATTCGTCCAGGCTGGCATCGTCGAAGGTGACGGAAAAGGTGGCCGGCGGACGGCCGGAAATATCGGTGGTCAGACGGGCGACGATGGCCGAATCGATGCCGCCGCTGAGATAGACCCCGACCTCGACGTCGCTGCGCAGGCGCAGGCGCACGGATTGTTCCAGCCTTTGCCGGATCAGCGCCATGGCCTCGGCCTCGCTGGCCGGTGCCAGGCCGTCAGCGAAGCGTAACGGCGCATAGGCGTGGCGCTCCATCCGCCCGCCGGCGTCGACGCTCATCCACTCGCCCATGGGCAGGGCGGAAATGCCGGTGAAGCCGCTTTGGTCGGGCAACGGCGTCCACACCCCCAGGATCGAGGCCAGTTGCCCCGAATCTTGGGCAAAGACGAAGCCGGGCACCGCCAAAAACGCCTTCATCTCCGAGGCGAACAGCAAGGCATTACCGTGGCGGGCATAGAACAGGGGCCGCTTGCCGAAGCGGTCGCGGGCCAGCACCAGCCGGCGGTCGCGGCGGTCGTAAAGGGCGAAGGCGAAGCCGCCGTTCAAGCGCGGCAGGCACTCGGCCCCCCAGTGCAGCCAGGCGGCCAGCAAGACCTCGGTGTCGCATTGGGTGTGGAAGACGGCGCCGTGCGCCTCCAACTCGCTGCGCAATTCGCGGTAATTGTAGATTTCGCCGTTATAGGCCAGCCAGAACCGCCCGCCGGCATCGGCCATGGGCTGAATGCCGTCCTTGGGGTCGATGATGGCCAGCCGCGCCGTCCCCAGCGCCCAATCGTCGCCGACCACCGTGCCCATGCCGTCGGGACCGCGATGGCTGATGCGGTCGAGCATGCCGGCGATGATGTCGGGCAAATCCTGCGACGCCACCTCCGTGCGGATCAGGCCGGCGATCCCGCACATGGCCTAGCCGTTCTGCTTGAGTTTGGCCGTCACCGTGTCGCGGATCTGGGTCAGACTGACCAGGACGTTGCCGGTCATCTCGGCCTCGGTGAAGGTGATGGCGAATTCGCGTTCGAGAAAGCGGCACAATTGCACGTAGCCGAAGGAATCCATCACCCCTTCCTTGAACAGGTTGGTGTCCTCGGGGAAGTCGTCGTCGTCGAATTCCACCAGGAACTGTTCCTCGATGAAGGCGCGGATTTTATCCATGATGCGCTTCCTTTTGCTGGGGCTCCATCAGCGCGGCGGCCCCCATGTTGCCATAGACGTTGACGACGGTCAGCACCGGGTCGAGCACCGGGTCCAGCGCCACCAGAAGGACGATGGCCACTTCCACCGGCACGCCGAACGGCGCCAGCAGCATGCCCAAAAGCGCCATCGAGGCGATGCCCGGCGCCCCCGACATGGCGCAGGCCACCAGGATGCCGCCGATGGTCACCACCAGCCCGGCTTGCAGGCCGATGGGCAGGCCGTAGAGTTGCAGCACGAACAGACTGCTGATGACCACATGGACGACGTTGCCCAAGGGATACAGGCTGACGCCCAGGGGCAGCACCATCTGGGTGGTCTGGCGGCTGAGGCCCAGGCCGGTTTCCGCCACCCGTAGCGCCGCCGGCAAGGTGGCGATGCTGGAGCCGGTGCCGAAGGCGGTGAACAGTGGCTGACGCACCAGCGACAGGACAGCCAGCGGCCCAAGCCCGGTGCGCCGGGCGATCAACAGGGTCAGCACCGCGACCACCAGCAGGGCGACGCCATACAAGGTGGCGACCAGCTTGCCCAGCATCAGGAACATGTGGATGCCGCCCTGGGCGGTGTGGGCGGCCATCAGCGCGAACAGGCCGAAGGGCAGGCCCAGCAAAATCCAGCCCATGACCTTGACCAGGGCGTTGTAAAAGGCATCGAGCACGCCGACAGCGAACAGGCTTTGTTCGCCACCCAGTTTGCCCAGACCCATGCCCAGCAGCAGCGAGAACAGCAACAGCGCCAGCATATGGCCCTCGGCGGCGGCGCGGATGACATTGGCCGGGATCACCATCTGCGCCAGCAGCCACAGGCTGGGCGCCGGCTGACCGGTAGCAGCGGCGTCTTGCTGCAATATCTCATTGGCGAGAAAGACGCGCTGGTCCTGGCCCAGCCCGATCCCCGGCTGAAACAAAAGTCCGGCGGCCAGGGCGATGGCGGCGGTGGCGGCCAGTCCGGTCAGGAAGACCAGGGCCAGACGCGGCAGCGCCGCGCCGCTGTCGCCCAGGATCAGTCGGGCGATGCTGGCGGTGACGGCGCTGATGATGATGGGCAGCACGCACATCTGCATGAGTTGCAGATAAAGCTGGCCGACCGGTTCCAGCGCCATGCCCGCCTCGGGCAACCATATCCCCAGCACGCCGCCGGCCAGCAGGCCGGCCACCACCGCCCACGGGCTGGACAGATGCGCGGTCAGCGGGCTCACTTGCGCGGCCCCCCCAGATGACGGTCGAGCAGACGGTCCAAGGTGCCGTCTTCCTGGCGGTCGGCGATATAAGTATCCAGCCAGGCCAGCCAGTTGGGATCGTCGCGGTGCACCGCCATGGCGATGGGGTCGCGGGCGCCGGTCAAAGGCACGATCTTGACGTAAAGCGCCCAATCGTCGCGCACGCGATAGCGCGGCACCCCGGCCTGGACCCGGGTGAGCGAATAGGAAAAGCCCTCATCCACCATCACCGCATGCAGTTGACCGGCCAGCAGGGCGGCAATGGCGTCCTCGTTGCTGGGAAAGGGTTTGACCTGGGCCCGGGGCAGGCGCTCGGTGGCGAAATCCACGTAGGAGCTGCCGTCCTCGACGCCGACCTGGACGCTGGCATCGTTCAGCATTTCCACCCGCTCGCCGCCACGGAACAAGGGTGCGGTCTTGGTGCGGTTGACCATCAGGGTCTGGCGCAGGCGGGCATAGGGCTGGGTGAAGCGAACCAGCGCGGCCCGGCGCAGGGTGCGGCTGAGATAGCTGATGGCGACGTCGGCCTTGCGGCTGGCCACCAGATGGGGCAGGTCGTCGAAATTGTCGGCCATGCGGGCATAGTTGAGCTTGACGCCCAGGCGCTGGGCGATGTCGGTGGCCAGTTCGACATCGATGCCGCCCGGCTTGCCCGCCGCATCCACATAGAAGAACGGCGGCATATCGGATTTATAGGCCGCCACCACCAAGGTGCCGCGGGCGAGGATGCGGGCGATGTCGGGGGCGGTGGCGGGGTCGGCGGCATATCCAGCGGTGGACGGCAGCACCAACAGGCCGAGGACGGCAATGGTGCGGCGGATCCCGGTCCAGGTCCAAAGCAAAATCGTTCCCCCACTCCGATACGCCACCAGACTAGCGCAAAGTGCCGGTCTCGGCCAGACGGCGCAATGTCTCCACCGTCTTGGTCAACCGCTGGTCATCGCCGCCGAACGGCGACAACACACTCAGCAGCTTCGACGGCGAGCCTGGTTGCAGGCATTGGCGCAAAACGGTGGCCAAGGTGCCCGAGGGGCTGAGGTCCACATAGACGGCGCCTTGTTGCTCGAGGATCGCCACGCTGTGCGCCACCTGCATGGGTTGACGGACGATGCGCCAGATCAGATCAGGCATGGCAGTCCCGGTCAGCCCGGCGGTGCAGCACGACCACACCGGCCAGAACGGGGTTTCGCGCCGCACCAGGGCGGTGGCGGCCAGACATTCGGCCTGGGCGGCGTCGATGAAGCGCGAATGAAAGGCGAAAGGCACCGGCAGGCGTTGGAACACCACCTCGCGCCGGCGCAGTTCCGCCTCGATTTCGTCCAAATCCTCGGCCAGGGCCGACAGGATGAAGTGGTTGGGCGAGGTGATGCCGGCCATTTCGCTGCGCGCCGCCAGCACGGGGTTGTCGGCGTGCAAGGTCGCCGGGGCCAGTACCGCCACCATGCCGCCGGGCGGGCAGGTGCGGCGGAACAAATTCGGCTGATCGGCAACCAGGGTCAGCGCCGCCTCGAAGCTGATCATGCCGGCGATGGCCTGGGCGACGATCTCGCCCAAGGACACCCCCAACAGCATATGCGGGCGCAGGCCGTGATCCTGCAACACCTTGGCCAAGGCGTATTGCACCAGGAAGATGGCGGGATGGCTGGCTTCCAGCCGGTCGAAGGGCTGCGACACGCGCTTGCCGCCGCCTTGGATTTCAGCCAGGACGGAAAAGCCGTGACGGGCGGCGACGATGGCATCGCCCGCCTGCATCCAGTGGCGGAAGACGGCATTTTCGGCCAGCAACTGGCCGGCCATGCCGAAATATTGCGAGCCCTGGCCGGCAAAACAGAAAATCACGGGAAGCGGCGGCACGGGCCAATCCATGTCAGCGAAAACGTCGGGAACGCTACCTTGCTCCATACGCTTCTGGCAATGCCCGCGCGAGCAATGGGTCGATGAAATATCCCTGTGGTATAAAACGGTACTTTTCTTCCATGGCCTCAAATAGTAGGGTACCTGCGGGCTGGTGCCCGATTCATTCACACCGACATCTCTTCCCTCGCGCTTCATGCTGGACGCGGGGCGCAACCGGAGGAATATCATGGCCGCGCAAACCGCTGCTTCCGAAGCTCCCGCCGCCGCCCCGGCGGACAGCCCGACCACCGCCGTTCCGACCCCGGATTCCGTCGGGCGCGATCTGGTGGCGGAAAACATGATCAAGGATTATGTCCTGGCCGCCGTGGCCGCCAGCATCGTCCCGGTCCCCCTGTTCGACATCGCCGCCGTGGTGGCCATCGAACTGCGCATGATCCAGAAGCTGTCGGAACTGTACGGCAAGCCGTTCTCGGAAAGCCTGGGCCGCAGCGTCATCGCCTCGCTGGCCGGCGGCGTCGTCGGCTATGGCGCCGGCATGGCCGTGGCGGTCAGCCTGACCAAGCTGATCCCCGGTGTCGGCTGGATGCTGGGCATGGTGTCGCTGCCGGTGATCGCCGGTGCCACCACCTACGCCATCGGTCGCGTCTTCGTGAAGCATTACGAAAATGGCGGCGACATCTTCAATCTCAGCGCCGATGCCATGCGCGCTTACTACAAGCAGCAATTCGAGAAGGGCAAGGCCCTGGCCGCCAAGGTCAAGGCGCGCAAGGAAGCCGCCGCCGTCGATGACGTGGCCGCCGCGCACTGATCGGCTGATTTAGCAAGAAGACCGCCGCTTCCGGTTCCGGGGGCGGCGGTTTTTGCATTTTCCCCGCGAGCGTCAGCGCCGCCGCAAGGGCGGCGGCAGGCGGTCGTCGGAGGCCAGCAGCACGATGATGCCGACCACCGGGCTGAACAGGAACGAAATCAGGAAATTGCCGAAGAAGCCGAAGCGCTTGTTCTTGCCCAGCAGACCGATCAGCCAACTGAAGGCGATCCACAGGAACACCACGGCCGGATGCACGAAGTAGATCATTTCATCAAGGTCCTTTCATAGGCATTGGGGGCCGCCGTTTCGTCCTGGTGGACCGGGGGCGTCGGCAAGGGCTTTTTGTAAGCGGCGACCGTATGGAAGCGCTGGCCGTCGTGGCGCACCACATAGGCGGCGGCATCGGTGGTCAAACCGTTGGAATCGAACACCACCGGGCCGCTGGCGCCGATGAACGGGCCGTCATAGCGGATGATGCGCAAGGTGTCGGCGATGGCGGCGGGGTCAAGCTTGCCGGTGCGCCCGACCGCATAGGCCAAGACCTTGACGGCGTCGAAGCCCATGGCCGCCATCAGGCCGGGCTGTTGCCCGGTGGCCTTGGTGAAGGCCTGGGACAGCCGCTCGCCCTCCATGGTCTGCTGATCGCCATCATAGATGGACACCGCCACCACGTCGCGCATGGCCGCCTTGCCGACGGTTTCCTCCATCTGCCGGGTATACAGGTGCTCCGGCCCGATGATCGGCATCCTCAGGCCCAACTGGCGGGCGCGGATGATGAACTGGGCGGTCTGCGCCGCGTCGGATGAGGTGACGAAAACCGCGTCGATATCCGCCGGGCGGAACAGCGGATTGTCCATCAGATAAAGCAGCAGGTCATCGATGGAGCGGTTCATGCTGGTCAGCCGCCCGCGATACAGCACGGTGCCGCCGTCCTGGGTCAACTGGCTGCGGAACTGGTCGGTAGTTTCGATGCCATAGCCGGAATTGTCGGACAGCACCACCACCCGGCGGATGCCGTTCTGGCCGGCATAGCGGGCCAGGAAGGCGGCGTTGTCGGCGTTGTTGGGCTGCAACGCGAAGGTCAGGTCCAGCCGGTGATTGCTGAGCGAACTGGCGGTGGCGTGGGTGGCCAGGAACAGCTTGCCATAGCGTTCATAGACGGCGCTGGCCGGCACGGCGGTGGCGGACGAGCCATGGCCGATCACCGCCAGAACCTGCTTTTGCTTACCGATCTGGGCGGCCAGCTTGAGTGCGTGCGACACCACCTTTTCCAGCAGCAGCTTGTCGGTATAACTCTCTTCCTGGTATTCGTACGCCACCAGTTTGCGGCCCAGCAAGCCGCCGGCGGCATTGACCTGCTCGACGGCGATACGGGTGCCAGCCAGGAAATCGTCGGCATCCTCGTCGGGCGAGAACACCACGGCGAGGTGGATGTCGTCGTTATCGGGTTGGCGATGATAAAACCCCAGCGCCACTAGGCTGACGATCAGGGGCACGGCCAGTATCGCTGCCACCAGATGTCGACGCCTGAGGCGGCGGGGCGGGCTATCGCTCTGATCCGGGGTGTCGGTGGTCATGGCGGTCAGCGATCGCCGCCCAGGATCAGCGGCAGACCGTCCTTGCCGGCACCGATCACCACGGTCTTGGCGTTGGGCGAGGTGGCCAGGTCGCGGGTGGCCTGCACCCCTTGCCAGCGCAGCAGGTCGGGGTTCAGGCTTTTGGCGATGATCTGCTGATAGGCCTGGATGCCTTGGGCCTCGATACGCTTGCGCTCGGCCTCCTTCTGCTCGATGGACAGGCGGTACTGGAAGGCCTTTTCCTCTTCGTGCAGGGCCAGTTTGCGCTCGATGGCGTCGCGCACGGTGTTGGGCAGATCCACCGACTTGACCAGCACGTCGTCGACGATGATGTAGCGGTTTTCCATCTTGGACAGGCTACCGACCACCACGGTTTCCAGGAAACCGCGATGGCTGGTATAGACCTCTTCCGGGCCGTACTGGCCGACGGCGCGGCGCAACGCCGCCTCGGTCTCGGGGAACACCACCTTTTCCAGATAATCGGGGCCGACCGCCACATGCAGCAAGGGCAGCATACGGATGTCGGGCTGATAGCGGATGGCTACCTTCAGATTGACCGCCAGACCGCCATTGGTCAGCAGCGAATAGGTCTGTTCGCGCGTCTGGAAGCGCACATCATAGATGTGCATGGTGTTCCACGGCCAGATCAGGTGGACGCCTTCGCCGTAGATGTTGCCCTGGTCGGTACCGGTGAAGAAGCTGTAAAGCACCCCGGCTTCGCCCGACTTGATCGAGATGACCATGCGGTTCCACAGCAAGATGGCGGCCATCAGCAACAGCATCGACAGCAAGGCCGCCGAGGTGTAGTGCAGCAAACGCCGATCGGGCGCGTACTGCATGGCATCGTCTTCATAATCGTCGATGTCAGCCATGAGGCTGGATTTCCCCCGAAATCAGAGCGTTCCCATTGGGCGCGCACATTATGCTGGATCGGTTAGCCCGACACCAGTGCTGTTGTGGGTCGCCGCGCCAAGGCGGCGTCCAGGTATTGGGCGCAAACGTCCAGGTTGGGCGGTTGCAAAAGCGTGGCATGGTCGCCCGGCACCGTCTCGATTGTCAGCCCGGCGATGGTCAACCCGCCCCAGCCGCAATCCCCGGCGCCAATGCTGGCCTCGGCCCGCAACAAGGTGACGGGGATGTCGATGGGAGCCGGCTCATAGGCCATCAGCGCATCGTTGTGGGCGCGATACAGGGCGTAAAGATGACGCAGGCGCGGGGCATCTTCGGGCTGGACGCGACCGGCCAGCCCAGGCTGGGCCAGGATGACGTCGGCGATGTCGTCATCGGTCGCCACGGGCAAATCCAGTCCGAACAGGTCGCGCAGGAAGGCCTGGGGCAAGCTGGTGCCCAAATATTGGTCCAGACGGGACAGTTGCGCCGGACTATGGCTGTCGATCAGGCACAGCAGCGCCACCTCTTCCCCCGCTTGCCGCAATTGCCGCGCCATCTCGAAGGCCAGCACGCCGCCCAGCGACCAGCCGGCCAGGGCATAGGGGCCGCGCTGTTGCACCCGGCGCAACGCTGTCACGTGCAACGCCGCCAGTTCGGGCAGGGTGCGGGCGGTGATGGTGGCCGTGGGCTCGTCCGCTTCGGGCGCTTGCAGACCATGGACCGGCACCGATGGATCAAGGCGGCGGGCCAGTTCCCCATAGGCCGACACCGTCCCCGCCGCACCGTGGACCAGGAACAGCGGTGCGGCCTTGGCCTGGGCGACGGGGCGCAGCGGTACGACGATTTCCGGGGCCGATGGCTTGGCGTCCGAGCGCAGTATTGCCGCCTGTTGGGCGATGGTCTGCGCCGTCAGGAACGTGGCGGCGGCGGGACGACAGCCGAAGCTGCGACCGATTCCGGCCAACAGCCGGACCCAGGCCAGGGAATGGCCGCCGCAGAGGGCGAAATCGTCGTGAATGCCGATGGAGGCGGCCTCGCGCCCCAGCACCTGCGCCCACAATTCCAGGACTTGCCGTTCCACCACGTCGCGCGGGGTGTCGCCGCTCAAGCCCTGGCCCTGGGGCTGGGGCAGGGCGGCACGGTCCAGCTTGCCGCCGGCGGTGATCGGTAGTGCGGCCAACGCCACATAGGCCATGGGCAGCATGGCGGCGGGTAGCCGCGCGGCCATGTGGGCCCGCAGTTTCTCCTCATCGTATTCCGCCGCCGGCACCACATAGGCCACCAACACCTGAGTGCCGCCGGCATCCTGGCGCGGCACCACCGCCGTCTCGCGTAGGCCGAATTCCGACAACGCCGCCTCGACCTCGGACAGTTCGACGCGGAAACCGCGGATTTTGACCTGATGGTCCAGGCGGCCATGAAAGGCGATCGAGCCTTTGCCGCCGGGGATGAACGAGGCCAGATCGCCGGTGCGGTACATGCGCTTGCCTGAACCGGCGCGGATGAAGCGTTCCGCCGTCAGGTCGGGGCGGTGGTGATAGCCTTGGGCCAGCCGGTTGCCGCCCACCAGCAATTCGCCGATCACCCCTTCGGGCACCGGGTTGCCGTCGCCATCGACGATGGCGACGCGGGTACCGGGCAGCGGCGTGCCGATGGGGATGGCGCTGCCCGGCGGGGTGGTGGCCTCCACCTCGTGCAGCAGACAGGTGATGGTGGCCTCGGTCGGGCCATAGGCATTGAGCAGGCGGGTACTGGCCAGCGGACCGCTCTGCCATAGCCGCACGGTGTCGGCGGCCAGGGCCTCGCCGCCGACGATCAGCAGGCGCAAGGCCGGCGGGGCGGGGCCGTCCCAGGCCAGTAACGCTTCACGCAGATAGGCCGGCGGCAGGTCGGCGACACTGACCCGCTGTTCGGTCAACACCCGGCGCAGATCGTCGGGCGACCAGGTGGGGCCGGTACGCACCAGCAGGCGGGCGCCGCTGACCAGCGTCGGCAGGATCTGCTCCAGCGCCGTATCCACCACCTGGGGGGCGAAATGCAGCACCACGTCGTCAGTATTCAGGCCGAAAGCGGCGCCGATGGCCTGGACGTGATCGGCCAGGGCCCGCTGCGTCACCACCACCCCCTTGGGGGTGCCGGTGGTGCCCGAGGTATAGATCATATAGGCGGGATCGGCGGGTTTCGGCCCGCCCTTGAGGGGGCGACCGGGCCGGGCCGCGATGGCCGACGCCTGAGTACCCAGGTCGATCACCACCGCCTCCGAAGCCGGCGGGACGAAGCCATCGACCACCACCGCGCGCGGGGCGCAATCGGCCATCATGGCCGCCAGCCGCCGGGGCGGCGCCTCGGTGTCCAGCGGCACCCAGACGGCGCCCAAAGTCAGGCAGGCCAGCAAGGCGATGATGCTGTCGCCACCGCGGTCCAGCAGCACCGCCACCCGGTCGCCGCGGCGCACGCCGTGTTGGCGCAGATGGCGGGCCAGACGGTTGGCGCGGCGGCTCAGGCGGCGATAGGTCAGCGTCTCGGCGCCGGCGGTCACCGCCACGGCATCGGGCCGGGCCTTGGCTTGGGCGTTGATCCAGTCGGCCACCAATCCCGGTCGGCGGGGCAGGGAAGCCGGGTTGGCGCGGAATCCGCTCAGGTGCTTGCGTTCATCCGCCGCCAACATCTCCAACTCATGGACCAGGGCGTCGGGGTTTTGGCACAGGGCATCTGTCAGGCGGATGAAGCGGTCCAGCAGGCGGCTGATGGTGGCGGCGTCGAAGCGGGCGCCGTCATAGCCGGCCACCAGCCGCAGGCCGTCGCCGTCTTCATGCACTTCCAGGCCGAACGGACCGTCGCCGGGCTGGCGGATGTGCGGCAGGAAACTGGCCTGGCCGATGGGCGGCTCGACCGCCCCGATCAGGGGGAAGTTCTGATAGGCGAAGCTGATCTGATAGGGCGGCTGCCCCAGCGACGACCCGGCCAACTCGCGGGCGATGGTGGCGAAGGGGATATCGCCATGGTCCAGCGCCTCGGTCAGGCGGCGATGGACGTCGCGCACCAAGGCGGTGCAGGTGAGGTCGCCGCCGATGGCCGCGCGCACGGCCAGCATGTTGACGAAATAACCGACGGAACGTTCAAACCGCCGCTCCGGGCGGCGCAGGCTGGGGATGCCGATGACCATGTCGCGTTGGCCGGTGTGGCGATAGACCAGCATGGTCAGCACCGCCAGCAGCAGGGCCGGAACGCTGACCCCCAGGTGGGCGGCGGTGCGTTTGGCGGCTTGGGCCAGACTGGGCGCCATCGCCTGTTCCAGCGTGCGACCGTCGATGGCCGCCCCCGGCTGGGCCGGGCGGTCGGCGGGCAGAGTGATCACCGGCAAGTCACCGGCCAAGTGCCGCCGCCACCAGCGCCGCTGGTGTTCACCGCGATCGGAGGTCAGCAACGCCTGTTCCCACTGGCCGAAAGCGATGAAATCGGCGGCTTCGGGGGTGGGCGGGGTGGTGCCGCTAACGAAGCGGCCATAGGCATCCCACAGGGCATGCAGAACCACCGCCGCCGAGGCGCCGTCGAACACCAGATGATGGGCGACCAGCAGCAGGATTTCGTGGTCGCCGCCCAAGGCGCCGCCATGCAGCAACTCGATGCGGCATGGGGCCTCGACCGCCAGGGTGAACGGACGTGTCGCCCGACGGCGGGCGAAATCCACCGGGTCCATGCCCTTGGGCACCTTGACCCGCTGCAACGGCTGGGGCACCGGGCCGGCGGCCAACATGGGGTGGTCGCCGTCATCGGCGACGCGGGCACTGAGGATGGGATAGGCGTCGAACAGCCAGCGGCAGGCGCGGGTCAGGGCATCGTGGTCCAGGCCGCTGACGCGAAAGGCCGCCGGCACATTGTAGATGCCGGAATCCGGGTACAAGACATGCAGTACCCACAAGCCCTTTTGCCCTTCGGTCAGGGGCGTGCGCCAGGGGCCGGCGGGGGTGGTGGCGACGGGCGGTGGCGGGCTTGCCTGTTGTGCCGCTAGATGGGCGGCCAGTCGGGCCGGGCTGGGATGGGCGGCCAAGGTGCTGCGCTCCAGGCGCAGACCGGTGGCTTCCTCGACGGCATAGCCCAGCCGCAACAGGTTCATGGAATCCAGGCCCAGGCTGTCGAACGGGGCTTCGGCCTCCAGGCTGGCCGGGGCGATCCCCAGTTCGGTGGCCAGCACGGCGATGATCAGGGCGCACAAATCGCCGCTATCGTTGTGGGGTGCCGCTTCGTTCAGCCAATGGCGGTCGCGGGCGAAGGGATAGGGCGGCAGCACCAGCATCGGCCCTGCCGTTTCGTCCTCGCTGAGGTCCAGCCCTGGCGGCGGGTCGCCGGGGCGGGCATTTTCCAGCTTGGCCGCCAGTTCGTCGGCATCGCTGGCGACCACCACCACGCCGTGGTCGAATTCCTCGCGGCCCAGACGCAGGGTATGGGACAGCCGGGCCAGCGACAGGCCCGGATCGGCGCGGATGAAGTCAGCCAGAGCGCGCAGTTTTTCCGTCAATTGTTCCGGCGTGCGGGCGAAAACCGGGAAACGGCGCGGGCGGCGCATATCCGCCGCCATGGGGGCGGGCGGCGCTTCCTCGATCACCATATGGACGTTGGAGCCGCCGGCCCCGAACGAGCTGATGACGGCGCGGCGCGGCCCGCCCGCCACCGGAGCCGGCCAATCCGCCGCCTGCCATTGCGGGCGGAATGGCGTGGCGGCGAAATCCAAGGCCCGGTTGGCGGCATCGGGGCGCAAGGTCGGCGCCAGCCGGCGGTGCTGCAATTGCAGCAGCACCTTGGTCAGTTGCGCCATGCCCGACGCCGCTTCGGCGTGGCCCATGTTGGATTTGACCGCGCCGATGGCGATGCTGCCATCGGCCACGCCCAGGGCGCGGAAGGCGCGGGTGAGGGCGCGCAATTCGATGGCATCGCCCAAGGCGGCACCGTTGGCGGCGGCTTCCACATAGCCGATGCTGCGCGCATCGATGCCGCTTTGGCGGATATTGTCCTCGATCAGCCGGGCCTGGGAATCGGCGCTGGGGACGCCGAAACCGGCGGAATGGCCGCCATGGTTGGCGCTGCTGGCCTTGATGATGGCGATGACGGCATCGCCGTCGGTGATGGCCTGGGACAGCGGTTTCAACAGCACGGCGCCCACACCTTCCGCCGGCAGATAGCCGTCGCCATCGGCGAAACTGCGGCTGGCGGCGCTGCTGCCGACCAGACCGGCGCGGCTGAGGCCCACATATTTGTCGGCGATCAGCGACAGGTTGACGCCGCCGGCGATGGCCAGTCGGCATTCCCCCGCCCGCAGGCTTTGGCAGGCCTGATGCACCGCCTGCAAAGCCGACGAGCACATGCTGTCCACCGCCACCGACGGCCCTTGCAGGTCGAAGAAGAACGACACCCGGTTGGCGATGCCCGCATAGGAATTGAGCCGCAACAGCGCCTTGCTGTCGGCATCGTCGGCCAGGGCGCTGTAATGCTGGTACATGGCGCCGACGAAAACGCCGATTCGGGAATCGTACTGGCGGCGCAGACGGGCGCGGGTGTGGCCGGCGCGTTCCAGCAGGTGCCAAGTGGTTTGCAGGAACAAGCGTTCCTGCGGGTCGGCCAGGGCAGCGGCGCGGGGCGAATAGCCGAAGAATTCGGCGTCGAAGCGATCGACATCGGCCAGAAAGCCGCCCCATTTGCAATAACTGGCCCCGGGCTTGCCCTTGGCCGGCGCATAGGCCGGGTCGAAGCGGTCGGGTGGCACCTCGGTGACCAGATCGCGGCCCTGTTCCAGCGCCGCCCATAAGGCCTCGGGGCTGTCGGCACCGGGATAACGTCCGGCGACGGCGATGATGGCAATGTCGCCACCTTTCTCGTCGTCACCCCCGCGCAGGCGGGGGTCCAGGAGTTGCGGAAAAGGCGGTGGTGCACCCTCTGGATTCCCGCCTTCGCGGGAATGACGGGGTGATGAGGACGGAGCATTTCCCCCCAGCGCCGCGCTCAACTGGGCGATGGTCGGGTGCTCGAACAAAATGGTGGGCGGCAGCGGCCCGAGGTGACGCTCAAGCTCGGCGACGATTTCCAGCGCCGACACCGAATCCATGCCGAAACGGTCCAAGGGGGCGTCGGCGGTCAGCTTGTCGGCGGGGATTTTCAACACTTCGGCGAAGCTGGCGGTGACCAGGGCGGCCATGGACCGTGACGGCGCCGGCTTGGGTGCTTCCATCCGGGTCGGACGCAGCAGGGCGCGCAGGCGGTCGTGGTCGCCGTCCAGCACCAGGATCTGGTCCTCGGTGGTGGCCAGGGCAGCGCCGAGGACGGCCAGGGCCGGACCGGTCTCCAGCGGGCGGGCGCCGGCCACCCGTTCCATGCCGGCGATAACGTCGTCGCCCAATTGCATGCCGCCGTCGCGCCAATAGGGCCAGTCCAGCGCCAGGGTACGGCCATGGCGCTGGCCCACTGCCACCAAGCGATTACGGTGGGCGGCGAAGGCATCCAAAAAGCCGTTGCCAGCGGCGTAATCACTTTGCCCGGCATTGCCCAAGGCGCCCGAGGCCGAAGCGAACAACAGCATGAAATCCAAGGCGCAGCCGGCACTGGCGGCATCCAGGGCGATGGTGCCGGCCACCTTGGGGGCGAGGACGGCACGCAAATCGGCCTCGGTCTTGCGCACCAGCAGCATGTCGCGGGTCAGGCCGGCGGCGTGGACGATGCCGTTCAGGCGACCATGATCGGCGATGATCGCGCCGACCAGGGCGGTCATGGCGGTGGCATCGGTGACGTCGGCCTGACGGTAATGGACGCGGGTCGGCAGATCGCTGGGCGGGGCCGAGCGTCCGACCAGCCACACCTGGGCCTGGGGCGCGGTGTTCAGGATATGGGTGCAGACATGGCGGCCCACACCGCCGGCACCGCCGGTGATCAGATAGATGCCGTCGGCCCGCCATGGCGGCGGGGCGGCGGCGATGGTCAGTTCCTGCCATTGCCGCACCAATCGGCGGGTGCCCGCGTGGCGGATATGGGTATCGTCGCTGGCCTGATCGGCGAGCAGGCGGGCAGCGGCGTCGGCCTCTTCAACGTCCAGGGCCACCAACTGGCAGCGCAGGCCAGGGCGTTCGTGCATGGCGCTCAGCAGCAGGCCAGCCAGCCCCTCCAGTTGAGAGGCGGGGGGGACCACCACCTGGACCAGGGCACGCTCGGGCCGTTGCCGCAACAGATTCTGCAACAGGGCCAGCAGGCGGGCGGCATGGTCGGCGTAAGCGGCAGCGGGCAGCACCTCCACCGCCATGACCGCCGACAACGCCGCCACTGCCCGGGGCGGCGGCTCGCACAGCACCACCAGCCGATTTTCCGGCAGCGGACCAGCCGTGGCGGCGCGCTCGTGCCAGCGCGGCGCGAACAAAAGCGGCAAGGCGGGGGGCGCGGCGACAGGCGGGGCGCTGCCCGGCACCCAATAGCGGTCGCGGGCGAAGGGATAGGACGGTAACGCCATGCGCGACGGCGTGATCGGGTGCAAGGCCCGCCAATCGACGCGGAAGCCGGCGACCCAGGCCGCCGCCACGGCATCGGCGTCGCCTGGGGGGGCATTGCCCTTGCCGCGTCCGGCCCGTCTGCGCTGGCCCTGGCCTTGTTCCAATGCCGTGATCAGCTCGGCCCGGCTGCTGGCGACGATGGCGCGGCGTTCCTCGAAGGCTTCGCGTCCGCTTTGCAAGGTCCAGGCGATGGCAGCCAGATCGGAATCGGTCAAGCTCTCCAGTGCGTGACGCAGGCGGCGCTCGGCCTCGGCCAACCGCTCAGGGTCGCGCGCCGACAGCGGGAAGACGTGGCGGCCCAGGGATTGGGTTTGGGCTTGGGCCGGGACGGGGGACGCCTGATATTCCTGCAAGATCAGATGGGCGTTGGCGCCGCCGGCGCCGAACGACGACAGCCCGGCCAGACGCGGCATTTCCTGACCGTCGATGACCGGGCGCGGCCACGGCGCCGCCTGCTGCTGGACGACGAAGGGGGTGCGGGCGAAATCGATCCGGGGATTGAGCACGGTTGAGTGCAGCGACGGCACCAGCTTTTGCTGGCGGAACTGCAACAGCACCTTGGCCAGCCCGGCCATGCCGGCGGCGCTTTCGCAATGGCCGATATTGGATTTGACCGAGCCGATGGCGCAAAATCCAGTGTCGTTGGTATGGGCGCCATAGGCCTTGGTCAGGGCGGCGATCTCGATGGGGTCGCCCAGGCTGGTGCCGGTGCCGTGCGCCTCCACATAGCTGATGTGGCGCGGGCTGATGCCGGCCCGGTCCAAGGCGGTGCCGATCACCGCCGCCTGGGCGGCGGGATTGGGCACGGTATAGCCATTGGTGTGGCCGCCATGGTTCAGGGCCGAGGCGCGGATAACGCCCCAGATGCGGTCGCCATCGGCCTCGGCCTGGGCCAGCGGCTTCAGCAGCACGGCGCCGACCCCTTCGCCCGGCACATAGCCGTCGCCGCCCTGGCCGAAGCTTTCGCAGCGCCCCGACGACGCCATGAAGCGGCCCTGGGCCAGCCCCAGATATTTGTTGGGATGCAGCGTCAGATTGACGCCGCCGGCCAAGGCCACCTTGCACGAGCCGGCGCGCAGGGAATCGCAGGCCAGATGGATGGCCGACAGCGACGACGAGCACATGCTGTCCACCGCCAGACTGGGGCCGTGGAAGCCGCAGAACGACGACACCCGGTTGGCGATGGAGGCGGCGGAGGACGACAGCGCCAGCGGCTGCCCGGCCAGGGTGCGCTCGACGCCGTAAAGCTGGTATTCCTCGTACATGACACCGACGAACACGCCCACATCGGCGCCGTCCAGGGGCGGGGCGGCGGCGGGCAGGCTGGCGCGGGTATAGCCGGCATCTTCCAGCGTTTCCCAGGCGCATTGCAGGAACAGGCGTTCCTGCGGGTCCAGATACTCGGCCTCGCGCGGGGCGATGTTGAAGAACAGGGGGTCGAAGCGGTCGAAGCCGTCGATGAAGCCGCCCCATTTGCTGTTGGTCTTGCCGGGAGTGCCGGGCTTGGGGTCATAAAAGCGGGCATGGTCCCAGCGCTCGGGCGGCACTTCGCTGATGCCGTCGCGGCCCTGTTCCAGATTGCGCCAGAACTGGTCCAGGGTGTCGGCGCCGGGATAACGCCCGGCCATGCCGATGATGGCGATGGCATCATCGGCGGCGACAGCGACGGGGATCGCCGCCGCTTTTGGCTCCGGCGGGACGGCGGCGCCGTGATGGGCAACGAAATACTCGGCCAGCGCCGACAGGTTGCGGTACTCGAAGAACAAGGTCTTGGGCAGCGGGCCGAAATCGCGCTCCAGCGCCTCGGTCAATTGGACGATCATCACCGAATCGATGCCATAGACCTCAAGCGGCGCTTCGGCCTCGATTTCTTCCGGCGCTATCGCCGCCTCGCGCGCCACCAATGCGGTCAGGTGGCGCAAGGTGGCGGCTTTCCGGTCGGGGACGGGCTGGGTCTTCAGCATGCGCAGGGTGAAGCCGCGCAGGCGCAGGCGGATGATGCCGTCATCGTCGGCCACGTCCAAATCCAGCCGGTGGATGCCGTTGACAGAGCTGACCCGGCGCACATGCGCCCACATGCCGGCGGTGGTCGGCGCCAGCATTTCGGCCACATCGAGGCCGAAGGGCAGCGCCGTGCCGCCCTCGCCCTCAGCGGGGAACAAGCCCAAGGCGGCCTGGAACGCCGCATCGACCATGGACGGATGCAGACCGAAATCGTGGCCGGCAGCCCTTGCCGGCAGGATCAGCCGGGCCAGCACCTCGTCGGTGCCGATCTGGATGTGGTCGACCGCCTGGAAGGTCGGGCCGTATTCCAAGCCAAGCCGAGCATAGCGGTCATACAAGTCGCGGGCGCTCAGTTTGTCAGGGCAGCGGCTTTGGATATGCTCCACCTCCAGCCGCACCGGCGCGGTTGCGGCCAAGGGCGCGATCAGCCCTTGCATGTGGATAACGTCACCGGTCAGCAGGCGGAAGGCGAAACCGCCGTCTTCGGCCCGGCTGAGGGGGAGGCGGGCGGTGACGGTGCCGGCGTCCAACCGCAACGGCTGCTGCCACACCACCCGCCGCAGGGCGACGGGGGCGAAAGGCTGGCCGGCGGCAAAGGCAGAGCGCGCCAGTTCCAGCCCCATGGCCCCGGGCAGGATGCGGCTGCCCTTGACCCGATGGTCACGCAGGAAGAAATCCTCGGCATCGAGGGTGCGGCGGTAATCCGTCGATGCCAGGGTCGCGGACCCGCCGAAGCTGGCATTGATGTGATAGAGGTCGCGGGCAAAGGGATAGCTGGGCAGGCGCAGGCGTCGCCGTTTTTCCGGATAAAGCCCGGCCCAGTCCATGCTGCCGCCGGCCACCCATTGGCCGGCGATGGTGTGGAGGGGGGCGCTGGCATCGATGGCGGGACCGGTCTTGGCCCCTGCCTCCAGTTTGCCCAGCATGATCCCGCTGGTGTCGCCTGCCAGGAAGGCGGTTAGAGTCTGGCGCAATTGCGGCAACGAATCGACCACCAGCGCCAGCCGGTGCTTCATGGCGTCGCGGCCCACTTGCAGGGTATAGGCGAGATCGGCCAAATCTGCTTCCGCCATCCGGCCCTCGGCGATGGCCGCCAGCAAGTTGCCGGCCTGCTCCTTCAGCCGTTCGCCGTCGCGTGCCGACAGCACCACCAGCACCGGCCCGGCATGCGGGGTGGCGGAGGTGGCCGGGGCGCGGTATTCCTCGAGGATCACATGGGCGTTGACGCCGCCGAAGCCGAAGCTGCTGATGCCGGCGCGCAAGGGCAGGGCGTGGCCTTGGGCATCGTGCGCCGGCTTCCATTCTTCCGCCGCGCGCACGATGTGGAAGGGCGAGGCCGACAAGTCGATATAGGGGTTGGTCTCGGCGCAATGCAGGCTGGGGGCCAGACGGCGATGGCGCATCTGTTGCAGCACCTTGATGATGCTGGCCATGCCGGCGGCCAGTTCCAGATGGCCGATATTGGTCTTGACCGAGCCGATGCCGATATGGGCCCCCTGCACCCCGGCGAAGGCCGATTTCAGCGCGTTGATCTCCACCGGATCGCCCAGGGCGGTGCCGGTGCCGTGCGCCTCGATATAGCCGATGCTGGCCGGGTCGATGCCGGCACGGGTGTGGGCGTCGCGCAGCAGATCGGCCTGGGCGGCGGTATTGGGCGCGGTCAGTGAATTGGCGCGGCCGCCATGGTTGACGGCGCTGGCGCGCACCACGGCCAGGATGGGGTCGCCGTCTTTCTCCGCCTCGGACAGGTATTTAAGGACCACGGCGCCCACCCCCTCGCCGCGGACATAGCCGTTGGCCTGGGCGGAAAAGGTCTTGCAGCGACCATCGGGCGACAGCATGCCGGCCTTGGCGAAATTGATATGGGCCTCGGGGGTGACGATGGTGTTGACGCCGCCGACCACCGCCATGTCGCAATCGCCGGCGCGCATGGCCTGCACCGCCCGGTGCAATGCCACCAGCGAACTGGAGCAGGCGGTTTCCACCGGTTCGCTGGGGCCGTGCCAGTCGAGGAAATAGCTGATGCGGTTGGGGCCGACCGAGGGCACGGCGCCGGTGGCCACATAGCCTTCCGCCCCGGTGTCGTCGCCGATGATCTCGCGGTAGCCGCTGGACGAGGTGCCGACGAACAGCCCGACCCGGCGTCCGGCCAGGGATTTGGGCGCGTGGCCGCCATCCTCGATGGCTTTCCACACATGCATCATCAACAAACGCTGCTGCGGGTCCATCAGCTTGGCTTCGCGCGGGCTGATGCCGAAGAACAGCGGGTCGAACTCGAAGACGCCGTCGATGAAGCCGCCCCAATGGATATTGGTCTTGCCCTGTTCGATCTTGGGGTCGCCGTCATAGGCCTGCCAATCCCAGCGATCGGCGGGGATGCGGCTGATGCAATCGCGGCCTTCCAGCAGGTTTCGCCAGAATTGGTCACCGTCCAGCGCCTGGGGGAAGCGGCAGGAAAAACCGATGATGGCGATGGCGTCGGTGTCGGCGGGTACGGGGGCCGTCACTTTGTGGACGGGGACACTGACCGCCGCCGGTTGTGCCTTGGGCCGGTTGGGCAACACCACGCTGCCGGCAATGTGGCGGGCCAGCCGGTTCAAGGTGGCGAATTCGAAGAAATCGGCGGGGGTCAGCGATAGCGCGAGTTCAGCATTCACCTTGGCGGCGAAGCCGGTCATGGTGATGGAATCGAAGCCGAATTCGCCTAATTCGGCGTCGGCGTCCAACACCGAGGGATCAACTTCCAGCACCCGCGCGGCGATATCAGACAGCGCGGCCAAGGCGCTTGCGGCGGGGTCTTCGGTAGTGGGTTCCGGCTCGGGCTCCGGTATGGGCATGGGCGTGGCAGCCGGCATCGGTATTTCGCCGCGCTGGACCCAATGGCGGGTGGCGGCCAAAGGAT
>Ga0075012_10001103_pt1 | contig 28149 bp, 26 predicted proteins | sample All_14_2_FD_71474 | JGI IMG/M metagenome (GOLD analysis project Ga0075012, IMG submission 71474) | Freshwater microbial communities in response to fracking from Pennsylvania, USA - Allegheny Zone_MetaG_DW_15 | ecosystem: Environmental > Aquatic > Deep subsurface > Groundwater > Drilled...
GGGGGAAGTTGGGGTCACTGAGTGGGTGGGGTTTGGGCTTTGCATAATACGCATGGCTGAGATGAGTGGGATGTTGCTCTATCAGAAGTTTTTCTGCGACTTAGATGAAGAATTAACCTTTTATCAGGCACATGATTTGCGAATAAATGAAACTGACATTGGAGATACTTGCTTATACCTTGACCGTGAGGTTGAAGCAATCATGCATTTTAAGAATGATGTTGTAGTGTCATTTTTTGGTAGAGGTTTAACTGGGCTTCTAGATCAAGTTGCTTGTGGGTTAAGCGGAGTTATGGGGTTAGAGGGAACCTGGCGAGACGCCGAAGACGGAATTTTGAGTGGAAAACCAATTGAACAAGGAAGTGTTGATTCGGTTTTTGGCATTCGGGTAATGAGCGATTGGCTGGCAGTAATAGGAGTTGATTGGTCACTTGAGTTAGCCGAAGAGGGGATTGATGTTCTGGGAGGTCTACCTGAGGGTCTTGAACAAATTCTATCTCGCACTGGATTTCAATATGATGCGCAGGCACGGTCAGAAATAGCGAAGGTAAAAATAAGTCTTGAAGAAGCTTCTTTGAACCTAATTAAATCCAATACGGGAGAGGGGGGAAGAGTAATTGCTGCTATTGATAGCGAGATTATGGAAAACAACCGCTCAAACTATGCATATGTGTGGGTGCGAGATGCAGTGTTAACAGCGGAGGTTATGGAGACGAAAGAAGATATTGCATCGTTCGTTCCTGGTGGTGAAAAATGGATATGGCAGAAATATCATCCGACGGGGCATCGCGGGAGTACATGGCATCCCCATGCGGGGGATGGTGCATTTCCTTACCAAATGGATGAAACGGCCCTATTAGTAAGTTATTGCTACCGGAATGGTTTTGTGAGTGGTCGAGTTGAAGGGTGGTTACAACTATTAATAGAATCGATTTCAGCAGACGGTTTACCAAGGCCGAGCTGGGATTTGTGGGAAGAGCGGTTTGGTGTACATTTTTGGACATGCGCGACGGTAGCACAAGCGTTCTTTGATGCAGGGCGTGCGGATTTGGGAGATGACTTGGTTCGGGCAATGGGGGAAAACTTCCATTTGGTTGAAGGAAGGATTCCGAGGCGAGTGAATGACCATATTGCGGATGCAAGTGTGTTAGCGGGATGTTTGTGGTGCGAACCTCTTCGTGAAAAGTTTTTGGACCAAGCGGTGGATATGGTTGAGAGCCATTTATTGATGGAGACAAATTGCCGAGGAGTGGCGAGATATGAAGGGGACTATTATTGCCGGGTGAGAGAAGGGTATCCGGGTAATCCTTGGGTGATTTGTACCATGTGGTTAGCACGAGCATATTTTATTCAAGGGCGAATTGATGAAGCTGATGACTTATTGGTTTGGTGTGAGGATTTAGCTAGTCTGAGTGGAATGCTCAGCGAACAGTATCATCCAGACACTCGGGAACCGCTGAGTGTTTGCCCGTTGACATGGAGCCACGCGGAATATTTGGAATCAGTTCGAATGATTCGGGGCTAGCGGAGTTCCGAAGTGCGTTTGCTGGCGATCTGGGCGACGACCTTCCGTCCGGTGGATGTTCCGCCGGTGCAGACATAGGTCATATCTTCTTTGTCGTACCAGCCGATGGCATCTCGGAATTCATAGAACGTTTGGTTTCCTGATGAAGTTGGTGAGCCCGAATTGAGGTTGCCCGTTTCACGGCGACCGTAGATCGCGTAGTTTTGGTTTTGATACTGGTAGTGGAAGCTGATCCAGCAACCTCCGCATTCGGCGGCGGTAAATTTTGCTCCGGCGAGCTCGTTCAAGGTGATTGTAGGAATCGGTCTTTGGAAGACAGCGCGGATTTTTTCGGCACCCTGCTCGGGGTCTGTCCCATCCCAGTGCATGACCATTTCGGATTTGGATTGAAGTTTAGCTTCGGGAGGAAGGGATTTGGCGATTGCGATCGTTGGATTTGCATTATCTGTAATCACGCGGTTGACGGCGATCCCAATAGCGAAGATGGCGAAACCGGCAATTGCAACCGGCGCGACTCTTGTGAACCAATTGGTGGATTGGGGTCGTGCGATATTAGCTAATGCGGGTTGCAAGTTCGGAATTGGCTCACTGTGGCATGCCTGTTGGATTGCGTTCTTAAAAGATTTGAGCGACTCGATTTCCTTTGAAAGTTGGGGGTTTGCGGCGATCTCAGATTCAAATTGTTCTTTCTCGGATTGAGAAAGTTGGTTATCGAGGTAGTTTTGAATGAGTTTATTGTTCATTGTGTTGTCTCCGCTTTTGCTTCGGCGAGGAGCTGTTCGCGAAGGATTTGTCGGGCGCGTGAGAGTCTTGATCGGACGGTACCGATGGGAACGTCCATGATTTCGGCGGCTTCTTCGTATGTGAGTTCTTCAACATCGCAGAGGTGGATGGCCATTCGGTACGGGGGTGAAAGTTTTTCGAGAGCCTTCATGATGCGTTCGGCTTCGAGTTTGCCGTCGAGTTCGCTCCAAAATCCTTCTTGGATGACTTCGATTTCTTCGTGTTCATCCAGGGAGATGGTTTCTTTTTGGGAGCGAATGACCATGAGTCGTTCGTTACGGAGGATTTTGATGAGCCAGGAACGAAGATGATTGCCATCGAATCTATCCCAGGCTTTGTAGGCTTTGATGAGGGCGGTTTGCACGAGATCTTCGGCTTCTTCTTGTCCGCAGCCGAGGCGTCGGGCGACACGGAAGAGGACTGCGAGTTCGCCGGAGACTTCTCTTTCGAAGTCTCGGGGGTTTTTGCGTGCGAATAAGCCCATGCCGTTATTGGGGTGTCCGGATTGGCTGATGGTCGGGATGATGGCGAGCATCAGCAGTTAGGAATGATTCTGACTGGTATTTAGTTCCGGGAGGTGGGGATTTGGCAGCTATTCGTTGGCCCATTTGTTGACAAGCCACCAGCAGGCTTGGTCGTGGGGAGTGAAGCGGTGGTTGGTGATGATTTCGAAGGCGGGGAGGTAGCCGAGTTCGCCGTTGCCATATTTGCGTATGCGGTTAATGACAACTTCGATGTGGTGTTTGGCGAGGTGGCACCGTTCGATATCGGCGAGGGAGCCACCGATACGCTCGTGATTTTCTTTGGCGAGTTTGGCGAGGGTCTCGAAGAGAAATCGCATAGGGGCGAGTTTTGAGATAGCGGCATCAGGTTCGCGGGCGGCGTAGTGGGTGTGCGCGGCTTCCATCATGGTCAGGGCTTCGACCATGGCGCGCAGGCCGAACGAGACATTTTTGTATTGCTCTTCGGGGGCGTAGTGGATTGATTTTTCGATGAGGAGAAGGAGTTCGCGATCGCGTCCGTTGAGGATTTCATCGCGGTGGTGGAGCCAGGCGAGAAAAGGGTTTCCGGCGAGGAGGAGTCGGCATTTGAGCTTGTGGCGGTGCCCGGATGCGGCCCAGACTCCGCCTTTTTGCTCGAGCTCGATTCCGAGAGTGCGAGCCCATTGTTCAGCTTGTCCGAATGCTTCGGGGAGGGTTTCGGGGCTTGTAGGGTTGATGCTGATGCGGGCGGCCCATTCAACGGCGGGAAAAATGCTGTCGAAGGGATTGAGGAGGATTTGCTCCCAGGTGGTGAGGCAGAACCCGGCGAGTTTGAGTTCTTGGGCGTCGAGGGCGCATTGACGGATGTTGTGTTCGGTTCGCTCGACGTGCATCCAGGCGGCGTTATAGACGGCAGTGGTAGGACAGGCAATGACATCGTGGCCGGGGAATTTTATGGCAGTTTCTTTGACTCCGTTGACATAGTGCCAGTCAAAGATGAGGGTTTGTTTGGGGAGATTTGCGAGAGCGGATGGGTGTTCGAGGAACATATCGCCCCACATTGCGGGTCGACGCCCTATTTCGACGACTCGTTGGATGAGAGGGGCGAAGTGATCGTTGTAGAGCCAGGCTTTTTCGTCTTCGCTTTGGCCAGCCATTCGGGCGGCGCATTTGGGGCATTTCCCGAGTTGGGCAGTTTCATCGCCGCCGATATGGATGATTTCGGATTTGAAGACTTCGATTGTTTCGTCGATGAGGTTTTGGCAGAGAGTGACGAATTCGGGGCAACTGGGGCAGGCTTGGAGACCGGAGTAGGGTTCTTCGCGGAAATGGCGGCCTTCTTGGACATTGAAGAACCCTTCAAAGTGACCCAAAAGGTTGATGAAGGGGATGATTTGGAGGGAGGGGAATTCGCTTTGGAGACTTTGGATTTGGTCGGGGGTGATCGCGCCTTTACCGTGGCTCCAGGGGGTTGATTTGGTGGCGAATCGGTGTTCGAGGTAGAGGCCGAGGGCGGTGTATCCGGCGTTTTGGGCGGTGGCGGCGTATTGGTAGAGGTGGTTGAGGGTTGGGCTTTGTTCTCGGGCGAGGTCAACCATCCAGATACGGTGCATGGGGGTTAGGATACTCTCTGGGCACTAGAATGAACTTAAAATCTGTCCCAGTCGCTCTGGGCCACCAACTTCCAATCCCATCTAGTGTATTCTCATATCTAAGGTTTTTAATGGATCAAGGGAAGTACAGGCGAATGCTCTCCGAGTACCAGCTTGTGTTGAAACGAGCGAAGATCCGCTATTTGGTATCGTCAAATTCAACTTTTGCGTTGGTTTTGATTTTCGTTCCAACTGCGGTACTTCTCTCACACAGTGGTTGGCTGATAGGTGACAGAGGAAAGGTCGCTGGTTGGCTTATTATTGGTTGCATTTTAGCCAGTTTCATTTTTCGATTTACTTACAAACCTTTTGCTGGATTGTCTGAATTTGAATACACTTTATTAAGTGAGGAGTGGTCGGATAACGAAGCGGCCAGTTTAATTTCTATGAGGGTGAGCTATTTGAATTCAGATATTGCTGTAAGATCGGGGCAGGATTTTGTAAGAGTATTGTATGGACGGATGGGCGAAGATGGGGCGAAATCGCTCTATGTGTCGCTCTCCGAACGGGAGCGCCAGTGGGTGAGCCCCCCAAAGGAAGTAAAGACAAGTGAATAGTAACCCGCAGATTGCAATTTACAGTCAAATTCTGCATGAGTTAGCATGGGCGCGAAAGTGGATGAATCAAATTGCTCTTATCGGAATGATTGGGACAGTGATATTGGTTATGGCATTCCAATCATCGAGACTATATTTCCCGGTTGTATTTGCGTGGTTAATTCCGATCGCGGCCGGGGTTCTCTATCTAAGGAAGAAGTGTGACCCAAATCGTTTGAGAGCCATGGATACTTTGGGTTATTGGTCTAGAGTAGACGATGAAGAGATAGGGTTGGTTATATCGACTCGGTTGGATTACGTGCGACAGGGTGTTGCAGTTGAAACGGGCCGGTCAGTGATTCGCGACTTATATGCGGCCCTCCCGGAGCGGGCTCAACTTGAGCTTTACGAGCAGCAAGATGCTGAAGGCAGATTCTTGCTAACGGGTGGGCAAAGTCCGATGGGATGAAAGATTCGGTAGGCATCACAGGACGAATTCTGTGGGTTCACGTAGAATGAATTAACGATGAGTACGGGGCGAGTGGTTTTGGCGGTGACGGGGGCGAGCGGGGCGATTTATGCTCAGCGGTTGGCGCGGCACCTCGCGGAAGGGTTTGAGGAAGTTTATCTGATGGTCAGTAACCAAGCCATTGATGTCGCAATGACCGAGATTGGGGTGGCGATTAATCGCAAGAGTTTTGATACGACGTCTTGGCTCGGCAAGCAATATTTGAATGTGCATTTGCTGGATGAGAAGGATTATTTTACGCCGCCAGCGAGTGGGAGTTTTCGGCACGACGGGATGGTTATTTGTCCTTGTTCGATGGGGACGGCGGGCCGGATTGCGAATGGGATCAGCAACGATTTGGTGACGCGCAGTGCGGATGTCTGTTTGAAAGAACGGAAGCCTTTGATCTTGGTTCCGCGTGAGATGCCGTGGAACTTAATTCATTTGCGGAACATGACGCAGCTCGCGGAAGCAGGGGCGGTGATTTTGCCGGCGAGTCCGGCGTGGTATCAGAAACCGAAGTCGCTGGAGGATTTGGCGGACACGGTTGTGGCGAGGATTTTGCAGCAGTTGGGGGTTCAACACAATTTGATGCCCCAGTGGATGGTTGAGGATTGATATGAAAGCAGTAATTGCGGGAGGCAGTGGATTTGTTGGTCACCATTTGGGGGCCGAATTGGAGCGTCAGGGCTATGAGGTCGTGATTTTGTCGCGATCGGTGGATTCATCGGCGAAATATCGAGAAGTGAAATGGGATGGTCGAAGCTTGGGGGATTGGGCGAAAGAGATTGATGGGTCTGATCTTGTTTTTAATTTGAGCGGGGCCCCGATTGATAAGAAGTGGACGCCGGAGTATCAGAAAGTCATTCTGGATTCGAGGGTGGATTCGAGCCGGGTGATTGGGGAGTCGATTCGGGCAGCGGAGAAGAAACCGAGAGCGTGGGTGAATGCGAGTGCGGTTGGATTTTATGGAGATCGTGGCGATGAATTTTTGGGCGAAAGTGCACATATTGGCTCAGGATTTTTGTCTGAGGTTTGCACGCAATGGGAACAGGCGGCCTTGGAGCCAGACATCCCAGAGGTGAAGCAAGTTTGCGTTCGGATCGGGATTGTTTTGGGGCATGAGGGAGGGATTTTTCCCGTGATGTCGAAGCTGGCAAAATTGGGTCTCGGCGGTGCGGCAGGAAGCGGAAAGCAGTGGTTGCCGGTGATTCATGTTGACGATTTGGCGCGACTCTTTGTTTGGGCGGCTGATCATGCGCAGGAAGGCGCGGTCAATGGGTGCTGTCCCGAGCCAGTTACGAATGCGGGATTCATGGAAGCGTTGCGGGAGGCTCATGGGCGACCATTTTCGCCACCTGTTCCGAAGTTTGCTTTGAGTTTGGGCAGTGGTTTGATGGGGAAAGAGGGGGCGCTGATTTTGATGAGTCAGCGGGCGGTTCCAACTTTGGCTTTGTCGCAGGGATTTGAATTCAATTACGGGAATTTGGGTGCGATTTTGGACGATTTGACCCGGGAAAAGTCGTAGATGTTGGATTTCAGTTGCAACGGCTTAAAGCTGAGTATCGTCTATTTGTGATAATGGGTGCTTGTCCGAAAAATTGCGGAGTTAATTTGCAGATTGCAGAGCGAAGTGGGATTGTGATTGACTTTTGTCCGCGATGCCGTGGGATTTGGCTTGACCAGGGCGAACTTGAACGGTTTATTGAACTGGCAGAATTTGGCGGGGCTCGGCCAGCGGCACCAGCGATGCCGGAGGATTTGTTGCCTTCATCTCGGATGCAGGGAGGTGCAATTCAACAGCAACCTCAATATCAACAACCGCAGCAGCCTCAGCGTCCTCGTCGGGATTGGGACGATGACGACGACGATGACTACCGTCGAGACCGACGGCGACGCCGTGATCGGGATGACGACGACGATGATCGAGAGTCACCTTTGCGGGCGATTTTCGACTTCTTCACTTAGGTTTTAGAATGGATGAAAGGGAGACAATTGGTTGACATTTGTTTCACGCGACCTTTGGCCCTTTGAAAAATTGAACCTAAATTAGGCAAATATTAACGAAAAAATTCAAGTCGCGTTTTCTGAGAAATTTGTTGCGTAGGATAGCAACAAAATGGAAATGGCAGGAATTCCGATCTGGATTTGGGGGAGCTTTTTGGGCTTCGTGTTCGTTTTGTTGGCTTTGGACTTAGGGGTGTTTCACCGCGAGGCCCATGAGGTGAAGATTAAAGAAGCGTTGATGTGGAGCGGCATTTGGATTGCCGTTGCTCTGACATTTAACGCGGTTATCTTCTTGTTCTGGAATCAGATTCAGCCGGGAAGTGCTTATACGCCGACACAGGCGGGGCAAGCATTTTTGGCGGGGTATCTGGTTGAGAAGGCATTGAGTGTCGATAACATATTTGTGTTTTTGATGGTGTTCAGTTACTTTCAGGTTCCAGCAAAATATCAGCACCGCGTGTTGTTTTGGGGAATCATTGGTGCGTTGATTTTCCGGGCGATCTTCATTGCTGCAGGTTCGGCGATTCTAGAACGTTGGTTCTGGACGATGATTATTTTTGGCGGGTTTTTGATCTTTACGGGTGTGAAGATGCTTTTTGCGCACGATGCCAAGATTGACCCGGATAAGAACCCGGCGGTGAAATTAGTTCGAAAAATATGGCCCGTTACGGATGATTATGTTGGTCAGAAATTCTTCACTCACATAGATGGAAAGCTGTGGGCGACTCCACTTTTTGTCGCCTTGATCATGGTTGAGTTTACGGATATTATTTTTGCGGTTGACTCGATTCCGGCGATCTTTGCGATTACGGCGAATCCGTTTATCGTGTTCACGTCGAATGTGTTTGCGATTCTGGGCCTGCGGGCGTTGTTCTTTGCGATTGCTGGCCTAGTCAAGATTTTTGCCTATCTCAAATATGGGTTGGCGGCGGTCTTGATTTTTGTTGGCGGCAAGATGCTTTACAACTACTTTGAGCACGAGTACGACCTGATTGCAGGAGTTGATAAGTTCCCGATTGGCTTGAGCCTTGGGATCATCGCGGGGATTTTGGTGGTGTCTATTGCGGCGAGTAAGTTCTTCCCTCCGAAGGAAGAGGACAATACTCCGACAGCCGCATAGGGTCACAGGATCATAGAGGGCGGTCACATGGCCGCCCTCTATTTTTGTTGAGCAAGATTGAAACAGTTTCAGTTGGTGTGGATTGAGTAGCCTTAGAATTGATGCCGGTTGAGACTGATTTGTTGAGGAGCCGCCGATGGATTCGGCGGAATAGTGATTCGTTTTCTGTTCAGAAGGCGGCAGATGTGGCGCTGATTTCACCCTTTCACTTTCATCGCAATTATTGTTTGCGGTTTGGCGAGACTCCGTTTGAAACGGCGAATCGGGAGCGATTTTTGCGGGCGTCACACCTACTTAATGGGCAGGATTTCTCTGTCTCGGAGATTGCGATTGAAGTTGGCTTTACGAGTTTTTCTTCGTTTGCGGCGTGGTTTAAGTCGATAGCGGGGGTGAGTCCAAAGGAGTTTCGGAAGAATCCGCAAGATGCAAACAAAGTGGCACTGTCGCGGTGGAGGATGATTGGGGATGTTATGAAAGCAAAGATAACACACACGACAATATACGTTGACAGCCAAGACACTGCCCTGGATTTTTACACGAATCAGTTGGGGTTCATTGTTTCGGCAGATGTGACGATTCCTGATGGATTTAGGTGGTTGACGGTCACGACTCCCGAATCTGGCGTTGAGTTGATTTTGATGCCGATGGATCCCCATATTGGGTTTAGTGCGGAGGTGATTTCAGCGATTGCGTTGCTTCAGCAGAACCAAATGATGTGGGCATGTACATTATTGGTGGATGATTGTGAGAGTTCGACCAAGGAGTTAATTGCAAAAGGCGTGCGGGTTGTGCGCGATCCGGTTCGCGAGGATTATGGCGTTGAGGCGCACTTTTTGGACAATTCCGGGAATTTGTTCAGCTTGATTAGCCCTCTCTAGTGACGGGAAGAACGGCCTCAGTTGGATTTACACCAATTGAGGCCGTAGCCATAGAGCCAATCACTTGGCACCATGGCGTCATCGGAATCGGAGAGGGGATTGATTGTGGCGTAGGTGGCTACCATTTGAGATTTGTCCCCGGCATGCGCATTGGGTAGGAGTTTCCCGAGTGTGGATTTGCCGTACATGACACTTTCCCAGGCGATGAATTCATTCGTTCTTCGGTTGAATGTGGCTTTTCCGAGGAGGTCGCCAGAGTAAGACCCTGTGTTCCATTCAGAATCAGCTTTGGCTTCGTAGTGGCCCTTGATTTCGATATCGATGGCGTCACCGGCAATATTCGTGATGGTGCTCGTGAGGGTGCCTTGTTTAATGTGCTCTTGCCACCATGCGGAACCAGCCTTTTGCATGTGGTTGTGGAGTATCCAGATTTCGGATACGCGACCGTTCAGGTCAACAGATGCTCCGACTTGGAGTTTGCGGGGGAGGAATTGGCGGTATTCGGATGGTTTGAACCAGAGGCGGTCGATGCCGAAGAATTTGGGATGACGTTCATCGAATGTTGTCATGCCGGGATAGGAGTATCCGCGTTTGGTGACTCGGAGGTCGAGCGTGTCTTTTGGTTTGGTGAAGTCGTCGACTTGGAACTTGATTCGGTCCGTTTTGGGATCGGGGAGCTTGGGAAGGAGACGTTCGGACTTTGGCATTTGGTAATACTTTGTGACGGCGGCCTTGATGTTGTTCAGCGTTGTTTCGGGGTCAGGATCGGGCCAGCCGGCGTTGCAGTAGGCGATCATTTTTCCGGAAGGGGTTGCGACGAATATTCCTTGATGGATTCCGTGGGGGTCGCGGGCAAAGATTTGAGACGTGATTCGGTGTTCCCAGATTTGCTTGTCAGGGTGTTCGTTGTAGCTGACATCGTTTGCGGCTACGGGGATTAAATTTTGGGTGACATAGTTGGCGATGTCGGGGCGAGTCCAGACAAACTGTCTGGTTTTTGCGCCATTTTGTCAGCAATGTCCGCGAGGGTCTCCGAAATAGAGCCAGAGGAGGACGGGCTTGTCGGCTTGGTGTCCGTCGACGAGACCATCGAAGATTCGGGTTCGCCAGTTGAGGCTTTGAAAAATTGTGTCGTTCCCTTGGAGAGAGGCGTGAGCTTTGATGCTGTCGAACGTTTTCCAGTTGAGAGCGGCTGGGGGTTGGGTTTGTGCCTGGACTGAGAGGAGAAGGGCGGTGAGCATCTTGCTTGATTATAGGGACGGTTTGGTTGTGGATGGAGGTTTCGCTATCAGCGATCACGGAATAATTTGAATCTGGTCTAGTTCAGTGAATTTGGGTTTAGCATTCAGGGACGATGACGGAGATGCGAAGGGCTAGGCCGCCTTCGCTGGTTTCTTTGTATCGGGAATTCATATCGAGGGCGGTTTCCCACATGGTCTGGATGACATCGTCGAGGCTGATTTTAGCGTTGGCGGGGTCGCTGCCGTAGGCGATATTGGCGGCGGTGATTGCTTTGAGGGCGCCCATGGTGTTTCGCTCGATGCAGGGGACTTGGACGAGGCCACCAACGGGGTCACAAGTGAGACCGAGGTGGTGTTCCATGGCGATTTCGGCGGCCATAAGAATTCGGTCGGTGTCGCATCCGAGCATGTAAGCGTGAGCGGCGGCAGCCATCGCGGAACTGACGCCGATTTCGGCCATACATCCACCCATTGCGGCGGAGATGGTTGCGCCTTTTTTGAAGAGGCATCCGATTTCGGCGGCGACGAGAATGAAGTCGCGGAGTTGACTTTCGGTGAGTCCGAGGAAGACATATCCGTACATCATGACGGCGGGAATGACGCCAGCGGCTCCATTCGTTGGGGCGGTGACGACTCGGCCGAAGGCGGCATTTTCTTCGTTGACGGCGATCGCGAATACGCTGATCCAACGTAGAGTTTGTTGGAAGTTTGGACTGGCGTATCGCATGGCGGCGACCCATCCGTCGAAGTCGGAATAGGTTCGCGCGCCGATGAGATCGGCGTTTTGCTTTTTGGCTCGGCGGACGACGTTGAGTCCTCCGGGAAGGATGCCATCGGTGTGGCAACCACGGTAGATGCAATCCTTCATTGTTGACCAGATTTGGTCGAGTCCTGCTTCGGTTTCTTCAGTTGGGCGCCACCGCGCTTCGTTTTTGCGGCTAACTCCGGGGATGTCTAATCCGGTGGTTTCGCAGTGTTTTTTGAGTTCAGCGGCGGACTCAACGGGATGTGGGAGGATGATGCATCGGGCACCATTTAGCTCTTCATTTTCGGTGACAACGAACCCACCGCCGACGCTGTAATAGGTTTCGGAAACTTCGCCATTATCGGTTTGTGCGGTGTATCGAATGCCGTTGGGATGGAAAGGGAGAGTTTCGTTCATGTGGAAGACGATGTCTTCGGTGGGGTTAAAAACTAGGGAGTTTTGGGGAGTTTTAAGGTTGTTTTGGGGAGTTTTGAGGGAGTTTTCGGCCTTTATTCGGGCAATTGTGGGAGCAATTTCGTCGACGGGGCAGGTTGTGGGATCCCAATCCATGAGCCCGAGTTGAGCGGCGATATCGGTGCCGTGGCCCTTTCCAGTTTTGGCAAGGCTGCCATAGAGGTGGACTTTAATACTTTGAATTTGGTGGTTCTGTAACTTCTTGAGAAAGAGTCGGGCGGCGCGCCATGGGCCAAGAGTATGGGAGCTGCTTGGTCCAACACCAATTTTGAAAATATCGAAAACGCTGATTGCTTCTCTGAGTTCGACCACGAGTTGGAGTATACGTTGGGAGGCTTAGGGCGAGTATCCTATGGCTTACGATGGTCGAGGCTTTTCAGTGGATTGTGGTCGGATTGGGGCTTGGCGTGGCGGTTGAGTGGGTTCGCCATGGGTCGATCTTGCGGAGTTTGGCGGCTTTGCCGAAATATAAATCGGAATCAGAAAATTTGGAGCGGGAAGTTAAGGGGCTCAAGATTGAGATTGCGGCTTTGCGTGAGCAGGCCGATCTGGTGCCGGGGTTGAAAGCACGAGTTGTTGAGCTGGAGAATCGACCGGTGCAAGTTTTGGAAACTTCCAGTGTTGAAAGTGCCCCGGTAGTAAAGGTGTTGGGACTGGAAGCGGTTACGAGTTTGCCGGATGAGTTTCGGGTTCGATTGGAAGCGGCGGGAATTGCAGACTTGGCGGATTTGGGTTCGCGATCTGAGCAAGAGATTTTGGATATGGTTGAGGCTCAACCGTGGGATGATTTGGATGTTGGAGCATGGATTCGCGAGGCATCGGAATTGGCAGGAAAGTCGAGCGTGGCGGTTCCAACGGTAGTAGAGAAGGTAGCTGGGGATGATTTGATGCTGTTGCCGGGGATTACAGGGGATCAGGCTGAGGCGCTGCGAGTTGCTGGATTTAGTGGTTTTTCGGTGATTTCAGGGACAAGTGAAGAGGAATTGCTTGCGGCGGTAGATGCTCAGCCATGGGATATGGTGGATGTTGCGGGGTGGATTGAGTTTGCGAAGGGGCGATCCTGAAATGAGTGAACGGAAGCCGCTGATAGCGGAAGTTCAAGACCAGATTCGGCGTTTTGGGGTGGAGAAAGTGTTTGTTCTCGCTATGCTGTTGATGATCGGTCTTTGGCTATTTAATTCACGCTAGGTGGTGGATCGCTTGTTCGATATCTTCGGTGAGGTCTTCGATATCTTCTAATCCGGCATAGAAACGGATCGCCCATTTTTCTGCGGGCCAATCCATGGGTTTGCCATGAATGGGGACGGCAAGACTCTCGTATCCGCCCCAACTGACGCCCATTTGGAAAATGTTGAGGGCTTCGAGGAAGTTTTTGGTGGCTTCTTCGGTTTGGACTTTTGGGATGACGGTGATGAGACTGGTGTGGCCGGTTTGCTGCTTGGCGATGAGATCGGCTTGAGGGTGATTAGGGTCGCCCGTGTAGAGGATTTGATCGAAGACCGTTTTTGTGCTCAGGTAGTCGAATAGGAGTTTGCCCATGCGTTGGGCTTCTTCGACTCGGAGCCTGAGGGTTCGGAGTCCACGGAGCATGAGCCAGGCGTCGAATGGAGCGAGCCGACCGCCGAACCATTGGCCTTCGCGGAGTTCGATATCGCGGCAAGTTTCGGCGGTGCTGCAGATGACGCCGGCGACGACATCGCTGTGTCCGCAGAGATACTTTGTGGCACTGTGGACGATGATATCGACGCCCATGAGGTGCGGTTGTTGGAAGAGCGGAGTGGCGTTGCTGTTATCGGTAATGGTTTTGATTCCGCTGGCTTTTGCGTGCGTAGTTATTGCTTCGAAGTCTTGAACGCGGAATAGGACGCTACTGGGGGATTCGAGATAGATGAGTTTGGTATTGGATTGGCAGGCATCGATGATTTCTTGGGGATCGTTGCCGACGACAAATGTGTGAGTGATATTGAGGCTGGGGAGGTAGTTGGTGAGGAATTCTCGGGTGGGACCGTAGGCGGTGTCGACGCAGACGATGTGGTCGCCGGATCTTGCGCAGTGGAGGATTGCAGCGGTGATGGCAGCCATTCCGGAAGCGAAGATGAGGGCGGCTTCGGTGTGTTCAAGCATGGCGAGTTTTTTCTCGACCATGGTTAGGTTGGGGTTGCCGACTCGGGAATAGACATAACGTTCGCGGGATTTTGTGGGGTCGTCGAGTTTGCCTCGGAATGTATCGAAATCGGGTTGAACGAAGAGGGAGGTTTGGAATATGGGCGGAGTGACGGCTCCGAGGTGGTGGTCTTCTTCGCCGAGGTGTTGGAGGTGAGTGTCACGCCGCATTTACTTTGGGAGTGATGTTACTCTTTTGGCAGTGGGGGTCCATGGATTGAAAATGATAATCCTTCGGATTGCTTTTTGATTTTTGAGGACTGGGCCCCGGCCTACGCTCGGGGTGACTAGGTAGTGGGGTTTGGTTTTTCACTGGTTTCACCAGTGCCACCCAGGATTGACGATATTGGAGGATGGATTCCGCCTCAAGAGCGGAATGACGGGATGGATAATCCTTCGGATTGCTTTTTGTTTTTGAGGACTGGGCCCCGTTCTACAACGGGGTGACTAGGGAGGAGGCTTGTTATTCCCTGCCTATTGCGATGCAAAAGGCAGGGGCACGCACTGTTGGTATTGGTTGGGGGATGGATCCTGCCGCAAGGGCGGCATGGCGAGATGACAATCCTGCGGATTGCTTTTGATCTTTGAGGACTTGGCCCCGGCCTACGCTCGGGGTGACTAGGGAAGGGTTTTGCTTTTACACTGGTTTCACCAGTGCCACCCAGGATTGACGATATTGGAGGGTGGATTCCGCCTCAAGGGCGGAATAACGACGAAGTGGACAATCCTTCGGAATGCTGTTTTGTTGAGGACTGGGCCCCGGCCTACGCTCGGGGTGACTAGGGAGAGGGATTGTAGTTCCCGGAGTTGCCATTGGCAATTCCGGGGCATGGAAGTTTGTGGTTGTTCAGGGAGGAGCTTCGCATTCCCGGCTATTGCTAGCCGGGCCACGCAATATTTGTGGAAGTTGGGGGATGTATTCCGCCTCAAGGGCGGATTCACGACGAAGTGGACAATCCTACGGATTGCAGTGTTTGACCGAGCATTGGGTCCCTGCTCCCTGCCTTCGCAGGGACAGGCTCCGGGAGGACAGGCCCAGGTGAGTGGGTTGTTTGCAGAAGCTCTAAACAAAGTTCATCGTTAGGTAGATCAAGCTTTTGAAGATTGGCTGACTTCATCGTTCTTTGCCGGTGGTTTGAGATTGTGATCGACGGCGCGGCGGTCGTCGAAAACGAAGCAGTTACCATGGAAGAGGCTTTCTTCTTGGGGGATGTCTTCGATGTATTGAAGGATGCCGCCTTGAAGGTGATAGACGTGTTGATGCCCAAGTTGGCGGAGGTAGGCGGTGGCTTTTTCGCATCGGATTCCGCCCGTGCAGAACATGGCAACCTTTTGGTTGGGATCAGTCAGATTCTCTTTTACGTAGTCGGGAAATTCGTTGAAATTGGTGGTTTTGGGATCAATTGCGCCTTGGAACGTACCGTCTTCGAATTCGTAAGAGTTGCGGCAGTCGATTAGGACAACGTCGGGTTGGGTGATGATGTCATTCCAGTTTTCGGGCGAAACATAAGTGCCAACCAATTGGTTAGGGTCTATTCCGGGCACGCCCATGCTAACAATTTCGCGTTTAAGCTTGACTTTCCAGCGGTGAAAAGGGGGGATTTCGACTTCGGAGAATTTGACCGTTAGGTTTCCGAATCTTTCATCTTCGGCCAGTGTGGCGAAGAACTCATCAAGAGCTTCGGGTGACCCGGAGAGGGTGGAGTTTATGCCTTCTTCGGCTAAGAGAACGGTGCCGAGGAGGTCAAGTGATTTACCAAGCTCCTCAATTTTTGGTTGAAGAGCTTGGTAGTCGGAGAGAGCGACGAATCGGTAGAAAGCGGCTACCTTGACCATGAGCTTTTTGTTATGCCTTTGCAGTGGCGAATTCACGAATCGCCTCGGCGGCGTTGGGAGTTTCTTGCCCGGAATCGCCGTGATTGACTTTGACATCACCGATGACTTCGGCGGCTTTGATTGCAACTTCGGTTAGGGTTTTGCGGTGTCGACCGATGGCAATGAGCGCGGAGTTCATGGCGTATCGCGTTCGATTAGGTGATTTGTGAATGTTTTTGATGATGTAATCGATCAGGGGCCGGAATTCGGAATCGGCGCGGCGTGTGGCTTTGGCGGCGAAGATTGAGACCGCATTCCAGCCGATGGTTGAAATCCATTCGGACGGATTTTCGATCCAGGCTTGGGTTGTGATCCAGGAGTTTGGGTAGCGCACCATGAGCCCGGCGACCGAACCGCAGAGAACATAATTTTCGGATTCTTCGGCCCAGAGGGTGAGTTCATCCATGCTGAGGTCTTGGGGTGATGCGACCATCGTGGCGAGCATGCGCGCATCGTGGTTTTCGGTGTTCCAGAGCAATGTTGCTTGGCGTGAACTGTTGCGGAATTCTCCGGCGATTCGTTTGAGGTTGGTGAAGCTGACTCCGAACATAGGATCTTTTATGCCGTGCTTACGATAGACTTCGCAGTTCTTTTTTGAGCCACTGCGTTCTAGTTCCTCCATCATTTCCTCAAATTTCATAGGGAGGTAGTTTACTGGAATTGGTTTTCAGCCCCCCTGCCCATTATTTAGTTTGGATTGCGAATCTTCGCGCAGATTTGGGTGTTCTATTGAGTTTGTGATTTGGGCCTTGAAGGGGTTGTGAGGGAGTGGGGTAGGTAATCTTGTCAGCACTGAAATGGGCAATCCAATTACTAAATCGCCGACGGGTTTGAATGTTCCGAATGATCCGATCATTCCATTTGTTATTGGGGATGGCATTGGCCCGGATATTTGGCGGGCGAGTGTTCGCGTTTTTGATGCGGCAGTTGAAAAGGCTTACGGCGGAGACAAAAAAGTAGAGTGGCTTGAAGTTTTGGCGGGTCAGAAGGCTTTTGATACGACGGGTGAGTGGTTGCCGCAGGATACGCTGGATAAGTTCAGCGAATATCGTGTTGGGATCAAGGGGCCGTTGACGACACCGGTAGGGGGCGGGATTCGCTCAATTAATGTGGCCCTGAGACAAATTTTGGATTTGTATGTTTGCTTGCGACCAGTTCGCTGGTTTACGGGTGTTCCGAGTCCGGTGAAGGAGCCGAATTTGGTGGACATGGTGATTTTCCGAGAGAATACGGAAGACATTTATGCCGGTATTGAGTTTGTGGCGGGCACCGATGAGTCGGCAAAGTTTTTAAGCTGGTTGGAAGCGGAGTTCCCGGACAAGGCGAAGAAGATTCGGTTTGGAACGAAGGCTCAGGGCGATAGCTGGAATAAGGAGTTGGAGGGCATTGGCGCTCCGGCGAGAGATTTGCCCGTGAGTGTGGGAATTGGGATTAAGCCGGTGAGCTATTTGGGAACTGAACGACTGGTGCATAGCGCGATTGAGTATGCGATTGCAAATGGTCGGAAGAGCGTGACGTTGATTCATAAGGGGAACATTATGAAGTACACGGAAGGTTCGTTCATGGAGTGGGGATATCAGGTGGCGCGTGACTTTTATGGGGCGGTTCCGCTGGATGGTGGCCCTTGGCACGTGATTCCGGAAGGGAAGCCGGGTGCGGGCATTGTGATTAAGGATGGGATCGCGGATGCGTTCTTGCAACAGATTTTGCTTCGTCCGAAAGATTATGATGTTGTGGCAACTTTGAACTTGAACGGCGACTATGTGAGTGATGCTTTGGCGGCTCAGGTTGGCGGGATTGGGATTGCTCCGGGGGCGAACATCAACTACGTGAGCGGTCATGCGATTTTTGAAGCGACACACGGCACGGCACCGAAATATGAGAATTTGGATAAGGTTAATCCGAGTTCGGTAATTTTGAGTGGTGAGATGATGTTCCGGCACTTGGGCTGGACGGAAGCGGCAGACTTGATTTTGAAAGGAGTTGAGGGTGCGATTGCGGCGAAGACGGTGACTTATGACTTTGCGCGGATGATGGATGATGCGACGGAAGTGAGTTGTTCGGGATTTGGCGAAGAAATTGTTAAGCATATGTAGGCAGTAAATGCTTGTATTGAAGAGTGGCAGTCACGAAAGTGACTGCCACTCTTTTTTTTGAAAATGTTTAACTTGCAACTTGATTGTTATCGTTAGTATTTGATAGATTAGGTGCATGCTCAGCTTGATGTGCGCTTTGGTAACTGTTCCTTCGATGGAAGTTAAGAATTTTGGGGAAGTGGATGTTACTCGTCAAGTGATAGGAATTCCACAAAAACCCCTTCGCACAGCGGATTTAGGAACTCGTCGGGAGAAGCGCACGATTAATGGGGTTGAGAAGGAAATTAGTGTTACTTATCGGGTTGAGTTTCGCGGTTCAGTTGATAGTGATTTGGATTCTCCGGAGCGGCGGCATTATCGCACAACACGTGCGCGGCCGGAGGTTAAGGCTCCGTCGTTTGAGATGCGATCTTATCTTGAAGAGTTGGAGATTGATGAGAGTGAGGTTGGGGCAGCGTATGTTAATTTGACTTCGGTGGGGGGTGGTTTAACCGTTGGGGCGGAGATTCAGGAAGCGATTCGGAAGACAAAAGCGAAATATTCGGTTCATACAGTTGATAACACGACAATTAATCCCAATGATAATGTTCAGCCTGGGGGATGGACAACAAATAAATATGCCCACGAGGAGGCTTATGTGGATTGTTTCTATCAGGTCATTGCTAACTATGATGATGGTACGAAAGCGGTTGATGAGATTGTTCTGAATTCTTCAATTACAGTTGCGACCATGTGGTATCCGAAGCGACTTTATTATGAGACTCATTTTGCGCCCGATGGAACACCGGATAAGCAGTATCAGGAGGAGATTGGGGGGATTACGGTGGAGCCGAAGGATGTTGGCGTTAATGTGCAGATGACTTTGCCGGAGTATGGTTGGGTGCCAACGATTCGGGGCAGTTATGCGGGGGGTGGTTATGAATCTGATCCACCGAAGGTTGTTTCGCAGACGCCGCAGGGTTATATCAACGATTTGACGAAAGAGAATGGCAAGTCTCTCATTGATACGATGGGGGGGATGGGTTATTCCGTGCCGGAAATGATTGACGCATTGAACAAGTTGGCACCGGAAGGGGAAGATATGAATCGATTGAACTTCCCGCAGGATGAGGGGACGTGCAATTTTGATTTTGATGCGCCTCCGGGGACGATGTGGATTCCTTCGGACAAGAGGTATCAGTCGATGATGACGGGGGCGAGATTCAATTTTCAGACGATGGGCTTTAGTTTGATGGCGGTTATAGGTCGTGCACCGCAGCAGAATGCGAATTCGATGCGGGTGCTTTGTATGAATATTGATAAGCTTGAGCCGGCGAAGGGGATTAAGTATTTGCCGTATCGACCGGCGGATCCGGTTTTTGCGACGTTGGCGAAGAATGTGGACGATTCTCGTTTCCGAGGGCCGTGGGATCAGGCGCGTTTGTGGATTTATACGGATAAAGCGACGATTGAGCGAGTGAACGAGAAATTGGTCGGTGGGCTTTCGAATGCGGGGTATTTGATGGCTTTGGCGGACGTTGACTGGGCGGGTGGCCTTGACGAGCGGATGCTGAAGGATGCGAGCTATATCAAGCCGGAGTTTATGATGGGGGCGGGTGCGCCAGCCTACGCGACGAACTTTTTGATGAATTCGCTTGATGCTCATCATGCAAAGAAGGCGGGCGATTGGTTGAAGAAAAATGGGAATTCGATGCTACAACTCGCGGGATCGGAGGCGGAAGATGTTCATAAGTCGCATTTGACGAATGTGATGAGCCGGATGCTCGACTTTGATGCGGCGGAAGATCGGGAGGCGGCTTTGAAGTTTGTAGATGGATCGATGGCGAAGCTTGGTTTTATGAAAGGGGAGCTTGGATCGGGGCGGGCATCACTTTATTCGGGTAGGAACGAGGAAGTTTCTCTAGCTTTGAAGTTAGCTAAGGCTGGGTTCTTGGTGCCAGGCAAAGATGCATTGGCATTTGTTGCGGAAAAGGGTCCAGGCGATGCAAACAAATCGCTGGCAAAGGAACTGATGGGCGAGTGAGTTAGGCGGCTTCTTCGTTGACGTTTTTGTTCCAAACGGGGCGGAAATATTCGAGAAGGTTGGGGAAGAGTCCGGCACACAGGCTGAGTTTGTGGCCGACATATTCGAGTCCGCCAGGATCGCCGAGGACATAGATTTGGATGTGCTTGCCGCGATTCAGGATGGCTTTGAGGTAGCGATTGTAGTCTTGGAAATAGGGAGGTGGGGAGTTGCTTGTGAGGCTTGCGAGGGTCTGACCGAGAGAGCGGGGTGAATTGAGTAGGAGGACGACGGCACCATCGATTGTCAACGCGATGAGGATGTTTGCCAGTTCGTTTTTTTCGCCAACGAAGAAGTTGACGCCTTCTTGAGAGTTAGTGAAATCGCCAACCCATTGGAATCCGATTCTTTGGAGCTCGGTGAGGTGTTCTTGACCTTTGGGGAGTTTGGGGAGATCTTCGAGTTTTGGGAGATAGATGGCGATTTTTTCGGAGACATCTTGGGGGATGATTTGTGATTCTTCGTCGATGACGTAGTTTCCGCTGGGCTTGCCGATGCGCTTGATGCGCTTGACAACGCCTTCGTTTTCGAGTTGTCGGCAGATTAGGCTGACGGCTTGGGTTGACGGCACCCAGTTGCGAAGTTCGTAAGCGAGTTCTTCGTCGGTCATTCCGTTTTGCTCTTTGAGTTTATCGAGCACCATGTTGCGGAGGGAGTTCATGGTTTAACGTTATGATTTTCGGTTAATTGTTGGTGTTTACTATAATGGGGTTGTGGCGGAGCGGTTTGAGCTTGGATTTATAACGGAAGTGGAAGGGTTGTTGGGTTGGGTAGAGGAACGAGGTTTGGTGGTTAAGGAGATGGGGACGAAGAAGTATGTGGGTGGACGGCATTGGCATGTTTCGAAGCCGGGCGAGCGGGGGGTTTTGGAGTTGACGTGGGCGCCGGTAGTGGGTGAGATGTGGTTGGACGTTCGGGGGAACCGTGGTGGGGAGTGGATTTTGGGGTTAGTGCGGGAATTGGTAGAGAGATATTGATAAGATTTAAGTTACTTTGGCCCCACCCCCCGGATCGAGTCCGGGGCAGGCTCTGCCCATCCCCGGAGGGGAGGGATGGGCTGCATTTTTCCGCGATAGGATCGTCAGCCTAATATGCCTTGGCGAAGATGACGCGTTGTTGGCTGGGTTTGCCGCTGTAGACGCAGGTGCCGGGTTCGTTATCGGTGGGGTCGAGGGGGACGAGGGGGATGCATCGGATTGTGGCTTTGGTGGCCGCGCTGATGGCGTCTTCGGTTTCGCCGGTGCCATCCCAGTGAGCGACGATGAATCCGCCACCGCCTTCTTGAGCGAAAGCAGCTTGGAACTCTTCCCAGGTATCGACACGGCGAGTGTTTTCTTCACGGAGTTTGAGGGCGCGGGTATAGAGTTCGGATTGGAAATGATCTAGTCCGGTTGTGATTGCATCGACGATTTGATCAAGTGGGGTTTCGGCTTTTTCGGTACCGATTCGCGATGCGATGAGGCACTTGTTTTCGGCGAGATCGCGGGGGCCGAGTTCGATTCGGAGACATGCCCCGCGCATTTCCCAATAGTTGAACTTGACGCCAGGAGATTCTTTTTCGCGGTCATCGATTTTGACGCTGATGGGTTTGCCTTGCCAGGTTGTGGCACGGAGGTCGGCGGCGATTTTGTCGGTGGCTTCGAGTACGGCGATTCGATCGTCACCTCTTCCGATTGGAACGATGACGACTTGGATTGGCGCAAGTTTTGGGGGGCAGACGAGACCTTGGTCATCGCTGTGGGCCATGATGAGGGTGCCGATGAGCCTTGTACTGACTCCCCATGAGGTGGCGTAGACGTGCTCAAGTTTGCCTTCGGCGGATTGGAAGGTGACGTCGAACGCTTTGGCGAAGTTTTGACCGAGGTGGTGGGAGGTTCCGGCTTGGATGGCGCGGAAATCTTGGGTCATGGCTTCGATGGTGTAGGTGTGATCGGCACCGGCGAATTTTTCGCCATCGGATTTGATGCCATCGATGACGGGGACGCACATCCACTCTTCCGCGAATCTTTTATAGATTCCGAGGATGGTGAGCGATTCCTGTTCGGCTTCTTCGTAAGTGGCGTGGGCAGTGTGGCCCTCTTGCCAGAGGAATTCGGCGGTGCGGAGGAAGAGGCGCGGTCGGAGTTCCCAGCGCATAACGTTGGCCCACTGGTTGATGAGGAGGGGGAGATCGCGGTAGCTTTGGATCCAGTTTTTGTAGCTGTGCCAGATGATGGTTTCACTGGTTGGTCGGATGATGAGTTCTTCTTCGAGTTTGGCTTCGGGATCGACGACAACGCCTTTGCCGTTAGGGTCGTTCATGAGGCGGTGGTGGGTCACGACGGCGCACTCTTTGGCAAAGCCATCGACATGTTCGGCTTCTTTGCTGAGGAAGGATTTGGGGATCAGAAGGGGGAAGTAGGCGTTGACGTGTCCGGTGGCTTTGAACATGCCGTCGAGGGCTTGTTGCATGTGTTCCCAGATGGCGTAGCCGTGGGGTTTGATCACCATGCAACCGCGGACGACGCTGTTGTCAGCGAGGTCGGCTTTTTTGACGACATCGTTGTACCACTCGGCGTAATTTTCTTCCCGACTTGTGACTCCTAAATCCTTTGCCATGGGGGCTATTTTGGCAGGTTCGGATGAGTTGGGCTTGGGGCGGTGGAGAATTGCCGCATGTAGGAGTTGAAAATGGAATAATTTAACTGGATTCGAGGTTTTACAGAGTTTAATGGGTGTACCGCCGGTTAACAATTAGACCTTTTGTTGATGTTTCTTTATTTGCTTTATTTAGGCGAGAGGGCCTCAGATGCTCACTGGATTACTAAGGTTAAACGAGGTTAGCTTGGCCCGGGTAATGACACCCGGGCCAACCTGAACTTAATTTCCGGATTGACCGGCGGGTTTCTTGATGGGTTCTTTGCGAAGTGATTCGATGAAATCGGGGTCGTCGAGCGGAGTGTACGATCGAGACAGTCGCTTCAAGAATTTTGGATCATTTGGATCCATGGCGTTTTCCGGGATGAAGACTCGTTTGTCGACAGGGACATGGGAGTACGGTGTGTAATCCGGCTTGTCGGTGAACATATCATCAAGGGGCGTTGCGACGGCATCAAACATGTTGTTGGGGCCAAGTCCGAATATTCCGTAGATTGTTCGGATTATGCTCATGATGCTCGTGTGCTCGGAGCTGACATAGCCTCTTTTTGCGTAAGGTGAAATGACCTGAACAAATGATCGGTGGCGATCGATGTGGTCGTTGTCTCCGCCGGAGTCATCTTGGGTGACGAAGATAGCCATGTTTTTCCATTCTGGGCGGCGGGAGAGGTATTCGACGATTCGACCAAGAGCGAGGTCGTTATCGGCCATGTAGCTGGAGACGTAGGGATAGCCTTCATCGGGTCGCGGGCTGTCACCGTGGTCGTTGCAGATTGCGATATTTAGGAATTGGGGCAAGCCTTTTCCTTTGCTAAAGTACGTTTTTTCGAGGTCTTCGAAGAACCATTGAGCTCGGGCGATATCCGGAATATTGGTGTTGTATGCGGGGAATTCGAAACACGTGTGATCGTGCAACACCTTAGGCATTGGCATATTATGGGGATAGAACGTTCCAGATTTTGTGGTGTCTTTGCCTTCGTCGGTTCGAGGAAGTTCGTATCCTTCTCCGTAATTTCGGAAACTGACTCCGGATCGGTGGAGGTGTTCGAACATTGAACCGTTTTCTAGATAATCTTCGGGGATTTGAGAGCCATCTGATCCGAATGAGACCATTCGACCAGGGGTTGCGTTATCGAGTCGGTAGTTCCAACCAGCGTAGAATACGCGACTTGTCCAAAGACTGGGGTAGACGCCGACGAGCCATCGGTGACCATCGCCGGACGCTTGGGGCTCCATGTAAAAGTTGTCGCTAATAGCGAATTGTTCGGCGAGGATGATATGGTTAGGCATGATCGGCACCCGCTCATCTTTGCCTTTTTCTTTAATCCATCCGGTTTGGCCAAATTCGGCATAGGAGGGTTCAGCCTTTGCCCCTTTGAGATTGCCGAAGATGCCATCGAAAGTGTGATTTTCTTTGGTTATGAAGACCACATATTTGATTTGGTCGGAGGCTTTTCCGGGTTGATGGGGGATAACGGGGCTGACTTTGCGTTTTGTTTTGACGAGGCCGTTATTGCGGATTACGGTTTGGGTTGACGCTTTGAGGTCGGTGGGAAGGGGGATGACATTGATCATTCCGGGCATCTCGGTTAGACCATATCGCTCATCGCCGGGGGCACGGGGGGTGAGAGGGCCTCGGGGGCCGCGTCCGATACCTTTTTGGGTGGCAATCACAAGCGACTTTGCATCTGGGGTGAGCCGAACTTGCATGGGGAACCATCCGGTGGGGATATAGCCTTTTACGACATTTTTATTGAGGTCGATGACGGCAATTGCGTTGATGCCGGAACAGCAGACATACAGAGTGTTTGATTTGCTATCGAAGGCGAGCCCGGAAGGAATGACACCGCGAAGATAGGATAGTTCTCGCAACGGCGCAATCCGAATCTGCTTAATGGACTTCATCGTAGTGGGATTAAAAATCTGAACCGTATCGTTGTTTGCATTGCTCACGATAATGCCTTTGGGAGTTGTGATTACGGCGTTTGGTGAGCTTCCTCCAACCGCTTTTCCGGCGGAGGTCGGCGCATGGATGAGGAGTCCAGATTTTGCGCTGAGTTTGAGCTTGGGCAATTTGGGATTGGTGAGGGTGTATTGGAAAACAGAGTGAGCATCGGCGACATAGGGGCTGCCGAGGCCGGGGATCATCCGACCCTCTTTTTCGACACCGAATTCACTTTCACGGCTTGGAAATGCGAACGCAGGTTCGGAGAGTCCGCGTGGGTTGCCTTGTCCGGGTGCAGGGGCGGGGACTTTGCTGTAGTTGAAGATTCCGATATTTGCGACAAAGAGTTGCTTTGATTTATTGTCGAAGGAGAGGGCATAGGGTTGGCGACCGGCAGGAACCCGACTCAGGAGTTTTCGGGTTTTGAGGTCGAATGTGACGACATCTTGATAGGAAATATCGACGCCGTAGGCGAGGTTGTTTTTGGAATCAATGACAACATCGTTGATGTAAGGGTATGGGTGGGTGTCGGTTTTGAGATCTATGTATCCGAGGGACTCCCAGGTTCTGGCTTTTAGGAGTTCGAGCTGATAGCCGTCGCCGAGGGAGATGAGGAGATCGCCGTTCGGGAGAAATGCACCGGCGGGCGCCAGATTCTTCTTGGTTATTCGCGTTTTTGCGAACGTTTTAAGATCGTAGAATGTCAGTCCGACATCATCGAATCCGACGGCGGTTGTGCCAGATGGGTTGACAAGTACGTTCCAGAGATCGTCGCCAGTATAGAGGCGTTTACCGAGAGGGGTGAGATATCTTCCGTTGGGGAGAATCGTTGTTCCTCCCGGATTGACCTTTGCGTAGGCTGACCCTGCGGGGGCGAGAAAGAGACTTTGTGTTTGAGTTTGCGGCGAGAAGGTCAGGGCCAAGAATGCTGGAAGCATTCGGAAAGTTTGGTCCTTTACATTTGGTTCTTAACATTAGTTGTATCGAGATTTAATGGTTGGTTAAGAATGGAACGGCACGGGGCGGCTTGAATAGAATAGGGAGATGACATACAGTGAGTTGATCGAGATTGCTTTGGAGTTAGAGGGGGCTGAGGAATCGTTCGACAAGGGGAATCATTCGGTGCTGCGGAAGGGGCGGGTGATGTTTTGGTTTCAGCAGAAATATCAATGTGTGGCGATGAAGATGGATTGGGATTCGCACGATGAATTTTTGGCGGAGTATCCCGAGGTTTTTTATAAGAATGACCATTTCATGAGTTATCCGGCTTTGCTTTTGTTGCCGGAAAGCTTGGATGCGGAGTTGGCACGACGGGCTGTGGCGGTGAGTTGGGCAGATGCGCCGAACAAAGTGAAGTATCGGAAAGGTTAGTCGGTGTGGAATGTGACTTTGTCTTGCCAGGGGCCGCGTTCGCCTTCGGGCCATTCGACGGTTGGGTAACCGCAGAAAAAGAACCCGAGGAGTTGGGATGGGGGCGTGAGGCCAAGAAATTCGGCGACATGGGGATGGACGGAGACGTTTTTGGAATGCCACATTCCGACGAGCCCGTGGGCGGCAAATGCGAGGTGGAGATTTTGCACGGCACAGGCGACGGCCATGAGTTCTTCTTCGATTGGGACGGCGGGGGTGCCGTCTTCATTGAACTTGGGGGTCATGCCGATTGATATCCAGAGCGGGGCCCAGGTAGCGCGTTCGAGGTTGCTGTCGAATGCTTCTTGCTTGTAAGTGTTGCTTGCTTCGGCTTCGATTTTGTAGGCTTGGGCAAAGGCTTGACTGAGTTTGATGCGGCTGTTGCCGGTGAATACGGAGAAACGCCAGGGTTCGGTGTCTCGGTGGCTGGGGGCCCAGTTGGCGGCTTCGAGGGCTTTGGCGATGATTTCGGGTTCTACTTGGTCGGGTTTGAGCCGGGCGAGTCCGAGGGAGCGTCGGTTGGCGATGTTATCGAGGACGGCTTGGACTTGTGAAGAACCGGGGGTTGACATGTGCGTGTGGGTTTACCTTTTCTGGATTGGGGCCGGCTTTTTGGTCCTTGCAACTAATTTGTGAATAATCCTCATTTGAAGTCTTTCCGACACTATGAAGTAGGTTTACGGGTTGGGTTCCCTGTTAGGAGCTAGCGATCTGATTAGCGTCAGGGCTTTCTTTGCGTTTCTTCGAGAGCCGAAATTGTCTGTGACGAATACATGGCTTCCGGTGGTAATTTTGAGGCGAGAGTTGTCTGGCCGGTAAAGTGTTGATCGAGTGATTTGTTCGGTGGTGGTATCGTCGCCATTCGTAATCGTGAGCGTGTTGGCATTTACTTTGAACTCTGATATTTTTTTAGGGACGCTTTGAGCATGTATGCGCCATAGCGAAATAGGAAGCAAGATGCCGAAAGGAAAAGCACAGCAGAAAAAGCCGATCAGCTCATTAAATTCAGGAGGTTGCTTTGAAAGAATCGCGAAGCCGGATATCACGCTGCATACAATCAATAGGATGTAGCCGGAAGGGAGGACATCCCGGTCATAACTGTCATGAGCCGTGAAGCTTGGGTTCTTTTCGAATTGAAGATATGAGCCATTAACCGAAGTGACTTTGTAAGCACCAAATTCGTATATATTTGGAACTGAATCCATATGGTTACCGAGCGATTATTTGTTCTCTAGTTTTCGAAGATGACGCTGATGGGATATTTGCCGACTATGACACCATTTTTCTCGGCCCGAAGTTCGAGCTGATGGCGACCATTTTCGTAGATGGAGGTGTCTAGGTTGAATCCCCAGTCATCCTTATTGGTTCCGACATAGACCTTGGTGCCATCAACAAAGAAGTGCATTTTGGTTTTTCCGGACGGGTCTTCGATCCATCCAGATAGGCGCACGACGTCGGAAAGCACTTGCTTTTGAGAGACGGGCATGGGTTGGATGGGAAGGAGGGGAGGGGATTTTTCTCCGGAAACGGGGAGGGCAAGGAAGTTGCTGGCGAGATATCCTTGTTGGTCGGTGGGGGAAGAGAGGAAATAGGGTTGACCAATAATCTTGCGGTAGAGGGCGAGGATTTCGGGGCTTTGGGTGACCGCGTAGTTATTGTTTTTTCGGTGTTCGAGGGTGAGGTTATTTGTGTTGAAATAGTTGATGCATTTGACGCGGGGGTACTTGCGGGGGAGGGATTCGTACATTCCGAGGATGGCTTTTTTGGCGAAGTCGGTGGTTGATTTGTCTTCGAGGGCGCTGAAGTGGGTTGCGCCGTATTCGCCGATCATGATGGGTTTCTTTTTGGCGTATCGGCTGTAGATGTAGTCAAGCTTTTCGACGGGGTGGTCGTTTTTGCCGGATAGACGAGGGTTTTGGTCGTAGTACGTGACGCTGTAGATGTTGACGCCCACCCAGTCGACATATTCATCGCCGGGGTAGTAGCTGGGGATGGGGGCGACGGGGGTTG
>Ga0075012_10001110_pt1 | contig 27985 bp, 18 predicted proteins | sample All_14_2_FD_71474 | JGI IMG/M metagenome (GOLD analysis project Ga0075012, IMG submission 71474) | Freshwater microbial communities in response to fracking from Pennsylvania, USA - Allegheny Zone_MetaG_DW_15 | ecosystem: Environmental > Aquatic > Deep subsurface > Groundwater > Drilled...
TAAGCTGGGAATGCAGGCGTGATTCCATAATCTGACCCCACTAAAGTACCGTCCAGAATCGTCAGCCAATTGGCTGCTTCCGGATGCTGCTGAGAAATAACCCGGCGAATGTACGTGACCGGACGCTCCACATTATAGACATATTTAGAGTGCCACAGAGCAACACTGGCGTCGCTGAGTGCCAGACCCATTTTGGCATAGATCTCCGCGCATTCAGCCAGATCAAGCTCTTCGTTGGCCACTACCTGATTGAGAACGGCCATCAAACGTGGAGGTGGTGCAAAGGTCAGGTTAGTGAGGTCATCACTCCAGAAAATAGCTGCCCAGCGCTGGTTGGCAGCCCAGTCTTCCAGGCCGGCAGGTGGGTTATTGATCGCATTAACGGTGCTGTAAACCTCCAGTGCCTGAGAATAGAAAGGCGAAGCAGTATGTTCGCCGTAGGCAATCGGTGGGCGGCAAAGACGCTCATCCGGTTTGATTGCGAAGGTGCGAACCTGTCCCCAATATGGGAACATAGCGCGGCCGTTATCCGGTGGCGTTGGCGTCCATAAGCCCGGACCCGCCGGAGGGTTGTAAGAAGTTGGCTGTGGATTGAGGAATGCGTTGTGACCAGCCGCATCCGTTTGTTCCCAGGCATAAACCGCAGCGGCAACTTCACGTCCAAACTGGATAGAACGTTCCATCACTTCCGGGGTGGTTTCCTGGGCATATTGGCCATTCAAACGTATCCGAGTAGCCTCAATCAGGGCAAATGAATTGGTTACGTTTGGATTTGGGTCATTTTGCATGTGCGGGAAGAAACGCTCCATAAGGTAAGCGTACGACTCGTTGATACAAACCGGCCAGTAGTATTCCAGGTTTGGATCTGCTTGTGGCACAGAAAGACCCGGGTATAAGTAAGCAATTGAGCGGTTTTCCGGAATGGCGGAAACAACACATTCGTAAGCGGAGAGCCCCATGTAACCCAAGGCACGTGGCCCAGGACCTGGACGGTAACCGGCAGCATATCGGTCAATCCGAAGGAATGTTTCATTCCATTCCCAATAAACCTTGTGATCGAAATCGTGGGCAGTAACTGCAACCACTTCATCTATTTCATTTTCGCCGCAAGACTGCGGAACGAGCATCATCCCTAAGAGGAATGCCCCGAGGGCAAAGATTTTTGTAAGTCGAAATACTTTCATAAGATTTAGATTATTTTTTCCGAAAGACTTGTTCCCAGAACAGCAAATACCGTGCTAAAGTGAAATTTAGGCACTTATTTATTTGCATCTGACTATAAGCGCAGCAAAAGTCCGAAAATCTTTGCAAAAAGTTGCAAAAAGGTCTTAAAAAGGAATTAAAAATGGCTTGCTAATTACTCAGCAAGCCATTTTATATTTAAAATTTTGTGCCCGGGTCTGATTTCTGGCTCAGGGAAGACGCTTACGAGGACAGTGCATCTTCCCATTGGTACAGTCCTTCAATAGAAAGGTAACGCTCGCCTGTGTCATAGTTGAACCCAAGAATCCGTGCACCAGCAGGGATCTCCGGCAATTTTTGGGCAATGGCCGCCAGGGTGGCTCCGGAGGAAATGCCTCCGAAAACGCCTTCTTCCAATACTGCCCGGCGGGCATATTCAAAGGCGTCCTCCTTTTCTACCCGGATCACGCCGTCGAGCACCTCGGTATGCAGGTTTTGTGGCACAAAACCGGCGCCAATGCCTTGAATCGGGTGTGGACCGGGTTGTCCGCCTGAAATAACCGGACTAAGGGAGGGTTCCACCGCATAGACCAGGAGGTTGGGGAAATGTTTTTTCAGTTCCTCGCCCACCGCCGTAATATGTCCGCCGGTGCCTACCCCTGTGATCAGAACATCCAGCCCTTCCGGGAAATCTGCCAGGATCTCTTTTACGGTGGTTTCCTTGTGTGCAGTGATGTTTGCCTCGTTTTCGAACTGCTGTGGCATCCAGGCGCCCGGAATCTCGGCCACCAGTTCCTGGGCACGCGCAATGGCGCCTTTCATGCCTTTTTCGCGCGGGGTGAGGTCAAATTTGGCCCCATAGGCAGCCATCAGCCGTCTGCGCTCAACACTCATGCTTTCGGGCATGACCAAAATCAGCGAATATCCTTTCACCGCGGCAACCATCGCCAATCCAATTCCGGTATTGCCGCTGGTGGGCTCTACGATCACACTTCCCGGGCTCAGGATGCCTTTATGTTCAGCGTCGTCAATCATGGCAAGTGCGATCCGGTCTTTGATACTGCCTCCCGGATTGGCGCGTTCAAGTTTTATCCAGACCTCATGGCTTTTGCCAAAAAGGCGGTTGATACGCAGATGCGGAGTGTTGCCAATGGTTTCAAGAATGTTGTTTGCCTTCATGAGTTAAAAAGTAATTGAATGAGTGAGGGTAAAAAACAAAGCACCCTTTCCGGTGTGACACGGGAAAGGGTGCTTTGTTTCGGGTTAAAATGTAAGTTATTGTCAAACCTTCATTTGCCCAAAAGTGGCTGAGGCCCCTTTCCGATCGGCAGGACAACAGCAACAACAAGCAGGTGTAAAAATGAAGGACATCATTGTTTGAAAGACTTAGGATGACTGAAATAAGGAAGGGTTAAAATTGAATTTTAAATCCCTGACCTTAAAAACACCCCGTTTGAGCTTAAAGAAGTACAAACTTACAGGATTTAGAAGACAAATACCAAGCCAAAATTCGTTTAAACCTCTTTATGCTGAACACTGGAAGGTATAAAGGGTTTAAGAGGTACGGTTTTTAATCGTCCTAAATAAAGACAAAAATGAAATTCAACATTCCCGATACGGCCCAAAAACGCGTGGTTATTGTGGGCGGCGGCTTTGGCGGATTAACGCTTGCCCGTCACCTGGCGAAGTCGAAAGACTTTCAGGTGGTTTTGGTGGATAAAAACAATTATCACCAGTTTCAGCCCCTGTTTTATCAGGTAGCCATGGCCGGATTGGAGCCTTCGAGTATTTCATTCCCATTCCGAAAGGTCTTTCAAAAACACCCAAATGTATTTGTCCGCATGTCCAAAGTGCTGGCGGTACGCCCTTCAGAACAGGAAATTGACACCGAAATCGGACCATTGCGCTATGATTATCTGGTGTTGGCCATGGGCGCAGATACCAACTGGTTCGGCAATGAACAGGTGCGAGCGAATGCCATTCCCATGAAATCGGTGAGCGAGGCACTCTTTCTGCGCAATGCCGTTTTTGAAGATTACGAACGTGCCGTCACCGCCGATGATTACCATGCCCGGCAGCGTTTTCTGGACATCGTGGTCGTGGGGGGAGGCGCCACCGGGGTAGAAGTAGCAGGCTCCCTGGCTGAAATGAAAAACCATATCATCGGGAAGGATTACAAGGATCTGAATCGCGATGAAATCGAAATTCACCTCATTCACGGCGCTCCAAGAGTCCTCAATGGGATGTCGCCAGAAGCCTCTGAAAAGGCTGGCCAATTCCTGGAGGAACTTGGGGTAAAACTCTGGCTTGATAAGGTGGTGAAGGAGTATGACGGCAAAGTGGTTACCCTGGATGACGGCACTACGATCCAGGCGGATAAAGTGATCTGGGCTGCAGGCATCACCGGCAATAAAATCGAGGGAATTCCTGCTGAATCCTACGAGCGAGGCAACCGATTGATCTGCAATGAATTAAATGCGGTGAACTGCGTCGATCATATTTTTGCCATCGGTGATATTGCGATCCAGAAACATGAACCTAAATGGCCGAACGGGCATCCTCAGGTTGCACAAACCGCCCTGCAACAAGGCAAACAACTGGCAAAAAACCTTCAGGCACTTATAAAAGGTAAAACCCCACAGCCATTCCGGTATGTAGATCTTGGCAGCATGGCTACCATCGGACGACACCGGGCGGTAGCCGATCTTCCTTTCTGGAAAACACAGGGTTTGCTGGCTTGGGTGATGTGGCTTTTTATCCACCTGCTCTACATTCTCGGAGCCAAGAATAAAATCTTCGTTTTTCTGAACTGGGTCTGGAATTACCTCACGTATGATCAAAGCCTGCGTCTTGTAATCAAACCCTGGCGCAAGCCAACCTGATCCTGTGCTTATTGGGTAAATGAAAATCCGAGCCCAAAAGACCACCACCACTGCTTGTGATAGAGCCATTGATCGCCTACTTCACTGGCGAAGTCTTTGCCAAAAATAAGCCCGAGGTTGTACTGGTCCAATTGCAGAATGATGCCCGAACTCCAGGTGAGGCCAGGAACAACATCATTTCCTCCTTCATTGAGGGCCGCAAATTCTACGGAGGTATTGTTGTCGCTGAGGTTGACAAACGTCAGTCCTGCGGTCATTGGAATGGTGAGAAAGTGATCCTTATTTTCCGAAAGTCGCTTGGTCAGGCCAACAAATGCCCCGAGCGTTACATCCGTTGTCAGGCGAAAGGTACCGTGGTCTGCATTTGGACGGATTTTGAAGGGTACAGTTAATTGGCCGCCGGTCATGTGAAGCCCACTCAGAATTTTTTTTCTTGCCGGGAGCTGTTTCTGCGCCTGGGTCATGGCACTTGAATCGACGGCTTTACAGCCCTGGCAGGCGCCGGACTGCTGGATGGGAAGGGTATCCCGGACGACCGGCTGCCCAGTTCCTTTCGGACAGGCACCCAGACAAAGACCGGCGATGGCGAAACACAGGTGAGACTGCTTCATAACGTAGACGGATTTTAAGGACCAGTAACGCAAGTTAACAAAAACATCTTGTCCCTTAACGGTTATATTGTGCAGGTTCTGCTTTTCGATAGGTAAATAGGGTGTTTCAATGTGCAGGCAGATAAAAATTGTGCCTGGTCCTGTTTTTTAACAAGAAAAAAGGAACTTAAAAAAAAGCCCCCCCGAAATGTGCTGGAACACACTTCGAGGGGGTGGAGTAATTCGTAAATTCGTTGTTATATTTTACTTTTCGAAGTTGGAAAATACCTGCTCAATGATCTGGCAGCATTCGTCCAATTGCGATTCGGTCATCACGAGGGGTGGGGCAAAACGGATCACATTTCCATGGGTTGGTTTAGCCAGCAAGCCATTTTCAGCCATTTTCAGGCAGATATTCCAGGCCGTTTTACTTTGTTCTGTATCATTGATGACCACTGCATTCAGCAAACCTTTGCCACGCACTAAAGAAATGAGGTCCGGACGTTTTTGCTGAAGTAAGCGCATTCTTGACCGGAAAACCTTTCCGAGTTCTCTAGCGTTGTCGGCCAGGTTTTCGTCCTCCACCACTTTAAGCGCCTCCATAGCTACGGCACAAGCGAGCGGGTTTCCACCAAACGTGGAACCGTGTTCACCGGGCTTGATGGTCAGGATGACTTCGTGGCTGCTCAGTACGGCACTGACCGGGATAACGCCGCCAGAAAGTGCTTTTCCGAGGACCAGAATATCCGGTTTTACCCCTTCATGGTCGCAGCAGAGCAGGCGTCCGGTGCGAGCGATTCCGGTCTGCACTTCGTCGGCAATGAACAATACGTTTTTTGCCTTGCAAAGATCAAAGGCTGTGGACAGATATCCTTCGTCGGGCACATTCACTCCGGCTTCCCCCTGGATGGGTTCAACCAGGAAGCCCGCCACATTGGGGTCATGCAAGGCCAGCTCAAGTGCTTCCAGGTCGTTGTAAGGGATCACCTCAAAACCACGCATAAAAGGACCATAACCATTTCGGCTGTCCGGATCAGTAGCGGCGGAGATCACTGCCAGGGTACGGCCGTGAAAATTACCGGAAGCAAAGAGGATCTTGGCTTTTCCTTCGGCCACCCCTTTTACCTGGTAGGCCCATTTTCGGGCGAGTTTGAGCGCAGTTTCTACCGCTTCTACCCCGGTATTCATGGGCAACATGCGTTCATACCCAAAGTATTGGGTCATAAACTCGGCATATTCGCCCAGGAGGTTGTTGTGAAATGCCCGGGAAGTGAGGGTCAGTTTTTGGGCCTGTTCGATCAGGGCGCCAATGATCCGGGGGTGACAATGGCCCTGGTTCACGGCGCTGTATGCCGACAGAAAATCATAATATTGTTTGCCTTCAACATCCCATACAAGGACTCCTTTCCCCCGTTCCAACACAACCGGAAGCGGATGGTAGTTGTGTGCATTGTAGCGTTCTTCTAATTCGATGCATTCGGCAGAGCTGAGTGTGGTGAGGAGTTCCATGAGAAAGGATGGTCAAAGTGAATAATAAGGGCAATAATGAGGTCTTTTGGGGCGCCAGGGTAGGCGGGAGCATGGTTCCGGCCCGTAAAATTTGGCCGGGGACACACAAAGGTACACCAGATTTAATGACCTTAAAAAACGAAGCGGCGGTTTTCGGAAATCACCGAAAACCGCCGCCAGTATGGGAGTTTTTATTTCATTTCTAAGCTCCCTCGCAACCAGTTTGAAGCAAAAAGTTCCGGAGGGCGCATTAGATTCTATTAAACCACATTTTTCTCCAATTCCTCATAGATCAATTCCCGGTTGACCGATTCAGTAGGCAAAAGGTTCAATTCAGTCAGCCGACGACCGGCAATTGCTGCGTCGAGCAAGTTTTTGTCGTCGAGACGGGCAGTCAGGTAGCCGGCTAAAAAGGCGTCTCTATTCCCCGGGGACTCTTGGCGGTGTGGCAGCGCATGGATCTCGGAGTTGTTGCCAACCCAGGTTCCTGTGTCATTGGTGAAGCATACTTCGGAGGCTCCGATCTTCAAAAAATGCTCAATGACGGCTTCCGGCGCCGGTGCATTGTCTTCATACAGGCGTTTCCAGTCCTGATCGCTAATATTAACCAGTGCCTTGTAGCGGCAAAATTCGGAGACCGCTTTTTTGGCTTCGATGCGGTCCGGGAAGATCTTTTCACTGTAATTGACGTCAATAGATACCAGACAGCCGGCGCGTTGGGCCCGCTCCGCGGCCTGTAAAATTACGTGCTGAGAAGGGTTTTTGCTCAAGGCAAAACAGGTGGAGTGGAAAACACCAATATTTTCGAAAGACTGGAAGGGAAACTGGCGGATCGAAAGCATGGAGTCGGCGCCGCGATAGACCTGGATATTGGAGACATTGGCCGCGCGTGTGGCCAGGATCAGGGTGGTAGGTTCCTCCACCTGAGCAACGCAGGAAGTGTCGACGGTCATGCGGGTGAGGTAACCCATCAATACTTTGCCCATGTCGTCATTTCCCACCGTAGCGGCTAGCATGGCTTTGTTTCCAAGCCGGGCCATGTTTACAGCCAGATTAGCCGGGTTCCCACTGGGGGTCCGCTTGAAAAGCATCCCTTCTTCTAAGGTTTGCGCAAACTCTGCCGTAACAAAATCAATATAAAGTTCTCCAGCAGAGAGAATATCAATGGTTCTACGCATAAACGCCGTTCACGGTATTTTTTTCAAAGGTAAATGGGCTTCCTAATCGCACTATTTCGTTGATAATCAAGCGATTCTTTCCCCCTTTCTTCTAAAATGGAGCGCAATGATACGGCGACTTTTGGAGAATAGCGGTCCCACAACTCACTTCCATAGGATCCGGAAGTGTTAAAATTTGTACCAGCAAATTAAACGGCCCCTACATAGGTAAATATGATGTTATGACCCCTTTTGTTTCCTTTCTTTAGTCCTTCTTTTCTCGGATCAAATCGTGGACAAATGGCATGCTGAATTGCAGGAATTCCCGGGTCTTTCGAATAAGCAGGTTCCAGGAACACTTTTTGGAAAAAAATAGAAGCCGTCTCACAAATAACAATGTGAGACGGCCTTTTTTAGGTGCAATAAACTCGACTTACGCTGCAGTGATCTAGCCGAATTAGCAATGCTCCATTTTAAGTAACACCCACCATCTACCCTTGTCCTCCTGAGCGTAGCGAAGGACCAGGGGCATGGTCCCGCCTTAAAAACGGATTGGTTGTTTTTTCCGCCTTCGGCTTCAGTTCCTTCGCTACGCTCAGGACGAGAAGGGACATTTGGACGTAAAGCGAGGTGGGTGGATTGCAAAAAGGCCGCCACGCTTTTTACTTGCGAGGCGGCCTCTATGGATGTGATCTTAAACTGTCCTGGTACTTATTTGGTAAAAGCAGCGAACAAAGAATCCACCAGCGCTTGTCCGATACCCCCCTGGATCAGGCCTTTTACATCGGCTTTCCACCAATCCTGGCGGGCAGGCGTTTCGTCGTTGGAATAACTTTTCCAGAACCAGTAGTAGCGGCTATATTTCATGACCGATACTGCAGACATGACCAATGTTGGATTGTCCAGGGTGGTACTGTTGGCGAGTTGGTTTTCAGCAGCCGTCATTTCCTGTACAAACTGCGAGAGTTGTTCCGGAGAATTTACGGGCATGGAAGATGCCAGGTCGAGCAGGTTGCCGAGGACTTTCCGGTCGTTGGGGCTAAGTTTTGAGGTCTCCAACCAGGCGGTATGGTTGTCATAGTTGCTCTCCAGAGCGGCACTTTTGATCTGGTTTTGCTCCTGATCGCTCAGTACGATCCCTGCTTCGGTTTCCAGAAAGAGGGCTGATTTTTGGGTCAGGATACTTCTGGCTGTTTTTTGATCTACGCCCGCTGCTTCGAGCTCCTTGCTGGTTTCGGAGGTGTAAATGCTTTGCATGGCCAGGTTATGCAGTTGCCCCAGGTTGTCTTGTGGATTGTTGGGGTTGACCAGGCTGGTCACTGGTTGCAGCAATTGGGGCTCAAAAGCAATCATCTTTTTTCCATTGGGTAAAAGCTGGAAAGGGTAGAGGCCGGATCGGATGATCTGAGCTGGAAGGCCGTTTTGTGCATCCAGGGTATAATCTGCAGTAAGCGGGAAGTAATTCCCATAGTTTTCAGCCACTTCCTCGCCGTTGTCGAACTGGAGGGTGTAATACTCCCGATTTAACTCGGTCGCATGTCCCCAGCCGATCCAGATACAGTTGCTGAAACTGTACATACAACCTTGTTGGGTGCTGGTGCCAAAGTGGATCAAAATGCGGTTTCCTTCCGGCAGCGTTGGCGAAACCGTTTCCACGATGGGTTCTTGAATTTCTTTTTTGCAAGAGAAGAGGCAAGCAGTCAGTACGATAAAACTCAGGGCGGAGAAAAAGAATCGGGTTGTCATGATCTGAAAAGTTTGTTAGGTGAAAAGTGATCGGCAGGTTCGTTCCCGCCTTTGATACTAAATCGGACTTCCAGAAAAACCTTACCCTGTTTTTGAAAAAAAAATTTGATCTGCCCGGATCTGCCCGGAAAAGATCTCCCGGGCAAATCCGGTTCCCAAAGATGATTATCCTCACTGAACTGTTTAAAGGCTTGATCTATACGCTTGGTCGAGCCTTTTTGGGCTTGTCCGTTCAGCCCAAAAGCGTTCCATTCACCCCAATTTTTTGTTATTTACCCCAAAACACAGCGGATCACCCCTCTTTTAAATAGGATATCGCGGTTGCCTGTTCTTTTGCTCCATCAAATCAAAAAAACAAAACAGTCATGCTTGAATTTCTTGGAGAACTCTTCCGCTTTATCCACATCCTCGCCGGCGCATCTACCCTTGTTACCGGACCCATTGCCATCTTTTACAATTTCCGCGATCCGCGAAAACACCGCATCGTGGGCAAATTATTTTATTATGCCATGCTGGTGGTGGTCATTTCGGCTATTCTGGGGTTCTTTAAACATCCGGACAAGGTGTTTTTTCAATTTTTGTTGGGCCTGTCCCTGTTGGTGCTGGCTGGAATTTTCCGCGGGGTACGCAGTATTTTTCTGATGAAAGGCGCATCGGTCACCTCCTTCGACTGGGCATACACCGTATTATTAGGATTGAATACAGTGTTTATGCTTGGGATGTCTGTCTGGCATTTCAGCACAGGGACCATGATTGCTTTCCCGATCCTGTTCGGGGTGTTTGGCATCATGTCGGCCATGGATACCTGGAAGAATGTGATCACGTTTAACCAACCAGACTTGCTCAGCAGCCTGGACTGGTTGCAACTTCATTTATCCACCATGTTAGGGGCGTTCACCGCCTCCACCACGGCCTTCACGGTCAATGCAGCGCACTTTTTACCTTGGTGGGCACAATGGTTTGGTCCAACGATTCTGTTGGTCCCCCTGCAATTCTATTTCGGAGGAAAGTTGCGCCGTAGGAGGGCATCCAAGCCTTCAAAAAGGGTGCCGGTAAAGGTTTAGAGCACCCAGGTCGTTCCTGGGATCTGTTTGCTCGGTGTTCCTGTAGAGGTTGTTGGCGATGCCGATATGAGCTAATTCAGCAAGTTTTTTACCCCAAAAAGCTGCGAAATTGAGGTTGGAATCCACTTTTGCGACAACACTTGCAGACATCGTGTGTTCTAAGCAAAAATGTTGAAGGAGCGGATTGCCAGATAGGTCGGATATTGTGCCCCAATCCGAACATCACTATTCCTCCGATTACTACTTAGCATGACCGCACACCTCCTGACCATCGGCGATGAGATCCTTATCGGCCAGATCGTAGATACCAATTCGGCCTGGATGAGCCGTGAACTGAACCTCAGCGGCATTTCCGTGGTAGGTAAAAGTAGTGTAGGGGATACCCGCGCGGCCATCATCGCCGGAATTGAACATGCTGCTTCGACCGCTAATATCATCCTTATTACGGGTGGACTCGGACCAACCAAGGACGATATCACCAAATCTACCATGGTAGAAATGTTCGGTGGCCAACTGGTCTTTCATCAGGAAGTATTTGACCGGATTGCAGCCTATTTTCAGAAAATTGGTCGCCCGATTCCGGTAGATACGGTGCAAAGCCAGTCGATGCTGCCCGATAATGCCCAGATCCTTCCCAACAAGGTCGGCACGGCTTCCGGGATGTGGTTTGAGCGGGAGGGTAAAATATTTATCTCCTTGCCCGGGGTGCCCTTTGAAATGGAATACCTCCTCTCCAAAGAGGTTTTACCGCGCCTGAAAACCCGGTTTGCAAGTCGGCCTATTGTGCATCGTACCCTGCAGACCGCGTGTGAGGGGGAAAGTGTGATTGCCAAACGAATAGAAGCGTTTGAAGACGCTTTGCCGGCACATATTAAACTGGCGTATCTGCCAACGCTGGGCCAGGTCCGCCTTCGGCTTACCGGAAACTGGTATGGCGAGATCCCGTCGGATGCAGCAGCGCGCTTGAGTGCGGAAGTGGAGGCCAAAAAAGTCGAGTTGAAAGCCCTTATTCCGGACCTGGTTTATGGAGAAGAAGAGGAGTCTCTGCAAACAGCCGTGGGGGATCTCCTGCGCCTGCAAGGCAAGCAATTTGGCACGGCAGAAAGTTGTACCGGTGGTTACATTGCCCACCTGATCACCACGGTTGCCGGGTCTTCCCTCTATTTCCCGGGCTCGATCGTGTGTTATTCCTATGAAATGAAAAGCAAACTGCTGGGCGTGAAGATCTCTACTCTGGAGACCTACGGCGCTGTGAGTGAAGAGGCGGTCCGCGAAATGGCAGAAGGCGCCCGGGCAACGCTTGGAGTGGATGTCTCCCTGGCTATTTCAGGAATTGCCGGCCCGGGCGGTGGCACTCCCGATAAGCCGGTGGGCACGGTATGGATGGCGGTAAGTGATGAAAAGCGCACGATGGTAGCCCGGCATGTTTTCGGGCGCGATCGGGTGAAAAACATCCATTTGACCGGGGTGTACGCATTAAATATGGTCCGAAAGTTTTTATTGGGAGAAATTTGACCGCTCAAAATGAGCATCTTTGCAGTTTGCATCATAAACCAATTGTCATGCGCTCCATATTCTGGACGATTCTCGTTTTTGGGGTAGCTTTTCCCGCCTTTTCTGTTTTTGCCCAAAAATCCACCTTTACCGTTGTGAAGGGGCAGGTGACGGATGCGGATTCCAAAGACGGGCTTGCCTTTGTCAGTATCGCAGCGCCGGGTTTTGCCGCCAGTACACGCACGGATGAAAATGGCTTTTACCTGCTTCGGACGGAGCAGAAGATCACCAAAGTACAGTTCAACTATCTTGGCTATCAAACCCAGGTGCTACCCGTAAAAGCCGGTGAACAACAACTGCTCAATGTGGTCTTAAAACCCATTGTTCAGGAGTTGGACGAGGTAGTGGTAAAAGCCAAGCGTTACCAAAAGAAAGACAATCCGGTCGTAGAGCTCATCGAACATGTCATTGCCAATCGTGAAAAGAACCACCTGGATTTCCTCGATACCTATCAGGATGAACAATACGAAAAGATCTTCCTCGGACTCAGCAACCTAAGTGATAAACTGAGAACAAACCGGTTGCTGAAGCCCATGCGCTTCGTTTTTGAGAACATCGACACGAGCAAACTCGCCGGCCTTGCCGTTACGCCGGTTTTCTTGCAGGAAAACGTGATGGACTATTACTCCAGGTCCGATCCCAAGCAGTGGAAAAAGTATATAAAAGCCTCTAAATCAGTTCGATTTGGAGAAATGGTGGACGATGAGGGTCTGGACAAAGGGCTACAGTATTTGTATCAGGAAGTGGACATTTATCACAATTATGTGACCATGCTTTCGGATCAGTTTATGAGCCCAATCGCTAAAAATGCTCCGCTTTTTTACCGGTACTATTCCGGCGATACCATCGAGGAAGCCGGGAAAAAGCTGGTTCGACTTGAGTTCTATCCAAAAAATAAATTGGATATGTTGCTGCAGGGCGACCTGTATGTGGCTTTGGACAGTACGTATGCAGTTACCCGGATCAACTTTTCCATCAATCCCAACATCAACCTCAACTGGGTGAAGGAGCTGGTGGTAGAACAACAGTTTCGCCTGCTGCCTTCAGGCAAATGGGTGATGGGAACCGAGGATTACCGGATGCACTTTGGTATCAACAAGCGCGGGGTAGGCATGGTCGCTCAACGTTTTGTGACCCACAGTAACGCTCTGATCAATCCGGCACTTCAGGATTCCGTGTTTCAGGGCAAAACTTCCGAGATCGTTACACTGCCCGGTTCTGCTAAGGCCCTGGATGATCAGTATTGGGAAAATGCGCGACCAGCCCCATTGAATACAGCGGAAGCCAATACCTACACCAATCTGGACAGCTTGCGCAAAACGCGGTTTTACAAGTTAAGCACCAAATTTGGCTATGCAGTTTTTGGCGCGCATCTCGATATCGGTAAGTTGCAGCTCGGCCCGCTCAGCACCTTTTATTCTTTTAATGAGGTAGAAGGCTCCCGTTTGAAGGTGGGCTTGCGTACAGGTCCGAAAGTTAGCAAACAATGGCGGGTGGAAGGCTGGGCCGGCTATGGTTTGCGCGACCAGCGATGGAAATACAGTATTGGAGGGGTGTATGGCCTGAAGCGCGCGGAGTTCATCCGGTTTCCTACCCAGGTATTGCGGGTTAATTATTTGAATGATGTACTGCTTCCGGTCCAGAGTTTTCAGGCAAGTCCAAGTGCAGACTTTGTCAATTCCGTAGTAAGGGGTTCGAACAACAAGTTTTTCTATTACAAACGAGCCAACGCCCAATATGAGCGGGAGTTTAAAAATCACTTCTCTTTTATAGTCGGCGGAGATAACCGCCAATACCGGCCTGCCGGAGCGCTCTTATTCGAATTGGAACCTGGCACCCCGCTTCAGGATCCGGTATTGGCTTCAGCGGCCTTTATTCAATTGCGGTATTCGCCGGGAGAAACGTTTTATCAGGGAGGGGCCACCCGTTCCATTATTGACTTTCGTTATACGGCTGCGCTTCGATATTCCAGGGGGATCAAAGGGTTTGTTGGGGGGCAATATGATTACAACGAGCTGGTGGCGAGCTTGTATAAATTCACAAATACACCACCGCTTGGCTACAACAAAATGTACCTGGAAGCTGGTGGGGTATTTGGCAAGGTGCCTTTCCCACTGTTGACCATCCACCGGGGCAACCAGACCTATATTACCCAACAGTTCTCCTACAACCTGATGAATTTTATGGAGTTCGTCAGTGACCGATATGCAACCCTCATGGTGGAGCATTATTTCGGGGGCTTTTTTCTGAATAAGATCCCCTTGATTCGCAAGCTAAAACTTAGGGAAACCTGTTCTTTTAAATTGCTGTACGGTCAGGTTTCAGCGCAAAACCGCCCCGAAGAAAATTCAGACCTGCTTCAGTTTCCCAGTTTCCCGGATGGAACCCCGATCACGTACACTTTGGAGGCAGAGCCCTACATGGAGGCAAGTATTGGCATCACCAATATTTTGAAGGTCTTGAGGATTGATCTGATTCGCCGATTCAGTTATCTCGAGCATCCCGGCGCCGCCAAATACGGGGTGCGGGCAGGTTTTTGGGTAGAGTTCTAGCTCCTCAAAGGTTTGATTATCATTGATTTGAGACCGTGGATCCTGGGGCAGGAATCAGAGATTTTTCATGCTCAAGGCCACCCTTTTCCGGCCATAATCCACTTCTACCACCCGTACCGTCACTTGCTGGCCAAGGGAGACTACTTCCATGGGGTCGCGGACGAACTTGTCGGATAACTGGGAGACGTGTACCAGGCCGCTGTCCTTCACTCCGATATCAACAAATGCCCCGAAATTGGTGATATTCGTGACAATACCGGGCAGGATCATGCCCGGGTGAAGATCATCCAGCGTATGTACGTTGGCAAATTCAAAGGATTTGGCGGCGCCGCGCGGATCGAGTCCGGGCTTTTCAATCTCCTTCAGGATGTCTTTAAGCGTGGGTAGGCCCACATCACCGCGGACATATTTTTTCAGGTCTATGCTGGCGCGTTTTTCCTTGTCGCGCACCAGATCCTGGACCTTACAGCCCAGGTCTGCGGCCATTTCTTCTACCAGGGAATAGCGCTCCGGGTGAACTGCGGTGTTATCCAGCGGGTTTTTAGCCTCGCGGATACGCAGGAATCCCGCGCATTGTTCGAAGGCTTTATCGCCGAGACGGGGTACCTTTTTCAGGTCGCTGCGTTTGCTGAACGGGCCGTTTTCTGTCCGGTATTCCACGATATTTTTGGCCAGGACCGGTCCGAGACCGGATACATAGGTGAGCAGGTGTTTACTCGCAGTATTCAGGTTGATCCCCACCGCATTCACACAACTTTCCACCGTGCGGTCCAGACCCTCCTTGAGCTGGGTCTGGTTTACATCGTGCTGATATTGACCAACTCCGATGCTTTTTGGGTCAATTTTCACCAATTCAGCGAGCGGGTCCATCAGTCTCCGTCCGATACTGACCGCACCGCGCACGGTCAGGTCTTCTTTGGGGAATTCTTCGCGGGCTACTTCGCTGGCAGAATAAATGGAGGCGCCGGCCTCGTTGACCTGAAAGATTTCCACAGGGGTTCTAAAATTGATCTTTCGCAGGAAATCCATCGTCTCACGACCGGCGGTTCCGTTCCCGACGGAAATCGCCTCTATGGCATATTTTTCCACCAGATTTTCGAGCTCAGCCTGGGCCTCAAAGGGGTTGTGCAGAAAAATGGCGGTGTATTTAAGCAAATTTCCACTTGCATCCAGGCAAACGACCTTGCATCCGGTCCGGAAACCAGGGTCGATGCCCATCACCCTTTTTTCTCCAAGGGGCGCCGAAAGCAAGAGCTGGCGCAGGTTTTCTGCAAACACCCGAATGGCTTCCGTGTCAGCTTTTTCCTTGGAGGCGTTTCGGAACTCGGTCTCGATGCCGGGTTGGAGCAGGCGTTTGTAGCTATCTTTGACGGCCTGGCGCACCTCATTGGCTGCTTCCCCGTAGCCGGTGACGAACATTTTGTCCAGGTCGTTCAGCGCCAATTCCTCCTCCGGTGCGATGGCCACCCGGAGGAAACCCTCCTCTTCCCCACGACGCATGGCGAGCAATCGGTGGCTGGGACATTTTGAGAGCGGTTCGCTCCAATCAAAGTAATCGCGGTATTTGGCGCCTTCTTCCTCTTTCCCTTTCACCAACCGCGAAGCAACCACAGCGCCCCGGTCGAAGTGGCGGCGCACCTTGTCGCGTGCACGAAGGTCTTCGCTTACCCATTCCGCCATAATGTCGCGGGCGCCTTGCAGGGCATCTTCCACAGTTGGTACCTGATCTGTAATGAATCTGCTTGCCAGCGTAGCCAGGCCGCTATGGTCTGATTGCGAAAAAATTCTTTTTGCCAGTGGTTCCAGTCCTTTCTCGATGGCCATGGTGGCGCGGGTCTTGCGCTTGGGCCGGTAGGGAAGGTACAGGTCCTCCAACTCGGTCATAGTGGCCGCGTGCTCGATGGCACGGCGCAGTTCGGGCGTCAGTTTACCCTGCTCTTCAATGCTTTGCAGGATCACTTCGCGACGTTTGTCGAGCTCCTGCATTTTCTTCCAGGCATCCTGAATATCAGCAATTTGCACTTCATCCAACTCGCCGGTCGCTTCCTTCCGGTAGCGGGCTATAAATGGAATGGTGGCGCCGCTTTCGAGCAATTCGATGACGGATTCAACCTTTCTGGCGGGGATACCGGTAAGGGGAGCTATTCGGGAAGCGTAAGACATTTGTGCAGGAGAAGCTTTGAACGAGGAACAAGGAGCGCCCTTTGAGAGCGGGTGGATAAACAGATGCAAAATTCCCTTTTCAACGGGAAACTGGACAAGTTTAGAGCTGAAAAGTTATCCACATGCTACGCTGTTCAGCAGGTTCAGGTTCATCCGAACCTTCCAGAGCGCCTAAAACAACTCCTTGACTTCATCGTCTCCATCCGTTTCTTCATCGATATGACCGAAGTAGTCATTCTCCTCGTCTTCTTGTTGCATTGCAGAGCCCGCATTATCCAGGTCCTCCTCCGGCATATCCAGGTCGCTGCCAGAGCCAGAACGTCGTCCGGATCCTTCATTGAGCAAGTCTCCATCAAAATCGGTGTCGTCGAGGAATTGATCTTCTCCGATAAATTCATCTACACCTCCATCCTGATCCAGATCCGGGTCGCCGAGCAGGTCTTCCTCCGTAACGTCTGCGTCTGAAGTAATAGGCTCAGGCTCTTCCGCCTCGAATTGGGAAGAGGAGAGCACGATATTTGGCGGAGTATAAGGAATACGCGCGCGTTTTTTATTGTTTGAATTCGGATCCTGATTGGTTGACATGGCCGTGGTGTTTAAGAGGAGCGGTTAAAAGCATAAAAAAGAGCTTTTTATGCCGGGAATTGAATCCCCTTGTTTCATGCCTCAAAAATAAGGGAATCCGGGCGAGAAAGGGCAAGTTGGAGGCGCTTTTATTCCCGATTTGTATGGCATTCTTTAACTTTCGGCCGTTAATAAAACAGGTATATGCTTAGAACCATCCTCTTTTTGCTGGCAACCCTGGTTGCACTTCCTTTTATAGCGTTCAAATACGATGAGGCACTTGCCCCGCAACATTGGGCAACCCTGGAAAGTCTGGTTCAAATCATGCTGGCTGTGGCGCTTAGTTGCTTTGTAGTCAGTGAGTTAACTGGAAATTGCAGTCAGGTGGACAAGTTGTGGAGCCTTGTTCCCATGGTCTATGTCTGGTGGGTTGCACAGGAAAGTGGCTTTTCTGACCGGGTGGTTCTGATGGCCGGCCTGACGAGCGTTTGGGCCCTTCGGCTGACCTTTAATTTCTGGCGTCGCGGCGGCTACCATTGGATTCCCTGGAAAGGAGAAGAGGATTACCGTTGGAGTGTATTACGCCAGAATCCATTGCTGCACGGGCGCTTCCGCTGGGCACTTTTTAACCTCTTTTTCATTTCAATATATCAAAATACACTCATCCTGCTGTTTACGCTGCCCGTCCTGGTTGCCTGGCAGGGCGCCGATACCCCCTTGAACCTGCTGGATTATCTGGCTGCAGGGTTGTTTCTTGGCCTGGTTATTTTTGAAACCGTGGCGGATCAGCAACAATGGAACTTCCAGCAGGAAAAACACCGCAGACTGGCTGCCGGTGAACCGCTGGGGGAAACCTATGAGCGTGGCTTTTGTGCCAGCGGACTCTGGGCTAAAATACGCCACCCTAACTATGCTGCAGAGCAGGCCATTTGGTTGAGCTTCTATTTGTTCAGTGTGGCGGCCACCGGAAGATGGCTGAATTGGTCGCTGGCTGGAGCGATCCTGCTAATGCTGTTGTTCCTGGGCAGTTCAGACTTTAGCGAGAAGATTTCAGCAGAAAAATACACAGGGTACCAGGACTACCAAAAGCGGGTGGGCCGGTTTTTGCCAAAGTTGTTTTAAGATTGGTTTCCGGGGGCGTGTGAGGACCGTTTTGGAGACAGAGGTGGATAAACAGACTTCTTTTAGCGCCCGGAATGCCTGAATGACAACTCCCCCCTCAGTTTGAAAGGAGTGCTTACCTTCGCGCCTCGTTTTTCAACTGATCCATATTCATGGTTATCTCCCGCATCGCGCTGTTTTTATTGCTTTTATCCGGGTCCGGCCTTTTTGCGCAGGGTTATGAAAGTGTATTTCCGAATTTATCCGGAGCAGAATTGATCGATAGTGTGGCCGGAAAATACCGGCCGGACACCGTACTCGATTACAGCAATGCCCGGGACACCCTGTATGCCAAAATATTAGCCATCGACGACGATAGTCTGCGCTGCATCTATTCCGGCCACACCCTTTACCTCGATCCAACGCAGGATCCGACGCAGTATATTTTTCAGGGAGGCGGACCGAATGGGATAAACACAGAGCATTCCTATCCGCAAAGCAAAGGAGCGGCCTCTGGCAATGCCCGAAGTGATATGCACCATCTTTATCCTACCCGAATTCCGGTCAACGATGCCCGGGCCTCCGTGCCGTTTGCAGAAATTCCGGATGCCCAGACCCAGAAATGGTTTATCAACAATGAAGTAATCACCAGCATCCCAACCCAGCATATTGACGGGTACAGTGAATCTCGTACGGATGCCTTCGAGCCCCGGGAATCGGTTAAAGGCGATATCGCACGCTCGATCTTTTATTTCTATACCATGTATCGGGAGCAGGCAGACATCGCGGATCCTGTCTTTTTTGAGCTCCAGCGTCCAACCCTTTGTCAGTGGGCCAACCAGGATCCTGCAGATTCTTCTGAACTGCGAAAAACCTGGCGGATTGCACCTTATCAGGACGGTAAACCCAATCCTTTTGTGATCGATTGTACCCTGGCGAGCCGCTGCTGGTGCCCCGGGGTAATGCCGGAATGTCTGGTTGGCACGAACCACCCTGCCGCGCCCTTCCAAGGCGCAGTTCGGGTGTGGCCCAACCCTGCAACCGAGCTGTTGAACGTTGAAATGGAGCCGGGCTGCCGGGCCACTATTCAGCTCATAGACCTGATGGGCCGGTCTGTGGTGCAGCAGGAAGGCGCGGTTGGGGAGGTTTTTTTAACGGTTTCCGGGTTGCCTCGCGGGGTTTATGTCGTTCACATTGAAATATCCGGACAAGCCAGGCTCCTTCGGCAACTGGTAGTGCTGCAATAAGATCGTGGCCATATCCCTCAGGTAGGGTCCCCGAAAAAGGTTAATTGAATTCTAAAACTTACCACCATATCCATTACCACCACACCCATGCTCGAATTTTTCACCCAAGCACTTGATTTTTTCCGTCACCTGGATGTTCATCTGGAGAACATCATGCGGGAATACGAATTGGCGACGTACCTCATCCTCGCCCTTATCATTTTTTGTGAAACTGGTCTGGTGGTCACCCCATTTTTGCCAGGCGATTCCCTGCTGTTTGCGGCCGGGGCAATCACCGCTAAAACTGGCATCCTGAATGTCTGGATCCTGATCCCCTTGCTGTTTTTGGCCGCCATTCTGGGGGATAACACGAATTACTTTTTCGGGAAATTTCTGGGCGATAAGGTGTTTACCAAGGATTATTGGTTCCTGAAACGCAAGTACATTGACCAGACCCACGAGTTTTACGAAAAACACGGCGGGCGCACCCTCATCATGGCTCGTTTTGTGCCCATTGTGCGCACATTCGCTCCTTTTGTGGCTGGGGTTGGAAAGATGGAATACCGCAAATTTATCGGTTACTGTCTGGCCGGTGGGATCCTTTGGGTGAGCTCGCTGACGCTGGCCGGTTACTTTTTTGGACAAATCCCAATCGTGAAGGACAATTTTGAAGTAGTAGTGCTGGGTATCATTGGCATCTCAGTTTTACCCATCCTGATAGAGGTTTTACGTTCTAAATTTGGAAAAAAAAGCTCAGCAGTATAGTCGGGGCGAAATGCCCCTCAGACCCTGAGCTCCTATCCTAAATATACATTGAACCATTCAATATGACTGTTCGCACTTTTATTTCACCGGTATTCAGCCTGAAAACGGGCTTGTTTCTTTTACTCTTGTTGCCACTCAGCTTGTTTGGGCAGGCCAAATTCTCGATGGCTGATGCGTTCTTGAAACGCGCGGCTCTTTCCCCGACGGGTTTGCAGGGCATGCAATGGATTCCGGGCACGGAGCAATTTACCCATGTGGTTGGCAATCGTCTCGTTCGGGTCAATGCCCCGGACCTGAAAACAGATACCCTTGATCTGCTGCCTAAAATAAATGCCGGATTGACTGCAGCGGCTATCCCTGCACTCACGGCACTTCCAGGAATAAACTGGATCAATTCCAACGAATTTTGGTTCCGTTCCGGTACCGACATTTTTACCTTTTCCGAAAAAGGGGTGGATCGAAAAAACTGGCTGCCCGGAAGTGCAGAAAGTGTGGATATCCATTCCAAAACCTTCGCTGCGGCCTACACCATGGGCAATGATCTTTGGGTGAACCTCGGGGGTAAAGAACTGGGCGTCGGGAAAAGTGAAAAGGATGGGGTTGTTTATGGTAAAAGCGTTCACCGGGATGAGTTTGGGATTTCAAAAGGCACGTTTTGGAGTCCTTCGGGGCGATATCTTGCATTCTACCGGATGGATGAAAGCATGGTGACGAAATACCCGATCTATGTGCTGGATTCAATGCCTGCAGCAGTGCGCGATATCCGGTATCCGTTTGCCGGGGCCAAAAGTCACCATGTCACGGTGGGTATTTTTGATACTAAAAAAGGGAAGACCCTCTACTTGAAAACCGGCGAACCAGCGGAACAGTATTTGACCAATGTTTCCTGGACGCCCGACAATGAATCGGTTTTGATCGCGGTGCTGAATCGTGCCCAGGATCATATGTGGCTGAATCAATATGACGCCTCCTCGGGAGCATTTGTTAAGACCATTTTTGAAGAGCAGGCTGAAAAATGGGTGGAGCCGGAAAAGCCCGCCGTATTTGTGCCGGGTTCGGACGATCAGTTTCTCTGGCAAAGTGAGCGGGACGGCTATAACCACCTCTATCTCTGCAGTTTAAAGGGAGGAGTGATCCGTCAGATCAGCAAGGGCGCCACGCCCGTCACGGCATTTTACGGATTTGATCAAAAGGGGGAGCACTGCTATTTCCAGATGGCGGATGTGACCGGATTGAACCGATACATTTATCAAGCCAATCTACAGACCGCAACGTTGACCCTGCTGAATGAAACGGAAGGCACCCACCACGCCCTGATAAACAGTACAGGACAGTGGGCCTTGGATGTATTTAGCAATACAAGCACCCCCCGTACTATTCATGTATCCCGCTGGGCAGATCCAGCCAAACGAGCCTTGGTTTTTACTTCAAAAAATCCACTGGAAGGATATGCGGTTGGCATCACGCGCTCGCGTGTGCTGCCGTCGAATAGTGGGGTATCTCTGAATACCCGGATGATTCTGCCTCCGGATTTCGATCCCAATAAGCGTTACCCGGTCATTGTGAATGTATATGGTGGGCCACATGCCCAGATGGTTACCAATACCTGGCTGGCAGGAGGAGAACTTTGGATGCACCACATGGCGCAAGAAGGGTTCATCGTATTTACCCTGGACGGACGCGGCTCTGCCAATCGCGGACTGGCGTTTGAAAGTGCCATCCACCGTCAAATCGGGGATGCAGAAATAGAAGATCAGCTTACAGGCATCAAATACCTGATGAACCAGCCCTTTGTGGATCCGACCCGTATTGGCGTTTTTGGCTGGAGTTATGGAGGCTTTATGACCACCTCCCTGATGACCCGCCCGGAGGCAAAAGGCGTTTTTAAATGCGGGGTAGCGGGCGGTCCGGTGATTGACTGGAAGATGTATGAGATCATGTACACGGAGCGCTACATGGATACTCCGCAGGAAAATCCGGAGGGATATGCCAAAAACAGCCTGTTCCAATACATTGATAATCTGGATGGACGCCTGTTGATGATCCATGGCACCTCAGACGATGTGGTGTTGTGGCAGCACTCTTTGCGGTACATCCGGGAATGTGTTCGAAAGGGCAAGCAGGTCGATTATTTCGCCTATCCGGAGCACTTGCACAATGTACTCGGGAAGGATCGGGCGCATCTTTTTGAGAAAATTGAGCGCTATTTCAAGGATAATCTTTGATCAGGGCTGAATAAATGTCGCAAGGTGAGATCAAGTCCCGGGCTGAAAAGTCTTGTTCCGGATCCGATTTTCTGTTTTGGGCAATTAAAAAACCCGGCTCCCACACACAGGGTGGGAGCCGGGCCGAAAAAAATGCTCTTCACGGGATTATTTGGCATCATGCAGCACCAGAATGGGCACTTTGGCATGATGTGCCAGAGATCTGGAAACACTTTTCACAAACAATTTGTGCAGCATGGAATGCTCGTGCGCAACAGCAACCAGGCCGTTACATTCGGTTGATTCAAGGAAATTATTGATCGCCCGAACCACGTTTTCATCATGTAGATAATGGAAGTCGTGTGGAACCGGCCCCAGTCTTTGGCTCAGGGCTTCTTCTGCACGGTGGTTGGGCTGTTTGTCTTTTCCATTTAATACGTGCACCACATTCAAACCGGTATGCTGCAGGTTAAGCATCTCCCGCATTACCTGCAGGGAATCCTGACTCACCGGAATTTTGAAGTCGGTAGCAAAAGCGAAACGGGCGGTGGTCCGGAAAACGGCTTTTGGAGGGATAACAAATACCGGCGTCTTACTGCCTCCAATCACGCCGGATGCAACACTTCCCAGCAGGATACCCCGTAGTCCGCTGGCGCCCGTAGTGCCCATCACGATCAGCGAGGCGCCCATTTCTGAAGCGGTCTGGCAAATGGTGCTTACCGGGAAGCCAATCCGGCAGTCAAGGTTGACCTTAACATCTTTGAGGTGCGGACTGGTGGTGAATTTTTTCACCCACTTTTTCATGCCATCCAGCCGTTCCTGAACATAGTTGTCCACAAAGAAGGCATCGTACATATTGTTATCCACGCCTTCATTGGGATACACCACATAGAGTACCGTGATCGACCGCCCGGTTCGCTGTGCGATCTCCAGCGCATACATCATGGCATTATTGGCACACTTGGAAAAATCGGTTGGGACGAGGATGGTTTTCATGTTTGTTGTATTAATGTGATGCATTTAGGAGAATCGAACATGTACGGGCGTCAGGGCAATTTTATTCCTGCTCCCGATAATCCATCGGATCAACAAATTCCTGATGGATGTTTTCACTTGCGGCAGCTTTAGCTTGTTGCTCCCGGAGCGTCAGATTGTCGGTCACGGAGGTTTCCAGCCAGGTTTTGCCTGATTTCCGGAATACTTGAACATGTAGGCCAAAATCTTCTTCAAAAAGCTTTTCTAAGGCGGATACCACGGTGTCGTGGTTGAGCACCAGTTGTCCCGCTTTCATCTTTTGGGAAAGCTGGCTCAGCGGCATATCATGATCCTGAACCAGGAATTTGGCGGCACTACCTTTAAATTCGCGGTGCGGTTTGCTGAAAAAGGCGATTTTTAACCCGGGAAAAGCTTCCATAAATTCTGTCTGGAGTGCCCCCATGGTTTTTTCTGGTGAAATTTGGAAAATCATAGAAAGGGATCGTTTTATAGATACAAATTTACACATTTTCGGGGCGGATGCAAGTATGACGAGTATCAGCCGCTGACATGATGTTGTGCGCCTTATAGGTTCTGACCAGTATCACCCCATCTCCTGACCATCGTCACCCTGACCCAAAACCTGGCGCCGGATTTTTGCCGCCAATAAATTTATACGTCCCATGTCCGTTCCCTCTGTACTGCTTCAACCTAAGAATCCTGCGGTCAGTGCGCACACCTGCTTTCACTGCCATGAGACCTGCCCGCCTGTTGAACAGGTTGGAGGGGAGTATCTGCGTATCGGAGATAAATATTTTTGTTGTCAGGGCTGCCAGATGGTGTACGAGATCCTGAATACCCACGACCTCTGTGAATATTACGATCTGGATAAAAACGCCGGACAAAGCCTGAAAAGTCAAAAATTTGCGAAAAACTACGCTTACCTGGACGATCCGGAAGTGCGGGAAAAACTACTGGAATTCGAGCAGGGACAAACGGCTCAGGTTACCTTTTACCTGCCACAGATGCACTGTGTTTCCTGCATCTGGCTCTTGGAAAACCTGTACAAACTGGATGCGGGGGTGACCCATGCCCGGGTCAATTTCTTGAAAAAGACCACCACCATCCAATTCAACCCCGGACAAACCTCGCTGCGCAAACTCGCAGCGTTGCTCGCATCCATAGGCTATGCACCAGATATCAACCTGGGCGACGTGGATGGACAAAAACGCCCGGCCATGAGTCGCCGGCTGGCCGCGCAACTGGCTGTTGCCGGGTTTGCCTTCGGGAATGTCATGTTGTTCAGTTTTCCGGAATATGTCGGCATGGACCGGGCTACAGACCCCTGGTTTTCCAATGCATTCGGATACTTAAGTCTGCTGATCTCCTTACCGGTGCTTCTGTTTAGCGAACGCGATTACTATGTGTCTGCCTGGCAAGGCTTACGCAACCGGCAACTCAATATTGATATCCCACTCTGTCTGGCATTTTTGTCCCTGTTTGGAAGAAGTGCCTATGAAATTCTTACCCATACCGGTGCCGGCTACCTGGATTCCTTCGCGGGCCTGACGTTTTTAATGCTGATCGGAAAGTGGTTCCAACAGCATGTCTGGCACCAGCTTTCTTTTGAACGGGACTATAAATCGTATTTTCCGGTGGCTGCCACGGTGCGCAACGGAGCAGAAGAAACCTCCGTACCGGTCAGCCGGCTTGTTCCGGGCGATATTATCCTGATCCGCAGTCAGGAGGTAATTCCAGCCGATGGAATTTTGTTAAAAGGCGCTGCAAGGGTTGATTATAGTTTTGTAACCGGCGAAGCCGAGCCGGTGCTGGTGCAGAATGGCGAGCGTATTTTTGCAGGAGGCAAACAAGTGGGGGAAAGCATTGAGATCGCCCTCACGCGCCGCGTTGCTCAAAGTCACCTGACCAAGCTATGGAACAATGACGCGTTCAAAACCAACGCGAAAGGGCAGGTAACCCAGCTTGCAGATGCTGCAGGCCGATATTTCACCTACCTGATCCTGGCATTTGGCGGCGGCGCTTTTGCGTTCTGGTGGCTCATACGCGGCGATATGCCCACGGCCATCAATGCTTTCACGGCAGTGATGATTGTTGCTTGTCCCTGCAACGTAGCCTTGTCCATTCCTTTCACGCTTGGAAACATCCTTCGTATTCTTGGCAGGAACCGTTTTTATCTGAAAAACATCCGGGTGGTAGAAGCCTTTGCCGATATTGATACCGTAGTTTTTGACAAAACAGGCACCATCACCAATGTCTCCCAGCAGGAAATGCGCTTTGTCGGGAAGCCTTTAAGCTATGCGGAAAAAGTTGCGGTCCGCTCCCTGGTCCGGCACTCCGCGCATCCTTTAAGCCGGCGGATCTATGAAACCCTGGAGGAAGTGCCCACCGAAGCACCTGAAAATTTTGAAGAGATCCCGGGTTTAGGGATTCGTGGCAGGATTCGTGGGAAAGAAGTGAAAGTGGGCGCTGCAAACTTTGCCGGGGTTCCAAATGCAGAAGGAACTGAAAACTTTAAAGGGATCAATGGGGGTGTTTTTATCCTGATTGATGGCGAGTATTTGGGCCACTTTGAGGTTAAAAACCGGTACCGGGATGGTCTGGCCAATGTGCTTGCATTCTTTCGCGTGGCGCCAAGAACTAAACGGAAGCAGGAGACAAAACCTGCCTCTCCAATTTACCTGCTTTCCGGCGACCAGAACCGGGAGGCAGCAGCATTGGCCTCTTTTTTCCCGGAAACTGACACCATGCAATTCAACCGAAGTCCGCAGGATAAACTTGATTTTGTAAAAAAACTGCAGGATCAAGGTCAGAAGGTCCTGATGCTGGGCGATGGCTTGAATGATGCCGGCGCCTTACGCCAAAGCGAGCTGGGTGTTGTCGTAGCAGAGAACACCAATAATTTCACGCCTGCCTGCGATGCGATCCTGCATGCCGACGAGTTTGCCCGCCTGCCGCAGTATGTCCGTTTGGCCCGCGAAGGCGTCCGGATTGTCCACCTGTCCTATATCGTGGCCCTGACCTACAATGCGGTCGGGTTGAGTTATGCGGTGACCGGTGGCTTGTCGCCGCTGGTGGCTGCTGTGCTTATGCCGATCAGCTCGGTTTCGGTGGTATTATTCGGGGTTGGCATGAGCAATTGGGCGGCCAGGCGCTTGTTGGGACGTACCGTGAAAGCGTAATCGGGGATTCAGGGGTGAAGCCCCTATGCCACAAAAATGACGGCTAATCTTGGTAGAACTCTATACCGACAATAGGGGGCATTTCCTACCTTCGCGCCATGCAAACGTTCCAAAGTGATACGAAACGTTCCCGTTTCATCTGGTTATTGGTGGCCGCTGTCTTCGTGGCCGACTTGCTTTTGCCGAGGCAATTTGACATTGTGTTTGCGTACCTGCTGGCACATTTTCTGGCTATTTTTTTTAAAGAGAAAAGTGATGTGCTGCTGTTGGCGGTGGTTACCACGGTGTTAACCATCATGGGGGCTGTTTTGAGGCCGGCCGAAGTGCCTCTGGAACAAATTCTCCTGGAGCGATTACCGCCGATCCTGAGTTTTTGGGCTGCAGCTTTTTTTGTCGTCCGATTTATTTCGCTCCGTGAACTGGAAGTTCAGCAGGAGGAGAAGTTCAAAGCTTTATTCCGGTACGCCAGCAATGGTATTTTACTCACCAACCAGAAAGGAGCAATTGTAATGGCCAATCCGGCTATTTTGCAGCTGTTTGGGTATGAGGAGGATGAATTATTGGGTCGGCAGGTGGAGGTTCTGATCCCTCAGCGTTTGGGTGCCAAACATATCGGGCATCGCACCAACTATCACCAAAACCCGCATCCACGAAGCATGGGGATTGGAATGGATCTGAAGGGACTGAAAAAGGATGGCTCCGAGTTTCCGGTGGAGGTGAGTTTAAGCCCGTTTAAAAGTTCAGAAGGGTCCTTTGTTGTGGCCTTTGTGGTAGACAATACTTTCCGAAAAAACTATGAAAATTCAATCCTGCAGCAAAAGCAGGAACTCGCAGGCCTGACGGACGCCCTGAAGGACCTGAATGAAGGCTTGGAGCAAAAAGTGGTAGAACGTACCGCCGAGCTTGAACTGGCGAAAAACGAACTGGCCTCCGCCCTTGACAAGGAACGGGAACTGGGTGAGCTCAAGAGCCGCTTTGTAAGCATGGCCTCCCATGAGTTCCGAACGCCACTGACCTCGGTGCTTTCCTCCGCAGGTTTGGCGAGCCAATACGCGGAGCGTCAGGATTTTGCCAATGTAAAAAAGCATGCAGACCGGATCAAAAGCGCAGTGAACGGGCTGAATACCATCCTTACAGAATTCCTCTCCCTGGGCCGTTTGGAAGAGGGCCGGGTCTCTGTGAACATTGAGCAGGCAGAGATCTCCACCTGCGTGGAGGAGGTGCATGAAACCCTGAAAAATCTTTTCAAACGGGGCCAAACCTTCGAGCATAGGCATACCGGTCCCACGACAGTTACCCTGGATTGTAACCTCGCAAAAAACATCCTGATCAACCTGATTTCCAACGCCATCAAATACTCCCCGGAAGGCGCACCAATTCTGGTTGAAACCAGCGTGGATGAAAAGAAGTTGCGCATAAGTGTGCGTGACCGTGGCATGGGTATCCCGGAGTCCGAGCAAAAGCATCTCTTTGATCGTTTCTTCCGTGCCAGCAATGCGGCCAATACCACGCAGGGTACCGGCTTAGGTCTTTATATTGTACAGCGTTATG
>Ga0075012_10001111_pt1 | contig 27985 bp, 24 predicted proteins | sample All_14_2_FD_71474 | JGI IMG/M metagenome (GOLD analysis project Ga0075012, IMG submission 71474) | Freshwater microbial communities in response to fracking from Pennsylvania, USA - Allegheny Zone_MetaG_DW_15 | ecosystem: Environmental > Aquatic > Deep subsurface > Groundwater > Drilled...
TGCGAGCGGGGGTGCATCATATGACCGGCTTGGTGAACGAACTGCTTGATCTTGGACGGTTGGAATCAGGCTTTGATACCCGCCGCGAAAATGTGGACTTGAAAAACGTTCTGGAATACTCCCTGAATGTGTTCGATAACCAGATCAAGCAGAAAAATCTTCAGATCACCTGCGAGTTTTCAGAAGGTCTTAAATCATTGCGCGCCAACCCGATCCGTATCCGTCAGATGATCGACAATCTGGTTGGGAATGCCATCAAATATACGCCGCCCAATGGTGCGGTCAAGTTGAGCCTTTCCATGCAGGAGAGTCAGATCGTGCTACGCGTGACCGATAGCGGACCGGGCATCCCATCGGAGGAACAGAATCGTGTATTCGAGAAATTCTTCCGCGCTTCGAACCGCCCAGATAATGTGGAAGGCTCCGGCTTGGGGCTGGCGATCGTCAAATCGATCGTAGAAAGCCATCAAGGACGGGTTTGGGTGGAATCCAAGGTCGGGGTTGGCTCAACCTTCGTAGTTCTGCTCCCTGCGCACGATTGAACAGTCATTATTCCCAGTGTTATGGGTAATTCTTTGCTACCGCTATAAAAAGGGTGACATTTATCTATATTCTGCGTGATTTCGTTTCTGCCCCTCAAAAAATGGCACATGGTAAGATAAAAGAAAACTTTATCGTTAGGAGGCGCACATGCGCAAACTAATCTCGATCCTTTTGTTGGGAATGTTTTTGGCATTCCCGATTTCCGCATCTGCACAGAGCGATGCGGCGCTTTCCTTTGTTACTGTGCAATTATGGCCAGAATATGATGACCCCAGCATGCTGGTGATCGTGGATTTTCAAGCAGCAGCGAACACAACTCTGCCCGCCACACTCACCTTCCGCATCCCTGCCGAAGCGAATCTGATCGCAGTTGCATCAGACACAGGCAATGGTCAATTTCTCGACCATCCATACACGGGTCCAAATCCGGAGGGTGAATATCAAACCTTCAGTATGGTCATCGAACAGAACATCCCTTACCGCTTTGAATATTACGAACCGCTTTCATACAATGGTGACGAACGCATCTTCTCTTATTTGTGGAATAACGAGTATGCGGTTGAAAATTTCCAGTATCTCTTCCTTGAACCGTTGGATGTGACCGAAGTCTCTCTCGACCCAAAACACACCGCACAAGAAACCTTCAACGGCTTGAATTACTATGATGGTGCTCCCGTAAAATTGGCAGCAGGAGAGCAATATTCACTTAAGGCAAGTTATACAAAGACCACAGATACGCTCGTATCAGACGCTCAATCTGTGCAAATTGCCGAACCCGTAAATGAAGATACACCAGGGCGTGTATCCCTCGCAAACAGCCTGCCCTACATCATTGGCGGACTTGGCATCATCATGATCGCGGGCGGATTGATGTACTACTTCCAATGGGGGCGCCACTCGGCTGCAAGCCCCAAACAACGCCGCCGCATAAAATCAACCACAGAAAGTGACGCGACCAGCGTATACTGTCCGCAGTGTGGTTCGCGGGCAAAACCAAGTGACCGGTTCTGCCGCACCTGCGGAGCCAGACTAAGGCACGAAGAAGCATAACGAGGAGAGACCCTGAAGGCGATAAGACGCCTTTGGGGTCTTTTTATGTAAGCCATGGATACTGTGTCATTCGAAGTCATTTACTTTTTTTACGGGCTCGCTTTTTTCAGCATGGGCTTGTTGGTTGCCATGGAAGGCGGGCGTTCTACAGATGCTCGTCTGCGCATGGCATTGCGCCCGCTGGCAGGGTTTGGGCTTGTTCATGCAGCACATGAATGGCTGGAAATGTTCAGAGCAATGGGGCATCTGAACGACTTCTTTGAGGGCATGTATCCCCTTATTGCGTTATCCATCCTTGCATTCTCATTCCTATCATTAGCTGCTTTCGGTTCCTACCTAGTCTTGGGCAGTGAATCTACTTGGCGCGTCAGCCTCATCATTCCGCTTGGGCTCGAAGCGATCTGGGTCTATGGGTTGCTAATCTTCAAGAACCGCTATCCACTGGATGACATCTACATTGTTGCCGATGTATGGACACGTTATTCCATTGCCATACCAGCAGGTCTTCTGGCTGCGGCTGGCTTGGTTGTTCAACAACGTGCATTCCGCAGGGCAGGTTTGGTAAGCTTTGGGCGCGATAGTTTATGGGCATCGGTCGCGTTCATTTGGTACAGTCTCATCGGTCAACTCTTCACAGAACCAAGCCCGCTGCCACCTTCAACATTTCTCAATGCAGATCTATTCCAAAATATTTTTGGTTTTTCCATTCAACTTCTTCGCGCGGTGACCGCCATATTTGCTTCGCTATTCGTCACCCGATTTTTGCGCGCCTTTCAAGTGGAAAGCGACAGCAAGATCGCAGAACTTCAAGCAGCACAATTGCATGAGTCGCAGCAGCGCGAACAGTTAAGAGCCCAACTCTTTCGCCGCATCGTAGGTGCGCAAGAAGCCGAACGTCAACGCATTGCACGCGACTTGCACGATGAAACGGGTCAATCGCTAACAGCAATCGGCATGGGCTTGCGCGGACTTGCGAACGAGACTGACTCAAAAAAACGACTCACCACCCTCACCCAGCTCCAATCTCTAACATCAGACTCCATCCGCGAATTGCAACGCATCATCTCGGACCTCAGGCCTGCGCACCTCGATGACCTGGGCCTTTCCGCCACGTTGAGGTGGTACGCTTCGCGCGTCCACGAGTTGACTTCCATCCACATCCGTGTGGACATTGAAGGTGATGAGCCCGCGCTCGATGACGCAGTAAAGATCACCATCTTCCGTATCGTGCAAGAGGCGTTGAACAACGTCATCAAACATGCGCAGGCAACCACGGTCAACGTTAAGATCCATTACCTGCCAAAAGAAGTGCGCATCCATGTATTTGACAATGGTATTGGCTTCGATATGAAAGATGTACAGAGCCGCATTGGACGGGTCTCATTGGGGTTGGCAGGCATGGAAGAACGCGCCGCTCTGCTTGGCGGCGGTGTGACCATCTCTTCGCGCATGGGCTATGGCACAGAAGTGGAAGCGGTAGTTCCGTTCCATTTGATAAAGCAGGAGGACAAATGACGATTCGATTGTTATTGGTGGACGACCACGCGGTGGTCCGCACTGGTTTGAAAATGCTGCTCAGTGGGCAGGAAGATGTTGAGATCGTTGGTGAGGCCGGCTCCGCCGCTGAAGCATTGACTGAGACCGAGCGCGTTCAACCCACGGTGATCTTGATGGATATTGGCTTGCCCGATAAAACCGGCATTGAAGCCACCCGTGAGATCAAGGCGAAATTCTCGAATGTGAACATCGTAGCATTGACCATTCACGAAGATGAAGAATATTTCTTCCAAATGTTGAATGCAGGCGCTTCGGGGTATGTGCCAAAACGAGCCGCCCCCGAAGAGTTGATCACCGCCATTCGCGCGGCAGCCAATGGCGAAGTGTATCTTTACCCTTCGATGGCGAAATTATTGGTGCGCGATTTTCTCAATATAGACCGCCTGACCGATGAAAAGCCCAATCTGGATGGGTTGACCGACCGCGAGAGCGAAGTGCTTGCCATGCTGGCAGAGGGGGCAAGCAACCAAGAGATCGCGGATGCATTGGTCATCAGCCCCAAGACCGTGGAGCGGCATCGCGAGAACATCATGCGCAAATTGAACCTGCACTCGCGCGCAGAACTGGTGAGATATGCCATTCGTAAGGGGATCATCAAGGCATAAACAGCGAAATTTACATAATAAGCATCACGTATCACGCAATACGTGATGCTTATTTTTTTAAGTCTTCATTTTTAGTGTCAACCGAGTAAGTTCATCTGATTTACACGTATAGATTTTTCGATGGGGCGATTACCCCACGGGGTAAAAAAGGTTTGGGGTGTTTGCCTCAGGCAAAGGGTCCGGAAAGATGCGTAGGTTATCCATCTGTGATTGGGGTTGGGCACGAATTTACTTTCCTTTAATGTAGAGCTATTCTTGGGGCAGAGAAAGAAAGGAGAATGCCATGAACGGTCCTGAGTTTTTCATCCTGTACTTCATCGCCCGCGTTGCCATCCCATTTGGAGTGCTCCTGCTGATCGGTGAACTGTTACGCCGTAGAGAAACCAACTATTGGTTGAAGTGAGGTTGATATGGCTACCAATGAAATTCTTGCTTTTGTTTTCGGTTTGATCGTGCGGTTGGGCTTGCCGCTGTTGGTGACTGCCCTGATCGTGATCGGTCTGCGCCGATTGGATATTCGCTGGCAGAAGGAAGCGGAGATCGAACGCGACCTTCTCGTCCGCGATGAAGAGCCTTGCTGGAAGGAACAAGGGCTTTCGATGGAAGAGATCAAAGCCCGCGCCGCAGAAAGCGGCAAGCCTTGCTGGCAGATCCACCGACTTTCGAACGGCTATTTGCGCGAAGCCTGCCTCGATTGCGAAGTATTTATCAATGCGCCGATCCCGACGCTCGAGCATTCGAAGGCTCACGCTTAACCCCAACGTTTACTCTTAACAAGGAGATGCACTAATGTTCTCACGCTTTGAAAAAATCATCATCGCCCTTATGGTTGCCCTGCTAATCGCAGGTGTTTCCATTGTTGCCGCATACGCACAAGACGCCAACCCACCCGCGCCCACGGAGGAAGAAGAAAAGACCTGTGCTGACTGCCACGAAGAATTCGATATGACCTGGAAGAATGGTCCGCATGGAAATGCTTCCAGTGACCCGATCTTCGTCAACGCCTGGACAGACCAAGGCAAGCCCACTGCTTGTCTCTCTTGCCATGTGACCGGGTACGATGAAAACACTGGCGAATGGGAAGAAGACGGCGTGTACTGCACGGCTTGTCATACTGACGATGGCGGCGACCACCCCAAAACCACCATGAGCATGGATGTAACCGGCGGAACATGCGGAACATGCCATACCGATGCTCGTTTTGGCATGAAAGAGTGGGAAGAAAGCACCCACTTTGCCGCAGGCATGGACTGCACTACTTGTCACGATCCGCACAACGCTTCGTTGAAGATCACCGTCAACCTCAAGGAACAGACGATCACTGACGCTTCTCAATTGTGCATTAGCTGCCACGAAGAAGCCAGCATGAACTTCCCTTACTCTGTGCATAGCAAACAGGGCGTCACTTGTATCGACTGCCATCTGGAACATGTGGAAAGCGATGCCGAGGTTCATCAGGTTGCCGACCACTCCTTCAAGGCGAACATTGGGACTTGTAGCTCCTGCCACGCTGAACAGATGCACGCTGAAGGGGAAGCGACCGCTGTAGAAAGTGCCCCCGCAGCTGCCGTGCCAACTGCAACCAATGAACCTGCTGCCGCACTTATAGATCAATCTCCCATCGTTTCGCCAGTACCCGCTCCTGTTTCACCGCTTGGGTACGCCGGAATTACAGCCCTGATCGGTATTGCCGCCGGTATGCTGTTGGCTCCGTGGCTCGAACGTGGATACCGCCTTGTGTTGAAAAAATCAGCTGAGGTACACCATGGCACAAAATAAATTCAATCGTCGTGATTTCATCAAACTCTCTGCAGTGGGTGTTGCCGTCGCTGCCGGGGCAAAGTTCCTGACCAAGGAAGTAAAAGCCTCTGAAGGCGCAAAAGGCGAACATCAATGGGTCATGGTCATCGACCAGTCCAAATGCACCGGCTGTAATCAATGCCAGATGGCATGCAACGCCAACAATGACATCAACCCTGATATGAACTGGACCAAGGTGTTGAACGTGGGCGAAATGAACGGCAAACAGGTTTATCTGCCGCGTCCGTGCATGCAATGTGAACATGCCCCTTGTGTGGAAGTTTGCCCCGTCGGCGCCAGCTATTACCGAGATGATGGCATTGTGATGATGGACTATGACAAATGCATCGGCTGCCGTTATTGCATGGTGGCGTGCCCGTACGATGCCCGCTCTTTCAACTGGGAAAAGTTCGAAGGTGAGAATCCCTACGTGCCGCAGTATGGCGAACCGGAAGTGGAACGCCGTCCACGTGGTGTGCCGGAGAAATGCTCCTTCTGCTATCAACGCATCGACCGCGGCATGGAACTGGGACTCGTACCGGGTGAAGATCCCGCCGCGACGCCCGCCTGTGTGGTCGCCTGCCCAACCGGCGCCCGCATCTTCGGTGACTTGAATGACCCGAACTCCCGAGTCAGCCAGGTCTTGCGTGAAAACCCGTCCTACCGCCTGCGCGAAAACCTTGGAACCAATCCGCGCGTGTATTACCTCCCCGTAGATGAAAACGCCATTGTGGAGGGATGAAATGAAAACCATCCTGAAAACCATTCGTGAAAATATCTTTACACCCTGGGGTCTGTGGCTCGCTTTTCTGGGCATCTTCCTGCTCGCAGCGTTGATCGCCGGAATCACCGTCTTCTGGAAAGGCTTGGTCATCACCAATCTGACCGACCTTGTACCCTGGGGTTTGTGGATCACCATTGACCTCTCCTCCATTGCCGTGGCGGCAGGCGCTTTCAGCTTGTGCGCGATCGTCTACCTCTTTGGCTTCAAACGTTATGAACCACTCGCCCGTACTGCCACCTTCATCGGCTTCACCGGCTACAGCATGGCGATGATGGCGTTGCTGCTCGATATTGGTCGCCCCGAACGCTTCTGGAAGTCCTTCGTATTCTGGAACACGCATTCGCTGCTCTGGGAAGTGACCATGTGCGTGGGTCTATACTTCACCGTGTTGCTGCTCGAAGTCATGCCCATCGTGGCATCCTTTGAATGGCTGCGCACCAAGTTCCCGAAGATCGCCGAAAAGATGGAACACATGCATCACTACGCCCCTGTGCTTGCCATCTTCGGTCTGGCGCTATCAAGTTTGCATCAATCGTCACTGGGTGCGGTGTACGGCGTCATCAAAGCCCGCCCGATCTGGTATCGCCCTGAAATGTCTGTGATGTTCATGTTCACAGCCATCCTTGGCGGCGTAGCACTTACCCTGTTGGTATCCATGCTGGCGGCGCGGCTCACCCCAAAAGCCAAGGTCAACGACATGCTCATCGAACGGGCTGCCCAAGTGCTCGGCTATATGATGATCGCCTACCTCTACTGGCGCTTCTGGGATTGGCTCGCCCAAACCTACACCTATGAACCGGGACGCACCGAAGGATTTGAACTCCTCACCAAGGGACCACTCTCCTTCAACTTCTGGTTCGGCGAGATGATCTTCGGCGCGCTCATTCCTACCATCATCCTGCTCAAGCGCTCCCTGCGTCAGACTCCGCTGTGGCGGATGCTCGCCTTCGCGATGATCGTCGGCGGCGTGGTTGCCTTCCGCTTCGATACGAATATCGTCGGGTTCCTGGCAGTCATTCCGTATACCCCAGGTGAGATGGTCGTTCAGTACACCAGCTATACGCCTTCACTCGTTGAATGGACGGCAGGGTTGGGTATCATCGCCTTCGGTCTGCTGGCTTTCTCAATCGGTGTGAAATACCTGCGAGTGGTAGATCATCGTCTCGTAAGCGAAGAGCACGAAGTGGTGACAGTGAACATTGGGGAAGCTGTGACAGGCGATTAGTAATTGGTAATTGAAAAGAGCCGCCCAGCTGGGCGGCTCTTTTTGTTTTCTTTACAGCAATACAACTACGGTTGAACGGTTGGTGCAGGCGGTTCGACTGTTTCCACGATGGGTGGAATGGTCGTCAATGCGGTTTCTTCGGCGTTGATAAAGCCATAGATCCCGCCGAGCATGCCCAAGGTCAAGACAGCGGCGATGGGGTAGTAGATCATCTGGCGCTTGCGCAGAGTCGCGGCGTCGGGACGGCGGTCTGCAATCCCAGCTTTGATATCCGCCAGTTCGAGCGGGTGTTCGTGCAGCATTTCTGCTTCGGTCTGCGTACCGTTGAACATGGCTTTGTTGAAGCGTTTGATGTGAACGCCATACATATGCCAGATGATGATGGCAAGCACAGCCAGCACAGCTTCGTTACCATGAGCAGCCTTGGCAGCCGGGATAAATTCACCGGGCAGGTATTGGGTGGCAGTAATAGGGTTCCACATCATAAAACCAGTGGCACCCATAACAAGTGCGCCCCAAACGAACGCCCAGTATTCCATCTTTTCTTCGAAGGTGTAACGTCCCATTTGCGGGTAGGTTTTGGCAAAGCCAATGTTGTAGAGCAATGCCTGAATGCCATCTTTGGCATCTTGCAAGGTGGGCAGCATGGACATTTTATCGCGCAGGACAAAGACGCTATAGCCCATGACGAGGATGTGCCAGGCAGTGCCGAACATCATGACAATGGCTGAAATGTGATGGATGTTGCGCAACCCTTCAATGCCACCCAAAATACCAAGAATAGCTTGGGAGAGCCCGGCTTCGGGAAAACGTTGCGGAAGACCCGTGAGACCGAGGAGGGTGAAGGAAAGCATCATCACCCAATGTTCAATACGGCGCGCGAGCGGGAAGCGCATGTAAGCTTTGGTTACAGTATTCATTAGTGCTTGGCTCCTTTCACGCGATTGACAATACGGCGGTAAATATCGGTGAGGATGAAGAGGATCATACCGCCGAGTACTGCGGGAATGAAGAATTTATAGAACAGGTCAACGTAATAGACGATTGGATAATGCTCAGGGCTGGGTTGGTAGTGTCCCATCCATGCGGCGGAGAAGTTTGCAGTGGCGTCTGGATGACAGCGCTGGCATTTGAGGAGCAAGTTCTCTTGCATGGCAATGCCGGTTTCTGCGTTTTTGGTGCTGGCAATGTCGTGTATACCGTGGCAGTCGGAACATACTGCGGTGTTGATCGGCTGACCGGGGAACTGCTGTTCGAAGAGAGTAGTGGTCGTACCGTGGAAATCTGCCACGTAGGTTTCTAGCACTTCTGTGGAAAGCCCATACTTGTTCATCAACTCTTCGTTATCGTGACAGTCTGCGCACAAGGCAGGCGTGTTGTTACGGAAAGAGTCTGTAGTGGGATCACCAATGCTATGAACACCGTGACAATCTGTACAGGTGGGGACATCAGTGTTGCCATCCGCCAAGGCGCTGCCGTGGACACTGTTCTTGTAAATTTCGAAGGCGTCGGTATGGCATTTGGCGCAGGTGGCAGGAACGTCTCTACGGGCGGCTATGGTGAGTTGACCGCTGGTTTCACCGATGATGCGTGGTTGGGTGTGCGGGTTGTGGCAGTCGGCGCAAAGCGGGGCGTTCTCGTTGCCTTCGTCCATAGCAGTTTGATGGACGCTATCATGTGCGGCTGTGTATTGGTCTTCGTGACATTCTTTGCAGGAGTCAGCGAAGGTCAATTGGAAATCGCGAACAGATTTGGATTTGACATCAGGGTGTGGATAGTCGCTGATGTCTACGTGACAATCCACGCAGAGAATTCCTTCTTCAGAGTGAACCGATAAACCAAACTCTGTGGGGTTGATGGTCACTGGGAGCGATTCGCTGCCGAGGGTTTTATCGATGCCTTCCTCTTGATGGCAGGCAAGACAAAAATCGTTGTTTGGTTTTTCATCTTGTGCTGCGGGTTGGAGGGAGGGGGCAGCTTGTGCATTTGTGGTGAGTACTGCCAGAGCGAAGGCGAAAAGCCCAAGTCCGAGAAGCAGGCTCACGGTCCAGATGTGAGGCGTGCGAAGTTTTATCCTTTGGTGCATCACATTCTCCTTTATAAAATTCGGACAATTTACATATTATATTCCCAATTACTGTCATGGGGGAATTGCCCCAATTTTACGAGCGGAGGTCAGGCGGTCACAGTGCTAAATATCATGGTTTTGGTGTGATTAAGAATTGGATTAAAAAAGATGGCGGACATTGCTGTCCGCCATCTTTTTTGTTACTGGTATTACTTACGGGCGTGTGTAGGTGCTTACATTGCCACCAAGATCTTCGATCGAGTCGATGAGGATCTGGATGATGTACTTGGGGTTGTGCACGAATGCACCGGTGTCTTTCTGAGCATACTGATAGTTGAAGGCTGCCTTCACAAGGCGCGGAGTCCACGTTGCATAGGCTTTGCCATCAGCACCGAAATAGTACGGATAGGCGCTGCTGTTGTAGGTGATCTCGCCACCGTTCGCCGCAGCATAGGTTTGAATCTGTGCGTAGAGGGCCTCTGTAAGGGTATCGATCTCGCCCTTGATGCCTTCGGTCACATCGCCGTCGCCATCATAGTCCACATCGCTTTCGCGGATGGCATATGGATCGGTGGTATCGTGACAGGTTTCGCAAGACTCGGTCTTGGGTTCAAGCGCGTGGACGTCGTGACAATCCTGGCACTTGTTGGCTTTGCCAGCCGGGTCGGCATGCATGTTCTGACCCACATAGGTCTTGCCTTCGTACTGGTAGGCGCCGAGGGTGTCACCACCGAAGAGCGTTGCGCCAGCGGCGAAGTAGTGGATATTCTTGAAGCGAACACTCGCATCAACGGTATCAACATCTTTGCCACGCAGGGCATTGTTCATGCTGGTGGTGGATTCGCGTCCCATATGGCAGGTAATGCACAGGTTGCCATCGTCGGCGATAAATTTGCCATCGGCATCCTTACCACCCAGGCTGACGGTCTTGCCGGAGGGGAAGGTAACGGAAGCAATAACGTAACGTTCGGGCCAAGCTTCATCATTATGACAGGTGGAGCACTTGAAGCCATTGGCAGAGGGCATGCTGGACAAGCCAGTGGTCACAGTGGTGCCGTTGCCGGTCACAACTACGGAGCCACCAGACTTGAGGAAGGTGGGAAGACCATCAGCGGTGTGGCATTTCACACAGCCGAAAGGAACCATGTAATTGGGTTCGCCTTCTTCGGTGAGATCCCAATCGCGGAAGGGCATGGTATCGCCAGCAAAGTGACCAGCATCAGTGCGGGCCAGTGCGCTCACATCGCCGCCAAGGTCTTCGATCGAGTCGAAGAGCAACTGAACGATGTATTTATTGCCATGGGCATAAGCACCAGGATCCTTGAGGGAGACCTGATAGTTGTAAGCAGCTTTGAGCAGGCGGGCGGTCCAGGTGGAATAACCGGTAGGACCATTTTCGCCCTGATCAGGAGCGCCATCGCCATCGGCATCAGCGAACCAGTAGGGGTAGGCAGCGGGGTCGTACACAATACCGGTGCCGGCGGTTCCAGCAGCATACTTCTGGATTTCAGCCATCAAAGCACTCTGAAGGCCTTCGATCTCGTAGTACATGCCTTCTTCGTTGTCGCCATCGCCATCATAGTCGGGGGTGGAACTGATCATGCGGATGTTCTTGAGGTCTTCGATCGTAGCAACATCTTCATGGCAGAACGCACATTCCTGAACCTTGACTTCGAGGGTGTGGGGATCATGGCAGTCAGAACAAGAAGCGTAGCCATCAACATGGGTATTCTTCGAGTCGTAGCCTTTGCCTTCGTACTGGTAACCACCCTGCACCATGCCACCGTACAGCGTGGCAGCGGCGGCGTAATAGTGAACGTTGCGGAAGCCGAAGCGAACATCATTGCCCTGGTCGTCCTTGATCGGAGCAACCACGGCATCCATATCGGTTACAGCGAACTTTTCGATCTGCGCATCAACGCTGACCTTGGATTCGCGACCCTGATGGCATTCCATACAACGGGCATCATCACCAGCGGTGATTTCAATTCCCGAGGGGAACATGACCGTGGTCTTCGACATGGTGGAGGCATTGTGACAAGCCACGCACTGCACGCCTTGGGCATCGGCAGCAGCAACAGCGGCATCCACTTTACCAGCTTCAGAGCCATCGACTCCGAGGAAGTCAGCATAGCCAGCGCTGGAGTGACACTTGGCGCACGAAGTAGGAACTTCGGCGGGGTCTTCCTCATCCCAGTGACGGAAGGGTTCGCTAGCCACATCAGCGTGACCGGAGCCCTGCCATTCAGCAAGGTATGGGGTGTCGGGAATTGGAGCAACAGGAGCTTCTTCCGTAGCTGCTTCAGTCCCTGCTTCGGTGGGCTGGGTGCCGCCGCAAGCCGCTAAAACTGCGCCAAGCACAACCAATACCCCGAGCAAAACTAGAAATTTCTTGAGATTCATTATCATTCTCCTTAGATCAATGTGGAAAGTATGAGAATTTCGGCGTTTTTTCGAATTGCGCCTCCTTTGGAGAAAATGACTGCTTTGACATTTTTCAGCAGATATGGGAAATTTTACTTAAGTGGAAGATTAATGCCCAGTAAAAATAAGCATCCATTAATGTGACGAAAGTCACAACAATTCAGATAAGATTAGTGAAATTATACAATGAAGGAAATGTCTATTCCTTAGAATTATCTTCCCCGCTTAGGTCTGGCATGGCAGCTTCGATTTCTTCCGGGCTTTGTCCCGCTTCGAGCCGTTCCACAACTTCATCAAATTCTGCTGGTAATTCTTCCCCCATTTCCTTACCCATCTTTCTCATCATATGCCCAAACGCGGCAGGATCATCTTCCATTCCTTCCAGATCATCAAGCTCACCTGCCATGCTTTCGAGCCTGCCATCATTTGTTTTCGCAATACGTACCTTGGTCATGCGGCGACGCACATCTGCGCTGTTGCAGAATTCACAATGAACCGTTTTCTTTCCATATTCATTATAGGTTAGAAAAACTTCAAAGCGTTTTTGGCACGAGTTGCAGATAAAGTCATAAGTAGGCATATGCTTATTTTACAGAGTCAGGCACGGGTTCGGCAAGAGGCGGTTTGGTACAATTGCCCGCATGTCTGAATTCGATCTCCGCAAACCCAATCCCTTGTTGATCGTCATCTCCGGTCCATCCGGTGTTGGGAAAGACTCCGTCGTTCAAAGAATGAAGGACCGCGAGTTCCCTTTCCATTTTGTCGTCACCGCTACTACTCGCGAGAAACGTGCCAACGAGACTCACGGTGTGGATTATTTTTTCGTTTCCAAAGATGAATTTGCGCGTATGATCGAAGAGGACGAGTTGATCGAATACGCGATCGTGTATGGTGACTACAAAGGTATTCCAAAAGAACAGGTACGCAATGCCTTTGCCAGCGGTAAGGATGTCGTCATGCGCATTGACGTGCAGGGCGCTGAGTCTGTTCGCAAGCTTGCGCCAGAAGCGCTGTTGATCTTCATCACTTGTGAAAGCGAAGAAGAACTGGAGCGGCGTTTGCGCGAACGCAAGACCGAATCACCCGACTCACTTTCCCTTCGCATTGCCACAGCGCGTAAGGAATTGCAGCGACTGGACGCCTTTGATTATGTGATCATCAATCATGATTTCCATTTGGATGACACTGTGGACAAAGTCCGCGCGATCATCGAAGCGGAACATTTGAAAGTGCACCACCGCAAGGTAATCTTGTGATACAACCTCCCGCCTCTTTTTCGGACCCCGAACCTGCTTCACAACCCGAGCCAATCCCTACCCGTCAGCCCGCCTACGTGCGGATGCCCTCCCTGCCACCTATAGTGACCTACACGCTTATTGGCGTGACCGTCGTTGCATACCTCTTGCAGATTCTGAGCTCGGTCTTCTTGGGCGATTCAAGCTACGGCATAGACTGGGTGACTCTGTTCGGTGCGCGCATTAGCGAAGCCATATATGACGGGCAACTCTGGCGTTTGATCACACCGATGTTCTTACATGGTTCATTCGCCCACATCTTCTTTAATATGTATGCCTTGCTCTCTGTAGGAACGCTACTAGAACGTCACTTCGGGCATTGGCGTTTCCTTCTTTTGTATTTTCTGGGCGGTTTTGCTGGTAATGTGCTTTCCTTCCTTTTCACACAGGGATATTCCGTAGGCGCATCTACAGCAGTATTTGGTCTAATTGCCGCAGAAGCCATCTTCTTTTATCAGAACCGTGAATTATTCGGTTCTCACGCCAAACAAGCCATCAGCAATGCGATCTTCATTATCGTCATCAACTTGTTTCTTGGGTTGGCTCCCAACATCGACACATGGGGGCATATTGGCGGATTACTGGGCGGCGCAATGTTCGCCTGGTTCGCGGGTCCAAAGTGGATGATGGTTGGCATGCCGCCTGAATTCTCGCTGCATGATGAACGAGAAAACCGCGAAGTGTTCACTGGCGCTGCACTGGTGTTGCTCATCTTTGGCGGATTGACGGCGTGGGCATTTTTGACCAACGGATAAATGAACAGATAACAAAAAAGCCCGTCTTGTAGACGGGCTTTTTGATTCGACGAATTTAGCTGCTAGAGTGAGCGAGGCGTGGATCAAGTGCGTCGCGCAGACCATCACCGATAAGATTGAATGCCAACACGGTGAGCATGATCATGAAACCGGGATAGAACACGAGATGTGGAGCCGTAAAGACTTGGTTGCGTTCCGAGCCCAACATGGAACCCCATTCGGGTGTAGGTGGTTGAGCACCCAAGCCAAGGAAGGAAAGCGCGGCAGCATCCAAGATCGCGGAGGCGATACCCAAAGTCCCTTGCACGATGAGGGGGGTCAAGGCATTGGGCAAAATGCGCAGGAAGAGGATCTGCATGTTGTTGCCGCCCAAAGCGCGGGTGGCAGAGACAAATTCCATTTCGCGAACAGAAAGCACTGAGGCGCGCATCACGCGGGCATAAGCAGGGATGGACACGATACCAATGGCAAGCAACGCATTGATGAGGCCGGGTCCAAGCACGGTGACGATGGCAATAGCAAGCAAAAGAGAGGGGAACGCCAACAGTACATCCATAACACGCATGATGAGATTATCAATCCAGCCGCCAAAGTAACCTGCAAGGGCGCCGAGTACCGTTCCGATGATGATGGCGAAGGTCACAGTCGAGAAACCAACCATGAGGCTTAAGCGTGCACCGTACAACAAACGGCTGAACTGGTCGCGGATATTTCCGTCAATGCCGGCAATGTGCTGAGGTTGATCGGTTGGACAACCCAAGAGGTGGATACAAGGAGCCGTACGAGCCTTGATCTTTTGCGGCGGGTCAACATCCAACATCGATATGGTCGGGTCGTAGGGCGCAAGTGCGGGAGCAAAGGTTGCAATGAAAACCAGAATGCCGAGGATCACCAATCCCGCCATGGCAGAGCGGCGACGGAATAGACGGCGCATGGTGAGCTGCCACATGCCTGTGGATTTTGAGGCGATGGCTTCCGGATCCAGTGTTGCGATAGTGGTTGAATCAGCGGTCATTTTCGAGTTCCTTAGTTGAGGCGAACACGAGGATCGAGATAGGCATAGGAAATGTCCACGATCAGGTTGATCACCACGAACACAAATGCGATCACCAGTGTAAAGACCTGCACAATGCCATAGTCGCGGGCGGTGATGGCTTCGTAAAGGGTGCGTCCCACACCGGAAAGACCAAAGATGGTTTCAGTAAGGACCGCGCCACCCAGCAAACCGCCAAAGGACAAACCGATGACCGTCACCAAAGGCAAAAGGGAATTGCGGAAGGCGTGTTTGAAGATCACACCGCCTCTGCCTAGACCTTTGGCTTTTGCCGTGCGGATGTAATCCTGCCCCAACACATCGAGCATGGCAGAGCGCGCCATACGGGCGATGATCGCCATGGGAATGGTTCCCAACGCCAGCGCAGGCAGGATGAGGTGCATGATCGAATCTTTCAACAATTCCCAATTTTGGGTCAGCAGGGAATTGAGAATGTTCAAACGACCTGTGAAGTTTAAGAAAGCCGACCAAAGACCGGTTTCTGGCACGACCCAACCCCATATTTCATAGAAGGGAGTATCGGAGATACCGGGGCTGACACGCCCGGAAGGCGGCAGCCAGAAGGGAGTATCTTTCAACTGCAAAGAGAACACGTACATCAACATCAAACCAAGCCAGAAGACCGGCATGGAAACGCCAATGTTCGCCCACACCATCGTCACCACGTCTAACCAGGTGTTGTGCTTTACGGCGGAAATAATGCCTAATGGAATGCCAAAGATGATGCTAACGATCAGGGCTGCCAGACTCAGCTCAAAGGTCGTAGGGAGGCGTTCGATCAACAAACGCGAAACCGGCAAACCCAGGCGGAAAGATTCGCCAAGGTTGCCGCTTGCCATATCCTTAACGTAGATCGCAAATTGTGTAGTGATGGGCTTATCCAGCCCTTTTTCTTCAATAAAACGCGCACAGACTTCTTCTGTGGCTTTTTCCCCAAGAATGGCCCGGCAAGGATCGCCAGGAATAACGCGCGCAAGCACGAAGGTAACAAGCAAAATGCCAAATAATACCGGAATGGATGCGATCACACGGCGAAGGATATATTGAAGCATCATGGGCAAGGTCTCCCTGAGAATACGGGATGGCGGGTTACGCCATCCCGTATTTTTTTCAATCGAACTGGGTTCCGAAACGAATTAGGAACCGGGCTTCTTCATCAAGCCCCAGAGGTAATCGTAGTAGCTCCAGATGTTGCTGTTACCAACATGGGTCGGGGAGTCGATATTCAAGCCCATGTTGAAGGTGGCAACCACGTCGGTGGCATCGAAGTCGCTGCCATCGTGGAACTTAACGCCCTGGCGGAGAGTACAAGTCCAGACGGTGAGGTCTTCGCTCGGGTCGCAGGATTCGGCGAGGATGGGTTCAGTGGCGGTGCCATTGATCTCATAACCGTAGAGGTTTTCCATCACCTGATCGCAAGCGCGGAGGGATTCACCATCGGATTCGTCAGCACAGAACATGCTGATGGGTTCGGCGTTCTGCATCCAAACGAAGGTGTCGCGGTCACCAGGAGCGGAGAAGGCGAACTGTTCGTTGGTCAGCGGGCTGGCCTGCGGGTTGGTCACATCGGCGCGGTACGCGGTACCGGAACCGCCATGAGCAACGGGGATCATCGGAACGTATTCCTTGATCGCGTTGTTAGCCTGAACGTAGATCGGTTCAGCTTCGGCAGGATCAGCGATCTGAGCACCTTCGAGCAACAAACCAGTGTAGGTGTCAGACTGAGCACCGAACTGCGGGTTGGAAGCACCGAAGTGGTAGTCGAGGAAGTTGGTGATGTGCGGGTAATCTGCACCCCAACCGAGGAGGTAGATACCATCGAGGGAGCCAGCGGAGGAAGCTTCAATGAAAGCGCCGGATTCCATCACGACGATCTCGGCATCGATGTTGAGGTTTTCCTTCAACTGAGCCTGGATGTCCTGAGCAACGTTGGAAACCTGGGGCAGGTAACCGCGGACCACGTCACGATAGTACAGCTTGGTGGCAAAGCCATCAGCGAAGCCAGCTTCGGCGAGAAGAGCCTTGGCAGCATCCACATCGAAGTCATACCAGGATTCACCAACACAGCCATTCGGGATGGCGCAGGGGGTGAAGTGGGAAGCAACTTCGGAACCAGCGGGGTAGAAGGTATCCACAATGCGCTGGCGGTCAATACCCATGGCGAGGGCCTGGCGGACCTTCACATCATCGAAGGGTTCGAAGGTGTTGGTGATACCAATGTAGAAGGTGTTGAGCGCAGGGCGGTTCACAACCTGGAGGTTGGAGTCGGCTTCGACCACGGCGAAATCTTCAGGACCGAGGTTGTCGATACCATCCACGGTGCCAGACTGCAGTTCGAGCAAGCGGGCAGCGGATTCGGAAGACCAGCGCATCACGAGAGTGGAGGCGGCAGGCTGTTCACCCCAGTAATCGGGGTTGGCAACGAAGGTCACGCTTTCACCGCGAGCCCATTCGCTCACCATGTAAGGACCGGTACCCACAGGGGCTTCGAGACCTTCGCTGGTGCGGGTGGTGTCGCCGGCAGTAGCTTCAAGCCATTCGGAAGGATAGATCGCGAACGGGCTGAAAGCAACCTTCGAAAGGAAGGCGGGATCCGGGCGGCAGAGGGTGAAGACAACGGTTGAGGCGTCAACCGCGACCACCGATTGGATCAAACCAATGTAGTCGCCGTTACATTCTTCGGCAGGCACAGAAAGAGAAGCGCCGTCAAAGGTAGCAATAGAGACATCAGGAATGGGGGTGGGGGTGGCTTCAGCCGGTGCTTCTGTCGCTGCTTCAGTAGCGGCAGCTTCAGTTGCAGGAGCTTCGGTTGCTTCAGGTGCAGTGGTGGCTTCAGCGCCGCCGCCACATGCTGCGAGAACAAGGCTCGCAAGAACCAGCAACGAAAGCAAAGAGAACAGATTTCGTTTCATACAGGTTTCTCCTCCATATGAGAAAGGGGGTTATTCATTTTGCCACGCAAAATGTGGCGAAATTATACACCTAATGCAAAGCAAGAGGAAAGCCACTTCCATTTAACCCCACCTGAGAAGGGTCTTTTTGCCATACTCCAGCAATGGATTCGCCGCATTTCGGGCATTTTCCATCTCCAGTGATGTGATATTCCTTGATGACATACCCCCGCCTCTTCACCAGCTGGTAACTGCACTGCGGACACAGAGTATCTTCATACTCCCCAACCGTTCCCGGCAAATTACCCGCATACACAAATTTGAGTCCCGCCTCGCGCCCGATCTCCGCCGCACGGATGAGAGTCTTCGCATCGGTATTCTCTGGCTCGGTCATCTTGTAATCTTTATGGAACGCCGTCACATGCCACGGTATATCGCGCGAGACCTCCGAAAGAAAACGTGCCGCATCCCATAACTCTTCATTGGAGTCGTTGAAACCTGGAATCACTAACGTTACCACTTCCACCCATAAGCCATGTTCTCTGGCACGTTTGATTCCATCCAAGGTGTGCTGCAACGTCCCGCCGAGTTTGCGGTAATTCTTATCGCTCATACACTTCAAGTCAACTTTATATGCAGAGAGATATGGCGCGAGATAATCCATCACTTCGGGCGTGTTATTGCCGTTGGAGACATACGCACACATCAACCCATTTTCTTTCGCAACCTTGAATATCTCCACTGCCCATTCGCTGGTGATAAGCGGCTCATTGTAAGAAGAGACCACCACCGAAGCATCCGTCCGCCGCGCATAAGACATGATGTCTTCCGGCGTCAACTCGCGGATGTACTGTGCCGACACATCCGAAGCGGGATCACGCATGGCTTGCGAGGTCAACCAGTTCTGGCAGTACGGACAGTGATAATCACAGCCGAGCATGCCAAAGGTCAACGCATTCGAGCCGGGCAATACATGCGAAAATGGTTTTTTCTCGATCGGGTCACTTTGCAGAGCCGCCACATAACCATGCGGCACCATTAACTTTCCGCCCTTGTTGAACCGCACCTGACAAATTCCCCGCTTCCCCTCGCGGATCAAGCAGCGATGTCCGCACGCGAAACAGCGCACAGAATCATCGGCGAGCTTTTCGTACAACTCACCTTCCACGGTCAAACGGTCAAGTCGATTTGAGAGCACATTCATCATCTATAATATAACCATGTTATCGGTCATAATTCAAGCAGGCGGACAGTCTTCCCGCATGGGCGAAGATAAGGCACTCAAGCCGTTTTTGGGAAAGCCGCTTATTCAACGCGTCGTCGAGCGATTATCTCCCATCGCGGATGAATTGATCGTCACAACGAATCGCCCCGCAGACTATGCCTTCTTAAATCAACGCCTCGTCGCGGACCTCAAACCGGGGCGCGGCGCTTTAGGCGGACTCTACACTGCAATCGCATCTGCCAACCATCCATTCGTAGCAGTGGCGGCGTGCGATATGCCCTTCGCGAGTAAAAGCTTCTTTGAAAGCGCACTCAGGCTCATCGTCGAGGAAGAGGCGGATGTTGTCATCGCCAAAACGGACGAAGGCTATGAACCTCTCCATGCCTTGTATCGCCGTGAGACTTGTCTTCCCGCCATCGAAGCCGCGATTGACGCGGACATGTGGAAAGTCATCGCCTGGTTCCCGCAAGTGAAAGTGCGGACTTTATCCCCCGATGAATTAAAAGCCTTCGACCCTTCGGGCTTGTGCTTTTGGAATGTGAACACGCCCGAAGAATTTGAGAAAGCCGAAGAACTAGCAAAGTAGGTCACGCAATGCGTGACCTACTTTTTATATTACCGAACGATCAGAACCGGGCAAGGCGCATGTGAAACTACCTTCTGACTCGTGCTACCCAAGAGCAAACCTGCCAACCTGCCCAAACCGCGCGAGCCCATTACGATCACATTGCTGTTGCGGACCTTTGCCACTTCCAGAATGGCGCTGGCTGGGTCACCTTCGATGATCTCGGTGTGGATCTCGCATGGGATCGTACCAATCTCTTTGACGGCGACGTTCAAGATCTCTTCTGCTTCGCCTTTTCGGTTGGTGATGACCAACTGCATATTCGGTTCGCCAAGATAGAGTGGAATGGGGTCATACGCAACGACAACGCGAAACTCAATGGGTTTCATGCAGCGCGCCAGTTCGGCGGCTTTGCGGGTGGCGTGGAGGGCGTGCTCGGAACCGTCCACAGCGAGAAGAATTCTTTCAAACATTCAAGCTCCTTTCCGTGGGGTACAATTTCAGTATACATCCAGCTCGATAGAAAATCATCTGAGGAGTCCTTCTGCATGTCACTGAATCTTGATGTCATTCGTCAGCAGTTTCCGTCTTTGAATCGTAACGCCATCTTCTTCGACAACCCCGGCGGAACGCAGATCGCCAAACAATCGCTCGACCGCATCACAAACTATCTCATTGAGAATAACGCCAACCACGAAGGTGCCTTTGCCACCAGCAAAGCATCTGATGCCATTCTCGACGAAGCGCATCGCGCCATGGCTGATTTTTACAATGCACCCTCTGCCGAAGAGATCGTCTTCGGCAACAACATGACCACCCTCACCCTGCACATCAGCCGCTCCATTTCCCGCGAATGGAAGGAAGGCGACGAGATCGTGCTGACCCGACTCGACCACGACGCCAACGTCACCCCGTGGGTGTTAGCCGCGCAGGATAAAGGCGTGAAAATCAACTGGGTGGATTTTGACGTAGAAGACGGCACACTCAAATTGGATGACATGCAGAAAGCGCTCGAACGCAAGCCGAAACTGGTTGCTGTTGGATATGCCTCTAACTCGCTGGGAACATTGAACCCCGTGCAGAAGATCATCCAAATGGCACACGACGCAGGCGCATTGGTGTACGTGGATGCGGTTCAATACGCCGTCCATGGCGCGATCGATGTGCAGAAACTTAACGCTGATTTCCTTGTTTCTTCTTCCTATAAATATTTTGGTCCGCATGCTGGGATTCTTTATGGCAAGCGCGATTTGCTTGAAAAACTCTTCGCTTACAAAGTGCGCCCGGCGACCAATGAATTGCCTGGCAAGTTTGAAACGGGCACGCAGAATCACGAAGGTATCGCGGGTATTCTCGGAGCAATCGAATACTTTGAATGGGTCGGCAAAGAATTCGGTGGCGAATATGCCGATGAGTTGAAACAACAGGGCTATAGCGGACGCCGCCTGACTCTCAAGCAAGCCATGAGCGCCATCCACGCGTATGAATTTGAATTGAGCCGCGCCGTTCTTTCGACGCTTGAATCTGTGCCGGGTCTGCGCATTTTCGGCAACACCGATGTGCGCCGTCTCGACGAGCGTATTGCCACCTTCTCCTTCCGCATCGGTGACATGAATCCACGCACGGTGGCAGAAAAACTCGCCGAAGAAAATATTTATGTATGGGATGGTCATTACTACGCCATCAACGTCACCGAGCGTTTGGGGCTTGAAGGCAAAGGCGGCATGGTGCGTGTGGGACCCGTCCACTACAACACAGTGGATGAAATCAATAGATTAGGCGAAGTTCTAAAGAAAATAGCAAGTTAAACAATAAAACTCCCAGTCGGCTGACTGGGAGTTTTGATTTGAAGAGATTACAGCGTAAGCACAGCGGACATCAATTTTGGATTTTCCGCACTGGCTTCGATGGTGAAGCCAAGTTTCTTGAAGAGATGTCCCATCACCTGATTATCATCTGTCAGAGTGGCGCTGATCTTTTCAAGGCGTTCCTGTCTGGCAACATCGATCATGCGGCGCACCATCTCTCCGCCCAAGCCTGTTCCCTGATAAGGGTCGGCAACAAGAATGCTCAGGCGACCTTCATTCGTAGCGTGCAGTTTGCTCAAACGCACCACACCCATGATGATGTTTTCACCGTCCACTTTTTTCTCGCCAACCAAAGCGATCTCACGGTCGAAGTCACAGTGACAGATGCGAGACAGGCGTTCATGGATCACGCGCTCTTGGAACATCATTGGCTGGAGATAGCGCAGGAACACACTGCGATCAGAAAGGTCAGCATGGAAGCGCACCAACAGCTTTTCATCTTCAGGCAAGATCGGGCGGATGGTGACATTCGTTTTATCTTTAGCAATCCACGAGCTGACGTATTTCATCGGGTACGCGCGGATCGCCATTTTGGGTAACTGTGCCTGCGTGACATCTTTATCGTACACAAGCACACGCGCATCCAAAGCGATGAGCTTTTCAGGTGATGCCATCAGCGGGTTGATATCCAATTCCTGGATCCAACGATTCTCGGTGATCAACTGCGAGAAGCGGACAAGCAATCGTTCCAACGCAGCGAGGTCAACTGGGTTACGTCCGCGCACACCTTTCAAGGCGGTGTAGATGCGGGTCTTTTCCATCATGTGACGTGCAAGGGTCGTGTTGAGCGGAGGCAGCCCAAGTGCGCGGTCTTTGAAGACTTCCACCAACTGACCGCCGAGACCGAACAACAACACCGGACCAAACTGCGGATCAATGCTGCTGCCGAGGATGAGTTCATACCCATCGACCTTTGCCATCGGTTGAACCGTCACACCGAGGAAATGTTCCGCACCTGCTTTTTCAGTCACAGATTTCTGAATGCCTTCGTAGGCGTTCTTCACAGCATCTGCATCGGCGAGATTCAATTGCACGCCGCCCACATCTGTCTTGTGGGTGATGGTCTCCGAGTGGAGTTTGAGCACCACCGGGTAGCCAATCGCATCTGCAGCTTTGACGGCTTCTTCTTTGCTCTTCGCGATGCGAGTATCCACTGTCGGGATGCCGTAGCAAGCCAAAAGTTGTTTTGATTCGTATTCCGTCAAAATGGTGCGGCCCGACTTGCGAACATCCTCAATGATCTTCGCCGCGCGTTCGCGGTCAATGGATTCCCCGCTATCATCCATGGACATGGGCGTTTCATACAAGCTGTGCAAATTTTCAGAATAATTTGCCATGTAATCAAAGACGCGCGCCGCCGTATCGGGATACGGAAAGGTTGGAATGTTCACTTTGTTGAGAATGGCTTCGCCCGGCGCAACTTCTTTGCCGCCCATCCACGTAGCAAGGACAGGTTTGCCCAAGCCTTGTGCATAGGGCTTCAACACTTCGGCGGTTTCGGTGGGGTCGGTCATGGCTTGCGGGGTGAGGATGACCAGAATGCCGTCGCTGTTCTCGTCTTTCGCGGCGATCTCAAGCGCCTTGGCATAACGCTCGGGGCTGGCATCGCCGAGGATATCGACCGGGTTGTTGTGACTCCATGCAGATGGAAGAAGTTTGTTGAATTCTTCCATCGTTTCGGGTGAGATGGTGGTGAGTTCACCGCCGTTGGTGATGAGCGCATCGGTGGCGAGCACGCCGGGTCCGCCCGCGTTGGTGAGAATGGTCAGGCGCGGACCTTTCGGGCGTGGCTGTTTTCCGAGCACTTCTGCCATGTAGAACAATTCAGCGATACTGTTCACGCGCAACACACCGCTGCGCCGGAAAGCAACTTCGAGCACTTCATCGCTGCCCGTCAATGAACCAGTGTGAGAGGCAGCCGCTTTGGCAGCGCCTTCGGTGCGACCGGGCTTGATGACAATGATTGGTTTGGTCATGGCAACTTCACGCGCGGCAGAAAGGAAGGCGCGCGCATTGCCGATGGTTTCCATATAGATGACGATGCTCTTGGTGTGCGGATCATCGCCGAGATAATAGATGAGGTCGCTCCAATCTACATCGAGCATCGAGCCGATGGAGACGAAAGAACTGAAGCCCACATTTTCGGTGAGGCTCCAATCCAAAATGGCGGTGCAGAGCGCGCCGCTTTGGCTGATGAAACCCACGCTTCCACGTCGCGCAATGGTGCTGGCGAAGGTCGCGTTCAAGCCGGTGGTCGGGCTCATCACACCCAAACAGTTCGGTCCGATGATGCGCATCTTGCCGCGGCGGGCATGTTCCATGATCTGGCGTTCGAGCTCCACGCCATCGGGCCCTGTTTCTTTGAAGCCTGCAGAAATGATGATGGCGCTTGGCACACCAAGGTCAACAGCTTCTTTGATGATATCGGGCACAGTGGGTGCGGGCGTTACGACGACGATCAAGTCCAGCTTTTCAGGGATGGATTTCAGATCGGGGTAGGCTTTGATGCCGAGTACGCTCGGGCGCTTCGGGTTGACGGGGTAGATGGTGCCGCCAAAGGAGCTGCTCATTAAGTTCCAAACAATGGTCCGCCCCACACTGCCGACGGTTTCTGTGGCACCGACAACGGCAACGCTTTTGGGAGCAAAGATGGAGTCGAGGGGTTGGCGTCCATAATGCAGAACATCATGGGCGGGGTCAAATCCGGGAGTGACAAGTGTTTCCATAATTTACTTCTTTCTTTAAATGTGTTTTGACACGATATAGCTTCATCATATCAATGCAGTCCGTATAAACAGTTACATAAAGGCATATATACCACCTTAAGTGGGTGCTCAATTGCATGATTCTTATAGTATTAATTTCCTTATTATCTTTTTTCCCTATAAAAAATCGGACATCTCAAATGAGATGTCCGATTTCATGAAATTTCCGTCAGTTTCCTGCAAGTTCATTCAAAAAAACGTCACGACCCGAATACTACGAAATCCAGCGGCTCCAGTTCAAGACTCTTCTTCGGTGAGACGTGATTACGTCCATGCAGTTTTTTCAAGCTGGTAATGGAATATTGCTCGATGATGCGTGAAGAGAGTGTTTGTGGAATTTCAGAGAAGTTGGCAAAGACCACGGCACGTTTGCCAGCATAGGTACGCATAAAACCGAGGACATGTTCATTATCGGTGGGGATGATCTCCAAGTCACCACCTGCAAAGACCTCATGCGATTTGCGCATCTCGATCATCGAACGGAAACCGTGGAAGATGTGTCCTTCAAGTGAGTGCAGGTTGCTGCGCTTCTTATACTTCTCCCAATCCGCCCGCGGACGGTGAACCCAGCGGCTATCGCGTTCGTGGGCGGGGTCGTCGCGGTAGGTGTAATCATTCAAGGTGCCTATCTCATCACCCAGATAAATGAGGGGAATACCGCCCACACTGATGATGATTCCATGAATGAGCAAAATACGACGGATGGCAAGCTCCACTTCTTTTTCGCCTTCTTCATGCAAGGCTTTTTCAAGCCCAGCCAAAGAAGCGCAGGTGCCGCTGATGCGGCAATCACCAGTGATGGGATTCTCTTGGAAGGGAAGTCCGCGTGCGAAACTGCCGGGGAAGCGTCCGCGATAGAACTCGTTGAGGAAATGGCGATGGTCATGTCCATTCACGCCGAGGATGGCGGCATCTTCGTCCGAAAACGTCCAGCCGATATCATCATGCACGCGGACGTAATTCACCCAAGCCGTGCCTTGCGGGAGTTTGAAGCGATGTGCTAATGCTTGAGAGAGCAATCTTGTCTTGCGAGTGGCAAGAGAGTTCCACAACAACGCCATTAGCAGCGGATTATATGAAACCTGACACTCTTCCAAAGAGATGTACTTGACCACGTCATCAGGATGGACAATGGCTTCGGATTTAAAGATGAGCGCAGGTGAAGCAATGCGCGCGACGGCGTTGAAGGCTTTAATCAGCGTATGCGCTTGCGAAAGATTCTCGCAATTGGTGCCGAGCTGCTTCCATATAAATGCAACTGCATCGAGGCGTAACACTTCCACGCCTTGATTGGCGAGGAAGAGCATCTCTTCTGCCATGCGGTTGAAGACCGCCGGGTTGGCGTAGTTCAAGTCCCATTGATAGGAGTGGAAGGTTGTCCATACCCAATGTTCTTTGCCGTTGATGACGAATGGGGAAAAAGCACCCGCATGCTCTTCGGGAAAAATTTCCCTGAGATTCTGCTCGTAGCGGCTGGGCAGTTCCCGGTCCGGAAAGATGCGGTAGAAGTCCATATATTCTTCGTCGCCCGCCTTGGCACGTTCCGCCCAGATGTGTTCATCCGATGTGTGATTGAAGACCAGATCCACAACAAGGCTGATGCCCGCTTCACGAAAATCACGCGCCAACGAAGAGAGCTGCTTCATCGTGCCAAGCGGCGGATGCACTTCGCGATAACTGCTGACGGCATAACCACCATCGTTCTCGCCTTCGGGCGCTTTGAAGAGCGGCATGAGGTGAATGTAGGTAAGACCCAGTTCTTTGAAATAGGGGATCTTTTTTCGAATGCCATCGAGGTTGTTGGCGAAGAGATCCACATAACAAACGCCGCCCAGCATTTGATTCGACTGGAACCAATGCGGGTCTTGTTCGCGGGCATCATCCAACTCGCGCAAGTCTTGCGGACGTTCGAACCATGAACGCGCCATGCTCGCTATAAGGTCTTCGAGGTGATAGAAGAAATCGTACCGGTCACTGTACACATCGGCATACAATGCCAACAGGGCAGGGAAATTCTTATGCAGACGTTTCGAGAATTGCTCCCATGCCTGCGGGTCTTTGGTGATGGCGCGCTTGAGGGTCTGCTCGACGCGCGGCAGGATGCGCATGAGCGACTTTCTGGCTTCGGTTGCGAGTTGATTGGTTTCGATCATGATGCTCTTTGCAAAGACTGTTCGGCAAGTGCGATCGCGCCCAACATGCCCGAACGATTACCTAAACCGGGGTTGACGATATATGTTTCGATATTTTCAAGGATGGCCGGCGATTGGATATAGCCATTGATGAGATCACGCGTCCGCTTCTGGACCTTGGGCAGGAGATGAGACAAGTTACCCACCCCGCCACCGATAATGATGCGCTGCGGCGAAAGGGTCAGCGCGTAGTTGACGAGCGCTTGCGCAATGTAATCGGCTTCCAAGTCCCATGCCATATGGTCTGATGTCAGCAAGGTGCCGCGCATGCCCCAACGTTTTTCAATGGCAACGCCAGATGCCAAGCCTTCGAAACAATCACCATGAAACGGGCAGACCCCTTCGAACGGGTCTTTTTCCATATCATGCCTCAATAGGATGTGCCCCATTTCAGGATGGATAAGCCCGTGCAGGAGGTTGCCTTCTACATATGCACCGCCGCCAATGCCCGTGCCTACGGTGAGGTAGATGAAGGTCTGCAAGCCCTGTGCCTTGCCCCAACGCCATTCTCCCAGGGCAGCGCCGTTCACATCTGTATCAAAGGCGATCGGAATATCGAACTCATTGCGCAGCATTCCGACCACATTGGCGTTCGTCCAACCGGACTTGGGTGTTGGCAGAATGTATCCATAAGTAGAGGAAGCCGGGTTTGGGTCCAGTGGACCAAAGCAGGCAAAGCCAATGGCAGAGAGCTCACCGAGGTTTTCTTCCTGCTGCTTGAAAAAATCGATTACATGATCCATCGTCTCTTTCGGTGTGGTCGTTTCAAACCTCGCCTCAGCGCGGATGTTGTTGGGTCCGCTGCCCACCGCGCAAATAAATTTTGTGCCGCCACCTTCGATGGCACCATAGAGAGGAGCTTGGGTATTTTTCATCGCTGTATCTGCATCCAAAGATAAGAATAGGGTTGAAGTTCAAGCGTTGCACCCAGAGCACAGGTCTGTTCGGTGAACACATTGAGACAGGTCCCTTGATATTCAGACGGAATATCGACAACTTGAACCGAGCCGCTTAGATTGTTGAAGACCAGCATGGCATCCCCTTCGTGCTCGCGCAGGTACGCCGCGACGGCAGGGTTGCCGGTTTCCAGCCATTGCATATCTGTTCCACCAAAGGCGGCATGTTTCTTGCGCAAACCGATCATCTTTTGAATGGTATGAAACAGCGAACCAGGGTCTTTCAACTGACTGGCAACATTGATATGACGATAATCAAGTGCGCCCTCCACCATCTTGCTGAATGGAGTCTCATTTACAGAAAACCCGCCATTCAGCGAATCGTCCCACTGCATGGGCGTGCGGACCCCGTTGCGGTCGAAC
>Ga0075012_10001115_pt1 | contig 27914 bp, 30 predicted proteins | sample All_14_2_FD_71474 | JGI IMG/M metagenome (GOLD analysis project Ga0075012, IMG submission 71474) | Freshwater microbial communities in response to fracking from Pennsylvania, USA - Allegheny Zone_MetaG_DW_15 | ecosystem: Environmental > Aquatic > Deep subsurface > Groundwater > Drilled...
GGCCTATGGGGCCGGGCTGATCGTGGGCTGGACCGAACACGGCGACCGCCCCGTGTTCGACATCGTCACGGGCGTCAGCACCGGAGCCCTGGCCGCGCCGTTCGCCTTTCTGGGACCCGACTGGGACGACGAACTCCGCCACGCCTACACAGGCGGCGGGGCCGAGGGTCTGTTGAGCGCCCGCACCCTGGCGGCCTTCCGCAATCCCAGCCTGTTCAGCTCGCGGGTCCTGCGGGCCCTTGTGGAGGACAACGTCACCCCCGAACTGCTGCGCCAGATCGCCCTGGAGTCCGCAAGAGGGCGCAAGCTGCTGGTGGTGACCACCAATCTGGATACCGAGGAGACGGTGATCTGGGACATGGGGGTTCTGGCGTCACAGGGCGGCGAGGCCAGTCTGGCGCTGTTCAAGGATGTGCTGGTCGCCTCGGCCAGCATTCCAGGCGTCTTCCCACCGGTCCTGATCGCCGGACTCAATCCCCAGGGTCAGGTGGTCGAGGACATGCACGTCGACGGCGGCGTCAATACGCCTTTCCTGGCGATCCCCGAAGATCTCCTGCTCTGGACAAACCCGGCCCCGTCCCGCGTCGGGGGACAGATCTATGTCGTCGTCAACGGACAGATCGGCCGCAATCAGGGCGTCACGCCCGGGCGCATCAGCGGCATCTTGAGCCGGACGTATGAGAGCATGAGCAAGGCTTCGTTGCGTACCGCCCTGATCGCCACCGCGGCCTTTGCCGACCGCAACGGCATCTCCATGACCCTGTCGGCGGTCCCGGACAATGTCACGGCCTCCAGCCTCAAATTCGACCGGGCGTCGATGCAGGCCCTGTTCGAACTGGGGCACGCCCGGTCCGCCTCGGGCCAGGCCTGGTCACCGGTCACGGCCTCCAGCCGGGTTGCCCCCCTGCCGACCATCGCGGCTCCCGTCGACCAGATCCCGGCCGCCCTGATCCCGGTACCGGACACGAAAGACCCCGCCACAGAGGGCGGGGTTTCCGGGGCTGAGGACGTGCCCGCGCCTCAGTGAGGCTTTTCGCTCCAACGCGCCTTGGCGTCGTCCTTGGTGATGTTCAGATGGACATGGTCGTCGACATGGTCGACCCAGCTGACCGGGATGATGTGGTGTTTGAATCCGCCGGCGAGGTCGAGCTTGGCCAGTTCGATCTGGTCGCCGTCGACGTGATCGACCCGGCCGACGTGGCCCCCGTCGGAGCCGACGACTTCGAGGTGTTCCTTGATGAGCGAGGCGTCTACCATGGGGTATCTCCTGTTCCTGATGGCGAGGCCTTTCAACGCCTTGGGTCGGACGGGGTTTCATGGCGCAGGCTGGAAAATGGGCGAGATCGTCAATCTGAACAAAGTCCGCAAGGCCCGCGCCAGGGATGACGCCAGGAGCGACGCCGTCGCCAACCGGGCCGCTCACGGCCGGACCAGGGCGGAACGGCAGACGGCCGAGGCGGAACGCGACCGGGCGTCACGGCTTCTGGACGGGGCGAAGCGGGAGGACTGATCGTGGGCGGCTATTCGGGGAATGCGAAGGTGAGCCTGGGACTGATCGCGCTGATCGCCTATCGACGTGCGAGGGCTCAACGGGCGCTGCGCGAGGGCAGGGCCGAGACGGTCACCGCCATCCCCGAACCGAAGCGCAAGAAGCGCGGCTGGTTCGGCTGAGGGGGCTCAGGTCGTCTTGGGCGTGCGGATCACCAGCACCTGTCCCGCGATCACCAGCACCAGCCCGGCCAGCGCCGTCCACTGGAACCGCGCGCCCTCAAAGACGACCGAGACGATCGTGGCAATGACCGGGGTCAGGGCACCGATATAGCTGGCCAGGGTATAGCCGTGCGACCGGCCCAGATTCAGATACAGGGCAAAGGCGATCACCGAGCCGAACACCGACAGATAGACCAGCGAGATCAGATAGGCGGGCGACAGGTCGAGGGTCCAGTGGACGCCGGTCACCAGGCCGAACAGACCCAGGCCGAGGGTGCCATAGGCCATGGCCCAGGCCGTCATCGGCAGGACCTCGGAGCCGGCCGTCTGACCCCGCCATGCGAAATAATTGCCCCCGGTCGAGGCGGCTGCGGCCAGCAGCGAGAAGATCACGCCCAGGGTCGCGGCAGGGCCCAGGTCGGCACCGATCAGTTCACCGCCCGACATCACCGCCACGCCCAGCGCGCCCAGACCGGCCCCGATCCAGACGCCCCGCCGGGCGGACTGCCGCTCCACAAGCCGGAACATGATCAGGTTCATCAGGGCCATGCCGGCGAAGGCGACGGCGACGATGGCCGAAGAGACGCGCGCTTCGGCCGCATAGACCAGCGCATAGCTGACGCCGAAGGCCAGCCCCCCCTGGGCCGCCGCAGCCAGATGCTGAAACCGCGTCAGCCGGACCGACCGCCCGGTCACACGACAGAGGACAAACAGGATCGCCGAGGCCAGGCCGAACCGCCAGACGATCGAGGCCACCGGATCGACCGTGCCCAGTTGAAAGGTGATGGCATACCAGGTCGTACCCCAGATCAGGGCACAGACGGCGACACTGGCGATCGCCAGGGTCATGGGGGTCGGCTTGAAGGCAGGGAGGGTCAACACAGGCTCACGATCAGATGAACCGAGCCGATGGACGCAGAAGGATCGCGGCGCAACCCGGTATCCGGTCCGGCTGACCCTAGTCCGCCTTGTGGCACGATCAGGCGGCGCGCAGCTTTACGGCCAGACGCACATCCTCGGGAACCGCCGCATAGACGGTGGCGGGACGGATCCCCAGCCGGGCGCGCGCCGCCTCCAGCGGTTCGGCGAACAGGGCCTCATAGTCCAGACCCGGCAGCCAGCGGGCCGCGCGTCCATTGCGCCAAGCCTGGAAGGCGGCCTTGCGGGCCGGGATGGAGCCCACCTCGCGCTGGATCTCGCGCGCCGCGCCCCAGCCGATGAAGGCAAACCCGGTATTCTTCGTCTGGCCGTAGGAGAAGGAGACCACGCAGGCCTCGCCCAGGGCATCGGTGCCATAGCCGGTCAGGACGTGCCAGATGTCATGAACGTCACGCAGGCGGCGCGAGTACCAGATGATCGGATGGGGCGCATCGACAAAGGAAATGACCTCACGCTCGGCCTCGGCCAGGCCATCGGCGGTGAACCCCCTGGCCTCGCGAAAGACGCGATAGGCGGCCCCGACCGTACCGGGCGCAAACTGGGCCAGCCAGGCCGGATCATCCAGCTTGTGAGCCAGTTCCTCGCGCAGGAAGGCCTGACGACCGCCCTCGACCGTTCGCAACATCCGGAAATAGCCGCGCGAGACCGAACGCCCGCTGAGCGCCTTCATGATCTCGAACACCTGGGCGGTGTCTTCCTTGTTGCGGATCAGCTTGCGAAAGGCCCGAAATGCCGTCAGGGGCCGAATCTTCTGGGGACGCACCCGACCGAAGTCGTCAGAATAGGCAGCGCTGGTCATCTGGGGTCCCGGCCTGGATTTCACAGGATCCTACCTCAACCTGATCGCCGTTAACATAGCCCTCATGTCGCGACCGACATCGCCGGATTTCTGAAATGCTCAAGAAACGCTCGGTCTCCCTCTCTGGCCATGCGACCTCGGTGGCCCTGGAACCGGAGTTCTGGGCCGTGCTGGACGCCATGGCCGCAGAGCGGAACATGAGCCATGCCGGGCTGCTGGCCTGGGTCGACGAGACGCGCGGACGACGCCCGCTGGCCTCGGCCTGCCGGGTTCTGGCCCTGTCCTGGACGGCGGAAAGAAACGCCGTTTGACAATCGTCGGGCCGGGCGCATTGTCCGCAAAAATCCGGGAGACGTCATCGTGATCGACAAATTCGACAGGAATTGGATGCCGGCCCTCTTGTTCGGCGGACTGGTCGCCGTGGGCCTGATTGGTGCGGGGGCCTTCATCGGCAACGGAGTGGTCAACGCCCAGGTCGGCGACCGTCAGGTGACGGTGCGTGGCGTGGCCGAACGCAATGTCGTCGCCGATCTGGCCGTCCTGTCGCTGCGCTTCACGGTCGCGGGCGAGGAACTGCCGGTCGCCCAGGCCAAGATCGACAGCGACCTGGCCCTGGTCCGGGCCTTCCTCAAGCGTCAGGGCTACCCCGACGACGTCGTCACCATCGGCCGCCTGGAGGTCACCGACACCAAGGCCCGCGAATATGTCTCGCCCGAGGGCACGCCCCACTACATCCTGGCCCAGTCGGTGATCGTGAGGACCAACGACGTGCGCCGTGTCGCCACCACCGAGCGGGCGCTGAACGACCTGGTGCGCGAGGGGGTGGTGCTGGACTTCACCGCCCCGACCTATGTCTTCACCAGGCTCAACGAGGTTCGCCCGGCGATGATTGCCGAGGCGACGGCCTCGGCCCGCACCGGTGCCGAACAGTTCGCCAAGGACTCCGGTGCCCCCCTCGGCCCCATCGCCCAGGCGACGCAAGGATCCTTCGAGATCCTGGCGCGCGAGGACGTCGACACCGAATCCACATCTCTGGACAAGCGGGTCCGTGTGGTGGCCACGGTCAGCTATCGCCTGAAATAGGACAGTCCCCGGCCCGCCAGGGCGGGCCGGCGTCCGGTCAGTTGGTCGTCGGCGGCGTTGGCACGGACGGGGCTTCCACGCGGGGCAGGTTGACGTCCACGTCGATGTCCTTGCTCTGACCCGGCATTCCGCCCGAAAAGACGAAGAAGGCGATCACGGCCACGACGACCAGCAGGCCACCGACGATGAAGGCCAGACCGGCATTGCCGCCGCCGCTTGATGTGTTCTCGGCCATTGGGGTTCTCCGAACCGGTGAAACGATGTCGGACGAACGGTCGTTCGATGCGCCGGGTTCCCTGCGATCGGCACTGGCAAAGGCAGACCCGGTCATTCCTCGTCCGGGGTCATTGCACATCACTGAAATTTCATTCCGCCGGTGACTACCCATTGCACATCGTGCAATTTCAAGAACCTGGATATGAAATGGCCCCTTCGGGTCATCGCCCTCCCGACCCGGCCTATGATGCACGACGGGTAATGGGGAGGACCAGAAACGCGCGCACCGCACGGATTTGCAGGGTGTGCAGGGTGTGCAGGGTGTTTTTTCGTGGTGCCCTGGCCACCGGCGTCACCGACATCGATGAAAGTGTTTGAAAACAATCATCTGTGCCTCCACCACGCGATCAATCCGGCCCCTGCCTGCCGGGGGGCGACCATCGAAAGGCAAGGTCCGCCCCTTCGCGTTCTGCGGTGTGCTACATATGTTCTCCCGATTCCGCCGACATCATCGTCGGCCCGAGAGCCTTGCCGACCTTGACCGATCCCCTGCCCCATCTGCCTGCGACGGCCCCCCGCATCTCCGACATGGCCCGTTCGCGCGGTCCCGGCGGCGTGGTGGAGCAGTCCGACTATCTGGCCGGCCTGAACGCCGAACAGCGGCTGGCGGTCGAAACGACGGAGGGGCCCGTTCTGGTCCTGGCCGGGGCGGGCACGGGCAAGACGCGCGTCCTGACCACACGGCTGGCGCACATCCTGGCCGCCGGAAAGGCGCGTCCGTGGGAATTGCTGGTCGTGACCTTCACCAACAAGGCGGCCCGGGAAATGCGGGAGCGGATCACCCACCTGATCGGCCCGTCGGCCGAGGGGCTGCGCTGGCTGGGCACCTTCCATTCGGTCGCGGCCCAGATCCTGAGGCGCCACGCCGAACTGGTCGGGCTGAAATCCAGCTTTACCATCCTCGATACCGACGATCAGGAGCGGCTGCTGAAACAGCTGCTGGAAGCGGCAAACATCGACACCAAACGCTGGACGCCGAAATCCCTGGCCGGGCTGATCGACCACTGGAAGAACCGCGGCTGGACGCCCGAAAAACTGCCCTCGACCGAGGATTTCGCCAATGGCAAGGGGCAGGTCCTCTACGCCGCCTATCAGGCGCGGCTGGCAACGCTGAACGCCTGCGACTTCGGCGACCTTTTGCTGCACAACCTGACCATCCTGTCGAAACATGGCGACATCGCCGAGGACTACCGCCGCCGGTTTCGCTACATCCTCGTCGATGAATATCAGGACACCAATGTCGCCCAGTATCTGTGGCTGAGGCTGCTGACGGCCTCGACCGGCAATGTCTGCTGTGTCGGCGACGACGATCAGTCGATCTATGGCTGGCGGGGGGCCGAGGTGGACAACATCTTGCGCTTCGAGCGGGATTTTCCGGGTGCGAAGATCGTCAAGCTGGAGCGCAACTATCGTTCCACGTCCCACATCCTGGGGGCGGCGTCGGGCCTGATCGCGGCCAACCGCGACCGTCTGGGCAAGACCCTGTGGACCGAGGATCAGTCGGGCGACAAGGTAAGGGTACGGGGCGTCTGGGACGGCGAGGCGGAGAGCCGGCTGATCGCCGACGAGATCGAGACCGCGCGTCGGCCGCACGCCGGCGAGCCCGGCCTGAAGTACAAGGACATGGCGGTCCTGGTCCGCGCGTCGTTCCAGATGCGGGCGTTCGAGGAACGGTTCGTCATGCTGGCCATCCCCTATGTGGTCATCGGCGGGCCGCGCTTCTTCGAACGGGCCGAGATCCGCGACGCCCATGCCTATCTGCGGCTGATCCAGTCACAGGACGACGATCTGGCCTTCGAGCGGATCGTCAACGTCCCCAAGCGCGGCATCGGCGATACCAGCGTCCAGAAGATCCTGTCCCTGGCCCGCCATCGTCAGGTGTCGGCCATGACGGCGGTGCGCGAACTGATCACTTCGGACGAGCTTCAGGCCCGGACACGGACCGCCCTGTCGACCTTTGTGCGCGACCTCGACCGCTGGCGGGCCCTGGCCGCCGACACCCGCCACTGGGAGCTGACCGAGACCATTCTGGAGGAGAGCGGCTATACCGATATGCAGAAGGCCGACCGCACGACCGGCCAGGGACGTCTGGACAACCTCAAGGAACTGACCCAGGCGATGCAGCAGTTCGAGACCCTGGGGGCCTATCTGGAACACGTCTCCCTGGTCATGGACGTGGATCGCGGAGCCGGCGATGACGCGGTCCAGATCATGACCCTGCATGGGGCCAAGGGGCTGGAGTTCCCGCTGGTCTTCCTGCCCGGCTGGGAGGAAGGCGTGTTTCCGTCCCAGCGCAGCATCGACGAAAAGGGCGAAAAGGGCCTCGAGGAGGAACGCCGCCTCGCCTACGTCGGCGTCACCCGCGCCAAACAGGACGCCCGGATCTCGTTTGCCGCCAACCGGCTGGTCTATGGCCGCTGGACCTCGCAACTGCCCAGTCGCTTCGTCGATGAACTGCCCCTCGCCCATGTCGAGGCCCAGAGCGACACCGGCTATTACGGAGCCTCGACCGGCATGAAGGAGGCCAAGAGCCGCTGGGACGAGACCCCGACCTTTGGCGCGGGCTATTCCTCACCCGGCTGGAAACGCGCCCAGTCCTTCACCGCCACCCAGACCCCGCGCGCCGCCCACGCCCGCCACACGGTGATCGAGGGCGAAGGCCGCCTGGTCGCCACCGCCGACCCGAAGGCAGGCTCGGGCTGGTCAAAGGGCCAGCGCGTCTTCCACCAGAAATTCGGCTACGGCGCGGTGCGGGTTATCGAGGGCAACAAGCTGCTGATCGACTTCGAGAAGGCGGGGGAGAAGCGGGTGATCGATACGTTCGTGGAGAAGGCGGAGTGATACGGACCGCAGTGCTCGCTATCGCGTTGGCGTGCGGCGTACTCGGTGCCGCCGAGGCACAGTCGCTGCGGTCAGACTCTCCGCTATGGACTTACGATACTGAACCGGACCCGGGGCTGTATCCGGAGCACTTCACCGATGCCGAAAGCTTCGGCTGTGCGACACCGTTCCGTCTCGGCATATATCGCTCGGCTGGCGGCATGGACGATACGTACCCGTCCTATATGCGCATCGACAACTATGGCGTCTTTCACTGTGCTTTAATTTTCGGCACTGCCGAGGATCTCGAGGACGCTGAAAAGGCGTTTGAGGATCATGCATGGTTGATCGTCCTGGGGACTCAGAAACGACCGGGCGGCGGAGAGGATGAACTTCTGGCTCTCCAGATCGGCGTCCGAGCTGGCAGCGAATATATGATTTTCAAGCGGCGCAAGGATGTGATGTCACCAACGCTGGAGGAACTGGACTGGCGGTGCCCGGTCGGTGTCGAGCGCCGGACAGCGCGGCTGGATATCTGGGTTCAGGACGTCTGTGTCATCTCAACCAAGGCCGACCTTCGCCGTATCGCTAACGCTGCGGCCCGGCGGCCTGCCGTCATACGGTGGGAGTTAATGCCCCGCGTCGAAACCATTCCCTCAGAGCCCGCTCAGCGTTAGGATACGTCATGGCCGACGGCGCTCTGAACCTCACGCTCGACGACTACACCTCGGCCAAGCTGGCGGAGAAAGCGAAGGCGTTGGGTGTAGCGCCCGCCGTGATCGCAGCCGAGATTCTGCACCGCGCACTGGACGATGTCATCGCCGATCCGCGCCCGGTGACACAGCCCGAAGACTACAAGGGCCCCTATGTCGACCTTGAGGACGCGCTGTCGGCATTCGACCACGAACTGGAGCGGCGGCTGGCGAAACGGGCTGAATGAGGGTCGTCCTCAGTCGCAAGGCGAACCTGGACCTGATGGCGCAAGATCGACTGGCTGGCGGGTCAGTCACCCAAGGCTGCTCGGGCCGCCCAAACGCGCATAGCGACCAGTCTGCGATCGCTGGCACAGTTTCCGATGGCTGGTCGTGAGGTCGGCGATGAACGCGAATGGCCGATCCGGTTTGGCCGGGAGGGCTATGTCGCCGTCTACCGGATCGAGCCGGACCGCGTGATCGTCGGCCGGATTTTCCACAGTCGGCAAGATCGCGAATAGGGCCCAGAGCCCCTTCCCTCGCCACCCGAACCGGCCCACACCCCCTGAACACCAAACGCTTGGGGGAGCGCCCGTTATGAACCGTCCGATCCTGATCGCCCTGTCCGTCCTGGCCCTTGCCGGGTGCGAACCCGCCGAGGCACCGAAGTCGGAGGCGCTGAAACCGGACACCGCGCCTGTCGCCGCCGCCGAGGCCGCCAGCCAGCAGGCCTATGACGACGCGGCAAATACGCCGCCGACCGAACCGGTGGCGAACCTGGAATGGCGTGCGGATCTTTGCGCCCACCTGGGCGGCGAGATCGGAGGCGACGGGTCGGAGCGGGATCGCGAGGTCCAGGCCCGGATGGAGACCCTGAAGTGCGGCGACGATCTGGCGGCCGAAGGCGCGGCGCTGAAGGCCGCCAATGCCGCGGACCCGGCCGCCATCGCGCGGATCGACGCGGCCCTGAAGGTCGCCAGCGGCGAATAGGCGGGCTCAGGCCACCTCGGACACCGGAACCTTCCGGGCCGCCCACGCCTCCCATCCGGCCACGACCAGCAGGACGGCGGTGGAAGCCAGGCTGAGCGCCACGGGTGACAGCACCGTCCAGCCCAGGCCGAGCAAGGCCAGGGCCACGACGCCGATCAGACGCCCTTTCGCCCACCGGCCCCAGACCGCCAGGAAGGCCAGGGAACTGCCGAACAGAAACAGGGCCGGACCGCCCAGGATCGCGGCGGCGACATGGGGTTCGGCATGGCCCAGCGGATGGGTCAGGGCGAACTCATCGCCCACTGCCGCCACGATGATCCCGGCGATCAGGACGAGGGGCGTATAGGTGTAGGCGCGGCGCGCCATCGCCCCGGCATCCGCCTGATGGGCGAAATGCTGGCTGGCCGCCTCGTGGGCCCGTGCGAAATAGAGCTGCCACATGGCCACGGTAGCGACGAAGCTGGAAGCGAAGGCAGCAATGGTCGCGGTCGTCCATTCCAGCTCGGCAAAGGTTGCGCCCGTCACCAGCAGGGTCTCGCCAAGGCAGATGATGACGAAGAGGCCGACACGCTCGGCCAGATGACCTCCCTCTACGGTCCAGTCCGCTGTGGATGCCCTTCCCAGTCCCGGCACGCGGTAGCCAAGACCCGGAGCCGTATATTCTATCGCCAGGGCAGCCAGCCAGATGAACAGCCGGGCCTGGCCTTCCGCCAGCCCGCCACCGATCCAGAACAGACCCGAAAAAGCTGCCCAGACCGCAATTCGCTGGAAATTCTCGACCAGTATCCGGTCGCCCCGTGCCGCCCAGATCACGAACAGGGCGCGACCGACGTGGATGACCACAAAGGCGACGGCGAACACCAGGCCTCGCGCTCCAAACGCATCGGGCAGGCTGATCGACAGCATCAGGCCAAGACCCATGATGACGAACAGGGCCAGCCGCACCGGCGTAGCTTCGACGTCCAGCCAGTTGGTCGCCCAGGAGGTATAGATCCAGCTCCACCACACGGCGGCCAGCAGCATAAGGGTCTCCAGAACCCCCAGAGGCGTCGGATGCTGGATCAGCAAATGGCTGAGCTGGGTGATGGCAAAGACGAAGACCAGGTCGAAGAACAGTTCGACGAACCCGACGCGCGCATGTTCGCCCGCCCTGCGCTTGCGCAACAGAGGTGTCGCCATCCTGTCCTCCGAATCCAACGGTTCGTTAAGTGTAAAGCGCCACCCTGCCGGACGTGACCCTCGCCCGTCCAGAGCCCGTTCTCGACGAACCCGAACCGCCCCTGTGGGAACAGGTGGCGGCGATCGGCGTGATCGTGATGCTGACCGGTGCCCTGATCGGGCCGGTGTTCGCTCCGCTACAGCAGGAGACGCCGATCCTGAGGCTGATCTGGCTGCCGGTCTATGCGGTGACGGTCGGCCTGTGCTGCTGGCGGGCCGAGGCGATGGTCAAGGCCTGGCCGGCCTTGCTGATCCTGGGCCTGCTGTGCCTTCACGCCTATGCCTCGAAATACTGGTCCATCGATCCCGGCGTGACCTCGCGGCGGACGGTCGCCCTCGCCTTCTCCAGCCTGTTCGCCATCTACCTGGGGGCCGTGTTCCGGGGGCCGCACATGCCGCGCGTCCTCATGCTGTCTGGCCTCCTTATGGGACTGGGCAGTCTGATCATGGTGTTCGCCTTTCCAGCCATTGGGATCCACCAGTACGACAACGCGGGGCTGTGGCGCGGCCTGTGGTACGAGAAGAACCAGATGGGCGTGGTCATGGTGGCTGGAGCCATCGCCGCAGCGGCCTGTCTGGCCTCGCCCGATCCACGCCGGCTGTTGGCCGGCGTGACGCTTGCGGTGAACACCCTGCTGGTCCTGGCCACCCAGTCCAAGACCTCCCTGCTGTGTCTGATGCTGGGGGTCGGGGTTGTCGGAACCCTGTGGGCGATGCGCAAGGGCGGACCCGCGCTGGCGGTCCTCGGCACCTGGTTCGGCGTCGTTCTGATGGCAGTTATCGGCTATGTCTTCATCACCGAACCGGCCGTGGTGCTCAAGGCGCTGGGCAAGGATCCGTCCCTGACCGGACGCACCGACATCTGGACCGCCCTGATGCGCGAGGTGGCCGAGCGGCCATGGACCGGGTTTGGATACCAGGCCTTCTGGGGTCGGGAATCGGTGCCCGCCGCCTTCATTCGCGCCGAGACACAATGGCCGGTTCCGTCGGCCCACAATGGCTGGATCGACCTGCTGATCCAGCTCGGCTGGCCCGGGGCCGTCTCGGTCGGGTTCGCGGTGGCTTTGGCCTTCCTGACCTCGTTGTTCCGCATCCCCGTAGCCGGGGCGCGCGAAGGCTATTTCGGAATTGCCTATTTCGGGGTCTTCCTGCTGCTCAGCCTGTCGGAAAGCATCCTGCTGACCAATGCCAACCTGCCGTGGGCCCTGTTGCTGGCCATCATGACCCGGGGACTGATGCCCGATCCAGAGCCGATGCGCGTGACGCTTGCCCAGGGACGACTTGCTCATGGAGGAGGGGCGGCCTACCTGACGCGATCCCGAATCGCACCACAGTACGCCCATGGCCGAACCTGCCGACCTGTTCTCCGCGTTTGATGACCCGCAACCGCCCAAGGTGGCGGTGCCCGAACCCGCGCCTGTCACGGAGCCCGCGCTGGAACAGGCCCTGAAGCCCCAGGCTGCGGCCCCTGCCCTGCCCCCCGTACCCGAAATTGCGCCGACGGTGCCGTCGCCTCCCCCGATCTCCGGCAGCTATTCCGCCTCCTCGATCGAGGTGCTTGAGGGCCTGGAACCGGTCCGCAAACGCCCCGGCATGTATATCGGAGGCACCGACGAGCGGGCGCTGCACCACCTGTTCGCCGAGGTCCTGGACAACGCCATGGACGAGGCCGTGGCCCGCCATGCCAAGCTGATCACCGTCGACCTCGATGCCGACGGCTTCCTGTCGGTCAAGGACGACGGGCGCGGCATCCCCGTCGATCCCCACCCCAAACATCCCGGCAAGTCTGCGCTGGAGGTCGTGATGACCGTGCTGCACTCGGGCGGGAAATTCTCAGGAAAGGCTTATGAGACCTCCGGCGGCCTGCACGGCGTCGGGGTCTCTGTCGTCAATGCCCTGTCCGACGTTCTGGAGGTTACGGTCTGGCGAGACGGCTTCGAGTGGAAACAATCGTTCAGTCGGGGGCTTTCGCTGGGGTCCATCGCCCAGGTCCAGCCGTCGAGAAAGCGCGGTACATTGATCCGCTTCCACCCGGACGCCGAAATCTTTGGCGTCGGGGCGGCGTTCAAGCCAGCACGGTTGTTCCGCATGACGCGGTCCAAAGCCTATCTGTTCCGTGGTGTGGAAATCAGATGGACCTGCGCATCCGAGCGGATCACCGACGCCACCCCGACCGCCGCGACCCTGCATTTCCCTAACGGACTGGCCGACGCCCTGGCCGAGCGGGTCGGCGAGATGGAGACGGTCACGCCGACCTTCTCGGGCCGGGTCGAAAAGAAGGGCGAGGCCGAGGCGATCGAATGGGCAGTGACATGGTCGCCGATCGGTTTCGGCGAAGCCGATGGCTTCGTTCAGTCCTATTGCAACACCGTCTCGACTCCCGACGGTGGCACGCACGAGGCCGGGTTCCGCGCCGCCCTGGTCCGGGGGCTCAAGGCGTACGGCGAACTGAGTAACGAGAAGCGCGCGGTCCAGATAACGGCCGAGGATGTTATCGCCAATGCAGGTGCCCTGATCAGCGTCTTCATCCGCAATCCCGAGTTCCAGGGCCAGACCAAGGACCGTCTGTCCTCTCCATCGGGGCAAAAGCTGGTCGAGGCCCTGCTACGCGATCCGCTGGACCACTGGCTGACCCAGAATCCGAAACAGGCCAACACCCTGCTGGGTTTCGTCATCGACCGCGCCGAGGACCGCTTACGTCGCCGCAAGGACAAGGAAGTCCAGCGAGCCCAGGCTACCCGCAAACTGCGTCTGCCCGGCAAGCTTTCGGACTGTTCGCGGCAGTCGGCCAACGGCACCGAACTGTTCATCGTCGAAGGGGATTCGGCCGGCGGCTCGGCCAAACAGGCCCGCGACCGCACGACGCAGGCCATCCTGCCTCTGCGCGGAAAGATCCTGAACGTCGCCAGCGCGACCGCCGACAAGCTGCGCGCCAATATCGAACTGTCCGATCTGACCCTGGCGCTAGGCGTCACACCCGGACCGCGTTTCGACATCGACCAGCTACGCTACGAGCGTATCGTCATCATGACCGATGCCGACGTCGACGGGGCCCATATCGCGGCCCTGCTGATCACCTTCTTCTATCGCTCGATGCCCGAGGTGATCCGCCAGGGTCGGCTGTTCATGGCTCTGCCGCCGCTCTATCGCCTGTCGAGCGGCCCGCTGTCGGACTACGCCCGCGACGAGGCGCACCGGGAGGAGCTGATGGCCACCACCTTCAAGGGCAAGAAGGTCGAACTGGGCAGGTTCAAGGGCCTGGGCGAGATGATGGCCTCCCAGCTCAAGGAGACCACCATGGACCCGAAGAAGCGCACCCTGGCCCGTGTCACCCTGCCCGAGAGCGAGCATGACATAGAGGATCTGGTCGAGCGGCTCATGGGCAAGAAGGCCGACGCCCGCTTCCGCTTCATCCAGGACAACGCCCAGTTCGCGGTGGCCGATCTGGACGTGTAGTTGGCAACCTTCGATACGCTTGCCTGTCTGCATGAAAAGGCGCGTGCAGAACACTCATCCGCATACGCTGAACGTCAGGCGCGTGTCACAGCCTCAGGCGGGACCAGCCCCGAAAGCTTCCTCGTCAACTCCCGACGCAGGAACCCCATTGCGATCAGGCAGTGGATCAGCACCGCTGTGGCCGAAAGCCACCAGATGTGCTCCAGTCGTGCCCAGGGCTGGGCCGAAAGCCAGAGCGCCGGGCCAGCGAACAGGAACAAGCGAGAAACGCTGCCGAACAGGGCCGGTCGGGTGTCGCCCAGGGCCTGAAAGGTACCTGAGGCGATAAAGATCAGACCGGTCGCGAGGAAGTTCAGCGAGATGATCTTCAGAAATCCCGCGCCGATGTCGATCACGGCCTGATCCGGAGCGAACACCCCGACCAGAGCCTGGGGCCATATCTGGCAGATCAGGGTGAGAATCAGCATCAGGGCCGATGAGATCACTGCCGCATCCCGAACCGTTCTGCGGACGCGGTCGGCGCGGCCCGCCCCGAAATTCTGGCCCGCGACCGGTGCCACGGCAAAGGATACGGCCATGGCCGGCAGGAAGACCGCCTGCATGACCCGCGAGCCCACGCCATAGCCGGCCTGGGCCTCCGGACCGAAATGACGGATCACGCCATAGATGACCGCCGTGGTGACGAACATCAGCAGAAACTCTGCCGCCGAAGGCAGGCCGATGCCAACGATCCTGCGCCACAGGACCAGGTCCGGCCTCAGCAGGACGATAGGTCGGGCGAAGATCGTCTGGACTCTGGCGAACAGGAACACGGTCACCAGAAGACCGACAAGGGCCGACATCGAACTTGCCAGTCCCGCGCCGAAGACACCCAGGGGATGGCCCGTACCCCATCCGGCGACCAGCACGGGCGCAAGGACGATATTGAGGACGACCGTGCCCGCCTGCACCATCATGGTCGGGCGCACGATACCGGCGGCCCGCAAGGCAGAAACCATGATACCCGTAGGGAACATCAAGGCCACAGCCGGGAGAAATCCGGCCAGATAGGCGACCCCGGCATCCAGTGTCCTGGAATCGGCGGCCAGTATTCCCAGGGCGGGGCGGGCCAGGGTGTAGCCCAGCACCAGACTGAGTACGGCCAGCCCCAGCGAGATCAACATGGCCTGACCATAGACCGCGCGCGCATCATCCAGCGTCCTGGCACCGATTGATCGCGCGATCAGCGACAGGCCGCCCACCCCGACCATCTGTGCGGCCGCCATGGCCAGGAAGAACACATTCCCCGCCAGTCCGACCCCTGCGATCGCATTCGGCCCCTGTCCGGCTACGAAATACAGGTCGACAAGAAAATACAGGGTCTGGAAAACCAGACCGATGCCGATAAAGGCCGCCATCCCCAGCAGTTGTCGCGTGATCGAACCCTGTGTCAGGTCATTTTGCATGGCACCGCTCCCCTCTCGGAGGCCTTAGCATGATGCACCGAGTCGCGCTGTGGTCCGCCGGACACTCCACGACCACGGGACAGACAGACCCGAGCCGCAGTCGCGACGCTTGGTCACGCCTAGTCGGACCTCAAGAGATTGTGACGAAAAAACAAAGGCTTGATTGACCTGTAACATGGCTTGACCAAACGCCACCCCGGCGATAGGTTCCGCGCCGAATTCAGACCCGTTCCGGGCTCTCCGGGACGCTGAGCAAACACAACCCATGGCCACTCCACCGGAATCGCGCGAAGAGGCGATCAAACGCCTCTCGGACAGCGCTTCTTCGCTGGAAGCCAGAACAGCGCCGCCAACGTCCGAGCATCTTGCGGGCATGGCGGTGACGAGTCAGGCCTACAAAATCATCGCCGAACTCGTCGGTGGTGTTCTGGTCGGACTGGCTTTGGGTTTTGTCGCGGACCGGTTTCTCGGAACCACACCGTGGGGTTTGATCGGCGGAGTCCTTCTGGGCTTCGCCTTGTCGATTTGGATGGCGCGCCGGACGGCCGACAGGCTGATGGCGCAGGCGAAAGCGAGCGGAGTTGTGCCCCAGGCCATTCCGTTCGACGACGCCGAGGAAGACTAAGGAAGCGACGGGCGTGGCCGATCCTATTCACCAGTTCCAGATCCAGCCCCTTCCGGGACTCGATTTCGGCGAGGTCACCCTTCCGATCGTCGGTACGGTGCATCTGGCCTTCACCAATTCCCACCTCGCAATGACCATAGCCTTTGGGGCAGCGCTGCTGTTCCTGACCCTGGTCACGTCGAATGCCAAGGTCGTTCCCGGTCGGCTTCAGGCGGCGGGCGAGGGACTTTTCGGCCTTGTAGACAATCTGACCAACTCGATCATCGGTCATGAGGGCAAGCGCTACTTCCCCTTTGTCTTCACCCTTTTCATGCTGATCCTGGCCATGAACCTGCTGGGACTGTTCCTGACCTTCACGGTCACATCCCAACTCGCGGTGACCGCAACCTTTGCCGTCCTGACCATCCTTCTGGTCATCGGGGTCGGCTTCGCCCGCAATGGCCTGGGGTTCTTCCTGCTGTTCTGGCCGACCAGCGCACCTCTGGCGATCCGCCCGGTCGTGGGCCTGATCGAGTTTCTGTCGTTCCTGCTGCGTCCTGTGACCCTCGCGCTTCGTCTGTTCGGCAACATGCTCGGCGGCCACATCGCCCTGAAGATCTTTGCCGGGTTCGTGGTCTCGATGGGCGGCCTCGCCGCTGCGGGCGGTCTCGGTCTGCTGGGCCTGCCGGTCGCGGCCCTTTCCCTAGGCATGGTGGTCGGCTTGACCGCTCTGGAGTTCCTGGTGGCCTTTCTTCAGGCCTTCGTTTTCGCCGTTCTGGCCAGCATCTATCTCAATGATGTGGTCAACCTGGGTCATGGCCACTAAAGGCCGCCCAGTCTCTCTCCAACCCACCCAAACTGACTGAATAGGATACTCATCATGGAAGCCGACTCCTTCAAGTACATCGGTATCGGCCTGGCGACGCTGGGCATGCTCGGCTCGGCGATCGGTGTGGGCAACATCTTTGGCCAGTTCCTGGCCGGTGCCCTGCGCAACCCGTCGGCCGCCGCTTCGCAAGTCGGAAACCTTTTCGTCGGTGCCGCCCTCGTCGAAGCTCTGGGCATTCTGGCCTTCGTGCTGGGCATCCTGGCCTGGCTGGGCTGATTTCAGGCCTCGCCTGAAAGACTGATGACGACGGTGCCGTGACCGGCACCGTCGTTTCCGCCTCTGCTGAACGGACGAAACATGGCTTCTCACACCTCTGCCGCAACACCGGGCGTGCCGGTCGAAGTCGTCGTCGACCATGCGGTCGCCGAAGGACATTCGCCGACCTCCCATGCCGGAACCGAAGTCGCGGGTCATGGCGGGGGCGGTGGCCTGCCGCAGTTCGAAACCCAGCACTGGTTCGGACAGATCGCCTATCTGCTGATCCTGTTCGCTATTCTCCTATTCTTCGTTTCCAAGGTGTTCGCCCCGCGCCTGCGTCGCGTGATGGATGAACGGGCCTCCACCATCGCAACGGCAGTCGAGACCGCGCGCAAGGTGCAGGCCGAGGCCGCTGCCCAGGCTGCAGCCGCAAAGGCCGAGGTGGCCAAGGCCCGAGCTGACTCGCGCGCCATGGCCGCCGCCGCCAAGGCCCGCGTCACCGAAGAGTCTGCCCGTCGCGCTGCTGACGAGGAGGCCGTCGTCAACGCCCGGATCGCCGAGGCCGAGGTGGCCATTGGCAAGACCCGCGACGCGGCCATGACCAATGTGGCCTCGATCGCTACCGACACGGCTGCGGCCATCATCGAGCGTCTGACCGGAACGGCTGCCACGGCCGCCGAACTGAACGCCGTCAAGGGAGCCGTCTGAAATGCCTGCATTTCTTGAGTTCGAGCATTTCTACAACCTGAGCAACCCCGAGTTCTGGGTTGCGATCGGCCTGATCATCTTCATCGGCATTCTGGTCCTGGCCGGTGTTCCCCGTCTTGCCGCCGGCAAGCTGGATGAAGCCGCCGCCAAGATCCAGGGCGAGCTGGACGAGGCTAGCCGTCTGCGTACCGAGGCCGAGGCCCTGCTGGCCACGATTCGCGCAGAAAAGGCCGAGGCCGAAGCTCAGGCCGCCGAGATGCTCCGCGCCGCCGAGGCTGACGCCCGGATCATGGAGGTCGAGGCCAAGGCAAAGCTGGAAGAGACCCTGGCTCGTCGTCAGGCCCTGGCCGAGCGTCGCATCGCCCAGGCCGAGGCCCAGGCCACGACCGAGGTCAAACAGGCCGCCGCCGACCTGGCCGCCCGTACCGCCGAACAGATCCTGACCGCCCGCGTGGCAGGCCAAAAGACCGACCCTCTACTCGACGCCGCGATCGGCCAGATCACCGGTCGCCTCAACTAGGTTCGCTTATCGTCGTCACGCAGCGTGTCCTTGACGCCGCCAACGGTATTCTGAACCTTGCCGACGACCTGATCCGTCTTGCCTTCGGCCTTCAGCTTTTCATCGCCGGTGACGGCACCGGCGGCTTCCTTGATCTTGCCGCCTATGGTCTTGATGGCGCCGTCGATGCGATCCTGGTCGGGCATGGGGAACTCCTGAACTGCGACGTCGCCACAAGCGGCGACTGTCGTGCCAGGAAAACCGGTCAGGTCGAGGATTGTTCCAGGGAATTCATCGGGTCGAGATGTCGCAACCACCTGGCCACCGCCCAGGCGTGGGCGTCGTGGCGGAGCTGAACCAGAGCCGTGCGCGGATGCAGCCACACCAGTTCGTGGTCGTCCTCGACCTTGAGTGCAGGATCGAGTGCGTGCATCTCGGCGATCCAGATCCCGCCGATATTGTTGACGGGAGATCCGTCAGACTTGCGAAAATATTGTGCCGTCTCGACGAAGCGCATCGTGGGGCGAACGGTCATGCCGGTCTCCTCGATGAATTCGCGAATCAGGGCTTGGGTCTCGGTCTCGTCACCATCCACTGCGCCGCCGGGCAGGTCGTAGTAGGGAATATCGCGCGCCACGCGGACGCAAGCCAGCATCTGGTCGTGAAACACCAGCCCAAATGTGGCGTGGCGTTCGACATAAGCAATACCGTCATCGGCGAGACCGAACTGGAGCGCGGGTGTCATGGCCTAGAGATCGAAGGCCAGACGGGCGCGGACACCCTTGTGATCGGGGTCGATCTCGACAGTCGACCGCAAGCCGGACGCCATGGCCCCGATGATCTTGCCGCCCAGGCCCGTGCCCTTGGGAACGCCGTCGCCCATGCCGGGGCCGTCATCCTCGACCGTCAGCAGGGCGCGGCCCTCCCCGCCGTACCTTAGGATGACGCGAATATGGCCCCCCTGCCCCGGCGCATAGGCATATTTCACTGCGTTTGTGACCAGTTCGGTGACCACGACACCCAGCGATACGGCCTGGTCGGTCGTGACCCGCATGGGCTCCACCTCCAGTACAAGGGTCGGCGAACCCTCGTCCGGTCCCAGTGACTTGGACAGTTCGTCGATCAGCCCGGCGAGGTATTCGTCCATGGCCACTGTGGACATGTCGCCCGAGGTGTACAGGCGGCGGTGAACGTGGGCGACGGCCTCGATCCGGGCCTGGGCCTCCTTGACGGCATTCCGTGCCCCCTCGTCGACGAGATGGCGCAGTTGCAGGGACATGAAGGTGGAGACCAATTGCAGCGAATTCCCGACGCGGTGGTTGACCTCGCGCAACATGGCCTCGGCGCGGTCTCGGGCAATTCGCACCTGTTCCTGGGCCTCGTCATTCTCGCGTTGCAAGCGGCGACGTAGAAGAGCGTCCTCCAGGGCCGAACGCAACAAGGAGGTGAAGTCCTCCGAGACGTCCTTGATCACATAATCCGCAGCCCCGGCGCGCAGAGCCGCCACCGCGATCCGACCTTCCTGGGCCCCCGTGACATAGACGACCGGCGGTGGCGACGGCATGGCCAGGATGTCGGGCAGGACATCCAGGCCGTCGCGGCCGGGCATATAGTGATCCAGGGCGCAGATATCGAAATCGCCCTGTTCCAGCTTTTCCAATCCCGCATCACCATCTGCAGCACAGGTCACGACATAGCCATGCCGCCCGAGCTCCTTCTGGACCAGCCGGGACAGGCCGGCGTCGTCGTCGATATAGAGGAGCCGGACAGATCGCGACTCTGGCGGCGTCAGGTTGGTCATTCGATCTCGGGGGCCTGGATAACTGACAGGAACAGGCCCAGCTGTCGGATCGCCCCCGCGAAACTCTCATAGTCGACCGGCTTGGTGATATAGACGTTGCATCCCAGGTCGTAGCAGCGCTGGATCTCGGCCTTGTCATCGGTGGTGGTCAGGACCACGACCGGGGCGCGGCGCAGGCGTTCGTCCCGCTTGACCTCGGCAAGGATATCGGTGCCCTGCATGTCCGGCAGATTCAGATCCAGCAGGATCAGCATCGGACCGTTCAGGCGAACCTCCTCGCTGAACAGATAGTCGAGGGCAGGCTGTCCTGCGTCGAAATGCATGATTTCGTTGTTGATGTTGGCGCGACGAATGTTCTTCTCGATCAGCCGGGCGTGGCCGTGATCGTCCTCGATCATCACGATCTTCACGGCGGTGGTCACAGGGCATCTCCGAACTCAACAAGGATCAGGCGTTTGGGGAATTTCAGGCGGAAAGTCGAGCCCTCGCCGAGGACCGACTCGACCTCGATCGATCCGCCCAGCCGTCGGACGCTGTTGCGCACGAAGGCCAGACCCAGGCCCTCCCCCGGCCGGTCCTGACGCCCTGAACGCCGGAACAGCTCGAAGATCCGCTCGTGGTCCCGCTCTGAAATTCCCCTCCCATTGTCGGCGACAACATATTCGACCCAGCCGCCAGGCCTGTCTGCGCCCGAGATGACGATGCGGCCGGGCCGTTCGTGATCCAGGTATTTGACGGCGTTTTCGATCAGATTGCCCAGGATCTGCTCCATCGACAGACGATCACTCTCGAAGGTCGGCATGGATTCGACGATGATTTCGGCTCCGACCGCGCCGATCTGATGGTGAACGCTGTCGGCGGCCTTTCGGGCCATCGCGGCCATATCCAGCGTCTCGGGCAGAAGATTGCGCCGCCCCTCGCGCGACAGCCTCAGGATGGCGTTGATCAACCGGTCCATCTTCTCGGTCGAGGCGCGGATGAACCCTACCGCCTCGGGCATATCCTCGCGAACGGCCATCAAGATTTCAGGATCGACCGTGCGCACCTTCTCCGCCTCGACGATGTGGCGATCGATAACCTTGCCAGCCTGCTCCAGTTCGGCGGTATAGCCCATGACGTTCACCAGCGGCGAGCGCAGGTCGTGGCTGACGATATAGGCGAACCGCTGAACCTCCTCGTTGGCGCGCACAAGGGCGGCGGTGCGGTCGCGGACCTTATCCTCCAGGCTGGCGTTGACGGCGTCGACCTCGGCCCGGGCTGCAGCCATGTCCTGAAGATAGCGGCGCACCAGCAGGAAGATGACGGCACCGAGCAGAAGGATCAGAAGGCCGGCGATGGCATTGACAGTCAGGGTGATGATCGCGCCCTGACGGGACCGGTCCTTGCGGTCCTGTAGAGTCACGTTGACCCAGGAATCGACACGGGCGATCTCGGCGTGGAGTTCGTCCATCAGGCGCTTGCCCTCGCCTGAACGCACGCGGCTGACGGCCTGACCGATCCGGCCTTCCCGCGCCATGCTCATGGTGTCGGACATCTCGGCAAACTTGTCGTTGGCGATGCGGGTCAAGGCTTCGGCCGAAGCCGTTCCGACCGGGTCATTCTCAGTTTTTTGACGAAAGACCTCGAGAATTTCGGGATTTCTGGCCCGGGCCTGCTCGTAGGCACCCATGAAGCCGGGTCGGCCGGTGAGCAGGAAACCGCGCTGGGCGGTTTCGGCACCCTGGACGTTCAGGATCACATTGCGCGCCGCTCGACGGACCTGCCAGGTCGCGTCAACCTGCTGATTCAGGGTGGCGGTGCGCTGGATCATGACGAAGGTGCTGAAGTTCACGACCAGCAGAAGCAGAAAGGCACCGGCCAGGAGGGCGACGACGGATCGCGCCAGGGAGGGCGTAGTGGCGAATCGGATCAGGGCCGAAAACCCGCCGGGGCTGGTCGTGCGCGCCTCAGAGGAGAAGCCGCTGGAGGTCTCGGTGGTCATGTCGCAAGGTCGGCCAGGCTGGGTGCCCTGTCCGGGCAGTGCAGCCTTAGTGCCGTCCAGGCGTTTGTTTGTGCAAGCTGAGCCGTAGAGAAGGGAGGGCCTGATGTTGATTTCGTACTGGTGGGTCGTCCCGTGTCTGGTGGCATTCGTCGCCGGCCTGTTCGTGCTGAACGGCATGATCGCGCTGTTTCGCGGTCGCTGGATCACCGGGCCGCTCAGGATGATCTTCGGTGGCGCGGTCCTGGCGGGCGCGCTGTCGGCCGTGTTGCTGGCCCAGAACGTCCAGACCTATGCGCGTCTGACCTATGAGCGGCCGGTCGCCACGGTCCAGCTGCGCAAACTCGCACCCCAGTATTTCGAGGTCACTGTGACCCAGCCGCCAGTCACCGACGATGGGCCTGCGCGCACGGCTGTCTATCCGGTCAATGGCGACGACTGGAGGATCGAGGCCCAGGTGCTGAAATGGAAGCCGTGGGCCAATGTCCTGGGTCTGGACAGCCAGTACCGGCTGGACCGGTTGTCGGGCCGGTATCAGGACATCGAACAGGAGCGGACCGGCGCACGCAGCGTCCACGCCCTGTCGGGCGGCGACCCGATCAAGGGCGAGATTCTGGGCGTGACCCTGCCCTGGAACCTCACCGTCTGGCATGGCGCTCAACGCTATCGCCGGTATGTCGATGCGGTCGATACCCTGTATGGCGGCGCGACCTATATGCCGATGGCCGACGGGGCCCGCTACGAGGTGTGGATCACCCAGTCGGGCCTGATCGCACGACCGGCGAACGATGCGGCCAGGACTGCCTCAGCGGGAGGCTGGATCAGCGTTCGGTGAGCCCACAGGGCATGCAGATTTCAGCGGATAGAAGGCGACGTCGGAGCCCGTCGGACACAGGCCGGGGGTTTCGAATATCCTTAGTCCGACATTTGTAATTTTCAGATGATCACGAACACCACCAGAACTGTTCGGCCCGACTTCACACGCCGTCACCCGGCGTCCACCCCTGGATCATCCCTGCGATCGCGTTCCAGGGCAGGCCTGTTATCTGGTCGGATGCGCACGCGCCTGATCCTGTACGCTGGATTACGGCACCGACCCTGCGATGGACCGGTCAGCCGATCAGGGCGCTCGCGGCGGCGCGGGCCTCGTCGGTGATCACGGCCCCCGACAGCATCCGGGCGATCTCCTCGCGGCGGCGGTCGTCATCAAGCGGCACGACGGTCGTCGTCGTGGTGCCGTCGCTGTCGGCTTTCATGACCTTCCAGTGGGCATGGCCGCGCGCGGCGACCTGAGGGCTGTGGGTGACGACCAGGACCTGGGCGCCGGTCGAGAGGCGTTTCAGCCGCTGGCCGACGGCCTCGGCCACGGCGCCGCCGACGCCTTGGTCTACCTCGTCGAAGATCATGACCGGCTGGCGCTGATCCTCGCGTCCCGCCAGCGCCGCCTTCATGGCGAGGGCGAACCGGGCCAGTTCCCCGCCCGAGGCAATCGCGTCCAGCGGGCCGAAACCATCGCCGGCGTTTGTCGCGATCTGGAAGCGGATCGTCTCGACGCCCAACGGACCCCGTCGGCCTTCTGTGACCGGCTCGAAGGCGACGCGGAACCGGGCCCGGTCCAGCTTCAACGGTGCCAGTTCCTCCATGACCGCCCGCGCCAGACGTTCGCCCGCCGCCTCGCGCGCCGAGGTCAGGAAGGTGGCGGCGATATCATAGTGTTCACGGGCGGCCGAGGTCTCGCGCTCGGCATTCGTCAGGGCCTCGGCCCCGTCCTCGATCAAGCGCAGTTGTTCCCGCAAGGAGATTCGAAGGGCTGGCAGGGCATGAACGGTGGTGTTCAGCTTCCGGGCGGCGGCGCGGAGCGCAAAAAGCCGTTCCTCGGCCTTGTCGAGACGGCCCGGCTCGAAGTCGAAGGCGGCGGCGGCGGCGTCGACCTCAGCGACAGCCTCGACGGCCTCGACGAGGGTCCTGTCGATGGCCTCGGCGGCAGCCGTCAGACGCGCCATGACTGGGTGGTCGGCCTCGGCCCCCTCCTGCCCTCCCAAAGCCTGGCCCCCCAGAGCCTGGGACGCGCGCTGTCGCGCGTGTTCGACGGCCCGAAGCGCGGCCGACAGCTTCTGGGACAGCTTGTCCCCACCCAGTTGCGTGCGCGCATCGGCCAGGTCGGCCATGGCCTTTTCCGCCGCGCCCAGGATGGCGCGCTCGCCCGCCAGTTCGGTCTCCTCGTCGTCGCGGGGATCAAGGGCATCGAGATCGGCGAGATCGAGGGCCGTTTGATCGGCCCGCGCGGCCGCATCGGCGGCAGCCGCACGCAGGGCGGCCAGACGACCTTCGGCCGCCTTCAACGTCTCGGCAGCGGACGCAACGGCAGACAGTTGTGGCGACAGGCCGCCATAGGCATCCAGAAGGCCACGATGGTTGCGCCAGTCCAGCAGCCCGACCGTCTCGTGTTGTCCGTGCACCTCGACCAGACGCGACCCGATCTCTCGCAGGGCCGCGACGCCTGCGGGCTGGTCGTTGACATAGGCCCGGCTACGTCCGTCGGCAGACAGGACGCGGCGCAGGATCAGGTCGCCGCCGGGTGCTACATTGAACCCGCGCTCCGCGATCAGCGCGATCAGGTCATCGTCATCGGGGGCCGTGAACACGGCGGTGGCGACCGCCTGTCTGGCCCCGGATCGCACCAGACCGGCATCCCCCCGTCCACCGAGAGCAAGGCCAAGAGCATCAAGGATGATCGACTTGCCCGCCCCGGTCTCACCCGTCAGCACAGTCAGGCCACCCTCGACCTCAAGGTCAAGGGCGTCGACCAGCACCACGTCGCGTATGGAGAGGGCGGTCAGCATTGCAGCGCGCGATTCGGCATCGAGGTCAGTCTATATGCCGCCCTGAACCAATCGGGAACAGGCTGATCGCGATCGCGGCGCAGTGACGGCTGTCTCAGCCCGGGATGATCCGGCGCAGCCAGCTCTCGCGTTGTCCGGTCGGAGCGGCGTCGGGTCGGGCTCCGTTCTCGGTCAGCAAGGCGTAGGCTTCGGCGTACCAGGGACTGCCCGGATAGTTGAACCCCAGGACGGCAGCGTTGCGGGTCGCCTCGTCCTTCAGGCCCAGACCCAGATAGACCTCGACCAGTCGATACAGGGCCTCGGGGGTGTGCGAGGTGCGCTGGAAGGCAGCGTTGTCGATGACCGACTTGTAGCGGCCGATGGCGGCCAGCGGCTGGCTGGCGCGCTGATAGTACCGGCCGATGTTCATTTCCTTGCCGGCCAGCTGGTCGTTGACCATGTCGATCTTGACCGAGGCGTCGGTGGCATAGGCCGAGCCGGGATAACGACGGGCCACGTCGCGCAGGCCTTCGAGTGCGGCCTGGGCATAGGCCTGGTCACGACCCACATCGACGATCCGCTCGAAATTGCAGGTCGCGCGCATATAGTAGGCGTAGGCGGCCGAGGGGCTGCCCGGGAACAGCGAGATGAACCGGTCCGCCGCGGCAACCGATTCGACGTAGTTGCCATTCTGATAATAGGCGTAGATCTGCATCAGGATCGCGCGACGCGACCATTCCGAATAGGGATGCTGACGCTCGACCTCCTGGAAATAGTCGACCGCGTCGGCCCAGCGGTGGCTCTGCAGACGCTCGTAGCCGGTATTGTAGAGCAGCTCGACCGGGCGCTCCTCATAGGCCAGTCGAGGCCTGTTCTTGGCACCGCACGACGCGAGCGACACCGTCACGACCACCATGGCCGCGAGTGTCGCCCCGACCCGCAGACCGGCTCGCATGTTCACGCGCTTCTTCGAGACGGATACCGGAGATGCAGCCAAGACGAACCTCATGACGATCGGGAACGCCACACAGTTGCGTCGCGCCCAGGGAATTCCGCGACCTCTACACCAGCGGTCGGGTCCAGGCCAATGCGATCGGTACGCCGCCGCAACGGCGAATCCTGACGGCTGTGGCTTGCCCCCGCCCCCTGCGCTGGTAAAGGAGCGCCAGAACAGAACAGGCGTCATTGGCGGTTCGATGACGGCGAAAGGATGACCGGCCATGAAGCTGCTTGCTGGCAACTCCAACCGGCTTCTGGCCCAGGCCATCGCCGACCACCTCGACATGACCCTGACCAGGGCCCAGGTGAAGCGTTTCGCCGACAACGAGGTCTTTGTCGTCATCGAGGAAAACGTCCGGGGCGAGGACGTTTTCGTGATCCAGTCGACCTCCTATCCGGCCAATGACAACCTGATGGAGCTGCTGATCTGTATCGACGCCCTGGTTCGGGCGTCGGCGCGACGGATCACGGCGGTCATGCCCTATTTCGGCTATGCCCGTCAGGATCGAAAGACCGGCGGGCGCACGCCGATCTCGGCCAAGCTGGTAGCCAACATGATCACCCGGGCCGGGGCCGACCGGGTGCTGACCATGGATTTGCACGCCGGCCAGATCCAGGGGTTCTTCGACATCCCGACCGACAACCTGGTGGCGACACCGGTCCTGGCCCTGGACATCCGGGAACATTATCAGCGCGGCAATCTGATGATCGTCTCGCCCGACGTCGGTGGCGTTGTGCGCGCCCGGTCGCTGGCCGAGCGGCTGAATGTCGACCTCGCCATCGTCGACAAGCGCCGCCCCAGGGCGGGCGAAAGCGAGGTCATGAACATCATCGGCGACGTGTCCGGTCGCGAATGCATCCTGTTCGATGACATCGTGGATTCGGGCGGCACGCTGGTGAACGCGGCAAAGGCGCTGATCGATGCCGGTGCGACCTCGGTGTCGGCCTATATCAGCCACGGCGTCCTGTCGGGCCCGGCCGTCCAGCGGGTGACCGACGGCCCGCTGAAGGAACTGGTCATTACCGACTCGATCGAGCAGCCCCACGAAGTCCTGAACTGCGCGAAAATTCGCTCCGTGCCGGTCGCGCCTCTGATCGGCGAGGCGATCCGACGGATCGCCAATGAGGAATCGGTCTCCAAACTGTTCGATTAACGGTCGGAAAACGGTCTTGAAGGCTTTATAACAGACTGAAGTACCGGCACCCGCTGCGGTGTCTTGCGTCTCTGTGGGAAAAGCCTCGATGATTTCCAGCCGATCGCGTGGCCTTGTCCTCGCCGCCCTGGCCGCCTTGCTCGCAAGTTGCAGCACCGGTCCCTCCCAGGCAGAACTGGAGGCCGCCCGTCAGGCCGAGGCCCGCGCTGCTGCTGCGGCCGCACTGGCGGCCCGCGTCGCTCCGCCGATCGCCCTGAACGAGGGTGTGGCCCAGGCGGCCTCGATCTATGTCACCTTCATCGCCGACGTCGGCACCATCCGGGGCGGCTTCCCGGATGCCGAGTCGATCCAGGCGGCGATGCGAAAGGGGGCGGCCTATGACCCCGCACAACTGTCGCAGGGCATGATCGCCTATGCCTCGATCCTGGCGCTGCAATCGCCCCAGTTCGTCGCGGGGGTGCGCCAGTACGGCGTGGATCCGGCCCAGCGTCAGCAGATGATCGCCGCCATCGTCTATGACCCGGCCTATGCCGCGACCCTGCCGGGAGCCGATGCCGCTGCCAGCCTGATCGTCTCGACCCTGGGCCAGGACATCAATGCCCTGATCGCCATTGCCGACGCGGTGGAAGGCGATGCCTATACCATCCAGGAACGCAACGATCCGCGTCGACGCTGGGCCGTGACGCCCATCCCCAACCGCGAACGTCGACTCGAATCGGCCAAGACCATCTCCACGGGCCAGATGCTGCCCTCGCCCGAGGCCTCGGCCCGTCTGTTTACCGCCGCCCACACCGGGTCCGGACTGAACGTGGTGCCCGGCATCGCCCGCCCCCC
>Ga0075012_10001116_pt1 | contig 27911 bp, 25 predicted proteins | sample All_14_2_FD_71474 | JGI IMG/M metagenome (GOLD analysis project Ga0075012, IMG submission 71474) | Freshwater microbial communities in response to fracking from Pennsylvania, USA - Allegheny Zone_MetaG_DW_15 | ecosystem: Environmental > Aquatic > Deep subsurface > Groundwater > Drilled...
GTACTCGCCCGAGGCCGCAGCCGCCATCGTCGACGCGTCGCCTCGCGTCGAGGGCCGTGGCGCCGGTGACCTCTCGATCAACCTCGACCGCGCGTCGCAGGAGGCGGGTGTTTACCCGATCGTCCTCGTCTCGTACCAGGTTGCGTGCAACGACTACGTGGACGACAGCTCGGTTGAGCTGCTCAAGGCGTTCCTCTCGTACATCGTGAGCCCCGAGGGCCAGGAGCTGGCGGCCACCGAGGCCGGCTCGGCTCCGATCTCGGACGCGCTCCGCGACGAGGCGCTTGCTGCCATCGAGGCAATTCAGTAATGCACTCTCCGCGCTAGACGCGGAGGCCGCCCGGCCTTGCTGGTCGCATCTGTGATCAGCAAGGCCGGGCCCTGGTTTCACCGAGGGTGAGGAGAACCCGTGAGCACAACGACCCCGACCGCGACACCCATCGCGAAGCCCCGTCAACGAGTGGGAGACCGCGTCTTCTCCTCGAGCGCTCTCACGGCAGGCACGCTCATTCTCGCCCTCTTGGCGCTCGTTGCCGGCTTCTTGGTGCTCGAGGGCATCCCCGGAGTTCTGGCGGAGCCGAGCGATGTATCGATCTACGAGGGCCGATACGACTTCGCCTCCTTCGTTGTTCCCCTGATTTTCGGCACCTTGTGGTCCGCTGCGATCGCGCTCGTGCTCGCCCTCCCTCTCGCAATTGCGATCGCGCTGTTCATCTCTCACTTCGCACCGCGCCGGGTGGCAGCGTTTCTCGGGTACGTCATGGACTTGCTCGCGGCCGTGCCGAGTGTCGTGTTCGGTCTCTGGGGCGCCAACGTGCTCGCTCCGGCGATGCAACCTGTCTTCGTCTGGCTCTTCGAGAACCTGGCGTGGATTCCGCTCTTCGAGGGTCCGCCCTCCGGAACCGGCCGCACGATTCTCACCGCCGCAGTGGTTCTTGCCGTGATGATCCTCCCGATCATCACGGCGATCTCTCGCGAGGTCTTCCTGCAGACTCCTCCGCTCTACGAGGAGGCCGCACTCGCGCTCGGCGCGACGCGCTGGGAGATGATCAGAACCGTTGTGCTGCCGTTTGGCCGCCCCGGCATCATCTCCGGCGCCATGCTCGGTCTGGGCCGTGCGCTCGGCGAGACGATGGCCGTCGCGATGGTGCTCTCTGCCTCAGGCGTCATCACGTTCAACCTCATCAGTTCGGTGAACCCTTCGACGATTGCCGCGAATGTCGCACTGCGCTTCCCCGAGGCCTACGGCATCAACGTCAACGTGCTCATCGCCACGGGGCTCATCCTCTTCGCGATCACTCTCGTCGTGAACAGCATCGCTCGTTACATCGTCAACCGCCGTAAAGACTTCTCAGGAGCCAACTGATGACGACGACAGTCTCCGCCGTCGAGGCGAACTCACTCACTGCAGGGCGCCTTCACCGTCGCACGCCCTGGCTCATCCTCGTTGCGTGCATCGTGATCTCGGCCGTGGTCGTGGGTCTCATCGGCGCGGCCCTCGACCCCGAGGCTGAGTACAACATTGTCGCCGCCGTGTTCTTCGGCGTGCTGGCCTACGTGCTCGTCATCGGCGTCGTCTCGCGACTCATCGAGGGTTCTCGCCGGTCGACCGACCGCGTCGTGACAGCCGTGGTGTCGCTCGCCTTCGTCGTCGCGCTGCTGCCGCTCATCTCGCTCGTCTTCACCGTCATCACGATGGGTTCAGGGCGCATTGACCTCGACTTCTTCACCCTCTCGATGCGCAATGTGCTCGGAGAGGGCGGCGGAGCCGCGCACGCCATCATCGGCACACTGCTCATGACGGGAGTCGCGACCCTGATCTCCGTGCCGATCGGTCTCATGACATCGATCTACCTCGTGGAGTACGGCCGAGGACGGCTCGCGCAGGCCATCACCTTCTTCGTCGATGTCATGACGGGCATCCCGTCGATCGTGGCCGGCCTCTTTGCCTTCGCGCTCTTTGAACTCATCCTCGGCCCGGGCACGCGCGTCGGACTCTCGGGAGCGATCGCGCTGACGGTGCTCATGGTGCCCGTCGTCGTGCGATCGAGCGAAGAGATGCTGCGTTTGGTGCCCAACGAGCTACGAGAAGCATCCTTCGCGCTGGGCGTGCCCAAGTGGCTGACGATTCTCAAGGTGGTGTTGCCGACGTCGATCGCCGGCATCACTACCGGAATCATGTTGTCGATTGCGCGCGTGATTGGCGAGACCGCTCCACTGCTCATCGCGGCTGGCTTCTCGAACAACTTCAACTGGGATCTCACGAGTGACCGCATGCAGAGCCTGCCGGTGTTCGTGTACTACTCCTACGTGTCGCAAGGTACCGACTTCCAGCCGTACATCGACCGTGCCTGGGCTGGCGCACTGACGCTCATCGCCATCGTCATGCTGCTCAACCTCGTCGCCCGCCTCGTCGCCCGCATCTTCGCCCCCAAGCTCGGCCGCTGAGCCGTACCCGAACGAAAGAGACAGTTACTGTGTCCAAGCGCATCGAAGTCAACGACCTCAACGTCTACTACGGAAAGTTCAAGGCCGTCGAAGACGTGACGATGACGATCGAACCTCGCAGCGTCACCGCCTTCATCGGCCCCTCCGGCTGCGGAAAGTCGACGTTCATCCGCACACTCAACCGCATGCACGAGGTCATTCCCGGGGCGTGGGTCGATGGCGAGGTGCTGATCGACGGCGACAACCTCTACGGCCCTGGGGTCGACCCCGTGCTCGTGCGCCGCCAGGTGGGCATGGTCTTCCAGCGCCCGAACCCCTTCCCGACGATGTCGATTCGCGACAACGTGCTCGCGGGCGTCAAGCTCAACAACCGCCGCATCAGCAAGAGCGACGCCGACGACCTCGTCGAGAAGTCGCTCCAAGGCGCGAACCTCTGGAACGAGGTCAAAGACCGCCTGGAGCGTCCGGGCTCGGGGCTTTCCGGTGGTCAGCAGCAGCGCTTGTGCATCGCCCGCGCTATCGCGGTTGAGCCGGAGGTCATCCTCATGGACGAGCCCTGTTCGGCGCTCGACCCGATCTCGACGCTCGCGATCGAAGACCTCATCGAAGAGCTCAAGAAGGACTACACGATCGTCATCGTGACGCACAACATGCAGCAGGCGAGCCGCGTGAGCGACAAGACGGCGTTCTTCAACATTGCAGGCACCGGCAAGCCGGGCAAGCTCATCGAGTACGACGACACGGCGACGATCTTCTCGAACCCGAGCGTGCAGGCGACCGAAGACTACGTCTCAGGCAAGTTCGGATAAGCCCGTACGTCAGGCGGGGTCGAAGGCCTCGAGCACGTACAGCGGAATCTCGCGCTCGGTCTTGAGCTGATAGTTCGCGTAGTCGGGCCACACTGCGCAGGCTCGAGCCCACCACGTGGCGCGTTCGTCACCCGTGAGTAGCCGAGCTCTGTAGTCGCGCTTCGAGGCACCATCCTGAAGCTCGCAGTGGGGGTGCGCTTCGAGGTTGCGAACCCACACGGGGTTATCGGGCGCTCCACCCTTCGAGCCCACGACGACGTAGTCGCCGTCGTGCTCGACACGCATGAGCGCGGTCTTGCGTAGCATGCCGGTCTTCGCCCCGACGGTCGTGAGCACGATGATGGGCTTGCCTTGCAGGAGGTTGCCTTCCTTGCCATTCGTGCGTTCATAGAGCTCCGCTTGCTCGCGGGCCCACGGCGATGTGCTGGGTGCGTACTCTCCGATCAAAGGCATGACTTCAGGCTACGTGGTGGATGCCCACCTCGCGCTCGGCGTGTCGCGAGCTCGCGGAGTATCGTCGGTAGTCGAACGTATGTTCTAACCGTCGACGTCGACACACCCATCCATATCGCGCCGGGCCGGAGAGCGCGCGAGCCAGGAAGGCGAGCGAACCGTGCCGGTCGCACCACACAACTGCAGCACTCTCACCCACAGCACGCACTCCACCAGCACGACCGAACCTGGCCGTGAACCCGCCGTCGTGTGGGCCGACGCCGAAGGCCGACCCGTGCGGCTCGTCTGGCACGGCGAGCGCTGGCGCGTCAGCGACCGCCCGACGCTCATCACCGAACCCGTGCCGTGGTGGTCGAGCCTTGACCCCGAAGGTAGCGCGCTCGAGTTGGCACCGCTCAGCTGCACCGGCTGGCGTTTTCAAGCCACAGCGGCCGACGGCCGTTCGTGTGTCTTCGATGTGCGCGACGACGGCGACGCCACGCGCTGGCTCGTCGTCAAGGTCTACACCTAGCCGCGTTCGATGAGCTGGGCGAGGTGCTCGATAAACGAGTCGAAGTCTTCGCTCTCGCGCACGAGTTCGACGACATCGCGACGCGAGGCGAAGACGTCGACGAACTGGTCGAACAGTGGTTGAAACCGTGCTCGACCCTCGGCCGAGAAGGCGATGAAGGCGATGACCGAGACTCGGGCATCCCCCCACGCGATCGGGGTGGGGGAGAGGGCGAGAGCGATCGCGGTGCGCTCTGCGGCGAGCCCCATCGCGTGCGGCACTGCAAGGGCCTCGGTGAAGGCGGTGGACGACATACGTTCGCGCTCGAGAGCGCCCTCGACGTGCGAGTCGTCAACAATGCCGGCGGAGACCAGAGCAGCTCCGAGACCGCGGATGATCGACTCGGGGTCATCGCCAGGAGGCGGAACGAAGAACAGTGCGGGGTCGAAGTACTCGAGCAACTCGTCGGTGATGCGCTGCCGACGTCGCTGGCGGCGCACACGCGATATGGCAGATCGAATGGCGTCGATGTCGTCGTCGGTGAGGAAAGGCTGCACGACGACGACACCCTCGCGCAGCGCGACCGTCGGAATCGTGGAGATGACCAGATCGCTCGTGAGTTCGCGCGGGTCGACGTCGGTGCGAGTCACGACGAACTCGACGCTCAACTCAGTGCCCAACTCGCGCTCGACACGGGTGCGGAGAATCGCGTGAAGGTCGTAGTAGCTCGGGCACACGATCGTGCACGTGACACGTTCGTCACGACGCGACACTCGCTCGAGGTGTGAGCCGAGGTGCAGTGCGATGTAGGAGATCTCGTCATCGTCAACGGTGATGCCCCGCTCGCGTTGCACGATCGACGCAATGAACACCGCGATGTCGAAGATGAGTGGGTACGAGCTCTTGATCGACCGGGTGAGTGGATTGCGCGTGTGGGCGCTGTCGCGCGCTCGAGCGACGAGGTTACCCAAGTGCACCGCGAGTCGCGTGATGAAGGCATCGTCGCGGAAGTCGACGACGTACTCGTCGAGCACCTGGTCGACGATCGACCGCACCGTCTCGATATCGGCGGGGTCAACCGCAGCGGGGCCGGCCGCCGAGTTGCCCGGAGCGATGACACGCGTGAGCAGCAACCGTGCGAGATAGTCGAGGTCGGCGAGCGTGAGCGTGACGGCGAAGTGCTCGCTCGTGATCCGCTCGAGCACGTCGACGATGGGCCGGTGGCGGTCGGGCACCTCGGTCTCGTCAGTGTCGGGCAAGTGCTGGTCGCGCCGCGCTCGATCGACGGCGATCGCGACATGCAGTATGACCGCGTCGATGCCGTACTCGTTGATGAAGAATCCGGCGGCGTCGAGGGCGTCGATGAGTTCGGTCTTGAAGGCTCCGAGGTTTGGGATGCCGAACTCGAGCTCGACGCGGTCGAGGTCGAGCATCCCTTGCGTGCTCTCGCTCTGCAGCAGTCTGCTGAGCAACCGACGCCGCGCGCCCTCACTGCCCACAAGCCGCACGGTGCTGCCGCGTCGCTCGAGCTGCGCTCCGGCATCATCGGCGAACGACTTCACCTTGCGCAAGTCGGTCTCGATCGTCGACTCGCTCACGTAGAGGCTGTCGGCGAGAGCGTGCACGTCGATGCCCAAACTCGACTCGGTGAGTCGGCGCACGAGGTGGTGCACGCGCTCTTGCGGAGTCTCTGCAGTGGCGCCACGCTCGCGGCCTGCCTCAAGAAACTCGGCGTACTGCTCGCGGTGCAATCGGTACCCCGCGGTCGAGGCGGTGATGATCTGCAGCGGGTGCGCAGCCGCCTTGGCTGCGGCGACATAGCTCCGCACCGAGCGTGTCGTCACGCCCAGCTGCTCAGCGAGCTCGGTCGCCGTCACCCAGTCGTCAGACTGCAGCAACAGCTCGAGCATGCGCGCGTACTTATCGGCCATGTCGAGAGTCAGCGTAGACGAGCCGAGTGACTCGCGGGCTGGCCGTCACACACGGGGCTTCCGCAGGGGTGGGAAGCAACTCTGCTGGCACGCGCCTGAGCATTCGCACAGCATGGACCGTGGATGCCCTGCCAGCGCAGGCCATCGCACCACCCGCTCTACTGCACCGCTCAGCACTGACCGCGAGGAGGCGATCACATGGCGCACCACATCGCCGTCGTCTGCGGAGCCGGGGTGTCGAGCACCTTCCTTGCTCGCGCTCTACGCCGCGAGCTCGCCGATGCGGGTATCGACGCAACGGTCGAGGCGCTCGCTGAAGACCAGTTGCCGCCCACCGGTGCCGACGTCGTTGTCGTCGGCGCCCACCTCGCTTCCCGTTTCGACGAGCTTCGCGCTCGCGTCGAGTCGAGCGGCGCGCGCGCCTTTCTGCTGACCGCGCCCGAGCCCGTTGCGGCCGCGCGCGAGGCGTTCGCGCTGCTCGGGCTTGACCCCTCTTCCGCCGCCCCGAAAGGACACTCTCATGGCTGAACGCACCCTCTCCGTCGCCTCTGCGCACGGCCTCCACGCTCGCCCAGCCGCTCACTTCGTCAAAGCCGTCACTGACTCGGGCTGCACGGTCGAGCTGCAGAAGGGCGAGCGAGCGGTCAACGCCGCGAGCATTCTCGGAGTGGTGTCGCTCGGCATCGAGCACGGCGACGAGGTGACGTTGCGTGTCTCAGGAGACAACGCAGAGGCCGTGCTCGAGCAGCTCTCGACGTTCCTCGAGAAGGACCACGACGCATGAGCACGCTTGAGCAAGGATCCGTCGTCATCCGTGGCGTTGGCATCGGGCGCGCCACGACTGTGGGCCCCGTGTTGCGCATGCCCGAGCCCGTGGCAGACCCGGCCGACCAGCCGAGCACTCTCGGGGTTGAGGCCGAGCAAGCGCGCGCGGCCGAAGCGCTTGTCGCCACTGCCGCCCAGTTGCGAGAACGCGGCGAGGCTGCTGGTGGCACCGCCGCTGAAGTGCTCGATGCGCTTGCCATGATGGCCGAAGACCCCGCGCTCGCGGCCGACGTGCACCACCGCACGGCCGATGGTGCCACGGCTGAGTACGCGATCTTTGCGGCCATGGGTGCTTTCCGCGAGATGCTGCAAAGCCTGGGCGGCTACCTCGGCGAACGCGCGGGTGACCTCGACGACGTCGCACGTCGCGCAATAGCCCACTTGCGGGGCCTTCCCGCGCCGGGCGTTCCCGTCTCAGACAGGCCCTTCGTGCTGGTTGCTCGCGATCTCGCGCCTGCCGACACAGCGACGCTCGACCTCGACCTCGTGCTGGCGCTTGTCACCACCGATGGTGGGCCGACATCGCACACCGCGATTCTCGCTCGTGAGAAGGGCATTACCGCCGTCGTGGGCGCGGCCGACGCTGCACGTCTCGCCGACGGGGATGTCGTGCTCGTCGACGCTGAGAACGGAACCGTTGAGCTCGATCCCGCCCAAGAGCGCATCGACCTCGCGCTGCAGCGCACGCAGACTCTCGAGGCGATTCGCGCTCAGAGCTCGGGGCCGGGGCGGCTGGCAGACGGGCATCCTGTGCCTCTCTTGGCCAACATCGGCTCGGCTGAATCGGCGCGTGAAGCCGCCGCTCGCGGAGCAGAAGGCGTAGGCCTGTTTCGCACCGAGGTGCTCTTTCTCGCGGCTGAAAGTGCTCCGAGCGTCGAGCAGCAGCAACAGCACTACGCCGAAGCTTTCGCGCACTTCGCTGGCCAGAAAGTTGTCGTTCGGGCTCTCGACGCGGGGGCAGACAAGCCCCTCGCCTTCCTCACTGATCAGCACGAAGAGAATCCGGCGCTGGGGCGCCGTGGGCTCCGTGCACTCGCCGCCCACGACGAGGTGTTGCGTGACCAGCTCACGGCACTTGCGCGGGCCGCGGCAGAGAGCGAGGCACACGTGCAGGTCATGGCGCCCATGGTGTCGACCGCTGAAGAGGCGCGCTGGTTCCGAGACCTCGCGCATGAGCTTGGGCTTCCTGTCGCTGGCGTCATGGTCGAAGTGCCGTCGTGCGCCATCATGGCCGACCACGTCGTGCGTGCTGCCGACTTCGTGAGCATTGGAACGAACGACCTCACGCAATACGTCTTCGCTGCAGACCGGCTACTCGGTACGGTCGCGCAGTTCCAAGACCCGTGGCACCCTGCCGTGCTGCGGCTCATCGAGCAGGTTGGCCGAGCTGGTGCTCAGCATGATGTACCGGTCGGTATCTGCGGCGAGGCCGCAGCCGACCCGCGACTCGCCGTCGTGCTCGTGGGGCTCGGCGCAACCTCGCTCTCGATGTCCCCCTCAGCGATCGCCGACGTGCGTGCCGAACTGGCGCAGCACTCGCTCGACGACGCCCGCAGACTCGCCGCACTTGCCGTGTCGGCCGAGAGTGCCGAAGCCGCCCGCACCGCAGTGGCCGAAGCACTGATTCCGTAACCCACCCCTCCCGTTCACCGGAAGCAAGAAGGAGATCACCACCATGACGACGACGTCAGCCCCGCCGAAGGCCGGTGCACGCGTTCACGTGCAGCGCTTCGGCACCTTCCTCAGCGGCATGATCATGCCCAACATTGCAGCCTTCATCGCGTGGGGCTTCATCACCGCATTCTTCATCCCGACCGGTTGGTTGCCCATCTGGGGCGTCGACGCGGCCTGGGTGGGCGCTATCGGCGGTTGGAGCAACGACCCCGAGGTGACCAACGTCGGCCTCGTCGGCCCGATGATCACCTACCTGTTGCCGCTACTCATCGCCAACATGGGCGGCCGGCTCGTGTACGGCACGCGCGGTGGCGTGGTCGGCACGATCGCCACGATGGGTGTCATCGTCGGCAGCAGCGTGCCGATGTTCATCGGTGCCATGGCGATGGGCCCGCTCGCCGCGTGGCTCATGAAGCAGATCGACAAGATCTGGGACGGCAAGATTCGCGCCGGGTTCGAGATGCTCGTCGACAACTTCTCGGCAGGCATCCTCGGCTTCCTTCTTGCCATCGCAGCGTTCTTCGGCATTGCGCCTCTCGTCACGGCGTTCAGCCAGGGTCTCGGAGCGGGTGTCGACTGGCTCGTCCAGACTGGCCTGCTGCCGCTCGCGAGCATCTTGGTCGAGCCCGCGAAGATTCTCTTCCTCAACAACGCGATCAACCACGGTGTTCTCACCCCGCTCGGTGTCGAGCAGGCTGCCGAGACCGGCAAGTCGCTGCTCTTCCTGGTCGAGGCCAACCCCGGCCCGGGCCTGGGTCTGCTGCTCGCCTTCATGTTCTTCGGCGTCGGCGTAGCTCGAGCGAGCGCTCCTGGTGCGATCATCATCCAGTTCCTCGGTGGTATCCACGAGATCTACTTCCCTTACGTGCTCATGAAGCCGATCATCGTGCTGTCGGTCATCGCCGGTGGCGCGACGGGTGTCGCCACGAACCTGATCTTCGACTCGGGTCTGCGTGCACCGGCCTCGCCGGGATCGATCTTCGCGGTGCTCATCCAGACGCCTCCCGGTAGCTACATCGGGGTCATCCTCTCGGTGGTTCTGGCCGCAGCCGTGACGTTCCTGGTCGCCGCCGTCATCTTGCGGGCGCACCGCAAGCGTGACCTCGCGGCGCTCGAAGAGGGCGGTGCCGACAGCTTCAGCTCGGCCGTCGCGCAGAACGCCGACAACAAGGGCGGCGAGAGCCGCGTCGGCGACCTGCTCGGTCAGGGCACCGCGACCGCGACGAAGATCAGCACGATCGTCTTCGCGTGTGACGCTGGCATGGGCTCGAGCGCCATGGGCGCCACGGTTCTGCGCAAGAAGCTCAAAGATGCCGGTGTGACGGGTGTTACCGTCTCGAACAAGGCAATCTCGAACCTGGACGGCTCGGAGGATCTCGTGGTCACCCACCAAGACCTCACGAGCCGCGCCCAGCACCAGGCTCCGTCCGCGACCCACGTCTCGGTGGAGAACTTCATGAACAGCCCGCGCTACGACGAGGTCGTTGAGCTCGTCAAACAGCAGAGCTAGCACCACTACCGCCCACACAGTGAGAGGCCAGGGATTCGCGTGACCACCACCGTCTTGACCACCGACCGCATCGTGCTTTCCGGCACGGCCCGCACGCGCGAGGAGGCGATCGCCGAAGGCGCGCGCCTGCTCGTCGCCGCCGGAGCCGTCACCCCCGAGTACGAGGCGGCGATGCTCGAGCGCGAATCCCTGGTCTCCACCTATATGGGCGCCCAGCTCGCCATTCCGCACGGCACCAACGAGGCGAAAGACTCGATTCTCGCCTCTGCCATGACGCTCGTGCGCTACGACGAGCCCCTCGACTGGGGCGGCGAGCCCGTGCGTGTCGTCGCCGCGATCGCCGGCAAAGACGGCGGGCACATGGCAGTGCTGAGCGCGCTGGCGTTGGCCTTCAGCGATGAGAGTGTCGTCGAACAGATCCTCGTCGCCGACAGTCCCGACGCCGTGCTCGCTCTGCTGGGCGACGTCAACGACGCATGACCGCCGTCCATTTCGGCGCCGGCAATATCGGCCGCGGCTTCATCGGGCTGCTGCTGCACGACGCCGGACACGACCTCGTCTTCATCGACGTCAACGCGCCCCTCATCGAGGCGCTACAGGATGCGGACTCCTATCGCGTCATCGAGATCGGCCCCGGCGGTCGCGAGCATGTCGTCACCGGCTTTACGGCAATCAACAGTGCCGCCGAGCGCGATGCTGCAGTAGCGGCCGTCGCCGCTGCCGACATCGCAACGACCGCCGTCGGACCGACCGTGCTCCGCTTCATTGCCCCGGTCATCGCCGATGCGCTGCGCGCACGATCAGTGGATGCCGCGCCCCTCATCGTCATGGCCTGCGAGAATGCCCTCCAGGCCACGAACCTTCTCCGCGCCGAGATCGAGACCGCTCTCGCCGACGATCCCGAGGCGTTACGCCGCGCAGTCTTCGCCAACACGGCGGTCGACCGTATCGTGCCGACCGCTGACCCGGCCGACGGGCTCGACGTGCGTGTCGAGCCCTTCTGCGAGTGGGCGATCGAAGTACGGCCCTTCGGAGCTGACGTGCCGAGCATCCCGGGTGCGCACTTCGTCGACGACCTCGCCCCGTCGATCGAACGCAAACTGTCCACCGTCAACAGCGGGCACGCAACGTGCGCCTACTTCGGCCACGCCGCGGGGCATGAGTTCGTGCACGAGGCCGTCGCCGACCCTGAGGTACGACAGTCGGTCGAGGCTGCGCTCAGAGAGACGTCGGCGTTGCTCGTCGCTCGCCACGGCTTCACCGTCGAGGTGCAAGACGCCTACCGCGACACCGCGATGAGCCGCTTCGCGAACGAGGCGCTCGCCGACCCGGTGACGCGAGTCGGCCGACAGCCGCTGCGCAAGCTCTCGCGCCACGAGCGCTTTCTCTCGCCCGCGACGGCGCTCGCCGAGTTAGGCACCGAACCGGTCGCACTGCTCGCCGCCATCGGTGCTGCGCTGAGCTTCGCTGTTGATGACGACCCCGAGTCGGTCGAGCTCGCGGCGCGACTCGCGGCAGAGCCAGCCGAGCGCATCGTCGCCGACGTCATGGGCGTCGAGCCAGCACATCCACTACACGCCTCGCTGGTCTCGGCAGTGACCGCTGCCCAGTCCCGCCTCTAGCGAGACGCGCGACGGCGAATCGCGCGGCGCACGAGCAGTAGCACGACAAGACCGATGAGGCCGAGCAGCACGAGCCAGGGCAGCAGAACACCGAGCACGACGAGCAGCCCTGAGCCGAAGGCCACGAGCGCCTCCCACCCGGTGATGAGCCCCGAGAGGAACGTGTCGGGCTCGTCTACTGGCGCAACGCGCTCTGATCCGAGCGTCAACGTGATGGTCGACAGCGACACCTGATCGTCGAGCGATCGCTGGCGTGCCTCAAGACTCTCCAGTTCAGCCTGGCGGTCGCTGATGGCGGTTTCGAGAGCGATGAGGTCTTCGATCGAACCCGCGGCCTCCTGCAGATCGAGCAACCGCCCGATCGACGAGCGCAGGGCGGCGATGCGGGCCTCCACGTCTTGCACTTCGCGCGTGACGTCGACGGCGCCCAGCGACAACTCTTCAACCTCGCCGAGCGCTTCGAGCTGGTCGAGCGTTGCCGTCAAGCGGTCGGAGGGAATGCGCAAGGTCAGCTCTGCGCCGCCCGCGTCGCCGTCGGTGGGCGCGAACTCTTGTCGAGCATCCACCCGCCCGCCCGCTATCTCGACGATGCTCACCGCTTCGTCGGCCGCGTCGAGCGGCGCCTCGGCGGTCACGTAGAGGTACCCGGTCGTGACCACCGAGCGGTCGGCATCGTCTACTGCAGGAGAGTCGAGGTCGCCGGAGTCTTCGGCTACGCCGTCGCTACCGCCGCTCTCGCCCTCGACAGATTCTCCGCCGAAGGGCGGGCCTTCGACCAGGTACTCGTCGCTCGCGCCTCCCGCGCAACCGGCGAGCAGGAGGGCGCAGAAGGCGAGTGCTGACAGTGTCGCGGCGCGGCGTCGAGTGCTCATGCGGCCACGCTAGAGAGGGAAGACCCGGGAGCACTACCCAACGTTTTGCGCGGATGCACAATCGTGATGCGAGCGCAGGTGACGCACGAATGGATGCTGCGCTCGAGCCCAGCAACGGTTGAGCCTGTGCTCTCGCCGTGAGAAGTCCGAGACAAGGTCGAGAACCACCGCGCACACAGTCGCACGGCCGTACGGTGAAGTCATTCCTGCGCGACTAGGGGTGGACGCGAAGGACGGGGCCCGGCGGCAACGCCGGGCCCCTTTCACGTCTACTCCACGGGACACGCCCCTCGAGGGTGTTGCGCGGTCGAGTGTCGGCTGATGACGGTGAGTGTCTGCAAGACTCGCCTCATGGGCATCCTCGATCGGTTGCTGCGTCGACCACCGATGCTGCACGTGGCCGGCGATGTGGGCGAAGGCCCCGTCGTCGTCATGATCCATGGCATCGCGTCGAGCTCAGTGACGTTCGACCCGGTCGTGCCGTTGCTGCGTGATCGTCACCGATGCATCACGATCGACCTGCTCGGCTTCGGGGGCTCACCGAAACCAGAGAACGCCACCTACAGCCTCGACGAGCACGCTGCCGCGCTTCACCGCACCATCAGGTCGCTGCGCTTGTCGGCTCCGTTCACGCTCGTCGGTCACTCCCTCGGCAGCCTCGTCGCCGCACGGTACGCCTCGACCCACCGTTCTCGCGTGGGGCGGCTCGTGCTCGTGAGCGCGCCGATCTACCTGCCCCCTGAGCTGTTCGGCGACCCGCGCGATCGCGCCACGATGGGCTTCTACTACGCGGCATACGAGTTTCTCCGGGCGAACCCCGAGTTCACTCTGCGTACCGCCGCAGCCCTCGCGGCGCTCGTTCCGGTCAAGCACCTCTTCGAGATCACGCAAGAGAGTTGGCACCCTTTTCGGTTGTCGCTCAAGAACGCGATCGAATCGCAGACCACACTTGCCGACCTCTCACGCGTGCGCGGACAGGTCGAACTTGTCTACGGCAGGCTCGACCCGTTTCTCGCAAGCGGCGGCCTCGCGATCGTCGAGCAACTGCGCAACGTCGACGTGCATCGCGTGCCTGCCGAGGCGCATCTCATCCGCACACGACTGGCGCGCGCGGTCGCGGCCGCAGTCGATCACGGCGACGCCGAGACCGTGCGGCGGGCCGCCGGCGGCGACTGAGTGAGGTCGTCAGAGTTCCTGAACGCTGACGGGGAACTGCGTGCGGGCACCCTCCAAACCGCCCGCCTCGTGAGCGTTGCTCGCTAGCCTCGAAGGGCTGGCGCGGAGACACCGCCCGGTGAAGCGTAAGGAGGACAGCCATGAGCATGTTCGAGAACGCCAAAGACGCCGCCAAGGCCACCGGCGAAAAAGTCGGCGACTGGGCCGAGGAGCAGAAAGACCGCATCGAGGACAAGGTCGACGAGTGGCAGGCCGAGGGCGAGGTCAAGCGTAAGGAGGCCGAGCTCGAGAAGGCCAAGGCCGAGCGCGACGCGACCGAAGCCAAGAACGAGTACAAAGAAGAGTTGCGCGACTGACCGCGCGCTCGCACGAGACCCCGCGGGGGTCGGCCGATCGGCCGGCCCCCGTTGTCGTACCACGCGTGAACTCACCGTCGCCACGTGCTGGCGGCGTCGCCGCCTAGGCTGGTCGCATGCGCACCAGCACTCTCGGCCGCACCGGCCACACTGTTTCCTCCATCGGCCTCGGAACCTGGCAACTCGGTGCCGACTGGGGCGACGTCTCTGAGCAGGATGCCCGCACGGTGCTCGATGCGGCGCTCGAGTCGGGCGTCACGATGCTCGACACTGCTGACGTCTACGGCGATGGCCGTAGCGAGTCGATCATCGGCGCGTGGCGAGCTGAGCATCCGGAGGTTTTCGTCGCGACCAAGATGGGCCGTCGACTGCCGCAGACGGTCGAAAACTACAGCGCAGAGAACATGCGCGCATGGAACGATCGCAGTCGCCGCATGCTCGGTGTCGACACCCTCGACCTCGTGCAGCTGCACTGCCCGCCTACGGCGCTCTACGCGGTCGACGCTGTGTTCGATGAGCTCGACGCGATGGTTGATGAGGGCCGCATGCGTCACTACGGCGTGAGCGTCGAGACCTGCGACGAGGCGCTCGCCGCGATTGCGCGCCCCAACGTCGCGAGCGTGCAGATCATCATCAACGCCTTTCGGCTCAAGCCCCTCGACGAGGTGTTGCCCGCCGCGCAGGAGGCCGGTGTCGGCATCATCGCGCGCGTGCCGCTCGCATCGGGGCTGTTGAGCGGTCGGTACACGACCGAGACCACGTTTGCCGAGAACGACCACCGCACGTACAACCGCCGGGGTGAAGCGTTCGACGTCGGAGAAACCTTCTCGGGTGTCGACTTCGAGGCAGGCGTCGCGGCAGCTGGGGAGTTCTCGGCGCTCGCCGCCGCGCACGACCTCGCGCCCTCGACTCTCGCTCTCGCGTGGCTTGCACAATTGCCGGGAGTCAGCACGGTCATTCCCGGTGCGCGTTCAGCCGAGCAGGCGCGCGCGAACGCGGCGGCCGGCGAGGTTTCTGACCTACCCGCGAGCGTGTACGAGGCCATCGTCGAGCTCTACGACCGCTACTTCCGTGCGGCGGTGCACGGTCGCTGGTGAGCAGGTGAGCACCACGTCAGCTGAGGGCGGCCTCGGTCGCACCTTTGCCAACGTCTTCACCGCGAACCTCGCGTCAAGTCTCGGTGACGGCATCGCTCGCACAGCGGCACCGCTGCTCGCCGCGAGGCTCACCGATGACCCCGTGCTCATCGCGGGCATCGGTGCGCTCGCAATGCTGCCGTGGTTGCTGTTCGCGCTGCCTTCGGGAATTCTCGTTGACCGCATGGATCGGCGACGCGCTCTCGCTCTCGCGGCGTCGGTGCGCACGGTGCTCGCTCTCGCGCTGGTCGCGCTCGTCGCGACCCAGAGCCTCACCATCTGGTGGCTCTACCTCGTGATCTTCGTCTACGGGGCGTGCGAAACGCTCTACGACGGCGCGATTCGCGCGGTCGTGCCGAGCGTCGTGCCGAAGGCGAAGCTGCCGCGAGCCAACGCGCGCATCGAAGGCGCAGAGCTCGTGGTGCAGAACTTCGCAAGTGCACCGCTGACCTCGCTGCTGTTTGCGGTGGCCGTGCTCATACCTCTCGCCGGACTCGCTGCGGCATTCGCCCTCGCCGTCGTTCTCGCACTGTTGCTGCCCGCGGTCGCCTCTGGTCAGCAGTTTCGTGCGGGTTCTGATGGCGCTCCGCATCAGGTCGTTCCCTTCCGCAAGCAACTCGCGGACGGCTGGCGGTTCATCATCGGCAACCGAATGCTGCGCACGCTGTGGTTCTTCACGACCGCGACGGGAGTCATGTTCTCAGCCTCATCGGCGACTCTCGTGCTGTTCGTGCTGCAGACCCTTGCGATACCCGAAGCGGCGTTCGGCACTTTCCTCCTCGCGGGTGCGCTGGGAGGGCTGCTCGGCTCGGTCGTCGCCTCGCGGCTTGCCTCCCGGTTCGGCATCGGCCACGTCATGGCTGCGAGCATGCTCGCGGCGGGCGCCTCAACGCTCGTGATCGGCGTGGCGCCCTTCACCCCCGTCGTGCTCGTGATGTTCGCCATCGGCTCGGGTTCGATCACCGTCTGGAACATCCTCATCATGTCGCTGCGGCAGTCGATTGTTCCCGGCCGTTTGCTCGGTCGCGTGCACGGAACCTGGCGCACCCTGCTCTGGGGTTCCATGCCACTCGGGTCATTGCTCGGAGGTGCCCTCGCTCTTCTCGACCTCACGACGCCGTGGATCGTCGGCGGCACCGTCATGACCGTCATCACGCTCGCGTGCTATCGCTTCCTGCTGACGCTGCCCGAGCCCGCCACCATCGACAACGGTGACGCACCGCCGCCGACCACGGGTGCAGTGCTCGTGCCCCCCGCCTGAACGGAGCGCATGACCTACACACTCGCACGTCATCCATACCCGCCCGCCGTGCGCTCGATGCGGCTGGCCGAGCGTTCGACGCTCGCGGGCGGCTTCGTACGCGTGAGGCTCGTCGAGGCTGTGCCCGGTGAGCTGGCTGGCTTCGTCGCTCCGGGTGCTGGCGACCACGTTCGGGTTCTGGTCGGGTCTGCAGACGGGGGTGCCGTGACCACGGTCGAGCAGGGCGCGCCGTATCGCACCGAAACGGTCGTGGCGCACGACGCTGCGGCGGGGTGGATCGATCTCGACATTCTTGACCACGACGGCCACGGTGTGATCGGCCCCTGGGCGACACACGCTCCGCTCGGCTCGCCCGCTCTCGTCGCCGGGCCGAAAGGTTCGGTCGTCATAACGGGCCGACCCGAGCAGTGGGTGATAGCAGGCGACGATTCCGCCATTCCCGCGATGCGCCGCTACCTCGCCCTTCTGCACGGTCGAGGCGAGGGGATGCTCGTGCTCGAGACGGCGGCAGACCTCGGGCCGAAAGAGCTCACCGCGCTCGGGCTCGACGGTCTCGAAGCTCGCGGGCGGGTCGAGGTGAGCATCCACCGCCCGCAATCCGGAGCCCCCGGGGCCGCGCTCGTCACCGCTCTCGAGACCCTGCCCGCACCGGGTGACCCGCTCGAGAGGTTCGTCTTCGCCTGCGCCGAACAGTCGATCGTCGCGCCCGTGCGCTCGCTGCTCGCGCGGTGGGGCATCGATGTCGAGCGTGCCGTCGTCAAAGGCTATTGGCGGCGCGCCGACACCGAGCAGTAAGGGGCTCGCGACTCAGACGCGCGCGAGCCACTCGCCGAGCGCGGCAAGCGTCTGCTCGGGAGCGTCGCGGTGCACGCTGTGCCCCGCGCCGGCGATGACGACCTGCTCGACAAGGCTGTTCGAGGCGAGCACAGACTGGGCGAGGTCGCCCGCGAAGTAGTCGCTCAGCGTGGGGTCGGCGGCGATGACGAGAGTCGGGCACGCGAGGTCGGCGATGCGCGGGGCGGTGTCCCAGTCGGGATTATCGAGCACGCAGTGTTCGAGCGCGAAGAGTGAGGCCTCGCGCACTGCGGTGACACGCTGCTGCACGTCGAGGTCGTGCCAACTCGGGTTCTCGGCTCGCGTCGACTCCACCGTCGCGCTCGCGTGCGCAGCGCGCTGCCCCTCGAGCACTCGCGTGCGCTGTCGTTCGTCGGTCGTGAGCGCAGGGTCGAGCAGCGCGAGTCTGCGCGTCCACGCGGCGTCATCGGCCGAAGCGACGACGGAAGCCGCGGCGCCGATCGAATGGCCGATGACGAGATCCCACGCCGGTTCGCCGTTCTCGGGCATCGTGGCACCGAGGTCGGCTGCGAGGTCTTCGATGCGGTAGCGGGATGCCCGTGGAGCGCGCCCGTGGCCCCGCAGATCGACGGCCGTTGCCGACCAGCCGGACTGCGCGAGTGCCTCGCCGATACGCCACATCGTGGCCGCCGACGAGCCGAGTCCGTGCACGAGGAGGGCGCGGTGATGTGGTTCGGGGTCGCCAGGCGCGAGTGCGGGGGACCAGTGCAGTCGGGGAAGCCTCACGATGGTCATGCGGCGAGCCTAGCCAGGGCATCCACTGTGAGACAGGGCTGGATGGGAATCGAGGCCGGGCGAGTGCGGTTGGCTTGCAGCATGACCAGGATCATGATCATCGTTGGCTCTGTTCGTCCCGGCCGCATCGGCCTGCCGATCGCCCAGTGGGTGCGGAAGCACACTGAGGCCGCAGGGAACGAGGTCGACTTCGTCGACCTGGCCGAGCTCGCGCTGCCGTTCATGGACGAGCCAGCACACCCCTCCAAGCGGCAGTACACGAAGCCTCACACGATCGCGTGGAGCGAGCGCGTGGAGGCTGCTGACGCTTTTCTGCTCGTGAGCCCTGAGTACAACCACAGCTACAGCCCCGCGCTCAAGAACGCGATCGACTTTCTCGCCCAAGAATGGCAGGGCAAGCCCTTCGGCGTCGTTGCGTATGGCGGAGCCTCGGGCGGGCTGCGTGCCGCGGCGGCTCTTGACCAGGTGCTCACGACGCTCGGCATGGTGCGCGTGCCCGTCGACGTCGCGATCAACGGCGCGGGCGGCCTCGTGAACGACGGCACGTTCGAGGCAAGCTCGAAGCACGTGGCAACGCTCGACCGCATGCTCGCCGAGCTCGCCCGCTACGACGAAGCGCTGCGCCCCCTCCGCTAGCCCCCGCGCCTCCGTCTCCTCTGACGGCACTAGTCACCCGTTCCGGAACTGGTGAGTAGTTCCGTCAGAGGAGATGGACCGATCTAGCTGACGACGTGGACCGGCTCGGTGTCGGGGAGGGGGGAGGCGTCTCGGCCGCGGAGGTCGGGGTGCCAGCCGCGGAACACGGTGGGCACGAGCATCCCGAGCCCGGCGAAGGCGATCGCGGCGAGGAAGCCGCCGATCGCGCCGAGGTCGTCGATGAGGAAGCCCGCGACGGCCGAGCCGATCGCCGCACCAATGAGCTGGCCGGTGCCCACCCAGCCGTACGCCTCTGCCGTGTCGCTGAACTTCACGCTCGACGACACGATGGCGAACATGACCGCGAGGGCGGGAGCGATGCCCGCTCCCGCGATGAGCAGCGTCAGAGCGAGCCACCAGAAGTTGAGACCGAAGGCAGCGAGCGCAAGCCCGACGAAGACGATGAGCATGCGACGGGCGAGCGCCCACGGACCGATGGGCAGATGGCCGAATCCGAGCCCGCCGGCGAGAGAGCCCAAAGCCCAAATGGCGAGCAGGATGCCCGCCTCGGCTCCATGGTCGCCGAAGACGGCGATCACGCCGACCTCGACGGCCGCGCAACTGCCGACGAGCAGGAAGCCCGTGATGGTGGCGAGCAGCACAGGGCGCCGGCTCAGCACGACGCCGAACGAGCGCTTCGAACGCGGAATGCGCACTTGGCCGACTTCGGGCGAGGCGATGAACCAGATGCCACCAGTGACGAGGAACGCGCCGGCGAGCAGAATTGCTGCGATCGTCGAGACCTGGGTGGCGACGAAGGTCGTGATGACCGGCCCCGAGACCCAAATGAGTTCTTGAGCCGAGGCGTCGAGTGAGAAGAGCGGAGTGAGTTGCCGTGACGTCACCATCTTGGGATAGATGGTGCGCACCGCCGGTTGAATGGGCGGCGTCGAGAGTCCGGCGGTAAGACCGAGCAGCATGTAGGCCCAGACAGGCAGCACGAGCAAGGCGACGCCCATGATCGCCGCAGTGCACACGGCGAGAGTGAGCACGAGCACGGGACGCATGCCCCATCGGCCCATCCACCTGCTCGTGAGCGGACCGGCGACTGCCTGCCCGACGCTCGTCGCCGCGAGCACGAGCCCTGCGGCCGCGTAGGAGTCGTGAATGCGCTCGATGTGCAGAAGGAAGGCGAGCGACAACATGCCAGACGGCAGTCGGGCGGTGAGTTGCGCGCCAATAATGCGCGCAACGCCGCGCGTGCGTAGAAGGTCACGGTAGCCACTCACAAGAGCACCAGCCTAGGGCTTCGCACCGCCTTCGACAGCCTGTCGGAGGACACCGGCAGACTGGGGATAACTCCGCGAAGTTATGCACAGTTGTGGACGACACGCCCACTACATCTAGTGGTGTGTTCTTTGTCAGTACCCCGATATATAGTGATCACGCCGCGGAAGGGGATCACCGCGACTGGCCCGATTTTTCGGGCCTTTTCCGACACATTTTTCGATACAGGGGCCGTGAGATCACCGGCTTGAGACCGCGCCGCTTCGGCGCACGAGGGAGTGGGCACACGTGAGCATTACCGTTGTCAAGCGCGATGGAACTCGAGAGCCGTACGACGCGAACAAGATCAACCTCGCGATCGAGCGGGCGGCCGAAGGTCTCGACGATCAGGTTGCGTGGGTCACGCAGATCGCGAGTGAGCTCGAACTGACGCTGTTCGACGGCATCACGACCCAGCAGCTTGACGAAGCGGTCATCCAGGTGGCTCTGCAGAACGTCAAAGACGACCCCGCATTCGACACGGTCGCAGCGCGCCTCCTGCTCAAGACGATCTACAAGCGCGTACTGGGCGACTACGACAACGCTGATGAGCTGCGCGAGCTGCACCGCTCGCACTTCCGTGCATACATTCAACGCGGCGTCGACGAGCTGTTGCTCGACAGCCGCTTCCCTGAACTCTTTGACCTGGATGCTCTCGCCGAAGCCCTCGACCCCTCCCACGACGACCTGCTCAAGTACATCGGTGTCGTGACCCTCAACAACCGCTATGGCATCAAGGCGCGCAACGGTCAGCCCCTCGAGACCCCTCAATACTTCTGGATGCGCGTGGCCATGGGCCTCTCGCTCAACGAGGCCGACCCCACGCGCTGGGCCATCGAGTTCTACAAGAAGATGTCGGCGCTCGAGTACCTCGCCGCCGGCTCGACGCTCGTGAACGCTGGCACGAGCTACCCGCAGCTCTCGAACTGCTTCGTCATGGAGATGCAAGACGACATCGAGCACATCGCGAAGAGCGTGCGCGACGTCATGTGGCTCACCAAGGGCACGGGTGGCATCGGCCTCGCGGTCACCAAGCTGCGTGCCCAGGGCTCTCCTATCCGCTCGAACAACACGACGTCGACCGGGCCGATTCCGTTCATGCACACGATCGACTCGGTGCTGCGCGCGGTGAGCCGTGGCGGCAAGAAGTTCGGTGCCCTGTGCTTCTACATGGAGAACTGGCACATGGACTTCCCGGAGTTCTTGGACCTGCGCCAGAACTCGGGTGACCCTTACCGCCGCACTCGCACGGCCAACACGGCCGTGTGGATCAGCGACGAGTTCATGAAGCGCGTGCAGAACGACGAAGACTGGTACCTCTTCGACCCGCTCGAGGTCGCCGACCTCAACGAGCTCTACGGCAAGGCTTTCTCGAAGCGCTACGCCGAGTACATCGCCATGGCCGAGCGCGGTGAACTCAACATGTTCAAGAAGATCGGTGCACGCGAGCAGTTCAAGCAGATCCTCATCTCGCTGCAGTCGACGAGCCACCCGTGGCTGACGTGGAAAGACACGATCAACAACCGCGCGATCAACAACAACACCGGCACGATTCACCTCTCGAACCTCTGCACCGAGATCTGCCTGCCCCAAGACCGCGACAACATCTCGGTCTGCAACCTGGCGTCGATCAACCTCTCGCAGCACCTCGTCTTCGACGAGACCGGCGCCGGCCGTCTGGACTGGGAGAAGATCTCGCAGAGCGCTCGCCTCGCTGTGCGTCAGCTCGACAACCTCATCGACATCACCGTGTCGAGCGTCGATGAGGCCGACCACGCGAACCAGAACAACCGGGCGATCGGGCTCGGTGTCATGGGCTTCACCGACATCGTCGAGAAGCTCGGCTACTCGTACGACTCGGAAGAGTCGTTCGACCTCATCGACGAGATCATGGAGCACGTCTCGTACGCCGCGATCGAAGAGTCGACCATCCTCGCCGCCGAGCGCGGTTCGTACAACAACTTCGCCGGTAGCCGCTGGTCACAGGGCGTTGTGCCTCTCGACACGATCGACCTCACCGAGGCCGACCGCGGCATCGAGGTGCAGGTCAACCGCACGAGCCGTCTCGACTGGGATGCCCTGCGCGAGAAGGTGAAGGGTGGCATGCGCAACGCCACTCTCATGGCGATCGCCCCGACGGCGTCGATCGGCCTCGTCGCCGGCACGACTCCCGGCCTTGACCCGCAGTTCTCGCAGATCTTCAGTCGGTCGACGAGCTCGGGCAAGTTCCTTGAGGTCAACCGCAACCTCGTCGAGACGCTGCAGGCTCACGGTCTCTGGGAGAAGGTGCGCGAAGACATTCTGCGCAGCCAAGGCGACATTCAGGGCATCACGGCGATTCCCGAAGAGATTCGCGCGGCCTACAAGACGAGCTTCCAGCTCTCGCCCTACGCCTTCCTCGAGGTCGCGGCGCGTGCGCAGAAGTGGATTGACCAGGCCATCAGCCGCAACATGTACCTCGAGACGCGCGACGTCGACGACATGGTCGACATCTACTCGGCGGCCTGGAAGAAGGGCGTCAAGACGACCTACTACCTGCACATGAAGCCTCGCCACACCGCCGAGCAGTCGACCGTCAAGGTCAACAAGTCGGTGGCGATCCAGGGCGGCGACGGTGCAGCGAAGAAGGGCTTCGGCGCCGCGGCGGGTGCGACGGCAGGAGCCGACACTGGCGCAAGCGCCAGCGCAACGCCTGAGGGCGTGGCGCCCGCGCGCAAGGGCTTCGGCTTCGGCGGAATCGCGAAGACGGCCGAGTGATGAACGCCACGTCTGCAACCCCTGCCGTCGAGCAGTACGTCGTGCCCATCGACCCGATGGACGAACTGCACTGCGAGAGCTGCCAGTAGTCGCTTCGCGCGCGAGTAGCGCGCGAGCATCCACCCCATTTCTTTATTGACGCACCACCAGAAGAGAAAGCACGAGACGATGGGAATCCTCGGAACCGGCATCCAAGAGGGCCTGCTGCTGAAGCCGGTCACCTACAAGTGGGCCATGGACCTCTACGACCAGGCGGTCGCCAACACCTGGTTCCCCAACGAGGTTCAACTCGGTGAAGATATCGCCGACTTCAAGAAGATGACAGACGAAGAGCGTCACGCCATCACCTTCCTCATGAGCTACTTCAACCCGAACGAGTTGCTCGTGAACAAGGCGCTCGCCTTCGGCGTCTATCCCTACATCAACGCTCCCGAGGCGCACCTCTACCTCGCGAAGCAGATGTGGGAAGAGGCGAATCACTGCATGAGCTTTGAGTACGTTCTCGAGACCTTCCCGATCGACCGCACCGCGGCCTACGATTCGCACGTCACGGTGCCGTCGATGGCGCGCAAGGAAGAGTTCGAGGTCAAGTTCATTCGTCGCATGACGGAAGACACGCTCGACATCACGACGACCGAGGGCAAGCAAGACTTCATCCGCAACCTCGTCGCCTACAACGTGATTCTGGAAGGCATTTGGTTCTACAGCGGCTTCATGGTCGCGCTGTCGTTCCGCCAGCGGAACTTGCTGCGCAACTTCGGCTCGCTCGTCGACTGGATCGTGCGTGACGAGTCACTGCACCTGAAGTTCGGCATCAACCTCATCCTCACGGTGCTCGAAGAGAACCCCGACCTGCAGACGCCGGAGTTCGCCGCCGAGATTCGCCAGATGATTCTCGACGCTGTCGAGATGGAAGAGCAGTACAACCACGACTTGCTGCCCGGTGGCATTCTCGGCCTCAACGCCAACTACATCAACCAGTACGTCAAGTACCTGGCCGACCGCCGACTCGAAGAGCTCGGCTTCGAGACCGAGTACAACGTGTCGAACCCGGCCAAGTGGATGGCGACCGCCAACGACACCCTGCAGCTCGTCAACTTCTTCGAGTCGACGAACACCTCGTACGAGGTCAACGCCAAGCAGGGCTGACGACCGCGGCAGTGACGACCGCGGCAGTGGCGGCCGAGGCACCGCCGCGGCCGTAGCATCACTCGTGTGACTCACCTTTCGCGCCCCGAGCCCCCCGCCGATCTCCTCTTCACAGGGGGGGGTCGTGTACCGGGGGCCGGGGCGCGACGGCGTTGCGGGCGCGCCCGAGCAACTCGAGGTCGCCGTGCGTGAGGGAGTCATCGCTGCGATCGCCCCTGACCTCGCTGCGTGGCGGGGGTCCGACACCGAGGTCGTCGATCTGGCGGGCGGGATGCTGCATGCCGGGTTCGTCGACGCGCACATCCACCCCATCCAGGGTGGCCTCGAGCGTCTCGGCTGCGACCTCAGCGAAGGGTCGAGCCTCGACGACTACGCGCGGCTCATCACGTCGTTTGCGCAGCTCAACCCGCCGCGCGGCTGCGACGCCTCGCGCGCCTGGATCACCGGCGGCGGCTGGTCGATGAGCGCCTTCGCCGGCGGCACCCCGTCGGCGGCGCAACTCGATGCGATTGAGCCGATCCGTCCCGTCTTCCTCTACAACCGCGACCATCACGGTGCCTGGGCTAACTCGGCTGCGCTCGCGCTCGCGGGCATCACAGCCGACACTCCTGACCCCGCCGACGGGCGCATCGAGCGACTGCCCGACGGCTCGCCGCAGGGCACGCTGCACGAGGGCGCCGCGGCGCTTGTGGCTGCGGTCGCGCCCGACCCGACTCCCGACGACGAGTACGCGGCCCTGCTTGAAGCGCAGCGCTATGCGCACAGCCTCGGCATCACGGGATGGCAGGACGCAATCGTCGGCGACTATTTCGGAGCTTCGGATACGGCTCTCGTCTATCGCCGGGCGCTGGCCGAGGGCCGGCTCACGGCGGATGTCGTGGGTGCTCTCTGGTGGGATCGCGCCCGTGGGGTTGAGCAAGTCGCCGACCTCGTGGCCCGGCGCGACTCGCACGCGGCCGACCTCGGGCCTTCCGCGCGCTTCCGCTTGAGCGCCGTCAAGATCATGGCCGACGGCGTCGTCGAGAACGGCACGGCTTCGATGCTCGACCCCTACTTCGGTGAGTTCGGCGAAGGCGAGCACCCGCGCGGCATCGCCTTCGTGGGAGGTCAGGCGCTCATCGACGCGATCGTCGCGCTCGACGCGGCGGGTTTCAGCGCCCACGTGCACGTCATCGGCGACCGCGCAGTGCGTGACGCGCTCGACGGCTTCGCGGCCGCGCGTGCGGCGAACGGTTGGTCCACGCCAGGCCGTCACCACCTCGCCCACCTCCAGTTCGTGCACCCCGACGACGTGATTCGATTCGCCGAGCTGGGCGTCACCGCCAACACGCAATCGCTCTGGGCCTGCAACGAGCCGCAGATGCGCGAGCTGACGGTGCCGATCGTGGGTGTCGAGCGCGCGGCGACGCAGTACCCGTTCGCGAGCATCCAGCGGTCGAATGGTGCTGTCGATGCGGGTGGTGGTGTCGACTCTTCAGTGGATGATCGCCCGCGGCTGTGCTCAGGCAGCGACTGGCCCGTCTCGACCCCCGACCCGTGGGCGGCCATCCACGTCGCCGTGAATCGGCAGCTGCCCGCCGACGACCCCGAGTTCGACCCCGAGCCGCTGCTCGCTCATGAAGCGCTCACGCTCGCCGAAGCGCTCGACGCCTACACGGCCGGTTCGTCGTGGATCAACGGTCGAGGGCCCGGAGACGCCGAGGTCACCGGTGTCGTCGAGGTCGGGGCTGCCGCCGACCTTGCGGCGACTGACCGCGACCCCTTCGCGGGGCATGCGCAGAGCATCCACGAGACGCGCAATGTCGGCACCTGGGTGGCTGGGCGCCGCGTGTACGGCGGCTAGCTGTCGAGCTGCTTGCGCACTCGCTGCACCGAGATCGGGCCTTGTGCGCCGAGCGGCTGCGCGAAGAGCGAGAGCCGCAACTCTTCGAGCATCCAGCGGGCGGTGCGGATGCTCGGCGCGGCATCAGCCGCGAGCGGCAGAGTGCCTCCGGCTCGCGTGTAGAGGTCGACGGCCTGCTGGTGCTCAAGCATCCACTGGCGGTCGCGGCCCAGGTTGTCGGCCAGGCGCTCGACGCGGTGCACGATGCCGCGCAGGTACACGACTACGCGGGGGAGGCGCTCAAGGTCGGCGCGACTCACGAAGCCATCGTGCACGAGCGACTCGAGTTGGCTGCGCGCGTCGGCGAGCGGGGCCATGAGCGCGAGCGACGACGCGCGTGAGATCGCGACATCGGCCTCGCGTGCGGCCGCGAGGGCCGCGGCAACCGTCGAGACGACGCCGAACAAACGGTCGGGCAATCCCGCGTTCACGCGGTCGCGTACAGCTTCGAACTCAGTGACCGTCCAGGGCAGACCGTCGAGCGAGTCAGAGAGCTCCGCCTCGATGACCGCCCGCAGGCAGTCGTCGAAGAGTGCGGCCGTCGAGCGATAGGGCGAGGCGCCGAGGCTGAGCTTCTCGGCAGCAGTGAGGTGCTGCTGCACGTACGACACGGGGGAGGGCACGGCCAGTTGCACGAGTCGGCGCACTCCTGCTCGATGCGCGGCGAGCTGGTCGGCGGTGGACGTCTGCAGACGAATGGCGACCGACGAACCTTCGTCGATGAGCGCGGGGTAGGCGCGAATCGTCGTGTCACCTCGGCGAATGTCGAGCACGCGAGGCAGCGTGCCGTCAGTTCCGACTGACGCATCCCACACGGTGATGCCGCCGCGCTCGATCGGTGAGCGGGCAGCGGCCGTCGCGACCTTCGCGACCGCGTCGCGCGTGCGACTCGCGAGCTTGCCCTTGAGCCCAGACAGGTCAGTGCCGCGTGCGAGTCGCGAACCCCGCTCGTCGACGACCGCATAGCCCATGCGCAAGTGGGCGGGAAGCCTGTCGACATCAAAGTCGTCAGGAGAAACCGGGGTGAAGGTCTGACGGCGAATCTCGGTGGCGAGAAACTCGGTGATCGGCAGTTCGCGCAAGTCGGCGTCGGGCGGAACGGCTGCCAAGAGGCGCGTTGCCCAGTCGGCAGCGGGCACCACGTTGCGGCGAATCGCCTTGGGCAGCGTTTTGAGCAACGCGGTGACGAGCTCGTGCCGCAGGCCGGGTACGAGCCAGTCGAAGCCGCTCTCGTCGAGGCGCGGTAGCAACGCCACGGGCACGGTGACGGTGACGCCGTCATCGGCGGCACCCGGCTCGAAGCGGTAGCCGACGGTGAGCGTCTGGTCTCCGAGGGTGAGCTTGGTCGGGTAGGCGGCATCGTCGACCGTGTGCTCGTCGGGCTCCACAAGATCGTCGCGCTTCAGCGTAAGCATGTCGGGATGCTCGCGCCGGGCATCCCGCCACCACCGCTCGAAGCGGCGCACGTCGGTGACCTCCGCGGGGATGCGCTGCTCGAAGAACTCGACCAGCCGCTCATCGTCGAGCAGAATGTCGCGGCGTCGGCTGCGCTCTTCGAGCTGCTCGAGCTCGCGGCGCACGCTCGCGTTCTCGCGCATAAACGCTGTGAGGCGCTTGTCGAGCCGAGAGGTATCCCACTCGTTTTCGACGAGGGCGTGGCGAATGAAGAGTTCGCGAGCGAGAGCCGGGTCGAATCGGCTCAACTGCGCTCGTCGGCGGGGCACGATGGGCACGCCGAAGAGCGTCACCTTCTCGTCGACGACCGCGGCGCCTTGGCGTTTCTCCCACCGCGGCTCGCTGTACTGCTTCTTCGCGAGGTCGCCCGCGAGGCTCTCGGCCCACGCCGGGTCGATGACGGCAACGGTGCGGGCGAAGAGCCGACTCGTCTCGACGAGCTCGGCGGCCATGACGGCGTCGGGCTGCTTTTTGGCGAGGCCCGAACCGGGAAAGAGCACGAAGCGCCGCTGCCTGGCGCCGATGTAGTCGCGCTTGGCGGCGTCTTTAATGC
>Ga0075012_10001118_pt1 | contig 27869 bp, 20 predicted proteins | sample All_14_2_FD_71474 | JGI IMG/M metagenome (GOLD analysis project Ga0075012, IMG submission 71474) | Freshwater microbial communities in response to fracking from Pennsylvania, USA - Allegheny Zone_MetaG_DW_15 | ecosystem: Environmental > Aquatic > Deep subsurface > Groundwater > Drilled...
CACTTGTTCCAGCAGCTCGTCAATGCCCATGCCGGTTTTCGACGACACCGGGACAAATGGCGAGTTGCCGCCAAATTCTTCCGGGATCACCTCTTCCACCACCAGCTCGTTCTTCACACGTTCAGGATTGGCATCGGGCTTGTCAGCCTTGGTGATGGCCACCACGATCGGGACACCAGCGGCCTTGGCGTGTTTGATGGCTTCTTTGGTCTGCGGCATGACGCCGTCGTCGGCAGCGACCACCAGAATGACGATGTCCGTGGCTTGGGCGCCCCGGGCACGCATCGCGGTAAATGCTTCGTGGCCAGGGGTGTCGAGGAACGACACCATGCCCCGGGCAGTTTCCACGTGGTAAGCGCCAATGTGCTGGGTGATGCCACCGGCTTCGCCCGAGGCCACTTTGGTACGTCGGATGTAGTCCAGCAAGGAAGTTTTACCGTGGTCAACGTGACCCATGACGGTCACCACAGGTGCACGCGGCAGCGACTCAGCCTGCTGCAGGGACACTTCATCGTCGGTGAACGCTTCCGGGTCGTCCAGCGCCGCCACGATGGCTTTGTGGCCCATTTCTTCCACCAGAATCATGGCGGTGTCCTGGTCCAGCGGCTGGTTGATGGTGACCATCTGCCCCAGCTTCATCAGGTGCTTGATCACTTCAGAAGCCTTGACCGCCATCTTGTGCGCCAACTCGGCCACAGTGATGGTCTCTGGCACGTGCACTTCCAGCACGCGCGCTTCCACCGGTGCGGGTTGGTTGTGGTGGTCATCGCGGTCGCGGTCATTGCTGCCACGGCGGCCACGCGGCCCGCCACGCCAGTTGCTGCTGCGACCGGCACCTGCGCCGGTGTCACCGCGTGTCGGAATCCCCTTCTTCTTGGCAGGATCGCCGGCCCAGCTGCTGGATAGCTTGGCGGATTTGACTTCTTTGCCAGCACCCGCGGCGGCGGTGGTACCGGGTGCGGCTGGCGCAGCCGGTTTGGCCGTGGGGCTACCCGCTGGCTTGTGCAGCGTGCCCTTGAGACCCGCCTTGGCAGGTTCAACGACCGGTTTGGGGGGCTCTTCCTTCTTGGGCGGGAGTTTTTTGCCGGGTTGCGACATCATCAGCCGGATGGCGGCAGCTTCGGCTTCCGCTTTGCGGCGACGCTCGTTCAAGTCCGCTGCCCGTGCCTGCTCTTCAGCGGCACGATTTTTCGATTCGGTAGCGGCCTGTTCCTTGGCCTTGTCTTGAACCTGCTGCTGCGCCGCCGCTTTTTCGGCAGCGGCGGCTTTGGTTTGGGCCATCGCTGCGTCGGCAGCTTCATTGCGTGCAGACATCGCCTCAGATTGCACCGCGGCCTTTTGCGCCTGGGCCTTCTGTTGTTCCGCCAGCGCCTTGGCGGCCTGGGCGGCGGCGAGTTCAGCCTCGCGGGCGGCGGCCTCCTGGGCCTCACGCAGGCGGCGGCGTTCAGCCAACTCTTCTTCCTGGCGGCGAATCAGCTCGGCCTGACGTCGCGCTTCTTCTTCCCGACGGGTCAGTTCAGCGTGATCAATTTGCGGCTCGACGCTGGCATGATCTTCTTCGACCTGCTCGGGCGCCGATGCGGCGGCAGGTGTGTCCAGTGGGTCGTCGCGGCGGACAAACGTGCGCTTCTTGCGCACTTCCACCTGAATCGTACGGGCCTTGCCGGTGGCGTCGGCTTGCTTGATTTCCGTGGTCGATTTTTTGACCAGGGTAATCTTCTTGCGCTCAGCCGATGCCGTCCCGTGGGCGGTTTGAAGGTAACCCAGCAGGCGCTGTTTGTCAGCCTCTGTCAGGGTGTCGTTCGGGGCTGTTTTAGCCACGCCGGCCGACTTCAATTGCTCAAGCAAGGTGCCGGTGGATTTTTTGAGTTCGTTTGCAAACTCGGCGACGGTCATACTGGACATGTGTGGGGTAACCTTTGGTTTCGGCAGACTCAGCCCTGCGGGCGGTCATCGGCCGTTACTGAAATTTTGTTTTCATAATTCAAGACGTTTGAGACGCCGCATCACCGGAAAACCAGTGTGCACGCGCTTTCATGATCATCGCCGTGGCCTCTTCTTCAGACTGCCCCGTGATGTCGGTGAGTTCATCTCCCGCCAGATCTGCCAAATCGTCCAGGGTATGAATGCCATGCTCTGCCAATTTGCTGATGAGATCATCCGTGAGGCCTTCCAGATCGCGCAACTCGGTCGCCACGTTGGCGACATTTTCTTCGTTGGCGATTTCCATCGTCAAGAGGGCATCTTTGGCACGGGTACGCAACTCGTTGACCGTGTCTTCGTCGAAGCTCTCGATCTCCAGCATTTCTTCCAGCGGCACGTACGCCACCTGCTCCAGGCTGATGAAGCCTTCGGCAATCAGCAGGTCGGCAATTTCTTCATCAACATCGAGCTTTTCCATGAACAGGGCGCGGCTGGCATCCACTTCGCTCGCCTGTTTTTGGGCCGACTCGGCCGCGTCCAGGATGTTGATCTTCCAACCGGTCAGCTCGGACGCCAGGCGCACGTTCTGACCTCCCCGGCCAATGGCAATCGCCAGGTTTTCTTCGTCCACCACCACGTCCATGGCGTGACGCTCTTCGTCCACCACGATGCTGGTGACATTGGCTGGTGCCAGCGCGCCAATCACGAATTGCGCCGGGTCTTCGCTCCACAGCACAATGTCCACCCGCTCGCCGGCGAGTTCGTTGGTGACACCATTGACACGCGTGCCGCGAACGCCCACGCAGGTGCCGATCGGGTCAACGCGCTTGTCGTGTGACAACACGGCAATCTTGGCGCGCGACCCAGCGTCACGGGCGCAGGATTTGATCTCCAGCAGGCCTTGCTCGATCTCGGGGACTTCGTTGCGGAACAACTCAACCATGAATTCGGGGGCCGAGCGCGACAACACGATCGGGGCGCCGCGCAGGTTCAGGTCCACTTCCATGATCATCGCGCGGACCCGGTCGCCGGTGCGGAAGTTTTCCTTGGGGATCATCTCGCTGCGTCGCAAGCGGCCCTCCACGCGACCCGATTCCACAATCAGGTCACCCTTGTCCATGCGTTTGACGGTGCCGACAAAAATCTTGTCGCCGCGCGACATGAAGTCGTTGAGCAGCATTTCGCGCTCGGCATCACGGATTTTTTGCAGGATCACCTGCTTGGCCGCCATTGCGCCAATGCGGCCGATCGGCACGGACTCAATGGTTTCCTCGATGTATTCATCCACTTCAATATCAGGAATTTGTTCGCTGGCTTCAAACAGCAAGATTTCCTGATCTGGCAATTGCAGCCCGGCTTCATTGGGAACCACGTGCCAGCGACGGAAAGTTTCGTACACACCGGTGTCGCGGTTCAACGCAACACGGATATCGACATCACCCGCGTACAGTTTTTTTGTGGCCTGCGCCAGCGCGGCTTCCACGGCGCCGAACACCACATCACGCTCCACGTTTTTCTCACGTGAGATGGCGTCTACCAACATCAACATTTCGCGATTCATGCCATGACTCTCCTGTTTCAATTCAATTCAACTGTGTCGCTGTCGGTGCCATCCACTGCGGCATGGCCCCGACCTTTAAAACTGACGATGGGCGCCAAACGGGCGTCGCGCAATTCATCCAGCGTGAACCCCAGGGCCTGCAACGGCGCCAGCGGCCGCTTCTTGCTGACCCGGGCGCCTGGCTTGACGTCCGGCTCATCACGCCAGACGATCTGCCAGCTACCGGCTGCCGGCGCATCAGCACCCGCCATCTGCTCGGCACGCTCCAGCACCCCTCTAAACTTCTTGCGATTGGCGCTGACTTGACCGGCAGCAGCGGCGCCCAGCGGCGCCTTCAGGGTGATATCCACCACCTGACCGGCAAAACGCTCAAAGTCCAACTGGTGGCGCAGTGGCCGATCGATACCCGGTGACGACACTTCCAGCCTTTTGTATTCAATGGCGTCAACTTCCAGCGCAAACTGCAACTGGCGTGTGACTTTTTCACAATCTTCGACGGTGACAAACTGTTCTGGCGCCGCCACGCCTTCGGCGGGCGGTGTCCAGGGCAAGTCAATGGTGATGCGCAGCAAACCACCGGCGGAGCGCTCAATCTCCACCAGGTCATAGCCTAAGCCGATCACGGTTTGTTCAATAATTTCTTTAAGCGCCACCAAAACCCCAGATCAATCTGAAAACCAGCCAAAAACAATCGACCAAAAAAAACGGGCGGAAGTGACTCGCCCGTTTGGTCGTGAAGCGACGGATTGTACCTGAAAATCCGTCAGAAAGCTTTGATTTTGAACGCTTTAACCAGCGGCACTGACCAAAATCCGGGTGTAAGCATGTTTTGGGTTGGTGAGCACGGCATGCACCAGGCCCGTCTCCACCACCTCGCCAGCCTGCATCACCAACACCGTGTGGGCCATGGCGCGAATCACCGCGACATCATGGGTGATCAGCAAATAGCTCAAGCCGTGTTCACGCTGCAGGCGTTGCAGCAGTTGCAGCACCTGTTTTTGCACGGTGACGTCCAAGGCGCTGGTGGGTTCATCCAGCACCAAAATCCGGGGCCCGATGATGAGCGCGCGGGCAATCGCCAGGCGCTGACGCTGCCCGCCCGAGAACTCATGCGGGTAACGCCCCAGCAAAGCCGTGACCGACCCCGTGGTGTCTGCGTCCAGCCCGACATCCTGTAGCGCCTGCACCACACGTTCGCGCCGTTGGCTGGCGGGTAGCGTGTGCTCAAACACGCCCAGCCCCTCGCCGACGATTTCTTCCACCGTCATGCGCGGTGACAGGGACGAAAACGGGTCCTGAAACACCACCTGCACCTGTCGGCGCAGCGCCTTGTTGCTGGCGCTGTCATGGCCCCAACGGTCGCCCGCAACCGTCAGATCGCCCTGAAACGGCAGCAAACCCAGCGCTGCCAGCGCCAGGGTGGATTTGCCAGAGCCCGATTCACCCATCACGCCCAGCGTTTGGCTAGGTGCCAGCGCAAAGTCGGCGCCCTGCACCGCGACAAATTCACCGCGCTTGAACCAGCCACGCAGGCCCGGCAAGGGCGTTGGGTAACTCACCCGCAGCCCAGTTGCCGCCAATACCGGAACCTGCCCCATGGGCGGTGGCGCCGTGTCGGCCAGCGGGTCGCGCTCGGGCTGACTGGCCATCAGCCGCTGCGTATAGGGATGTTGCGGGTTGGCAAACAGCGTGCGGGTGGCGCCCTGCTCCACCACGCGCCCCCGCTCCATCACCACCACATGGTCGGCAAAACGGCGCACCAGGTTCAGGTCGTGGGTGATCATCAGCACCGCCATGCCGCGCTCGCGCTGCAGCCGGTCCAGCAGGTCGAGAATCTGGCCGCGCAGGCTCACATCGAGTGCTGTGGTTGGCTCATCGGCCAGCAGCAGCTTGGGGTGGCAGGCCAACGCCATGGCAATCATGGCGCGCTGACGCTGCCCGCCACTGAGCTGGTGTGGGTAGGCCCGGTAACGGCGTACGGGGTCGCCGATACCTACCTCCGCCAACAAGTCAATGGCTGCCAGCCCCGCCTTTGGCGCGGCCAGGCTCTGCTTGAGCGTGACCACTTCGGCAATCTGGTCACCCACACGCATCAGCGGATTGAGCGCGGTCATCGGTTCCTGAAAAATCATGGCGATGTCCTGGCCACGAATCCCCCGCAATGCCCGCTCTGGCAAGGCGAGCAAGTCTTGCCCGTCAAACCAGGCCTGGCCAGAGACAGTGGCCTGCTCAGCCAGACGCAGCAGGCTCAGCGCCGAGACGGTTTTGCCAGAGCCTGACTCCCCCACCAGCGCCAGTTTTTCGCCGCGCGCGATGCTGAAGCTCACCTCATGCACCACCGTGCGGCTGCCAAAAGATACCGACAGGTTCTGCACATCCAGGAGCGACATCGGCTTTAAATCATGGACACCCGAACCCGCACGGGACGACATGCCGCCAGTGTTGGACAACACGGAAATAGGTTGGCTCATTGGTCGGCCTTGCGCGGGTCAAGCGCATCACGCAGCGCATCCCCCATAAACGTTAGCAGCAGCAGCGTGATCACCAGCACGGCAAAGGTGAACAGCGAAATCCACCACGCGTCGATGTTGTTCTTGCCCTGTGACAACAATTCCCCCAGCGACGGGGTACCGGGTGGCACACCCAGGCCCAGAAAATCGAGCGAAGTCAGCGCCAGAATGGCGCCACTCATGCGAAACGGCAGAAACGTCACCACCGGCGTCAGGCTGTTGGGCAGCAGGTGCCGGGTGATGATGTGCCAGTTGCTCACCCCCAGCGAACGCGCGGCTCGCACGTAATCAAGCTGGCGGTTGCGCAAAAACTCGGCGCGCACATAGTCTGACAGGCCCATCCAGCCAAACAGGCTCAGCAGCACCAGCAGCAGCACCAAGCTGGGCGCAAACACCGCGCTGAAGATGATCAACAAGTACAGCTCGGGCATGGAGCCCCAGATTTCGATGAAACGCTGAAACGCCAGATCGGTCTTGCCACCAAAAAAGCCCTGGATCGCCCCGGTGACGATGCCCAGCACCGTGCCCACCAAGGTCAGCGCCAGCGCAAACAACACACTCACGCGAAAGCCGTAGATCAGCTGCGCCAGCAAATCCCGGCCTCGGTCGTCAGTACCCAGCCAGTTGTCAGCCGATGGCCCCGACGGGTTGGGCGCCTTGGCAAAATAATTCAGCGTTTTAGGGCCGTAGGGGTTCGGGGCAAACAGCGCCCAGTTGCCGTGGCTGCTCAGGCGCTCGCGGATGAACGGGTCCAGGTAATCGGTGTGGGTATCAAAATCGCCACCGAAGGTTTTCTCAGAATAATCCCGCACGATGGGCACATACAGTTCGCCCTGATAAGACACCAACAGCGGGCGGTCGTTGCTGATCACCTCGGCCAACAGACTCAGCAGCACCAGCGTACAAAAAACAACCAGACTCCAAAAGCCCAGCCGATTGCGCCTGAAGCGTTGCCAGGCACGCGCAGACGGTGTTTGGGAACGGAAAGTCACGAAAGTCCGCCCTTTCGCACGGCGACACAAAGCGAGTCCGCCACAGGGGGCTTAGTCAAACTTGACACGCGGGTCCACCCAAACATAAGACAAATCGCTGATCAGCTTGGTCACCAAACCAATCAACGTGAAGAAATACAGCGTGCCCAGCACCACCGGGTAATCACGGCGGATGACACTCTCGTAACTCAGCAGGCCCAGGCCGTCGAGCGAAAACAATGTCTCGATCAGCAGCGAACCAGTGAAAAAAGCCCCGATAAATGCCGCCGGAAAGCCGGTGACGATGGGAATCAGCGCGTTGCGAAACACGTGTTTCCACAACACCTGGCGCTCGCTCAGGCCCTTGGCACGCGCGGTGATCACGTACTGTTTACGAATTTCCTCCAGAAAGGCGTTTTTGGTCAGCATGGTGGTCACCGCAAAGCTGCCCAGCACCATGGCGGTGACCGGCAGCGCAATGTGCCACAGGTAATCGATCACGCGGGCGCCCCAGCTCAGTTCGTCCCAGTTGCCCGATGTCAGGCCACGCAGCGGGAACCACTGCAACTGGCCGCCAAAAATGACCAGCAGCGCCACCCCCAACACAAAACCCGGAATGGCGTAGCCCACCAGTACCACCAGCGTGGTCACCAGATCAAACCGGGAGCCGGCGCGCACCGCCTTGGCCACACCCAGCGGAACCGCAATCAGGTAACTGATGAAAAACGTCCACAAGCCCAGGCTGATCGACACCGGCAACTTCTCCCAGATCAGGTCGGCCACACTTTTGTTCTGGAAAAAACTCTTGCCCAGGTCAAACCGGGCAAATTGGCCGAGCATCTGGATAAAACGTTCATGGGCAGGTTTGTCAAAGCCGTACAGCGCTTTGATCTGCTCGATGCGCTGCGGATCCACCCCTTGTGCACCGCGGTAACTCAGGCCACCCCCCTCAGCGGCCGCGCCTTTGCCTGTGCCTGCCTTGGCTTCAGCCAAGTATTGCTCCACCGGGCCACCGGGCACAAACTGGATCACCACAAACGTGATCAGCAGCACCCCGAACAGCGTGGGAATCATCAGCAGCAGGCGTTTGAGGATGTAGAGCCACATATCAGTACCGTGCCGTCAGTTGTGGCAGGCCAGCTACAGCGCCAAAGCCAGAAACACCGTGGAACCGGCTTCGCCGGGCCACAGGTGTTGCCCCCTGCAAGGGGCTGAGGTCAGCGGCTCCAAGTCTGCCTGCGCAGACTTGGACTGACCGAAGGGCCCCGCCTTTGGCGGCTGGCATGTCAAGCGGCCACGAGCGGCATCGGCAAGAGCCGATGCCGGGGCAGTGGGCAAGCCGGGGGGTGTTCATCTTTTAGCCCACCAGGTGTCAATCGCCCAACCCTCGCCCTGGGCGTACGGCGGCATGGCGGCGGGTTGGTCCAGCCGCCAGTTGTTGAACACCATGCGGTGGGTTGGGGCCGACCACTGCGGGATCAGCACATGGCTGTGGGCAATCACCCGCTCCAGCGCACGGCAAGCAGGCAACAACTGCGCCTTGGTTTTTGCGGCGGTCATCTGGCGGATCAAGGCGTCCACGGCTGGGTTCTTCATGCCTGACATGTTGCCGGAATCTTCCTGATCGGCCGCCTTGGAGCCAAACAGGTCGGCGTATTCCTGCCCGGGGTTGTGCGTGCCGCCGTACGCCAGCGAGGTCATGTCGAACTCAAATTTTTGCAGCCGTTGCTGGTAGAGCGCAAAGTCTACCGGCCGGAATTTGAGCGTGATGCCAAGTTTTTCCAGATTGCGTGCCCAAGGGGTGACCACCCGCGCGCTGCCTTCGTTGCTGTCCAGAAACTCGATCTCCAAAGCCTGGCCCTGGGCGTTGCGCAGCACACCGCCCTGCACTTCCCAGCCCGCCGCCTTGAGTAGGGCCTGTGCCTGACGCAGGTTGGCACGCAGCGACGACGGCGGGTCGGTGCGCGGCGGCACGGTCATGGGGCCCCACACAGCCTGCGGCAATTGATCACGCCAAGGTTCAAGCAACGCCAGTTCTTCGGGACCCGGTAAGCCGCTGGCCGCGCAGTCGGTGTTGCCAAACAGGCCGTTGACGCGCTGGTAGGCGTTGTAAAACAGCTGGCGGCTCATCCATTCAAAATCCATCGCCAGCCCCAGCGCCTGGCGCACCCGCACGTCCTTGAAAACCTCGCGGCGGGTATTGAGCACATAACTCTGAAAACCAGTGGGCAGGCGGTGCTGGAATTCCTTTTTGACCAGTTCACCGGTGTCAAAACGCTTGCCGTTGACACGCCGGGCCCAGTCGCCCGCCGAGAAAAAGCGCATCAGATCAAACTCACCCGCCTTCAATGCTTCCAGCCGGGCCGTGCCGTCCTTGTAAATTTTGACGGTGATGCGGTCGAAATTGGCCGTGCCGCGGCGCACATTCAGGTCTTTGGCCCAGTAGGCCGGGTCGCGCACATAAGTGATGTCTTTGCCAAAACGCACCGGGCCAATTTTGTAGGGGCCGCTGCCAATGGGTGTGTCGGTCACGATCGCATCAAAACGTTTGGCCTGGCCGTTTTCCACCCCCCAGGCCCGGCTGAACACCGGCAAGCCTCCCACGGTCAGCGGCAGTTCGCGGTTGGGCTTTTTGAAGCGGTAACGCACCGTGTGGTCATCCAGCACATCCAGGCCCGCCACATCGTCGAGCAGCGTCTTGTAGGCCGGTGAGGTGTAAGGCCCCATCAGCGCGTCGAAGCTGAACTTGACATCCTGCGCCAACACCGGGTCGCCGTTGTGGAACCGCGCCGCCCGGCGCAGGGTGAAGGTGGCGCTCAGCCCATCCGGGGCCACGGTCACGTCGTGTGCCAACAGGCCGTAGCCGGAGCCGGTTTCGTCCAGCGCACCGGTCAGCAGCGAGTCAAACATCAGGTCAGACAGGTAGGCTGGGGCGGAGCCTTTGATGGTGAACGGGTTGTATTTGTCAAAGGTGGAGACGCGCAAATTGCTGACCAGCCGCAGCTCACCGCCTTTGGGCGCGGCCGGGTTGACATAGTCGAAGTGCGCAAAACCCGCCGGATACTTCAAGTCGCCCCACAGGGCGTATCCGTGCGCGGCCCACAGCGGGTTGATCCAAGTCAGGCACACAAAAAACAGAAGGCAACGCATGCGACAATTCTGCATCATCTGTCACTGCAGTTTCATCGGCCAGTTGAATGGCGTCGTTTGCAGTGCTTTCCAGCAGCAAGAAAAATTGAAGAGGTCGAAATGGGATTCCTGACAGGCAAAAAACTATTGATCACCGGTGTGTTGTCCAACCGCTCCATTGCCTACGGTATTGCCAAAGCCTGCCATGCGCAGGGCGCTGAGCTGGCGTTCAGCTACGTGGGTGAGCGGTTCAAGGACCGCATCACCGAATTTGCCGCTGACTTTGACTCCAAGCTGATTTTTGACTGCGATGTGGCTGATGACGCCCAAATCGAGAAGCTGTTTTCCGACCTGTCGGCCCATTGGCCCAAGTTTGATGGCTTTGTGCACAGCATCGGTTACGCGCCGCGCGAAGCCATTGCCGGCAATTTCCTGGACGGCTTGACACGCGAAAACTTCCGTATCGCGCACGACATCAGCGCCTACAGCTTCCCGGCCATGGCCAAGGCCGCCCTGCCTTACCTGAATGACACCGCATCGCTGCTGACCCTGACTTACCTGGGCGGCGTGCGTGTGGTACCCAGCTACAACACCATGGGCTTGGCCAAGGCGTCGCTTGAATCGTCGGTGCGCTATCTGGCCGACGCTGTGGGTGCCAAGGGCATCCGTGTCAACGGCCTGAGCGCTGGTGCCATCAAAACGCTGGCCGCTAGCGGCATCAAGGACTTTGGCAAGTTACTGGGCATCTCCGCTGCGGCATCACCGCTCAAGCGCAACGTGACGATTGACGAAGTGGGCAACGTGGCTGCCTTCCTGCTCAGTGATCTGGCATCGGGCATGACCGGTCAGATTTCTTATGTCGATTGCGGCGTTAGCCAGACCGCCGTGGCCGTGGTCGAATCCAACGGTTCTTGAAAGACATGAGACGCCAGTCCTGCTGTCATCAGGACTGGCGTGATCCGTTTGAGATTGTCTTGACCGCGCTCAGGGCTTCACACAGTCCGCAAAGTAGCGCACCTGGCCGTCTGCACCCACCTCCTCCACCAGGCCGTGGATGTCGGTCTCAAACCCCGGGCACTGCGCGTTGAACTCGCGTGAGAACTTGAGGTAGTCCACGATTTTCTTGTTGAACACCTCACCCGGGATCAGCAGCGGAATGCCCGGCGGGTAAGGTGTCACCAAGCCCACGGTGATGCGGCCTTCCAGATCATCAATCTCGACCCGCTCGGTCTTGCGCAACGCAATGTGGGCGTAGGCGTCGCTGGGTTTCATGGCCGGGGTCAGGTCGCTCAAATACATGTCGGTGGTCAAGCGGGCAATGTCGTACTTGGCGTAGAGCTGGTGCACGTGCTGGCACAGGTCAGCCAGGCCCATGTTCTCGTAGCGCGGGTGTTTCTGGCAGAACTCGGGCAGGATGCGCCACATCGGCTGGTTTTTGGCGTAGTCGTCCTTGAACTGCTGCAGCGCGGTCAGCATGCTGTTCCAGCGGCCCTTGGTGATGCCGATGGTGAACATGATGAAGAAGCTGTAGAGCCCGGTTTTTTCCACCACCACCCCGTGCTCAGCCAAAAACTTGGTCACGATGCTGGCCGGAATGCCGGTCTTGGCAAACTTGCCATTCAGGTCCATGCCCGGCGTGACGATGGTGGATTTGATCGGGTCCAGCATGTTGAAGCCGGTGGCCATCTTGCCAAAGCCGTGCCAGTTGACACCACTCTTGTTGGTGCGTGATTCCCCCTTGATGATCCAGTCATCGGCGCGGCCAATGCCTTCATCCACCAGCTTGTCCGGGCCCCAGACCTTGAACCACCAGTCGTCGCCGTACTCTTCGTCGATCTTGCGCATGGCGCGGCGGAAGTCCAGCGCTTCGGCAATGCTTTCCTCCACCAGCGCGGTGCCACCGGGTGGCTCCATCATGGCCGCGGCCACGTCGCAGCTGGCAATGATGCTGTACTGGGGACTGGTGCTGGTGTGCATCAAGTACGCCTCGTTGAACAAATGTTTGTCCAGCTTGACGGTTTGTGAGTCCTGCACCAGCACGTGGCTGGCCTGGCTGATGCCCGCCAGCAGCTTGTGGATCGACTGGGTGGCGTACACCATGGCGTGTTTGGGCCGGGGCCGGTGTTTGCCCATGGCGTGGTAGGTGCCGTAAAACGGGTGAAACGCTGCGTGGGGTAACCAGGCTTCGTCAAAGTGGATGTTTTCTACGTAGCCGTCGAGCATGCTCTTGACGGTCTGGGTGTTGTAGAGCACGCCGTCGTAGGTGGACTGGGTCAGCGTCAACACACGCGGTTTGATCTGGTCCACATCCACCTCTGGCAGATGTTCCTTGACCAGCGGGTTGGCCTTGATCTTGGCCTTGATGGTGGCCGGCTCAAACTCGCTTTTGGGGATCGGGCCGATGATGCCGAAGTGGTTGCGCGTGGGTTTCAAAAACACCGGAATCGCACCGGTCATGATGATCGCGTGCAAGATCGATTTATGGCAGTTGCGGTCCACCACCACCACGTCGTTGGGCGCCACGGTGTGGTGCCAGACCATCTTGTTGCTGGTGCTGGTGCCGTTGGTGACAAAAAAGCAGTGGTCAGCGTTGAAGATACGCGCGGCATTGCGCTCGCTCTTGCCAATGGCGCCGTCGTGGTCAAGCAACTGGCCCAGCTCTTCCACCGCGTTGCACACGTCGGCGCGCAGCATGTTTTCACCATAAAACTGGTGGTACATCTGGCCCACCGGGCTTTTCAAGAAGGCCACGCCGCCCGAGTGCCCCGGGCAGTGCCAGGAGTACGAGCCATCTTCGGCATAGTCCAGCAAGGCTTTGAAAAACGGCGGCTGCACGCCCTCCAGGTAACTTTTGGCCTCACGGATGATGTGGCGCGCCACAAACTCGGGCGTGTCCTCAAACATGTGGATGAAGCCGTGCAGCTCGCGCAGGATATCGTTGGGCAGGTGGCGGCTGGTTTTGGTTTCGCCGTAGATGTAGATCGGCACATCCAGGTTCTTGCGGCGCACTTCCTCAATGAAGTGGCGCAGGTTCACCACCGCGGGGTCCAGCTCCGGGCCGGTGGTGAACTCTTCGTCGTCAATCGACAAAATAAACGTGCTGGCGCGGCTTTGCTGCTGGGCAAATTGGCTTAAATCACCATAACTGGTCACGCCCAGCACCTCAGACCCCTCAGACTCAATGGCCTGGGCCAAGGCGCGAATGCCGAGCCCCGAGGTGTTTTCGGAACGGTAATCTTCGTCGATGATGACAATGGGAAAACGAAACTTCATGGCGGACTCCAACGACTCACAGTGATTGAACAAATTGGCGCGAAGTGTAAGGACTAAACCAGACCGAACGATGTCAACGCCGCTCTTTCAACTGAAAATGGCATCGTGACAACACTACAGGAAACCATGATGGCTGACTCGACACTTTGGTGGCTGGCTGCGGGGGCTTTGGTGGCGGCAGAACTGGTAACGGGCACGTTTTACCTGCTGATGCTCGCCGTGGGTCTGATGGCGGCGGCCTTGGCAGCGCATGCCGGTGCCAGCACCACCTGGCAGTGGGTGGCAGCCGCCCTGGTGGGAGGCGGGTCCACCCTGCTCTGGCGCGCTTTCAAACGGTCCCGGCCCTCCGCCGCCCCGGCCCGGGCCAATCACGATGTGAACATGGATATTGGTGAGACCGTCCACGTCGCCGCATTCAACGACGATGGCAGTTGCAGTGTGCACTACCGTGGTGCGCGTTGGGACGCCAGCCTGGCGGCCGGCGAAGTGGCCAGTGGGGGCGTGTACCGCATCACCGAGGTGGTGGGAAGCCGCCTGATCCTGAAAAAAAACTGAACAACCGTCCTTTTGGAGATCGTCATGGAAATTGCTGTCATTCTGTTCATCATCGCTGCCATCTTTATCTGGCAATCCATCAAAGTGGTGCCGCAGCAGCATGCCTGGGTGGTGGAACGGCTGGGCAAATACAACGGCACGCTGACGCCCGGGCTCAACTTTCTGATGCCCTTCATCGACAAGGTGGCCTACAAACACGTGTTGAAAGAGATTCCGCTGGATATTCCCAGCCAGGTCTGCATCACCCGCGACAACACGCAGTTGCAGGTGGACGGCATCCTGTACTTTCAGGTGACCGATGCCATGCGCGCCAGCTACGGCTCCAGCAATTACATCGTCGCCATCTCCCAGCTTGCACAAACCACGCTGCGCTCGGTGATTGGCAAGCTCGAACTCGACAAAACGTTTGAGGAACGCGACATCATCAACGCGCAAGTGGTGCAAGCCATTGATGAAGCCGCGCTGAATTGGGGCGTGAAAGTGCTGCGTTACGAGATCAAGGACCTGACGCCGCCCAAGGAAATCCTGCACGCCATGCAGCAGCAGATCACCGCCGAGCGTGAAAAACGTGCGCTGATCGCCGCCTCGGAAGGCCGCCGACAGGAGCAGATCAACATCGCCACGGGTGAACGCGAGGCTTACATTGCACGCTCCGAGGGTGAAAAACAAGCCGCCATCAACAACGCACAAGGCGAGGCGGCAGCCATACTGGCCGTGGCAGAGGCCAATGCCCAAGCCATTGAGCGGGTGGCCGCTGCTATTCGTCAGCCGGGTGGCGAGCAGGCGGTGCAGCTGAAAGTGGCAGAAAAAGCGGTGGACGCCTACGGCAAGGTTGCCGCCGATGCCACCACCACGCTGATTGTGCCGAGCAACATGACGGAAGTGTCGTCGCTGCTGGTCTCGGCCATGAAAATGATTCAGACGCAGAAATAGAGTGCCCAGCAGGCGCTCGACAACGCCCGTACCCATGAGCGCACATCCGCCATGCCAGTTCCGCCCGGCCACGCCGCAAGATGCCGAAGCTGCCGTGCCGCTCATCTACAGTTCCGGCCCGCAGGCCATCGATTACGGCTTTCCTCGTCACGCCAAGACCCAGCAAGATTTTTTGCATTTCGCGTTCACTGACGGCCAAGGATTTTTGGGCTACCAAAACCACACTGTTGCCACCCTTGACGACCAGGTGGTGGGCATTGCCGCGCTGTACAACCTGTCGGCCTACCTTCGGCTGACCCTGGCACATCTTTGGCAACTGTGGCGGTTCTATCCAGCGTGGAAGTTGACCGACTTGGCCGTGCGGGGTGTTCACCTGACATCCCTCATGCCGCCGCCCGCTCAATCCATGCACTACCTGGCACATTTTGCAGTCGCCAAACAATTCCAAAGCACCGGCATTGGCAAATGCATGCTGGACTACCACCGAGCCCAAGCCCGGGCGCTGGGGCGACACCAGTTTGCGCTCGATGTCTCCGTCAACAACCCCCGCGCCCAGGCGCTGTATGAACGTTATGGGTTCAGTGTCGGCAAAGAAAACCGGTTTTCCGGGCCCAGGGCGGCGGTGCCAAACACCCGTCGCCTGGTTTTGGCGATCCAAAACCACCGCGTGGAATAATCAGGCCGTCAACACACCGGTTGCCTGTTTGCCCTCTTGAATGAATCGCCCCATCTGCACCCGTTTGCCTAGAAAAGCTGAAGACATCGGCGCTTTTTTGTTTCTACAAGGCCCCATATCTCCCTTTTTTACCCAGATCGGCAACGGTCTGGCGTCGTTAGGCCACCACGTCCACTGCATCAATCTGAGCATCGGAGATCAGTTGTTCTGGCGCCGACCCGGGGCCACCCATTACCGTGGCCGCCTGCAAGACTGGCCAGCTTTCATCGAAGCCTTCCTGGACAAGCATCAGATCACAGATCTGGTGCTGCTTGGCGAGCAGCGTGACTATCACAAGCAAGCGATTGCTGCGGCCAAGACGCGTGGCATCCACGTGACCGTGACAGATTTTGGTTACCTGCGGCCCGACTGGATCACCCTGGAGCGTGACGGCATGTCTGGCAACTCCTGTTTTCCCCGTGACCCGGCTGTGATCCGGGCGCTCACAGACAAGCTCCCGGCGGCTGACCTGAGCAGAAAATTCAATGACAGCTTTTTCCGCATGGCAACCTGGGACGTGGTTTATCACATCGCCAATGTGTTGTTTCGTTGGCTCTACCCACACTATCGCACGCACAAGATGCAGCCACTTCCGCTGATCTATCTGGGCACGGGCTGGCGCATGCTGAAGGAAAAACTGCTCAGAAAGCGTACACATCGCGCGATCTCGGCGTTAACCAACAACCATCCACGCTACTTTGTTCATCCGCTACAGCTTGCCTATGATTTTCAGCTCAGGGCGTATTCCAACTACCCGGACCAGGGGGACTCGATCAAAGAGGTTGTGACCTCCTTTGCTGCCAAGGCGCCACCAGACACCCACCTGATCATCAAGGTTCACCCGATGGACACCGGGCTGCGTGATTGGAACAAGCTGATCCAAAAAATAGCCTCGTTGCAAGGCGTTGCGGATCGGGTTCACTATCTGGACGGCGGCAATCTTGACCACCTCTGCGAAACCGCCCTTGGCATGGTCACCATCAACAGCACATCAGGGTTGCGCGCGCTGCAACTGGACTGCCCGGTCAAAACCCTTGGCCAGGCCATCTTTGATGTGCCTGGTTTGACCTTTCAAGGTAGCTTGGATGCCTTTTGGTCAGAAAGGACTTCGCCCGACAAACAGTTGCGCGATGACTACATCAAGCTGATGGCAGCCAGCATCCAGATCCGCGGTGTTTTCTACAACCAGCCTGGCCTGGACAAGGCCGTGGCCGCGGCGGTAGACCGGCTGCACAAGGTTCAGGTCAACACGGCTCGGGGCATTCACCAAGAGCTGATCAGGCTCTAAACGTCGTTTCTCACGAGCGCTTCTGCGGCGACAGACCCAGCAAGCTCATCACCGCGTCGCCCCAGGGATCAGGCAAGGCATTGAGCAACTTGAGACCCAGCCACAAAATGGCAGGAAAGGCGATGGTGGCCTTTCGGGCATCCAAACCACGTCGAATGTGCGCAGCAGCCCGTGGCGCCTCCATCAAAAACGGCGTACTTGCCGGAAAGGCATCACTCATCTTGGACCGCACAAACCCCGGGTAAATCAGGGTGAGTGAAATCCCTTTGGCGCGCAGCAACGGCCTGATGGACTGTCCCCAGGCATGCAGCGCAGATTTGCTGGCGCAATAAGCTGGCGAAATCGCCATGCCCCTCAATGCCGCCAGCGAACTCACGATGGCGATGTGTCCGCGACCGCGCTCTCGCATGCGCTCTGCAATGGGCTGAACGGTGTTGATGGTTCCCAACAAATTGGTGCTGATCACCTCTTCCACCGCAGCAGGCGTTTCCCAATGACCCAGGTCGTCCAGCACGCTGGCCACCCCGGCATCGGCAATCAGCAGATCCACCGGGTGATCGGTGTCAAACGCTTCCAGCCAACCCCGCAGCGCCTGCGCATCCCGCACATCCATTTCGCACACAAAAACGTCAGCCCCCTTGGCTTGACACTGTTTGACTGTGGCATCCAGGCGCTTGGTATGGCGCCCTTGCAGTGCCAGGCACATCCCCGGCGCGGCGTACACATCAGCCAGCGCCGCGCCAATAGCGCCGCTGGCCCCTGTGATAACCACGATGCGCGGCAAGCTAGGCTTCATGGTGAAGGGGGCCGCGCTGCTGCAGCACGCCAAGTTATGAATTCAGCAGGGCGCAGGCCATACCGCGCCAAGACGCCTTCATGCAGACGTCGCAGCTCATCCACCATCAAGGCTTGAACGTTGTTTTGATCAGCCACAGTCACACGCGCGGATACCACCGCCTTGATCAGCGTAAATGCGTCGGCACCGGGTTGCAACACCACTTCACGAATGGTCTTTTTGATCAAGTCGCGGTAGGCCAGGCGCACGGGGTCTGGTTCGGTCAGATCCTGCTTGATCGCCAAGTAATCTTGCGTTGAGCGCTCGTAAGCCCAGACATACAGGTCACGCAACAACTCCACCCGGGTCAATTCATACAGGCCAAGTATGGCCCGGCTGTAGGCTTGCTCTGGCACTCCCAAAAACGTCAATGGACACAGATTTGCCCGAAATAGCGGCAGATTGGCAGCCAACCGCGAGGTGCGCTTGTTGATGTCGGCAAATGGCTGCAGATACGGCAGGTGCACCAGAACAAAAAAAGACTGCTCGAACGGATCGGCAATCTGGCTCGCTTTGTCCAGCAACATATCGAGCATCTCATCCATCTGCTGCAGCGCTGACAACGGCCGGTAGACGCTCTTGCCAATGTCCACCGCGTGTTGGCGAATCCGCCCTTCGTCTGATGGATTGGGCAACAGGTTTTCAGACAAGGCGCTGTGCAGGTTCATCAGCGTGTAGCGGTTGAACCCCACGGTTGCGATGTTTTCCACCAACAACTCGATCGCTGTTTTGTGGTTCATGATCATCTGGGTTTCGATGGCCGCCTTGCCCTGCGCGACCTTGCCCTGCTCAATCAACTCAAGGGTGTCAAGCCGGGTGTAGGTATTGCCCTCCAGACAGCTTGATGCCCACGACAAATCGATCAGCAACCGGTTCAAAATGGCGCGGCTGTAGGTGCCCGCTGGCGCCTGGGCCTGCGCAGTCTTGCCCATCTTATGTAACTGCAGGCGCAGCGAGGGCGACAAATACGCGCTGACATTGGGTTGATAGCTTTCAAGAAAATCACGCTGGTAGCCAACTGGCTTGCGCGCCTGCAACGGCTGGTCAACGTAAGCCAGAATGTCTTTGCTATCAACAGAAAGCGGTATGTAGCCCGGAAAGTGGTCAATGGCAGTGGTGCCATCTGCATGGCCCGCCGTTTTGATAGCCAAATAACGTCTGGCGCGGCCCTTGCCAATGCCAGCGATCAACCCCTCGTCAATCCACTGACGAATCCACCGCTGTGCGGTGCGCCGCGCCACATTGGGATGCTGTGCCAACAGATCAGCCAGAGTCACCCCTGAAGCGTGCGCTTCAATGGCCTTGAGCAGATCGGCAAGCATGGTCATGGCGGAAACTGAGTTGGCGCTGTTTGTGTCAGTCAATGGCGCCATTTTATTGGCGCAGATCGAAAAACTGCGCCAATAAAATGGCGCGGTTCATTCATTCAATTCTCCAACTCATCTCTGAGTTGATCCCACCAAATACGCGCCACTGTGTTTAACTTGCGCAACTGCCTTCTGCCATAGCCCAGCCGCAGCTTTTCCAGCCCGCCACAAGCCTCCAGCGCGCTGCGGGTTTCCAGAACGCGGTGCAGCACCGCCTCGCAGGTGGTGTAGCCCTTCAGGTCAGGGTCCCAATAAATGGGATAACGCAGCAAGGTGCCCGCCACCAACTCGTCCAGCGACAAACGGCGTTTGCGGCGTGCAAATGCCACACCCACCTTCAACACGTCATCTGTCAACCCCCAACCCGCATAAAACGGCTGGCCATACACCACCACCCGCTTGCCACGCAACAGCGCATCAAAACCCGTGAGCGACGTCATGGTATGCACCACATCGCAGGCCGCAATGCAGCTCACCACCGACAGCCTTGCCTCGACATGGTCCGCCCATGGGTGCGCCTGCGCCAGGGCCAGCTGGCCAGCCCGGTTGCCCGACATCACATCCGGGTGAGGTTTGTAAACCACAAAAGCCTCCGGGTGCGCCCGGCGCGCGGCCTGCAGCAGACCCAAATTCGTTTTGACGTCTGTGCAGCCAAAGCGAATGGAGGCGTCGTCCTCTACCTGCCCCGGCACCAGCACCACCTGCTTGCCGCCGCTGGGCCAAGTCACCGCCTCACGCGGCTCCAGGTTGTATTTGGTGATGCCATGCGCCACCATCAGCGCCCGCACTTTGCGGGCCATGGCCAATTCATCGTCTGTGAAAGCGGCGGTGCTCAGCAGGTGCTCCAGATCAGATGGCTGCCTCGGGTCAAAATAAATGCCACGCCCGTCCAGCACCAAAGACAACGGGGGAATCAAGTCCGAGCCCAACCCCACTGAGCGCACAAAGCCATCCTCCATGTGCAGCAGCTGCGCCCCGGTTTGGTGCGCCAAAGCCGCTGCGCCTGTCGGCTCTGTGGCGCCCCAAAACACCAGCGCATCACCCGGTACGGGCTGCAGCGGTGCTGCCGCTTCGGTGTTGGGAACAAAATGCACACGCTCGGGAGACAACGACAACAGCGGCTTGATGTATGCCGCTTTCCAGCGCCCGAATCCCAGGCAAATCATGCTGCGCGACGTTTTTTTGTCAATGCCCAGGCCGGTGGCTTGGCGCTGCCGCACCAGCCAATCAATGACATCAAAAATGCTGCCTCGCTGATGCGTCACCGGGTTCAAATACCTGGCGTAGTGAAAGTACGCTGCGGCAAACAGTTCGTCTACCGAACGTTGGCGGGAGCGGCGGCTGCAGGTCTGGCGGTCGTCCGTTGCCCCCCAGCCCGCATACCAAGGCAGCCCGAACACGGTCACGGGTTTGCCCGCCAGCAAGGCCTCAAACCCCATGGTAGACGTCACCACATATACCCTGTCCATGTGTTCAATCAAACTCAGTGGATTGATGGCCTGACGCAGCACCACCGTGCGTGCGTCATCCTGCATCTGGGTCAAATACCCCCCCTTGCGGCCCGAAGTCACTTCGGGATGGGTCTTGACATAAATGGTGGCCTGCGGGTTCTCCGAACGTGCTGCAGCCAGCATGGCGACAAAGGTGGCCGCGTTGGCACCGCCCAGCGCCACACTCAGGTCGCCAGCAGTCTGGTCCACCACCAACACCCGCCTGACGCCCACCTCCCCCGCATCTGTGCCCTCTCCCTCTGGGCGAGGGTTCGGTTGAAGGCAGTCGCCCCAATCCGGCGCATGGTTGTACTTGCTCAGCCGGTGGTCAAGCACCAGCGCCTTGGCGCGTGCCACCTCGTCAGCGAGGCCAGCCATGACATCAGCTGACGAATTCAACATGCTCTCAAGGGCGCAAGGCGCTGTGCAGTCATAGTAAATGCCTTGCGCGTCCACCACGAGCGACATGGCGGGAAAGTACTCACCCGTTCCAAAAGAGCGCAAAAAACCGTCTTCCAACTGCACCAGCGGCAGACGCCGTTTTTGCGCAAGACGGGCCGCCAACCGTGCACTTGGCTTTCGCCCCCAAGCCACGACTGCTTGTGCAACCTGGGTCTCACGCAACTCGTGCGGGGACAGCAACGGTTGCCCGAGCAAGGATTCCGCTTGGACCATGCTGCGCAGGCGTGGCGTTGCCGCAAGCCATACCGGCTGCTGCCCCTGCTGTGAATCTGGCCGCTCAATCATCCCCACTGTCCATCTGTCGAACAGCGTCATCCAGACAGCGTCGTGCATGAACCTGCGAGACCGCAATAGCCTCGGGCACGGCATAAGGCCTGGCATGCCGAACGTCTGGCATCACCGGCTTTTGCTTGGCATGAAGCGAAGAAATATGCCAATGCGTCCAGGCTTCCCAATAGGCAAGCCGTATTGGCGACACACCGGTGGCACCGTAACCGGTTTCAGTAGCGGTCATCAGCGAGCCTGGCCGGTGTGACCCCAAGGTCAGTGGCAACACCAGTCGCTTGATCGCCTGCCGTCCAAAAACCAGGCGCAACCTGCTCAAAAACTCACTGTCTGCACCCGTGCGCACGGCGTCCCACAACCCGGCTCGCTCGACCACCTCCCGGCGTCGAAACAGCGGCGAGGCCGGGTTCAAACGCGCCAGCGGATGCACAGGGCGCGCATAGAAGTTTCCGTTGTCCTCCATCCGCACCCACTGTGAAGTGGTGGCTATCAACCGGGGGTTGGCGAGCAAGGGGCGCACTTGCTGCTCAATGCGCTGTGGGTGAGACCAGTCGTCCGAGTCGTGGCAGGTAGCGAACTCACCACGCGCCAGATGCAAGCCCACCGTTTTGGCAACATAAGTGCCCACATTGCACGGCAATCGGCAAAGGCGCACCCGGGCATCTTTGGCTGCCAGTCCCTCGACCAATTCAGCCGTGCCATCGGTACTGGCATCATCCACCACCACCACCTCCAACTGGCGCCAAGACTGAGACAGTATCCCTTCAATGGCGTAACCAATGCGATCCTGGGCGTTGAAGGCCGTCATGATCACACTCACCAGTGGCCCTTGCAGGCCAGACAAAGGCTGTGCACTACGCAAATTGCCGGGCACAGGTGGCAGAGCAGCATCCTGCAAAGCAAGGGCAGGCAATGCAAACGAGCCCAGATAGGCGTTCAAACGCTGCAGTTGCTCTGCGGGCTCACCCCCAAAAGCGTTGGTCGCCAGCAGCCACAGTTCGGGTTGATGGGCAGCAGCACCATGCGCAAATGCTGTTTTCAAAACTGCGTGCGCTTGATCCATCTGGCCATTTCGCAGTAGCAAAGCCAAGTGAAGCACCCTTGGCGCATGCAAAGGCTTCAGCAAGTCCAGCGCCAGCGCTGGCGCAAATGGTGCCAGGTCGTCTGCGAGTCTGTGCAGGTAGGCGCCGTCACCGTGGCGAGCCTTCAGGCGCCGTACCACCGCCGCGGCATCTTCGGTATGCCCGCACGCCGCAAGCGACACCGCCTTTGCCATGCCACCCATTTGGTGTCGACCATCCCAGCGAGCGCTTGCCACCGTGGCGTAAAGCCCCAGCCTGTAAGCTGCCCATAAATCCCAGCCGCTTTTAGGCCAGGTTTGCGGCTCCAATTGCGCCAAGGCATCGGCAAAGCGCCGTTGCGCAAGGTACGTGAAAAACCCCAGTCTGCGCCGCACGCTTTATGCACCCTGAATGTTGTGAATCTGACAGAGCACTGGCACTGCCTAACCAACCTGGCGACAAATTTTGCTGTCCTTGCAAATATCGTATTTCAAGGGAACCTTTGGATATTCCAGCTTGAGCTGTTTGCTAGCCTCTAGCCAAGCATTTCCTAACAATTCATCAAATTCATCAGAAAAACGATACATGGACCCATACCACGGCCCACCAGGTGTGGACGTGAGCTCCCCGATGACAGCGCCATTATTTGTGGCATAACAATCTACAGAAACAAAAGGATAGGCAAACTTACGGGATATCTCACTTGCTGACTGGAGTATCTGGGCATAACACCGCGGCTTACTTTGATGTCCTATGGTTTCGGCTTTGAAACTTGGAATAACAACCCGTTCGTCTGTGATCGGTTCAAATAAGCCATCATAGAAAAAAAGCTTCGGTTTTTGATGATTTCGATCCACCTGCAAGACAAATTTATTCACCCCGTTAAACGAAAACACCTTGTAGTCTAAGGGGATGATATTGTCGATATTTTCATCAAAAACGCGCTCTTCGACGATGAACTTAATTTGTTTTTTTAATTTGACTTCTAGGTTTTTCTGGGATTCAATAATTCGACTTTCAGAAATAACAGACCTTGTCATTGCGTTGAAATACAAATTAGTTCCATGCACACGATGCAGCAGCATAACCCCAGTGGCAGACCAAAGTGAACTTGGTTTTAAAACAAATGCTTCAGGCAATCCGGAAAGTGTTATTTCTGATGCCGAGTCAAATTCGGCAATTTTCTTTGCGCAAGAAATGCCAATCTCAGCCAAACGGTTTTTTAATAAAATTTTATTTATTCTGTTTATTTTGGGCTCTTTTTGCTTCCACCTGAGATATGAAAAATCAGTCCACGTCTTAGGATTTCTGAATCCATCCGAATTATCCATATCAGTATTCATTGGTTAATCTATTCATGAAAATCAAAGCATTTCCAGCGGCGCATCAAATACGCGGTAGCGCGCTGGGAAGTCGATGCGGGTTTTTTTGTTCTTCTGGTGCCAGTGCTTCCAGCTGTCGCGGTACGCGCGGCGAGATTCTGACAGCCCAGTTTCTTCGGATATGCCCGTTTCGGCATTCATGGTCAGGCTGTCTTGGTGGTACAGCGCAAAACACAGCGGCCGCTCCATTTTGTGCACCGCCTTGGGCCCAAAGTGCTTCATCAGGCGGTGATAAAACTCGGTGTCTGCGGCATAGCGCACGCTGTCCCAGTAGCCGATGCTCTCCAGAACCGGCTCTCTGCGGATCATCAGCGTAGCCACTGCCTCATGCAGGTAAGAAGCGGTCCAGTTCTTGAACACAAATCTGCCTGTTGGGGTGATGCGCACCCAGTGGCCCAGCGTGCCCACCCATGCCGGGTTGCTCTCCAGGGCCGCCACTTGCTGTTGCAGGCGGTCAGGCAGGGCCAGGTCGTCGGCGTCCAGCGTGGTGAAAAAACGTCCGGCGCACTGGCTAAACACTTGGTTGCGTGACACATAGGTACCGACGTTACTGGCGTTGTGCAGCGTCTTGATGCGCGAATCTTGCGCCTTTAGCTGCTCTATGATGGCCGCAGAGCCATCCGTGCTGCTGTCGTTCACGATATACAGCTCAAAATTGGCATGGGTTTGTGCCAATACCGAGCGCACTGCGTACGCCACAGTCTTCTCCGCGTTGTAACAAGACATCATCACCGTGACCAGGGGCTTATCACTCGCACCGCTCGCCGCTGGCGTGTTGGCCGCAGTCGGGGTTGCCCGCAATTGATGCAACAAAATGTCATGCGGCCCGGGCGTGGCGTCCAGCCCCAGTGGCGCGGCACCATGGCTAGCCAAATACCCGTTCACTGCCTGCAACCATTCGGCTGAGGCCTTGTCAGCAATCACATTGGCCCGGCCCATCAAAGCCTCAGGGCTTTCCTTGGCCACTGCCAGGCACCACTCGGCCTGCAGGGTGTGCTGGTCTTCCGCCAAAAAATGGGCCGCGTGCAATGCCCGGTAAACCAGCTTGCGCGGCACCGTGATTTTGTCAGCTTGCAAAAACGGCTTGATCATCTCCCGGTTGGCCCGGTAAGGCGCAAACGCCGGGTACATTTTGGCCAACAGGTCGTACAGCACGTAGGCTTTGTCAAAAGCTTGCCCCGTGACATACTGGTTTGCAATGGTGAATATATTTGGTAGATCCATCTCGATAACTCTAATTAACAGGCCAATGATCAAGGCGTTTCAGCCATAACAGACACACCCTCAGGCATCGCCCCCAAACAAATCCCGCGTGTACACCTTGTGCACCACGTCGCGAATATCGTCCGTGACCCGATTGGCCACAATCACGTCGGCCTCGGCCTTGAAGGCGTCCAGGTCTTTGACCACCCGTGAGTGGAAGAAGTCTGGCGCGTCCAACACCGGCTCGTACACGATCACCTCAACCCCCTTGGCTTTGAGGCGCTTCATGATGCCCTGCACCGACGATGCCCGGAAATTGTCGCTACCGGCCTTCATGATCAGCCGGTAAATGCCCACCACCTTGGGGTCACGCCGCATCACCTCGTCAGCCACAAAGTCTTTGCGTGTGCTGTTGCTCTCCACAATGGCGTGAATCAGGTTTTGCGGCACCGCCGCATAGTTGGCCAGCAACTGCTTGGTGTCTTTGGGCAAACAATACCCACCGTAGCCAAAGCTGGGGTTGTTGTAGTGGCTGCCAATGCGCGGGTCCAGGCACACACCGTCAATGATCTGGCGCGTGTCCAGCCCATGCACAGCGGCATAGGTGTCCAGCTCATTGAAGTAAGCCACCCGCAGTGCCAAAAAGGTGTTGGCAAACAGCTTGATCGCTTCAGCCTCGGTGTTGTCGGTCAGCAGCACAGGCACATCTTGCTTGATGGCGCCCTGGCGCAACAGGTCGGCAAAAACCTGCCCGCGCTCAGAGCGCTCCCCCACCACAATCCGGCTGGGGTGCAGGTTGTCATACAGCGCCTTGCCCTCACGCAGAAATTCTGGTGAAAACAACAGGTTCTGGCAACCCAGCTCGCGCTTGATACGCTCGGTAAAGCCAACCGGCACGGTGGACTTCACCACCATCACCGCCTCAGGGTTGATAGCCATCACATCACGCACCACCGACTCCACCGTGCGCGTGTTGAAATAGTTGGTCTGGGTGTCGTAGTCTGTGGGGGTGGCAATGATCACAAAGTCGGCCTTGCTGTAGGCATCCACCTTGTCTAGCGTGGCACGCAGGTTCAGCGGCTTGTGGGCCAGGTAGTGCTCAATCTCTGTGTCTTCGATCGGTGAGCGCCGATCATTGAGCAGTGCCACCTTGGTGGCATCAATGTCCAGCGCCACCACTTCATGGTGCTGGGCCAGCAACACAGCGTTTGACAGGCCTACATAGCCGGTACCTGCAATGGCGATTTGCATATTTTTCCTTTTTTCAAAATTTTCAACTTATCCGCTCCAAGCCCCCACTGGACTTTAGCCACGGGTCAGCGCTTCGATTTTTCCTCAATGCCAATGGCACTGAGGCGATAGCGTTGTTTGCTGCTTTGGGGTTTGTCTGGGTGGGTCATTTCAATGAAGCCACGGGTCAAAGCCGGTAGCAGATACGTTTGGGAAAAACTCTTGCGGTCTTTTAAATGAAGTGCCTGCATGAGTTCAAGCCTCGACATCTCTCCCTCTATCGCACCTAGCAATTGCGTAACTTGCGGGGTAACTTGCGGGGTAACTTGCGGGGTAACTTGCGGGGTAACTTGCGGGGTAACTTGCGGGGTAACTTGCGGGGTAACTTGCGGGGTACGTCTCACAATGGCTTTGAATTGATTGCCTTGCCTGTCGTCAATCAACTCCAAATCAGACCAAGCCGCCGCTGCGCGCGGTATCCCACTGCCCAGTCCGCGATAAGGCAAGATGTGAAATGCATGGGATGCCAGCGCCGGGTTGCGCAAATTCGACAAGCCGTACCGAATTTGCTCGACATTCAGGTGGTTGGGCAAATGCCCGGGGCTGACCACTTCCACCCGGTCAGCAAAAATCATCAGCCGAATGGGTGCGCTTATAAAGTAGTCGCGGTGAACCAAAGCATTGACCAGCAACTCTTCAAACACTTCTGCCGGTATCTCAAGTTCACCTGGCCTGTTGAAGCTCGCTGATTTTTGCACATGGTGCAAATTGCGCCCAACAAACGCCATGCAAGCGTCGTACACCTGATCCAGTCGCCCAGATAAGTCCTGACTATCAAGAAAATGCTGGTCGTGCAAAACCGTACCGGCAAACGCCACCGCCTTCACGACAAAAGCGGGACGCCAAATGTCTGGAGCTTTCCCAAAAAGCAGTAAACCCGCCAGGTTCGGAACACCATGGCGAGCAAGGTTCAGGTTTTGCAACAAGCGTGATGTTGACAAGCCGGTGGCTTCTGCGGGTTTGCGATAGCGACGTTCAAAATACTGCTCAAACGTCGCCACATCCATATCTACCAGCCCTGCACCTGCCACCGGAACCTCGTCTGCGTACACCAGACCCGACTGCTGAAACATGCGCTGCATCTCTTCACGAGCCGTCACCTGGCGTTTATCCGCACCACTTTTTACCCAGATGCGCCCCTGCAAATCTACATAGGGTCGATTCAACCCCTCGGGCACCTCGATCACCATGACCAAACCCTGATCCATCGGCACGTTGCGCGATACCGGATTGATGGGCGGTCGAACATGTTGCGAAGCAGCATTTGAAAGGAGCTGGTTGATGCACGCAACATCGGCAGGTGTCAGCCCTGCGACCGTGCCATCGTCAGCGACCCCAATCAGCAGCACACCACCTGCCGTATTGGCAAAGGCGCACAACTCGGCAGCAAGTGCGTCAGCGTTTGTGATGTCGCGCTTGAACTGCCTGCGACTGTCTTCGCCACAGGCAACCAATGCGGAGAGTTCTTCCGGTTTCATTAATCAGGCAGGGGTGGTTGGCTTAGCCCAGCAGCCCCAGCAAATACTGCCCATACCCATTCTTGGCCAGCGGTGTGGCCAGCTTGTGGATCTGCGCTGCATCAATCCACTTCTGCGCAAAGGCAATCTCTTCCGGGCAGGCCACTTGCAAACCTTGG
>Ga0075012_10001119_pt1 | contig 27866 bp, 29 predicted proteins | sample All_14_2_FD_71474 | JGI IMG/M metagenome (GOLD analysis project Ga0075012, IMG submission 71474) | Freshwater microbial communities in response to fracking from Pennsylvania, USA - Allegheny Zone_MetaG_DW_15 | ecosystem: Environmental > Aquatic > Deep subsurface > Groundwater > Drilled...
CATCTCGTCAATGTGTCCACGGTTGATTGGCGCAAGGTGATAGGCATAGTCCACCCAATACCTGTCCTTCGAAATATCCAACACCTCAGGGTAAAAATCCTTATACGCGCCGCCCTTGTTCAAATAATATTCGCCCGTGCGGAAATACGTGATGGCGCTCGTCACCCCGCCCATCGCCGCCGCCTTGGATTCCGTGATCGCATCTTCCGCCAGCGGAGAATAAATACCGACATGCATGTGCCCATCGACCAGACCAGGGAACGCCAACAGTCCCTTCGCATCATGGACTTCTTTCGCCTCTTCCGCAAGGATAGCTGCTGCCACCCTCTGAACCTTCCCTCCGCTGATGGCGATATCTGCCACTTCCACGCTCGTCTGGTTCGGGCGGACAAGTTTTGTGTTCTTGATGAGTAAGTCGTACATGCTCTCTCCTTTGAAATGACCATTGACGATGGACGATTGACCATGGTCTGCCGTCTGTGGTCTGTGGTCATGATTTATCCAGCTACAACACCTTTGCTAATCAATCCTTCGATCTCGTCAGCGCCAAGCCCAGCACCCGCCAGCACCTCCCGTGAATGCTCTCCGATCCTGGGCGGATTAATTTCCAACTCCGAGCCTGCATCTTCCAAAAGTAGCGGCAAGCGTGGAAGTTGGGTCGTGTCGCCGTTCGGCAGAACCGTCTGCAAAAGGCTATTGCCTTGAATCAATTGTTCATCGGTGAAGAGGTCTTCGGGTTTGGCGATGGGAGAAAACGGCAGGTCGGCAATTTCACAGCGTTTCAACACGTCGGCTTTGGAGTACTTTGAGAGCCGCTGAGTCAAGTCGGGGATCAACCACTCGCGTTGGTCAATGCGTCCGTTGTTCGTGGCAAGACGTTCATCTGCAAGCAGGTCGTGCATCTCGAAGGACTCGCAGAAGCGCACCCATTGCTTGTCGCTGGTCACGCCAATGAAGACCAGTTCGTTATCGCAGGTGTTGAAAGTTCGGTAGATCGCCCATGCGCTGACTCTGGCAGGCATCGGCGGGACACGTTCCTTGGTCACTGCCGCGTATGCCATGTGATGTCCCATCAAAAAGGCAGCGGTCTCGAACAAGGCGCTCTTCACGAGTTGACCTTTGCCCGTCACATCCCGTTCACGCAAAGCGGCGAGGACGGCAATCGCGCCATATGTTCCCGTCATGATGTCAATGACGGACGCGCCCGCACGCAACGGCTGACCGATCGGTCCCGTCATGTAGGCAATGCCGCTCATGAACTGCACCACTTCGTCGAGCGCGAGGCGGGAGGAGTAGGGTCCGGGGAGGAATCCTTTTAGGGAGCAGTACACAAGCGTCGGGTAGCGTGAGGCGAGGGCTTCATATCCAAAGCCAAGACGATCCATTGTGCCAGGTCCAAAATTTTCGATGAGGACATCCGTCGATTCCAGCAATTTGAAAATGACCTCACGCCCTGCATCGGATTTGATATCGATGGCGAGACTCTTTTTGTTGCGATTGAAAAAAGGATAGTAGCCCGTGCCAAAGCCCTTGAGTTTGCGCGTCGGGTCGCCATCCAATGGCTCAATGCGAATCACTTCCGCACCAAGGTCGGCAAGGACAAGCCCGCAGGCAGGACCCAGCACAGCATGGCTGAATTCGAGAACGCGGAGGGAGGAGAGAGTCTTTAGCATGATCTACCCCCTCCTATCCTCCCCCAAATGCGACGGAAGTTCGTCCGTCGCATTTGGGGGAGGTGCCGAAGGCGGAGGGGGCTAAACATAATCACCATGCTTCACCAAATAATTCACCAACCCACCCGCGTTGAGAATGTCGATCATCTGCTGCGGCATTTTAGTGGCTTGATAGGTTTCGTTCTTTGTATGATTCGTGACAACGCCATTCTCAAGGTCAACCGAAATGGAGTCGCCCGATTGAATGTTGTGATGTTCCACTTCGATGACGGGCAGTCCGATATTGATGGCGTTGCGATAAAAAATGCGCGCAAAAGTTTTCGCAACCACCACCGATACACCCGCGGCTTTGATGGCGATCGGTGCCTGCTCACGCGATGAACCGCAACCGAAATTATTTCCAGCCACAAGAATATCTCCCTGCTGAACCTTCTTAGAAAATTCAGGGTCGAGGTCTTCGAGCACATGCGAAGCCAACACGGACATGTCCAAGGTCTTGGTATATTTACCCGGGATGATTCGGTCGGTGTCGATGTTGTCTATTGTGTAAACGTGAGCGAAGGTTGTTTGCATATCAGGTTTGGTTTCCAAATTGAGGAAAGACGAAAGAAATGCTTCCCATCTTTCTTCTTTCTTTTTATTCAGGCTCCACGATCTCCCCTGCCAGCGCAGACGCCGCCACCACAGCGGGCGACCCGAGATAGACCAGCGCCTTCGGGTTGCCCATGCGTCCTTGAAAATTACGGTTCGTGGATGAAATCACCACTTCCCCATCGCCTGGCACGCCGAGATGTGACCCCACGCAGGGACCGCATCCTGAGGTGATGAAAGTTGCGCCTGCATCGGAGAGAATTTGGATCGTGCCATCTTTAAGAGCGTCGTTGAAAACTTTTTTGGAAGCAGGCGCAATGATGAGACGTGTGCTGGTAAGTTTTTTGCCCTTCAACACTTGCGCCGCAGCATGTAGATCTTCGAGTCTTGTGTTGGTGCAAGAACCGATAAAGGCATATTGAACTTTCGTGCCCAACACTTCATCAATGGCGACGACATTCTCAGGTGAGTGCGGCTTGGCAATTTGCGGACGAAGCGCCGAAACATCGAAGGTCAGTTCGCGGACGTACTCTGCATCTTTGTCGGCAAAGGTCGGCTCGAAGGGATACCAAAGTTCAAGACCTGTTGGGTCAACCAAGCCTGCCTTCGCTCCCATTTCGGAACTCATGTTGGCAATTGCCATGCGGCTGGCTAATGTCATGGACTTAATCGTCTCACCTGTGAACTCCACGGCTTGATAATTCGCACCTTCCACGCCAAGTTCCTTGACGAGGAAGAGGATCAGGTCTTTTGCGGTCACGCCTTTTTTCAATTCACCGTTGAGCGTGATCTTGATGGTCTTCGGCACCTTGAGCCATGTCTTGCCAGTCAGCATCGTCGCAGCTAAATCCGTCGAACCGACGCCAATGCCAAAAGCATTCAACGCGCCATAGGTGGGTGTATGCGAGTCCGCGCCGAGGAAGAGGTCACCTGGTTTGACATGCGCATTCTCCACCATCAACTGGTGACAAATCCCTTCACCGATGTCGTACAACCTGCAACCCATCTCCGCAGAAAAATCACGCATGAGCTTGTGCAAGTTCGCAACCGTCTCATTCGGCGCAGGCGAAGCATGGTCAATGATCAGCGACACACGCTCAACATCCCATAATTTCTTCCCGCCCATCTGACGGAACGCCTTGATCGCAAACGGCGCAGTTGCATCGGTCGCCATCACCCCATCCACGCGGACAATGGCAATATCACCTGCTTTCACAGGCTTGCCTGTGTGTTGGGAGAGGATTTTTTCAGAAATGGTTTGGTTCATAGTATTTTTCGACGATGGACGATTGACCATAGACCATGGTCACTATCGTCTGTCGTCCATTGTCTGTCGTCAGGTCAATTTGTGCATCTTCGCAGGCAATTCCTTGCCCAAAAATTCTTCCATACGGCGCGAGAGTTCAGCGACCTTCTTGATGTCTACGCCCGTTTGAATGCCCATTTCATGCAGCATATTCGCCGTATCTTCGGTGGCGACGTTGCCTTTTGCGGTCTGAATGAACGGACAACCGCCCAGTCCGCCGAACGATGTATCGAACATGGTCACGCCCGATTTCAATGCGGACAACAAATTCGCCAAGCCTTGTCCGCGCGTGTCGTGCAAATGCAGAACCACGGGCACATTGCCAGCCAGCGGCAGAACCTCTTGCACAATACGCCGAATCAATTGCGGGTTACCCAAGCCAGCAGAATCCGCGAGCGAGAGTTCATCAATGCCCATCGCTAAAAATCTGCGTGCCATCGAAACGACCTTCGCTTGTTCGATCCTGCCTTCATACGCACAGCCGAACGCCACCTGCACACCAACGCGTACTTTCACACCATGCTCACGCGCCATCTTCACCATCTCGGCAGTTTCCGCGATTCCATCTTCAACGGTCGTGTTGGCGTTTTTCTTTGCAAGCGTTTCACTGGCAGGTACGCCCATTTCCAACTGCTTCACGCCCGCCGCGATCGCGCGCTCCACACCTTTCATATTCAGCACCAACGCGCTAAAAGTCACATCATCACGTTTGGGCAATCGCGCAAACACTTCGGCAGCATCCGCCATCTGCGGCACGATCTTCGGATTGACGAAGGAAGAGACCTGGATATTTTTGAGTCCAGCGTCGGCGAGGAGAGAGGCGTATTCCACTTTCATATCGGTGGGGATGAACTTCTCCTCACGCTGGATTCCATCTCTCAAACCGACTTCCACCAATGTGGCTTCGATCGGCACTGTGGGGATTTCAATCGCCTCACTTCGACGCCAGAGCCTGTTGTGATAAAGCAGGGGCATGTCCAACTCTGACACAGACAAGTCCTTGACCTCGCCCACAAAAATGGTATGGTCGCCACCGTCATACATCGCCCAGACGCTGCAATCGACCCACGCCAACGAATCAGGCAGCAGTGGACTTCCCGTCACTGCCGTGTGAGTCTTCAACCCAGCAAAACGATCTTTGATCTCAGGCTTCATGCCTGCAAAGCGCATCCCGATCTCAAGCTGCCGCGCAGACAATACATTCACCGCAAAGAAACCGTTCTCAGCAATGACATTATGTGTGAACAGTTTTTTATTGAGCGAAACCAACACTAGCGGCGGGTCAAGGCTTAAGCTGGTGAACGAACTCGCTGTAATGCCGATGGACGAATCGCCATGCTTGGACGTGACCACCGTCACACCCGAAGCGAACTGTCCCATGGCGCGTTTGAAATCGTTTGGATCAAAGGTCATGAATAATTCCTAATCGAAGACGTTTCGTTTTACAAAAGGCGCAGTTAAGAACCGCAGCATCAGCTTCCAACGCGGCTGATATTGAAGCAGAGCACCATTCTTTTCATTTTTCAGCATTTGGTCAGCGATCCACGGCACAACATCCGTGAGACGGTTTGCGATGATATTGAAGATCGGCTTGACCTTCTCCAACTCTTCAGGCGTTTTATACTGCCCCGTGACCATGTCCGTGATGACCATGCCAGGCTGGATCGTTGCGACTTTGACCGATGTGTTTGCTACTTCCTTCGCCAATGACTTGCCGAAAAATGCAGCCGCGGCTTTGGTCATGCCATAGACGGAAAGTCCAGCCATGGTACGTCCGCTTGAACCGAACCCTTCAAGGTTATAGATCCACCCGCCGCCCTGCTCCAACATCCCTTTGATCGCAACGCGTGAACCGTAGATCGAGCCGTACACATTGGCATTGACCGAATCCTGGATCACATCAAGTGGCAACTCCCAAACGTTGGTCATGGGGTGAGCAACACCTGCGTTGTTGATCCAAATGTCCACACGCCCGAATTTCTCTTTGGCAAAGGCAAAGAGCTTTTCGTTATCATCGTATTTTGTAACATCACACAAACAACCAGAGACATTCTTGTAGTTTGCGGCGAGCGCCGACACAGCCTTATCAAGCCGTTCCTGATTCCGCCCGCTGACAACGACATTGTGCCCGCGCTTGAGAAATTCCTCCGCGAGACCATATCCAATGCCTTTGGTAGAGCCTGTGATGACAATAACCTTGCTCATGCTTCTTTCCAATTAAGCACACCAAACGTCGTGTACTGCATCTTGTCGGACTTATAGAACTGCCAGACCACGCTCATGTTGAAGTTATCGTCAATGATGAATTCACGTCCCTTGACCTTGAGCGCTTCACCATAGAAATGTTGTGATGTGTACAACGCACGCCCATAGCCCATTGAGTTGCCAAACAAGTCAGGACCTTCAAAATAGTGTCTGGCATGATTGCGATAACGCTTGAAGGTGTACTTCTTGTTGAATACGCCCGAGATCTCCACGGTCATCTCGGCGCGGAGCAGGTCAATTGGCTTGTAATCAATATGAACCTTATTCACGCCGATCTGCTTCTGGTCTGCACCGCAGACGATCATCTCGCCATCCCATGAACCAGCCTTCTTTGACGGCAGAATATGCGGCTTGCGCCCGTTGACGCGCTCCGCTTGACAGTGAGCGTCGATGCGGGTTTTGGTTTCAGGGTTGGAGTGGTAATCAAAAGCCACCTTGTAAATGCCATTGAAGACCGTAAACAAGGTGGGACCATCAAAGATCAGTGACGAATACACCTGTGTCTCACCATCCGGCAGGATGTGAACCATCGTGCGCAGGTCGCCTGTCCAGCCGGGAGAGTAGTAATGCGCATCCACAAGCGTCCCATAAGGATGACCCGCACCAATGAAATCAGGACCGAGATAAATGCGATCCTGGTCACTGTCGATTACACCGAAGGAGAAAATGTCGGACACTTCCAAGCGCGGAAGCAATTCATTTGTTGCTTCCTGTATCTTGGTGTTCATCATGTAGGTCGTCTGTCCATCCTTGAACACAGATGAACGATAGACCTTGTTATAGCCAGAGTGATTGCCATGCACATCAAAGATGGACGGCAATCCATGCCATTCGCCTTCGATCTTTTGCTGCCAATTTGAGGGTTGGTCGGTCATGAAGTATTTCCTTCTTGGTTTAAATTCTTACGTTTCATAAGCCAAAGTATCCAGTGTCCAGTAATCAGTAGCCAAGAACTGGTCACTGGATACTGATTACTGCTCTACTTCCTGATTCCTCAAGATGCCGCGCAACTTCTCACTCATCTCTTCACCAATAAGCCGAGATACCTGCGCCCAAACCTTGTCCACTTCGGGGTCGAAGATGGCATTGCGGTTGAGTTGGTCACGCGCGGCAAAATCGCCTGTAGGCACAGCATCCGCAGGGACGCCATTCTCGACCAGGTTGAACCAATGCTCCAAATATCCATTCACAGGCGTTTGAATCTGCTCGAAAGCGGATTCATTCGCTCGATACGCCAGCATCCACGGTGACATGAGCGCGTATTGCTTGGGTCCAAGTTGCGCGGCGGTGAGACCTTCGATCTTCTTGGCTTCTTCAAAGATGGGAGTCAAGTTATCGAACACGGCATTGAGATACTTGAGATTCGCGCCCAAGTCTGCACGGGGAATCAAATCGAGATGAAAAGCAAAATGCGGACCTGCCATCACCGAGTCCAGTGTGAAGTGCGGGATGTGGCTATCAGGCTTGGTGAAGGCAAAGATCATGTGCGAGTCCAGCCCAATGGGCGGAACGACCAAGCCGATATAGACCATCTTATGCACCTTATCCCCGCCAAATACGCGGACACTGCCAACGGGAGCAGGGCTCATCGGTGAGGAAAGGCTCATATATGGCGACCCGACCTCGGTGAGTCCGAAGCGGGTTTTTATCTTCTCTAATGTGCCAAGCGAAAGTTGTTGGGGCAAGGACATGAGTTCTCCAATCGGTTCTTTCTTCTTTCCTCTTTTTATCGATCAACAAAGAAGAAAGAGGAAAGGAACTTAGTCGTCAGATGATTTGACTTGCGTGGTTGGCACTTCATTCAACACCCAAGCCTTGGCGAGTTCGGGAACTTCCTTGCGGGCAGGCGACGGGATGACCACGGCATGCTGGCGACCGTATTCCTTCTTGATGCGATGGATGTCGATCTGCCAGCCCATGTCGATATACTTTTTACGCATCTTGCGATAAGCGATCTGAATGCCATCGCTCTTCACTGAAAGTTCCGCACCGATATCGTACGGCAAAAGCTCAGGACGCTGTGAAAGCACGATAGGATAATCTTGATTGAAGATCTTCAACACACGCTTGAGGGCGTCGCCATCTGCCCAGTTGCCTTTGAAGAACGTGCGCAGTTGCGTCCACTTGGTGATGGTCTTATATTCGTTGACAGGAACATGGAAGTTGAACAGAATCATCAAGCCCATTGGCAGTTGCACTTCGAGCAGCGTCATGCAGGGCATCCAAAATGCCGCGCGGGTGCGCACGCCTTTGGGCTCGGCTTCTTCCTTATATAAACGCTTCCACAAACCAGGGATGTTCTTGCGCTTCGGCTTGAGGGTCACAACCATCTCGGCTCCCAAATGATGCTCTGTAGTTTCGTAATCAGGAATGGCTGGCTCATCGCGATTACCAAAAGCGCCGCCATGAACGAACGGAGCATGTGCTGCATCCAAACTATTTTCAAGCGCGCGTTCATAATAGACGGGCCACTCGAACGTGCCACGCACCACTTTGAAATTCGGATCATCGAAATATGGCAGGTCGGGCAATGCAGGACGTTCAGCTTCGGGTAGGTCGCCAAGGAACGCCCAGATATAGCCATACTTTTCAACGGTCGGGTACGAGTCCACACGTGCCTTCTTTGGCACGGGCAGATCAGGATGCGCAGGGATCTTCACGCACGAACCATCGGCTTTATATTCCCAACCATGATACGGACACACAATACAATCGCCCTGCATCCAGCCATCCGAAAGCGCCCCGCCGCGATGCACACACAAGTCGCTCAACACATGCGCCGCGCCATCGGGCGTGCGATACAACACGAACTCCTGCTCCAACGCAGTCACGCGAATCGGTTTGTCTTTCACAACGTGCGAAAATTCCAAAGGCCACCAAAAGTTCTTCAGCATGTTCTCTCTCCTTTATTTTTTGCGAATGACAGTTTGTTCTGCCCGTATTTCCGATTTCTTGATGAACGCCAACACTAGCTCCGCGATCTGCTCACGCACTTCCGCCGCAGGCCTTATCATTTCCATATCGAGGAAGAAGCGACCGGTCGTCTCGTCCAGCGGATGCGCGATGGCAAAATGATTCGCGCCTTGCAAGAGGACGTCCCACGCCTCTTCCCCCGCCGACGGTTGACACGCTTCGTCGAACGTTTTCTCCACTGGGTCTTGACTCTGCTCACTCGTCCCATAGCGGACACGGCTCGCCGCGATGACACCATCCTTATCACCACGCATCAGCATGACCGACTTGTTTCCTACATTTAGCACAGTGTTTGGCGCAAACCCTAACATGGTCGAAGCCATCGTATGACCAGCATATGCAAAGACTGACCTCACCTGCGCAAAGAATTGCGCATTCTGCAAAGCGACTATCCCACCCGCAGAATGTCCGCCAAGGATGATGTGATTCAAATCCATCGCGCCGCACAGCGGACTCTTCTCATCGCTGTTTAACTGCATCAGAGAATCCAATATTGGTTGAATGGCTGGGCAGGTTGCGCCGCTTCCATACGTGTCAGGTTTTACTTTCGATAGATCAATCGCAGGCGTCAGACCGATCACGCCAGGCAATGTCTCTGCCACATGCGTGTACAACACCGTGATGATATTTGCCTCTGCCAATTTCACAGCCAGCCAGTGATAACTTTCGATGCCCACGTTGATACCGTTAAAGAAAATCGCCACCGGCATCGGCGCAGACGTTTTATCGGCAGTAATCACACCACTCATCCGTTCGGCATCGCTGTTGGTAGGCGCGGCAGGATAATAAACTTTCAAATGCAGCACGTTATACGGCGCACTAGCATTCGGAAGAGTCGTAGCGTGAAAGAGGGCTCGAATCACGCCCCCCTCCCTTCCTCCCCCAAATCCGACTGAAGTTCGTCGGATTTGGGGGAGGTGCCCGTTAGGGCGGAGGGGGTAAGTTGGCGATCTCCACCCCACAAACCACGTACCAACCGGTCTGCCATTTGTTCGCCAAACAATTTCGCACCAATGGGATTCGCCGGGTCGCGTTCTGCGATCGCGCGGCGGATGTGTAAGTCGCGGGCAGCGAGCGCGGCTCGTTCTTCTGCAGGGACAGGTTCCGCATCGTCCACATACTTCAGCCAACGGTCAAGCATCTCATGCGAGAGGTCATGCAAAACATTTACCATCTCCTGCGTCGGCTTGGTGAGGTAAACATGCCCCGTCTGCGAGACAGATTGACGCATATAGAGGGTCTTGCTTACAAACGGGGAAAAGCGCGAGTCATTACGCAGTTTGAGATAACTCTCATTGGCAGGCTCATAGTAGCGGTCGAGATATTCGAGGTCAGACATAATGTCCACGCGCGGGATGTAATCAATGTAGAAAAAGATATCGGGCATGGTACCCATCGCCATCCCGAAATGAGGCGCACGGATGTGAGGTCCTAGCCAGATGGTCAGATGCATGTTCGTGAAGGACTGGGTCGGTATCCCAATATAAGAATGAACCATCCAGTCGATCTCTTTCCCTGCAAAAGCGCTGAGCAATCCTTTCGCCTTGCCATCTGCCGATTGATACGGTTGCAGATCCGCAACCGATGGGTCGGGGGTGTGGTCGAAGCGTGCATCCACCTTGACACGAAGTTCGCCCATGATGCCCCACAACTGCTCAAAAATTTGCGAGCGGTCTTGCGTGGGGTTTTCATCGAGCAATTCGAACAACGTTTTGACGGTGGAGGCGGTCATTTATTTCCTCAAAAGATACACATGCACATGATGTAGTTTTTCGTCGCGGTTCCATTTGCACAGACCAGCGACCATGCCTATTGTTTCGTCGTTCACTTCCATCCATGAAACCGTTTCACCGGGGGCGGTTACGGCTTCGATCTCGCGTAAGGCGCCATATTGCTTTTGACGTCCGCGCATGCCTTCGGTGTCGTTGAAGGTGACATCGTTGGCGGTGATCGCAATCGTTTCGAGCAGCTCACCTTCAGGCGAGATCAAATATCGTTCACCTTGATAATCTCCGCTTGGAGTGGTCGGCTCTAATGTTGGAAAGCCTTCTTCCTCTGGCACAGCCGCCCCGACGATGGTGGCAATTTCTTCGTTTGCGACAAAGAACTTGCCACCTGTCACCTGCCTCCCAGGATTTAGCAACATCGAAAAAGATGTGAAGTTATAACCAAAATGAGTCCACATGCCGCGTGCGGTCAGCACGCCATCTTTCCATGAGAACCCACCACCCACTACATCTTCACCGAGATAATGGCGAGCCTTGTCAACGATCTTCAGATCAAAAACAAACTCACCAACTCGTTTGTTCATGATATTGATGACTTCCTCCGCTTGCCTAGAGTGGCTATGCGCAGCCTTTACGGGTTCGCAAATCTGGATCACGCGGATCACATCTCCCTGCGGCTTGAGTTTGCGACGTTGATGAATCACACCCGCATACTCCCCTGCCGGGGTGTAGACGTATTCACTGACGAGCCAGTCGCCGAGGAAGGAAGGTTGCGTCACGCTCTCTCGAACTCCATCACACCAAACTGCGAGCCGACTCTCTGCCCACCACGATACCAATGTTGGACGACGGCTTTGCGTTTACCGTCGAGCGTCACCACTTCGCGCCGCCAGCAGCGCAGATGAGCTTCACGGTGATAGAACTGTCCACTAAGGGCGCGCCCGCCACTGAGTGAGTAACTGCCAACGATTTCCGAGTCACCCGTTGCCCACGCCTGCCATTGATTGGTAACCAGCGACATCTTGCGGACTTCGGGTCCGAATGCCCCACCTTCGATGCGCAAACCAAGCATGCCTTCTCTGATGGGAGTAATAGTCTCTTCGTAAAGTTTCTTGCCAAGTGATTTTTTCTCTCCATCCAATGAGGAGAGTTCCCCACTCCAACGCCCAGGACGATGCAACAGAATCTCGCCGCGTCCTGAAGTAGGATCATCGTGCAAGTCGTAATGGGTGCCGCTGACCACGGTCGGTTGCGGCACGGGGGTATCTTCGAGCACACGGTCATTCTGTCCAACAACGATGTACATCATGTGTTCGCCGCGCGACATTTGCGCAAGTGAGAGCTGTAAATTTCCATCCACGATCATCAAGAAAAAGCGTTGACTCAAACCAAGTGCAGGCCAGTAGGCGTTCGCATCCACCAAGTTTTCGCTGAGCGTTTCGGCATACCCGATATTTGCAGGACCTTCGTACAGACGGTGGTCATCCTGCGGTTGGATGAAGTAATGTCCACTATGCTTGAATGGACCGACAAAAGATACGTCAATGCGCACTCGCCCTTCAGGGAGTGATTGCACATTGCGATAGTCTGAGCCATTGCCGAGGAAGCAGCCTTTGCTATCGAACACTTCAGCATTGCCTGCCCAGCGACCAAGTCCTTGCTTGAATTGGATGGGTTGATTCATGATCATTAGTGATTGGTAATTGGCGATTACCCACGTATCAATTTGTAGACTTGCTTCTCTTTGGGCGTGTTATCGAAAATGGACTTGAAGTCTGCACCTTGAGGTTGGGCGGTGATGTAACGTCCTTCAACCGAGACCTCGAGCGAGTCGCCTTCAAAGACCCATGGAGACAAGGCATACGAACCATCTTCTCGCGGGGTGATGGTGACGGTGTGATCTGTCCCTTTACCATCGGGCACGTTGAGGAATTTGCCTTCCTTACGTCCTTCGGCGTGAGTGGTGTGGAAGTACAATGCCAAGGTGTCGAAGAACTGCAAGAGTTTGTAGTTATTGAACAAGACTTTCTCTTCGATCCAAGCCTGGGAGGTGGAATCCTTTTCGAGGTCCGCTTTGAGGCGGGCTTGACGAGCGAGTTCATCCGCGAGCATCGCATCCGCTGAGGCTTTGTGCTCATGCGATATCTTGTCGATGAAAATAAAATCCGAAAGACCATAGCGTCCGTTGAACAAGCCGTAGGTGTGCATGGACGAGAGCAAGCCGCAATAGGCGTGATGTTTTTCGTTGAACTCGGGCGAGCCTTTGCTGGTTTGAATGAGGTATTGAATGGGAGTTTGCGTGAGGTGATGCGGCAAACCCGTGGTTGGTGATTGTTCGCGCAGTGCGTCGATGGGTGCCCAGCCTTCATCGTGATGTTCGACGATGTAAACGACGAGATCGCGCGGCGCAGGTTGTGCAAAATCGGCATTGCCAAACGCACGCGCCAGTTGACCGCAGGTGCGAGTATGGTCGGGCTGTTCGATGGCGAAGTTGGGTTTGCCTTCAAGCGAGGTTTGAATGATCATCGTAACTCCATAACTAACCGCTAAGCACGCCAAGAGCGCGAAGAAGATCTTTGGTCTTTCTTGGCGACCTTCGCGCTCTTCGCGGTGAATATTAAGGTTGTTGAATTCTCACAAAATCCTGGATCTGGAAAATATGTGTCTTGCCTTCGCGCAATTTATGGGTGATGATGCGGCGGTTGTTGGGGTCAATAAAATAGTGATTGTTATGAACGAGGGTTTTGGAAATATTGCTATCGATCGTGAAGACATAGTTGTACGGAGTCAGTTCAGAGCCATGCAAGCTAAGTTGTTCGCTGGTTGCCCAGCAAAATTTTCCGTCGGTGGAAATATCAGAGTGAAAAACGGTCTTGCCCACTTCGTAAAGATTTTCAAAGTCTTCCATCAGGTGCCAACTCTTCCCCACTTCGTTCCAAGACACATCCATATGAACCGCGGCAGATTCAATGAAGTCACCCTTGGGGCTGAAGGTTTTGCATAAGCCTTCCCATCGCCCCATGAAGCATTGATATGGAATGGTGGATTTCGGGTCGCCGTAGGTCTTCGTCATGTTAATCTCCAATTTGATATTTGAATCTGTCACCACGATAACGAGCCTGTAAGAACTCAAGCGGTTCGCCAGAAGCGCTCAACACCACGCGTTGGATCATCAGCACAGGTGAGCCCAAAGACATGTGAAGCAGTTTCACGTCGAGGTCTGAGGCGGCAACGGCTTCGATGGAACGAGTGGCATGAGAAGTTGCCATCTGCGGGATGTGGCTGATGTAATTGAGTGATCCGCCTTCCAGAAGCCCCGCTTCGTTTATTTGACCTGAAACTGCTTCTGGCAAATAAGCCGTGTGCTGCCCGATGGCTTCTTCTGCTGCCAAACGCAAACGACGGATGCGATACACGCGAGTCTTGTGCGGAAGTTTGAGATTCGCCGCCACCTCTTTATTGGCTTCGATAAATCCTTTTTCAATGATCTGCCAGCCAGGTTTGATGCCTTTCTCCATCATGAACTCGGTAAGACTACGGCGTTCTTCGGGGCTGTGAGTCATTTTCGGCGGCGCAACAAATGTGCCGCGTCCCCTTTCACGAATAAGCAAGCCTTCATAGACAAGGTCGCTCAACGCCTGACGAACTGTGATGCGGCTCAAGCCGAATGAGTTCTGCAATTCCTGTTCAGAAGGAATGAGGTCATTCGGCTTCCATTCACCTGCTTCAATTTTTTCGAGCAGGTGCTGTTTGAGTTGGTAATGCAAGGGCAAAGGTGAACTTCGGTCAACTTTTGGCATGGGAACCTGATTTCTGGGTAAATGTTATAACATTATAACAATAATACCTATGACAAGGAATTAAGTCAAGAACTTGACCGCTGGCGGACGGACACGGACCGCTTACGCCAATCGTCTATGGTCTATGGTCTATCGTCAAACGAAGGTAGATTCCAGAGTTGTAGACCTGTCCCCTCGTGCATGGCGCGGTTGACAGGCACACCGTCGTATACGGTCAACGTGAATTCGACAGCAAAAGCGATGGCGCGAGCTGCATGTCCGCCGATGATGGAGATGCCATTCGGTGCAGACTCATCGCGGAATGAAAGCGTCAGATGCGTATGGACATGCGGTTCATCATTTAATTTAGAGATGGTCCCGTGACCAGACAAAATTTCCAACGGGCGGGTAAAGATCACCGGCGGCTTGCGAATCTTGTTGATAAAGTCGTATTCGGTGAACTCGACCTCGGTCAACCCGCCGAGCATTTCAAATGTCGCGGCGCGTATATTCTGGGCGCGAGTGATCTTTGCAAATGCATCATGGATCGCTTCACCGTTGGTGAGTGTTCCCATAAAAACGCGAGTGGATTGTGTGTTGATCTGAGAGAGAGTAATCATTGGGCTGTCACCTCAATAATGTCTTCGCGCCATTCATGATGAGGACTTGAGCGATGCCAAGAATCATTGTCGCGCCGCGTGCGATCATGTTGTCCACGTCGGCTTTCACGCCTGCAGTGATTCCTGCCGCGACACCTGCCTTTTTGCAAATGACAAAAACCTTATCGATCATCTCTTGCACTTCTGGGTGATTGGGTCCATCGGGGAAGCCCATGTTGAGCGAGAGGTCACGCGGACCGATGACGACCGCGTCCACGTGGGGTTGGGAGATCATGGCTTCAAAATCGTCGAGTAAAGCTGGGTCTTCGAATTGCGGGATGACCATCGTTTGTTCGTTGGCGAATTGGATGTACTTCTCTGCTCCCCCACTGTACGCCATGTATTTGGATGCCCTTGAAATGCCCACGCCTCTTTTCCCGACGGGTGGATATTTCACTGCGTCTATAAGCATTTTCACCTCTGACGCATTTCTCAGGTCGGGCATCATGATGCCCATCATGCCTGCGTCGAGATATTGCAGGACGAGTTTTGGGTCTTTCGGTCCGATGCGGACGAGGGGCGTCATGCCCGTCAACTCGCAGGCACGGATGACGTTTACGGCTTGGTCAGGGTGGAGCAATCCGTGCTCGGCGTCGAGCATGTAGTAGTCGTAACCTGCCAAGCCGAAGAGTTCGGCGAGCTGCGGATCGGTCGAGGTGGAGACCACGCCCAAAGCTGGCTGTCCAGATTTGAGTTTAAGTTTGAGGCGATTTTCTTGGATGAACATGTTGGTAATTGGTTGATTGGTAAATTGGTAATTGGTGATCTACGGTCAAATAATCCCATTTTCTTGCAAGGCTTTCAAATCTTCAGCCGTCAAGCCGATGGAAGCGTAGACTTCATCATTATGCTGACCAAGCGTAGGCGGCGGCGAGAAGGTGTCTTCGTAGGTATCGGATAATTTTACAGGGTTGCCAGGCATTTTGGCTTTGCCACCGAGCGGATGCTCGACTTCGATAACCATGTTGCGCGAAAGGACTTGCTCGTCGGCGAGGGCTTGCGCAACGTTGTTGACGGGCGCGCAGGGAATGCGTTTGGCTTGCATTTTGTCGAGCCAATGTTTTTGGGTGTTGGTGGAAAGAATCTCGTTGAGACGTTTGTTGATGAGAAGTTTATTCTTCCAACGCCCAGGCTGACCTTTGTTCTCTTCGGTATTGAGTTCAGGTGCGTCGACGACTTCCATCAGTGCCGTCCAAAAATTATCGGTGATGACTGCGATGATGATAAAGCCGTCGGAACATTGAAAGGTGTCATATGGGACGTGTACAAAATGCCCATTGCCCAGTTTATCGGGAATATCACCAGAAAGAAAATACATGGTCGCCATATAGTTGAGCAGACTGATCTGCGCGTCAAGCATGGAGATATCCACGTGCTGTCCGCGCCCCGTGGTGTAACGCGCCTGCAACGCCGCAAGCACACCGACGACACCCATCAGTCCACCGCCGAGGTCACCGATGGGAATGCCGGAGCGTGTGGGCGGATTATCGGGTTGACCTGTGATGCTCATGCCTCCGCCCATCGCTTGGGCAACCATGTCGAAAGCGGTACGGTCTTTGTTGGGTCCTGTTTCGCCGAAGCCAGTGACGGTACATGTGATGATGCGCGGATTGATCTTCGATAGATGTTCATAGTCCACTTTGAGGCGGGCAGTAACACCTGCGCTGAAATTGCTGAGAACGATATCCGCAGTTTTGACCAACTCGTAAAAGACTTGCAAGCCTTTTTCTGATTTAAGGTCGAGGGTGATGCTCTTCTTGTTGCGATTGAGTGTCATGTAATAAGCGCCGAAACCGTTGAGGCTGTTCTTCGGGTCTTTTTCCAACAGTCGGCGTGTGCCTTCGCCTGTGACGGGCGGCTCCACTTTGATACTTTCTGCACCGAGGTCGGCGAGTATCATGCCCATGTAGGGTCCGCTGAGCATGTGAGTGAGGTCGAGAATTCGAATTCCTTGGAGGGCTTTCATTGGGGTTCCTTGTGAGTTGTGAATTGTTGTTTGACGATTGACCATTGACCGTGGACGATAGACAAGCAAGGTCGTCCGTGGTCAATCGTCTATGGTCTGTCGTCCGTCCAAGCAGGGAAGCGCATACGATAGGTCATATACATCAACCCTGCAGTTTGTAAAAGCAAAAAGATCAACGCATTGCCGAAGACGGCAAGATACGAGAGCGTGCAGATCAAATTAGGAATATGCCCTAACAAAACTTTCTTCAAATTCCATTCAGGGATGTTGTGCTCGGGCGCAACGTGAATATCCCAGTATTGGCTTTGCCATAAGCCTTTGAAGGTGCCAACAATAAGGAAGGTGACCAGAGCGGTCATCCAGATGTTACTGATGAATTTCTCGGTCACTGCCCAAGCGGAGAGCAAGACTTGACCTTCACCAAGTCCCCAAAACAAGCCGAAGAATAAAACCTGCGGGAGGTGTAGTTCACGTCCATGTGTGAGGGTGCCGCGGGGCCAGAGATAGAAATAAGCAAAGTAGATCACGCCAACACAGGTCAAAGTGAAAAGCCACCAGTAAAGATTTGAAATTTGTTCGGTTGTTACGATTGGCTTACTGACCAACGCAGGCAGAACGCCAGTCAGAATGCTGAGGACGAATCCACTGGTGAAGTAGATGCCACCGCGAATCCACGCCAAGCGTGGACTGTAGCCACTAATTTTTCGTTTGTTGGTCTGTAAAGTAACGAACAGAAACAGCCAAAACCCAGCCAGCGCAAATAGGAAATAATCCAACGGAGAATTGGAGAACGACCAGAAAGGAAAGAAGATAGGACTTTCAATGACCATTCACTATCCACTATTCACTTGTAACTTCCCCAAATACTCCATCACCTCACTCTTCGATACCACATCCCCATACTTCGAATTGATATCGAACAGATTCGCCTCGTGCGGACCGGGATGCCGATCCGCCACACATTCACGCGGGACGATGACGCGGAAGCCGTATTGCATTCCGTCCACCGCCGAAGCGCGGATGCAGCCTGAGGTGGAGCAGCCAGTGAGAAGAATAGTGTCCACACCGAGGGAGGTGAGCGTGGCGGCGAGAGAGGTACCGAAGAATGCGGAGGCGTATTGCTTGACGATGATGATGTCCGATTCAATGGGCGTGAGTTTTGGGACAATTTCCGCCAGCGGCTCGCCCTCGACCATCGTCTTGAGCACAGGGACTTTTTGGATGAAGATGCCGCCATCGCGAAAGTTCTTGTTGTAGAGAACCTTCGTGTACAAAACGGGAATTTGCTTTGCACGGGCAAGGCTGAGGAGTGGAATCGTTTCGTCGACGGCGGTAACAACATCGGGCGCAAAAAGAGGCGCACCCTCCGTCACGTAGGCATTGATGAAATCCACGATCAGGAGCGCGGGGCGTTTGCCGAATCCAATGCGACCATCAAAGACGCCTTTGTAATTGCTTGCGAGATCAGACACGGGCTTGCCCTGTAACTGGCACGGATGCGGGAGTGATAACAGCGGCGAGCTTCCATGCGGCGTAAGCAAACGCACCTTGCCCAAAGGTGTTCAACAACTGCTCCGTCCATTGCAGAGGGATGGATTGTTCAGGGATGCGGGCAAGTCCGCTGAGGACGAAGACGATCACAATATTCGCAAGAAAGAGCCAAGCCATCTTATTCAAATGGTTGTATCGCGCCTGCTGAATGAGCAGAACGACCATGACCACATTGCCAATGGTCATCACACCAAGCAGAATGAAACGCCATGTATTGACTGTCAAATCGGGGAAACCGGTGAAAAGAATTGCGACCACGCTCAAACTCAGCACTACAGATGGTCCCAGCCAAATACGCCCAGGCTGACGCTTCCCGCTGCGGATCTCGCTCATGAACCAGAGTGCAAACGCCAGCAAGGTGAAGCCAACCGACATCCACATGAACATACCTTTATCGAACCAAGCGATGTTCACTTGTGTGTTGGTGATTGCCATGGTGAGTTTCCATGTCGCTTTGAGGAAACCACCGATACTTACTAAAATGAAACCAATAGTCGCCATTTGACCAAGGCGGGCATCTACATTTTTGACCATGTGGCTAACAAAGTACAAGCCGATGGATGAAAAAATAACGGGGATAAAATCTTCGAGGGCGAGCCCAAGGGTGTAGGTTTCCATATGAGTCTCCTATTACAGTGACCAGTAACCAGTTATCAGTAACCAGTGATTAAGAAAGGAATTTTCGAGCCGTCAACACATTGCCGATGCCAAGTACTACTTCACCGAGGTTGCCGATGTAGAACATATCCCCCATGCCTGCGCCCGCAGCGATGAACATGAAGATCGAGCCTGCCGCCAGCCACCACCAACTCGTTTTGCGCCAGAGCGAAATGCCCGCCACGATCAAAAAGACAATGGTCAACATAGCCGGGATGGGCGGACCCTTCATGCCGCCTTCGTTTGTGTAGCGGAGCGTGTCCATTACGGTTTTGGTTTGAAGGTCGAGTGCAAGCACATCTTCATACACGCCGAGTGCGATCAGCAGAGTTGTCACAACACAAACAACGATGTGCGTCGTCCTGCTTTGCGCCCACTGCACGCCTGCGTTTCGCAATACGCCAAATCCAAATATGATCATGGCAGGCGTGGCGAGTCCATGCACGAGGTAGCGACCCGCATTCAGTGTTTTCAGCAAGTCCCCTTCCCCAATGAACCTGCCGAGAAAAATGATGAGCACGTCGTAGGCGAGCCCTGCTAGCACAATCAACAACAGCAATGCATACGATGAACGCTTACTCTGATAGACCCCAACCGATTGCCATGTCAGATACGCGAACGCAGCCACGAAGACGATGTAAAGTACGGTAAGCATCTCTCTCCTTATTAAACAAAAAACTCTTTGAGGATATCTGCAACCGCTTGCGGATTTTGGTCACAGATGTAAGGACCTTCGTTAGGTATCACTTTCATGGTGCCGTTCTTCAGCACAGAAAAAGCTGGTTCCAAACTTGCCCGCAATGTATCATTCTCCCCTGCCATCACTAAGATGGGAATCTCAAGCGCGGATAACTGCTCCGCGAACGGTTGCTCGAACACGGCTTGATACGCCCCCTGCGCCGCCTCTCTCGCAGACTGTGTGAGGAGTACTTCTCTATGAACTGTTTCCAACGGGAGAGTTAAATCTCGCTTCCGAATCCGCTCCCAGACTTGGGTGAGATGCGACCCGTCTTCTGCGATGGCAAATAGTTTGAGGCTGGCTTTCAATCCGTTGATCTGTGCTTTACTTAACAACGGCGCACCCGATAAGATCATCTTCTTGATAAAGCCCGGGTGGTCATGTGCCATTTGCACAGCGATGGCAGAACCGGAATGATGACCGAAAACATAACAAGACTCCATGCCGAGGTTGGTGATAGCAGCGTGGAGTGAATCTGAAAGATAATGGACGTTGAACAGGCTTGGGGGAGAAAAAGAGGCGCCGAATCCTGGGGTGTCTAATGCCAGAGTGTGGAACGAGTCCGAGAGCAGAGTCATCATCCGCTCGAACATCATCCCCGAACTGGCAGTTTGATGGAGCAGCACAAGCGGAATTCCGTCAACTTGTTTGAGTTGGCGAAAATGGATCTGACCGTGCGGCGTATCGACATAGCCTTTGCGGATAATTGACATCTCTCTCCAGAATGTTATAATGTTATAACATTTAGAGTTGTTAGTCAAGTTAAAAATGACCGCGGACAAACACGCCAGACCTCTGATTCATTTTTCATCCCAAAGGAGACCTCCCCCATGACAGACCAACTCGGCTACAGAAAAAAATTCGGTGTCATCATTCCCAGCACGAACACCATCGTGGAACCTGAGTTCTACCGCATGACCGTGCCAGGCGTTACACCGCATGTTTCGCGCATTCACATCCGCGACCAGAAACTCGACAGCGACGAAGCCTTTGTGCGTTTGCTTGAACAAATTCGCGTGGAGATTCAATACGCAGTCGAACGTGTGATGACAGCCGAGCCTGATTACATGGTGATGGGTATGAGCGCCGAAACATTTTGGGACGGCGTGGAAGGCAACCGCAAATTTACCAAGATGATCTCCGATTGGGCGGGCGGGCTGCAAGTAGCCACGGGCGCAGAAGCATGTGAACGCGCGTTGAAGTTATTTGGTGTGAAGAAGATCGGTGTGGTGACTCCCTACCAACCCATCGGCGACAAGAACGTAGTGCGCTTCTTCAATGACATCGGTTTTGAAGTGACTGCCATCAAAGGGTTTAGATGTCCAACAGCGATTGCAATTGCAAATGTCTCGCAAGATGAATTGCGCAATGCATTAATCGAAGTTAACAAAGATGCTGATGCACTGGTGCAAGTCGGCACCAACCTAAGCATGGTTGGTCTCGCCGACGAAGCCGAACGCTGGCTCGGCAAACCTGTCATCGCTATCAATGCCGCCACATGGTGGATGGCAATGCGCGATAATGGAATTGAAGAAAAAGTTTATGGCGCAGGTAGATTGTTGAGAGAGCATTAATCAGGAAAGAGGAAAGGGTTATCGAACTTCTTTCCTCTTTCTTCTTTCTATGAAACCAAAACGTTCCTTCCGCCACATCGGATACATCGTCCGCGACCTGAAGCAATCGGTCGCGGATTTTCAACGTCTGTTCGACTTGCAGGATGAAGACATCCGCATCATTCCTCCCTTTGAGCTGCCCGCTGACACTCGATTTGCCTTTTTCCACGCTGACGGTTTGACTTTCGAACTGATCGAGCCGATCTCCGAGCATTTCAAGAATGTTCTCTTCAACTCTGGCGTTGGCATCAACCACATCTGCTTCACCGTGGATGACATTGAATCCGCTGTGAACGAGATGGCAGCCAAAGGCATCCGCCCAGGGCATGTGACGCCCAACGGCATCATCACCATGCCACATCAGAAGATGGTGTACTTCAATCCCGAAGATACGGGCGGATTTTTGATCGAGTATATTGAAGAAGTGTGAGTGAATTTTGAACTGACAAAAAACTTCCCAAGTTTTGCACTTGGGAAGTTTTGATTTAATGCCCGACTGCCATATCCGCGCCTTCGTTCTTGGGAACAATACGCTTGCGGACGATCAAACCAACAATCACAACCACCCAACCTAATGCGCTAAACAGTAAGAATGGGCCCTGCGGCAGCCAGTTATCGAAGAGTTGACCGCCAATGCCTGTCGCGGTCATGATGCCGAAAGTGCCGCATAAACTAAAGATACCAATAACGGAACCGCGGATGTCACGTGGGGCTTGTTGAGCGATGAGTACGCCACTGGCGATGACACCGCAAATTTCACCAATGCCGATCAGCGCCGCAACGATGAAGATGGCAGGGCTGGTAGGGTCAGAGACAAAAATGGTCGAGCCATACCCAAACGACGCAAGCGCAACTGCCAGGATAACCGCGTTGGCACGATTCATTTTGTCAGAGAACATGCCGAAGATGGGAGCGGTAATGAGCGCCATCGTCTGCGAGATACCGATGATGATGCCCGCCATAGAAAGCGCATCCGCTGTAGACATGCCTTTTTGTGCAGTCCCATAAGTGACAACCCATAACGTAAAGAACGTGCCCACAATGGCAAGGTCACCACGGGAGATGAAAGCTGCCATATAGGCAAGCGCAACTCCGGGGTCTTTTGCGGCGGCGAAGCCTTCCTTTGAAATTTCAAGGATGCTTTTCTTCTGCTCTTTTTGAGTTTGGGTGCGGTTCTGCAAACCGATGTACAAGATCACAGCAGAGAAAGCCGCCACAGCCGCCAGTGCCCAATAGGTGTAGCGCCCAGCATCCAAGGATGGCATGCCATTGCCAATGAGTATCTTCGGAAGCTGCAAGACGACGAAGACGGTCAACAAAGCGCCAATGCCATTTCCTATGCCCAGCAAGCCAGATGCTTTGCCGCGGTCTTCATCGACTGCATAATCTGCGATGACGGTGGCGATCATGGTTGTCACAGCGGAAGAGCCGAGTGCGAACAATCCGCGGAAGATAAAGAGAGAGGTGACGCTTTCCACATTGGGATAATCCAGTAAAGATAGTCCCATCAAAAGAAAACCCAATGAAAAAACCAACTTACGACCCAGTTTGTCAGAAAGAGTCCCCCAGCCGCCAATGGAAACGAGAATGACGATCTCTGCAAAGAATTGCAGATTGCCGCTCAACACACCTTGCTCTGCTTCAGGGATGTTGAGCACTTCTGATAACAGAAACGGCTGAAACTGCGGCAGGAACGTGAACAACAACAGCGATGTGACCGTGGCAAAGTAATAGGTGAACATGTTCCCCACCGTAATGCCAGGCATGAGTCGTACGGGACCAAACTTCTTCTGTGCAACTTCGGTTGTCATGTGCGCTCTCCTCTAAAATAAGACGATGGACGACAGACCATAGACCATGGTCAATCGTCTATGGTCTATGGTCAACTACTAAAATGGTCTTGGTGTCTCACCCAACTCCAAACTGATCCACTTCAATTCCGTGAAATGCTCCACCGAATATTTGCCGCCGCTCCTGCCAATACCAGACATGCCGAAACCGCCGATCGGCGCCATTGGGTCAGACTGGAACGAGTGCGCTCCGACATGCACCGACCCGCAGCGGATCCGTCGCGCCGCGGTCATGCCGCGCACGAGGTCATTGGTCAGCACACCTGCGCTCAAACCGTAATCACTTTCATTCGCGATCGCGATCATCTCTTCGAACGACGGCACTTCCATCACCATCGCTACGGGGCCAAACGTCTCCTCATCCCAGCACGGACCCGACCTCGGCGGGTTGTAGATGACCGTCGGTTGAAACACAAGTCCGTTATGCACCGCACCGCCCGTGAGAATCTCCGCGCCGCCATCTTTCGCCGCTTGCACGTGTCGCAACACCTTATCCACCGCGCGCTGATTGATCAGCGGACCATACGCTGTTTTCTCATCACGCAAATCACCAAGATGTAAACTCGCAGCCTTCTTCGCCAACGCCCCGGCAAACGCGCGTCCGTTCGGAGCTTCGACCATGATGCGCGCGCTCGACATACAGATCTGCCCGCCATGTGTGAACGCGCCCACTGCCGCGATCTCCGCCGCCTTGGTCACATCGAAATCGTTCAACACCAACAGCGGGTTTTTCCCGCCGAGTTCCAACTGCAAACGCTTCATGGATTGGATCGCGATCTCACCGATCTTCACGCCCGTCGCGGTCGAACCCGTCAGCGCAATGCCATTGACTTTAGGATGTCTCGCCAGTGGACTTCCGCACTCCGCGCCGAATCCCGTCACCACATTGAAGACTCCATCAGGCAGCCCCGCCTCTTGCATGACCTTAGCCAGTTCCACCGCAATGAGCGGAGTCTCCTCTGATGGCTTGGCGATCACGGCATTGCCTGCTCCGAGCGGAAAGACGATCATCTTCGCCAACAGCACCAACGGCGCATTGAACGGCGATATTGCCAGCACCACCCCCACAGGTTCGCGGACGACCATCGACATACGGTGCGGCTTTTCATTGGGAAGTGTGTCTGCATACAACCGTCGCACCTCCCCCGCCGCCGTCCTCAACACCGACGCCGTGTACAACACTTCATACTTCGCCTTGATGATGGATGATCCACTTTCATCAATGAGCAGATTCAGCAGACGGTCATAATTCGCTTCGACATGATCCGCACACTTGAGCAGAATCTTCTCCCTGTCATACGGCGGCAGCGATGACCAATGCTCATACCCCTTCCGCGCAGACGTCACCGCGACTTCAACATCCGCCTCCGTGCCCCGCGCGGCATGACCAAGAATCTCGCCCGTCATCGGCGCGTAACTTGGAAACGTCTCGCCATTTGCAGCCGGGACTTCGCGTCCGTGGATGAAGTGTCCGTAAGTTTTCATGGTTACCTTCTTTTTTCAACCACAAAGGGTCACGAAGGTACACAAAGGTTTTAATTTAATTCCTTTGTGACACTTTGTGACCCTTCGTGGTCAAGGATTTATATTCTCTCTTCCAACATACTCGCCCGCAACAAATACGCCCGTGCTTGCGCAGGATCACTTGCCGCACCCGAAAGTGACTTATTCCTGCGTTCGCGTTCCTCTTCTGCGCTCATCACCATATTGTTGTATTGTTGGTCAGTGTAGAGTTGCACAGACTCAATCGCATATTGCCTGCGCTCGTTCGAGTAATCATCCAGAATGGAATCTGATTCGCCCTTCCAAATGCGGACGAATTTCTCCGTCAAATTCGCCGCGTCGTGAATTCCGCTGTTCATGCCCATGCCCCCCGACGGGTTGTTGTTATGCGCCGAGTCGCCCACCAGCAATGCCCGTCCCACACGGAAAGTATCCGCCACGCGTTGATGGACACGATACAACTGAGTGGTCTTGATCTTGTACTCAGGGACTTTGCCGAAGAAGTTGGAAATCCGCGCCCGCAGAGTTTCTTCCTTCATTGCCACTTCTTCTTTTTCATCATCCGTCATACGAAACACCACACGGACAATATCAGGCAGATTCAAAATGATGACCCATTCCTGTGGATCAAAGATATAGCAGACTTGCGCCGCGCCTGGAAGCAGGTCTTCGGTCTTCAAGTCGCTGCCGATGAGCAGGAAACGGTCTTCATATGTCTTGCCTTTGAAGCCGATGTTCAACTGCTTGCGCACGACGCTATGCGACCCGTCCGCGCCGACGATGTATGAGCCTTCGCGTTCGACAATTCCATTCGCGGTTTCAAATCGGGCTGTGACGTGTGTGCCGTGGTCGACAAAGTCAACGAGCTTATGCCCCATGTTAACTTTGCCCGTCGCAGTCGCTTCGACGGCAGGCTTCAGCACACGCGTGGCGATATGCTGCGGGCATTGCAAACGATACGGGTAGGAAGTATCGTCAGCAATGGAGGCATAACTAAAGTCCGCGATGAGGCGGCGCGGAGCGCGTTCCCAATATTGCAAGCGGTCTACTTTGTATCCATGCTGGATGATCTCATCCACCACGCCCCACTCTTTGAACATCTCAAGCGTTTTGGGATGAAACGTACTCGCGCGGATCTGCGTGTTGAGCTCCGCATCCATTTCAAAGACCTCGGCAGGAATGCCCGCACGCGAAAGCGCCAACGCCAACGAAAGCCCGACAGGACCCGCGCCAGCAATGAGAATAGGTAATGATTGGGTCATAAAAGATTTCACCACAGAGACCACGAAGAACACAGAGTCTTTTTTTTTATTTTTCTCCGTGCCCTCTGTGTTCTCCGTGGTGAAAGAATTTATTCGCGCTCACCTGCGTGCAAAATGCGCACCAAGCGTTCACGCATCGGCACACCGAGCATACGATCTGCCAAAATATTGGCAGGGTCTTTCTCCACGATCGTACGGCGGACAAGTTCATCACGCTGTTTCAACGCCGCGCGTTTTTCAGGCGCAACCGGCTTGGCATTCTTCACCAACCCCACCCAATTGCGGACGTAATCCAGCATGACCGACTCAATGTGAGCTTTGAAATCCGCGAACGGAACTAATCCACAAATCGCAATCGGCGACAGCGTGCCGCGTGTGTAAAGATGAACAGGGTTGAAGGTTTTATACGCAGAGTTTCGTCGCAGCTCGATCCATCTTTGATTCATCGATTCATGATACTGGTCGAGATGATCGGGCGAAATGACAGGCTCATAGCGCGGCAAATAATCGACATAACAAAAAACATCGGGTGCAGTGCCTAGCGCCATACCCAAGTGCGGCACATCAATTTCATCGTTCACCCAACAAGTGAGATGAATGTTCGTGAAGCCCGTCTCTGCCTTGCCGATCCACGAGCGGACGATCCAATCGATCTTGTCGCCCGTGTAGGTGAACATATTTCCCACCACATTGCCCTGCAAATCAGGAATCTGCTCAATGTCCGCGCATTTCATATCCCGCCGCAAGTTCAAGCCGTTATTCACCATCTCCCACGCCTGTTCGCGCACGTTCAACAAATAGTTGAACACTTCTGTATTGTCTACAGGCTTGCGCGAATCAAGCACATCTGCCAGGTGTTGAATTGTATCTCCGCTCATTGATCGATATCCTTTCCAGTTTGGTCTGAAATATGACGATGGACGATAGACCATCGACGATTGTCTGCGGTCTATCGCCCATCGTCTGTCGTCACGAAATCAACGGCTCCGCCAACTTCCACGGTCTGCCATTCAAAACATCGGTGCGATGTGAAACCATCTTATTGACCGACGCCGCAGGATGAATTTCCGCAACCGTCAAACCGTCACCTTGCGCCATCGTTACCACAGGGTAATTGATATTGCCATCGAACGGTCGGTTCTTCCATTCCGTCCACAACGTAAAATCTTCAGTAATCGCATAAATGCCGCTGTCGCTTTTACTCGCCACGATCACATTCATGCGGTTCTCAGCGGCGCGTTCTTTGAAACCCAATTCCACTTCCCACTTTTCCAAGATCAATGTCGGCACCGCCACAACTTCCACATCCTTCAGTGCCGCTAGTCGAAAAGTCTCAGGGTAGATAGCATCATTGCCGATCACCAACGCCACACGCCCCCACTCGGCATCAAACACATTCACTTCGTCGCCCAACTTCGACCATGCATGTCTGCCCGACTTATGCAACTGCGGCTGCTTCAACACAACACCGCTTTTATTGAACAGCACACCCACATGCGCACCATCTTCCACAATAGACGTCGCCACATACGCATCTTTCAATTCACTTTGCAGTGCGCGAATCATCTCAACTGATTCTTTTTCCGCACTTTCCAAACTCGTGATGTGGAATAACTCTGGGAGGACGATTAATTTAACTCCAGCCTTTTCCCCCTCCGCAATCATCTTCAACGCTGAATCAACCGCCTCTTTGCCCTGACCTGAAACCTGCCCCGCCCCCGCAAGCAGACTCTCCGCCCCAGGCGTTTTCCC
>Ga0075012_10001120_pt1 | contig 27864 bp, 28 predicted proteins | sample All_14_2_FD_71474 | JGI IMG/M metagenome (GOLD analysis project Ga0075012, IMG submission 71474) | Freshwater microbial communities in response to fracking from Pennsylvania, USA - Allegheny Zone_MetaG_DW_15 | ecosystem: Environmental > Aquatic > Deep subsurface > Groundwater > Drilled...
GTATCGTTAAAACAGGGACGGGCACAGGCATTACGGCTTGTGAACAGACCGCGATCCCGGAGGCGCTATGACATCCTCGTCGCGCATAAATGGCAATGAAAGAATGCTGCCCGGCTGGAGCGAGGCGCTGGATGAAGCCTCTGAATGGTCCGTGCTACTGTCAGACGATCCCGACGATGAAGAGCTTCATGCGCGCTTCGATCAGTGGGTACAGCAGAAAGCGCATCATGCAGATGCCTGGGCCCATGTCGCTCACGTCACCGGCCTGGTTGCGCAGAGCAAGGGGCTGGCTTTCCTTCCAAATGCCCGCCCCGCTGCGGCCACTGACGTGCGGGCAACACACCTGCGTGCCTGGAAGGGAACGCGGGCCTTTGCTGCCGTAGCAGCAGTTGCGGTCATAGCCTGGCTCGCAGGCCCGAGTGTCGTGCTGCAATTGCAGGCAGATCATGTCACCGGCACCGCCGAGCAGCGGCTGGTCAAGCTTCAGGACGGCAGTACCATTCGTCTCGCTCCCGCCAGCGCGGTGACGGTGACCTATACCGACAGGTTGCGCACCGTACGATTGCTTGCAGGCGAGGCGTTCTTTGAAGTTGCCCCTAATCCAGCTAAGCCCTTCCGCGTCGCGGCGAAGACGGCAACAATTACAGTTCTAGGAACCGGATTCGACGTCAGACAGGGCGAAGATGGAACGGATGTGGCAGTCAGTCACGGAAAGGTTCAGGTGGTGGGAGCCGCGCGAGACCGATCGGTCAAACTGACAAATGGGCAATGGGCCCGTATCCGCACCGACGGAAGATTAACCGAGGGCGAGCTTTCCCCAGCATCGGTCGGCAGTTGGACGGGCGACAGGCTGGTTGCGATCGACCGGCCGCTTTCGGATGTCGTTTCCGATGTACGACGCTACTATGACGGGACGATCATCGTGACTGGACGCAGGCTGGCCGGCGCTAGTGTCACGGGAAGCTACGATATGACGGATCCCGCCGCCGCACTGTTCAACATGGTTGCGCCGCACGGCGGCACCGTGCGCAGGTTCACGCCATGGCTGATTATTGTATCCTGATTTCAACGTACTGATAATAAATGAATATATAAGAATTTTCGTCACATAAGAAATCTTCCGTGAAAAATTCACGCGCCATATCGTTGAGCTCATGACCCTAGTTAATGCGAGTTATTAGCAATGCAGGGTCGGGGTTTGAACGTATTGGAGGTCTGGCGTGAAGACGGGGGAACAGGGCAGCGCGCGATGCGGACACGGGTCGTTGATGAGTGCGGTGTTGATGGCGACGGTCACAATCGGATCGCTGGTGGTTGCACCGCAGTCCCATGCCCAGGCGGTATCGCCGCGTAGTTTCGATATAGCGCCACAGGCGCTCGCCGACGGTCTGGTGGCTTTTGCAACGCAGTCCGGGTTGCAGGTGACGACCAATGGCGCGGAGATACGCGGCGTCCGGACGAACGGTGTTCGCGGATCGCTGGCGCCGGCGCAGGCGCTGAGCCAGCTTCTGGCCGGAACGGGTTTTACGTTCCGCATCAAAGGCAGCCTCGCCACGATCGAACGCGCACCAGTAGCGGCAGGTGACGGTGTTGTTTCGCTCGGTCCGGTACGCGTCGAGGGCGCAGGCGACGGAGGCAGCAACGGCGGCTTCGCGGTGAGCATTTCCTCCGATCCCGACGCTACGGAAGGCACTGGTTCCTACACGGTCAGAACGATGTCGAGCGCCACGCATCTGCCACTGACCATGCGACAGACCCCGCAGTCCGTGACGGTGCTGACCAGCGCCCGCATCGCCGCAGAAAATATTGTCGACATTGTTGATATTGCCAAGTCGACGCCAGGATTGCGTCTGACCGCCAACGATGTACGCCCGACGATTATGTCTCGTGGTTTTGCCATAGGCAATATGACCTAGGACGGCATCACCACCGAATATGTCGGTGACGAAGATACGCTCGGCAATATAGCCATGCAGGATCGGGTCGAGATCGTACGAGGCGCGACGGGCATGATGCAGGGCAGCGGCAATCCGGGCGGTGCCATCAACATGATCCGCAAGCGCCCCACCCACGCCTGGCAGTTCAAGGGTTCGGCCAGCGCCGGCAGCTGGAATGACTACCGCGTAATGGCCGATATCAGTGGCCCGGTGACTGAAGATGGTCGCGTCCGCATCCGTCTCGTGGGGTCGTTTCAGGATGCCGGCGATTTCTATGATCTTGCGTTCAACGACAAGCGGCTTGGCTATGCGACGATCGACGTCGACCTGACAGAGCGTACCACACTCAATATCGGCTATTCCCACGTCTACTCCAAACGGAACAGGAGCTGGGGCGGTTTGCCGACGAGCTATGAGGGCGGTCATCTGGACCTGCCACGCTCCACGTTTGCCGGCACCGAATGGGAATACGACAGGAACAAAGCCGATACCTTCTACGCCAGCTTAGTGCATGATTTTGGCAGAGACTGGAAACTGGACGCCAATGGCGCGCTGGTGAAGCGCCACTACAACATGCTGGCGACATGGCTGGTCCCGACGCCCGAAGTCGGCGGCTATGGCCACGTCTGGTACAAGGGCGTGACGCCGCGCCGGCAGACTGCGGTCGATATCAAGGTGAATGGTCCTGTATCGTTGTTCGGGCGCGAGCATGACCTGGTGTTCGGTGGCACGTTCAACCGCCAGACCCGGAGCACCGACGAATGGATGGAGGGCTGGGACGCCCCCATCACAAGCGGCGTCGATCTGGCAAGCTGGAACCATGCAGCGCCAATGCCCGATGTCAGCAGCACCAGCCCGTGGTATGGCTATTACCCGAAAACGCCTTTCAAACAGGTCAGCCTCTATTCGGTGGGCCGCTTTGATATGGTTGACGGACTGAATTTGCTTCTGGGCGGACGCCTGGACTGGTTCGATCGGGTGCAACCGGGCGGCGATACGTCCTATTCGGTGCGCGGACATCTGACGAAATATGCTGGCCTGACATGGGAATTCGCCAGCCAGCACTCCGCCTATGTCAGCTATTCCGACATCTTCCAGCCGCAGAGCCTACGCGGTCTGGATGGGAATTACCTACCGCCCCGCACCGGCAAGAACTACGAGATCGGCTTGAAAGGGGAGTATCTGGATGGCGCACTCAATGGCAGCATCGCGCTGTTCCGTATCGAGGAAAGCAATCGTCCCGCCTACCCGACCGACCAGAGCGGCTGCACGATCGCGCCGCAAGCCTGCTTTGTCGCCGCTGGTCTGGTGCGCAGCCAAGGTATCGATATCGAGCTGCAGGGCGCTCTGACCCAGAACCTGCAGATTGGTGCCGGCTTTACGTGGTCAAGGGCGCGTTATCAGGAAGACGCTAATCCGGCCAACGTCGGAAAGCGGATCGATACCACTGTGCCCACCACGCTGTTCAAGCTGAGCACCCAATACAAGTTGCCCGGACAGCTGGATCGGCTGACACTTGGCGGGCGGATCAACTGGCAAAGCAAGATGTATTGGGCTGTCGAGAACCTCTATGGCGATGTTTTCCGCAACCAGCAGGGCGCTTATGTGGTCGCGGACCTGTCTGCGGCTTATCGCCTGACCGACAATCTGAACGTCAAGTTCGATCTCAACAATGTGTTCGACAAGGTCTATTATTCGAGCATTGGCTTTGGAGGCGCTTATGGCTCATCAGAGGCTTATGGCGAGCCGCGCAATGTCATGCTTACAGTGAGCGCCAACTTCTGAGGGCATCAATTCAGCCGAGTGGACAGGCGAGCTGATACTTTCGCCACGCTGGACCGTGCTGCAATGCGCGAACGACCATTGGTTGAGAATGGTTCGCATCTATGCCACAGAGCCCGCCATATGGTTCCGCACGGCGAATTGGTCGGCGTCGCTTGGAGATCCATAGCGCAGGGCGAAGGAACGGGCGAACGTCATGGGAGGGTCAGGTGCGTCCGATCTCAGTGCCGCGTTCCAGGCGCTTTATCGGGATCTCCACCGGATGATTCTCGCTCGGACGGGCGATGTCGATCGGACGGCGGATATCGTGCAGGACACATGGCTTCGTGTCGCCGGGATCCAGGCCCTGGGCGTGCCGGTGGGCAACCCGCGCGGCTATGTGCTTCGTATCGCGCGCAACCTCGCTATCGACGAGGGGCGCCGGTTGACACGGCTTGGGAAGATCCATGCCCCTGAGGAAGAAGGGCTTGCCGTTAGCGATCCGGCGCCGCTGGTCGATACAGCCATGCTGGCGAAGGAGCGCGTGGCGATGCTCGATGCCGCGCTGCGGGACCTGCCCGAGCGGGCGCGCAAGATACTCCTCCTCAACCGTGTCGAGGGCTTGAGCCAGGCCGAAATTGCGCAGAGGCTTGGCGTGTCGCCCAGCCTCGTGTCACAGGACCTGGCTAAGGCGCTCAAACATTGCCGGGCCTGGCGCCGCCGGATCGAGTTCTGACGATGAGGAAGGCGAGAATCGCGTCGAGGCCTGTTGAACCGCAGTACCTCATTCGTCTTGTTGAAAGACGGGGCGGGTGTCGCATGCGATTGTACCGGCTGACGCGAGGACGATAGGGGCATGCGAGGCGCATCCGATCACCCGATCCAGGCAGAACTGGACGATGAAGCTGTCAATCGGCTGGTTCATCTCCAGTCCGGGGAGGCGACCGACCTCGACCGGACGTCATTCGCCCGTTGGCGCGCACAGAGTGCCGCGCACGAAGCGGCGGCGCGCGAAGCTGAGGACATGTGGCACGAGCTTGGCCAGACCCCGACGGCAATGGCATTCGTGGCAGATAATGGTGGCGCCAAGTCTTCGTCCAAGGTTGCGCGCCGCCTGTTTCTTGGCGGAGTCATAGCCGCATCTGTCGGCGGACTTGTTCTGGGGTCCGGTGCCATGGGGCCGACTTTGGGTATCTTTTCCGACTATCTCACGAGGCGGGGGGAGCGCCGCGAAGTTACGCTGCCGGATGGCTCGACTGCCTGGCTCAACACCGAGACGGCGATATCGGTTGATTTTTCAGGCGAGGAGCGGCGTTTGCGGCTTGATGCCGGCGAGGCGTTGTTCACTGTGCGCAAGGACCCAACTCGGCCCTTCATCGTCTCAGCCGGCAATGGAGAGGCGCAGGCGCTCGGCACTGTCTTTGCGGTGCGGGCAAATGATGAGGGATGGCAGGTCGATGTCGCCGAAGGCACCGTCGGTGTCCGCGCACATGTTGGCGCGCCGCAGCGCAGGATCACCGCAGGGCAGCGGCTCGCCTATGGTGAAGGACGATTCCTTGCGCGCGCGCAGGAAATCAACGCCGCGAGCGTGGGGTCGTGGCAGCGCGGCAAGATGATCTTCAACCGGCAGCCGCTCGGGCAGGTCGTCAAGGAACTGCAACGCCATCGCTACGGCCGGATCATCCTTACCGACGCCAAGCTCGCCTCGTTGCCTGTGACCGGCGTGTTCGATCTCGAGGACGACCAAGGGACTTACGAAATGCTCTGTCATAGCCTGCGGCTCAATATCCAGCGGTTCGCGCTGGTCACGATAATCCGCCCGGCCTGACGACGCGGGCCTCGTTGAGAGAATTATCAGCAGGGCCTCAATTTTTCCCTGTTGGCGCCGACCCCTCATTCGTCATTTGAACGGCAATGCGAATAATCCGCAATAGCGGATCAATCGTCTTGCCGTTTCCGGCCGTCAGGCCACGGATTATCGGGGGTTCGAATTCAATGAGCGTCAAGAGAAGGATCCGCGCTGGGCGCGCGCGGATGGGTGTAACCTTGCTGGTATCAGCGGCGGTCATGGGATTGACGGCGCCGATCGCTGCTCAAGCCCAGGAAGGCGCCGGCAAGCAGCAAAGCGGACGCGAGGTCAGGGTCAATATTCCCCCGCAGGCGCTCGATAGCGCGCTCACGGCGCTTGCCGATCAGGCCGGCCTCAAGATCCTGTTCTCGTCCGGAGATGTCGCCGGCCTGCGCAGCGCCGGTCTGAGCGGCTCCTTCGCTCCGGCCGAGGCGCTCAGCAATCTTCTGGCCGGATCGGGGTTCACGTTCCGGTTCGTCGGCGCCAACGCGGTCACGCTCGAACGGGCGCCGCAGGGTGCGGACGGGGCGGTGCAACTTGGCCCGGTCCGCGTCGAAAGCGCGGGAAGCGTTCAGGCTGCCGGGACGGCGCTCTCCAACCCGAACCTGGTCACCGAAGGCACCGGCTCCTACACCACTCGGGCCATCACCATCGGGTCGAACGTGCCGCGTTCCCTGCGGGAAACGCCGGCGACCGTGACCGTGCTGAGCCGCGAGAGGATCGAGGATTCGGCGGAGTATGAACTTGAGGATCTGCTGCGTCAGACCCCTGGCATCACGATATCGGCCTATACCTCGCGAGAGACCAGCATTCAGTCGCGCGGCGCCGCCTTGCAGGATATCCGCGTCGACGGATCGCCCATCACGGGCGATGGCTGGACCTTTTTCGATCTCTCGCACTACGATCACGTCGAGGTATTGCGGGGGGTGGACGGCCTGTTCGGTTCGTCCGGCCAACCCGGCGGATCGCTGAACCTTTCAAGAAAGCGCGCTCTCAATACCTCGCAATACAGCGCCGCGCTGAGTGCGGGGAGCTGGAACAATTTCCGTGTTGAAGGCGACATCACCGGCCCGCTGAACACGGATGGTACGTTGAGGGGGCGGCTGGTGGCCGCCTATCATGATCGCGACTTCCATTACCGTGGATCGTCCAAGAGTATATTGTCCTTCTACGGACGGCTCGAATGGGACGCGACCCCGACGACGCTGCTTGCGCTGGGCGCTGCGTACGAAACCAGGGATGAAGATGGGTATAACAGTGCGGGCCTCATGCGGTATCAGACCGGCGAGAGTCTGGGCCTGCCGAGAGACACGGCCTTCACCCCTGACTGGTCCTACTGGAATGACGAGATCCGCGAGGTTTTCGTCAGACTCGAGCAGAAAATTGGCGGGAACTGGCGGCTGAACGCAAACCTTACCCACCGCGATGTTTGGCGAGAGGTCTATGATGGCAATGTTCGTGGCGGCGTCGCGCCTGATACGGGCTTGGGCCCGACGCTGGGCTATTCAGCTTTCATTCTGGATCCGGGCCGCGGCTATACGGCCGATGCGACCGTAAGCGGCGACTTCGAACTGTTTGGGCAGACGCACAAGCTTCTCTTCGGCGGGGAGTACCAGAAGCAGACGGTGAAGCACTTTTATCCCACCAATCCCCTGAACACCTATCCGGCCGTCGACATCTATAATTTCGATCCCGGTGCCTATACCGGTTACGAACCCGTACATGGGAACAGCTTTGCGCGATTGAACAATGGCGACACGGTTGAATATGCTGCGTTTGCGAGCGTTCAACTGGACCTGAGCAAGCGGCTTCACGCCATCTTGGGCGCGCGTTACATAAATATGAAGAGCACGTCCCTTACCTACAGTCTCGACCAGGCGTCGGGAGATTTCGTGCAGTCGGGCAGCTGGAATATGGCTGGCGACGCGCTAACCCCCAATGCCGCCGTGGTCTGGGACTTCGCCGATACGCTCTCGCTTTACGGCACATATTCCAAGACCCGGGAATTCCCCGGCGGGGTGACGATCACCGGAGATTTTCTCCCGCCAATCAGCGGGCGCAATCTGGAAATCGGTATCAAGGGTGAGTTCTACGACGGCCGGCTCAACGCAAGCCTGTCAGCCTATCAAATCGACCGCACCGGTGTGCCGATCTATGTCGGCTTCGTAAATGGCCTGTACGTCTACGAACCCGGTGGGGCGCAGCGGAGCAAAGGGATCGAGTTCGACATCAGCGGCGAAATCCTGCCTGGCCTGCAGATCGTCGGCGGCTATACCTACAACCACAACCACAACTTCGATGACGACCAGCAATGGAATACGGCGACGCCCGCGCACATCCTGCGGCTATGGGCGTCCTATGCGGCGACCGAAAAGCTTGAGTTATCCGGCGGCGTCAACTGGCAAAGCGATAATTATGTCCGCGGTTCCGTCAGCATATACGATCAGTCGACCACTCCCTGGACGATCATCCGGGAGGAAAACTTCAATTACACGCAAAACGCGTACGCCGTCGTCAACGCCCGCATCAGCTATGCGGTGACGCCGAAAATCACCGCATCGCTCAACGCGAATAATATCTTCGACAAGACATATTATTCGACGGTTGGAAGCAGTGCTGGCGGGAATTTTTACGGCGAGCCTCGCAACGTCATGCTGACTGTCCGCGCGAAATACTGAAGCAGGCACCGGAGGCGCGTGAGATGCGTCTCCGGTCGGTCGCCACCTTGATGGCTCGGGGCGGGGCTGTGCGAGAGCATAGCGTGAAAAATCACCGCGCTCGAACGTCTACCTAATGGGCACCCTCAAACGGTATTGAAAAGCAATCGCATGAAAGACGCTTTCCGCCAATCGATGGCCTGGTTGCATACTTGGGTGGGGCTGGTGACCGGCTGGGTGCTGTTCTTCGTCTTCGTGATGGGGACGGCAGGCTATTTCCAGCAGGAGATTACCCGCTGGATGCAGCCAGAGCGGGTCGTGACGCCTGCTCCGGTCGAAACCGATCGCGTGATCCTGACCGAAAGGGCCATGAAGCGGCTGGCCGAAGTCGCGCCCGTGGCGGCAAGTTGGCGGATCACTTTCCCCTACCGCCAACCGGGTGATCGCGCCTGGCAGAATTTCTCGATCCGCTGGGAAGAAATGCCGACCGAAGGCCATGAATATGGCGCCAGCAGCAACGAACGCCTTGATCCGACCACCGGGGCGGTTTTGCCACCCGATCCCGAACCGCGCGAAACCGCCGGTGGCAATGGCCTCTACCGCATGCACTATACGCTGCATTACCTCCCCTATGACTGGGCGATCCGGATCGTCGGCGTGGCCACGATGCTGATGCTGCTGGCGATCGTCAGCGGGGTCATCACTCACAAGAAGATCTTCAAGGACTTCTTCACCTTCCGACCCGGCAAGGGGCAACGGTCATGGCTGGACGCGCACAATGTGGTCAGCGTGATGGCGCTGCCCTTCTTCCTGATGATAACCTACAGCGGGCTGGTCTTCTTCCTTTTCGCCTACATGCCTGCGGGCAAGGACGTGATCTACGGCACGGACCCGGAAACGAGCGAAGCCTATTATGATGAGCTGTACGAAGGCGGCGAGCACAAGCACGCGCCGATAGGTCGACCGACAGCGCCGCTTGCGCCCATGATTGCGCAGGCCGCCAAAGCATGGGGCAGGGAGCAGATCGCCGCGCTCGTCGTCGAGCGGCAAGAGGGCGAAGCGCCCGAAGTGGTGCTGGAGCATGTGCCCGTCGGCCTCAAGCTTTACGATGCTGCGACCCTGCGTTTCAACGCGGACACCGGCGCGCGCCTGCCCGACGAGCCGAACTTCAGCGGAGCGGCTGGCGAAACCCAGAGCGTACTGCTGAACCTGCACGAAGGCGCCTATGCCGATATTTGGGGGCGCTGGGTCTATTTCGCATCCGGGCTGCTCGGCTGCGCCATGGTCGGCACCGGGCTGGTGCTGTGGACGGTCAAGCGCCGACGCTTTCACCTCAATGAAGATCGCTGGCATCAGGAGCATTTCGGGCTGCGGCTGGTCGAAAGCCTGAACGTCGCCACCATTGCGGGCCTGCCGCTGGCGGTGGCGGGATTCTTCTGGGCCAATCGCCTGCTGCCCATCGGCATGATGGACCGCGCGGCCTGGGAGTATCACAGCCTGTTCGCCCTGTGGCTGGGTACGCTGTTCTATGCGCTGGGCCGCCCACTGCGCCGGGCGTGGGTCGAGCTGCTCTGGGCGAGTTGCGTCGCCTTCGCCTGCGTACCGCTTCTCAACGCTCTGACGACCCTACGCGGTCTGCCGGCCTCGCTTGCCGAAGGAGATTGGGTGTTCGCTGGGTTCGACCTCACCATGCTGGGCCTCGCGGGCACCTTCGCTTTCATGGCGCGCAAGGTGCAGCTGCGTTTGCGCCCAGCGGCAGCCGCCATGGCACCGCAACCCGTGTTACGGGAGGCGCAGGCGTGAGCCGGGGCAAGTCCGTTTCCGCCCGCTACCGCTGGGCCGTTGCATCGCGGGTCGCAGGTGCCTTCCTTGGCGGCTATGCGCTGATCTCGGCAGCGACGGTCGTGCTCGCGCTGGTCTGGCCGCTGCCCAAGGCGCAGGCGGTGCTGAGCGCGACCATGCTCAGCTTCGCGTTCTATACAGTGTTCGTCATCTGGGCCTTCCATGTCCGGCGTTTGCGGTGGGTCTGGGGCGTTGCGCTTGGCGGTACGGCGTTGCTGAGCGCGGCGGCATGGCTGCTCGGCGCGGGCGGTGCGGCATGAGCGGCGTGCATCTTGCCATGCTGGCGCTAAGCTTCCTCGGCTTCGTGGCGCTGGCGATCGCCACCGAACGCCACGCCAAGCATCTGCTGCGTATCGTGCCTGCACCGCAATGGCGGCTGGCGGCGCGGGTTGGCGGCTGGCTGCTGCTCGCAGCCGCGCTGGCGCTTGGCGTGTCGGGCCTCGTGACGGCGGGCGTCGGCATCGCCATCTGGACCGGCTGGATCGCCCTTGCGGCGGTGGCGCTTGTCTTCGCCTTGCCGCGCTGGCCATGGCAGCCGCCCGTCAAGGCAAGTCCCGAGCGCAAACCGCGCAAGACTGCCGCTCTGGCCGAGGATCAGACGCGTCGCTCGCCACGGACGTGGATTGGCTGGCTGCTGCTCGCGGCAACCAGCGGCACGTTCGCAGTCGCCTTCGCCCGGGTGGAAACAAAGCCCCTGCAGCGCGACGACGCCATTCATGGCAAGATCGGCCCCTGGCCCTTCACCTTCGCGGAGACCGAGCGCGATGTTCCGGAACTCGTGGAGATGGATGTACCGATGAAGGCCTATCGCCTGCGCTTTTGCGAAGCCTGCGATGACCAGATCCTGCGCGTTTATCTCAAGGTCAATCGTCCCCGCGCAATGCGGGCCTCTGGCGTCGCCTTCGAAGGGGCGCGCTGGGAGCGCACGGCGGAAATCCAGCTACCTGCCAACCTCACCGCAACGAGCGAGCTGTGGCTGACGGTCGTGGGCAAGGATGGCAGGGTTCACCGGACATCCTGGCCGATGCGAGCTGTGTCGCCCGCCACCGTCGACTGGTTCGCCAAGCAGGAGAATGCGAAATGAGGTCTGCGAACAAGGCTATCGCCTGCCTGCTCGGTGCAATGATCGGCTGTCTGACCGCCCCTGCGCTGGCGCATGAACCTATCCTCAAATGCGTGTTGCTCGATGCGGAGAATGTCCGCTGTAGGGGCGGTTTTGCGGAAGGCGAGGATGCGCAGGGCACGCACATCGAAGTGATCGACCATGAAGAAAAGACGCTGCTGAGACGCAAGCTCGGCAAGGACAGCCTCGTGACGTTCCCGCGTCCGAAGGGAGGATATTACGTCCTCCTCGATGTGGGGCCGGGCGAACAGGCGATCGTCGAACATGATGAGATCAGGCCGCCCCGGGCTAGCGACAAGGCCCGGTGGGTACGGAGATAAGCAATGACAGCCATGGACAGCACGGCGCGGATCGTCCGGCCGGCCCAAAACTCTCCGACAAATACGGTGGCCCACACATCCCTTTCCGTGATGGGTGGGATGTCTTCCGGCCCGCAATGGCAACCGTCCACTCGATATTCCGATCAACCGACGAGCCTGCAGAGCCGCATCTTTGGCATGGGCGGCGTCGGCGCAATCGCTCTGGTTATCGCGGCCGGCGTGTTCCTGTCCTGGCGGGTCTATACGACGGTTCAGAGCCCTCCGACCCTGAGCGTTTTCGATGTGGCGGCGCCCGCCGCGCCGCCCGAACCGCAAAGCGAAACTCCGCCCGGCCCTGAACAGGTCCAGAAGGAAAAGGCCGAGGTTCAGCCTGACCGTCCGAAGATCGACGTCCCCGAAATCCAAATCCCCAGCGCCAATCCTATCCCGCTGGAGGTGACCAAGCCGATCATCGCGCCTGGCCCACCTGTCGAAAAGACCACCGCTCCTGAAAGCAAGCCCGTGCCGTCCGCGCAGAAGGCAAGCGATGCCAAGCCAACCTGGGAAGGACTGGTGCTGGGCGCGCTCAACAAGGTGAAGCGCTATCCGCGCGAGGCGCATTTCACGCGGCAGCAGGGCGTGCCGTATATCCGCTTCGTCATGAACCGGCAGGGCAAGGTGCTTTCGGTACAGATCGAGCGCAGTTCGGGGCATCGCGTGCTGGACCAGGAAGCGCTGTCGCTTCCCGGGCGCGCGCAGCCATTACCCGGGCCACCCGAGGACATAAAGGGCGACGCGATCGAACTGGTCGTGCCCGTCGAGTTCTTTATGCGTTGACGTCCCGGTCAATTTGGCGGCTTGCTCCTTGCCGCCGCCTGCCCTGCATTTGTTTGTTCAGTAACCCCAGCGCCGCCGGGGAAATCCGTATCTTCGTCAAAGAACTTCATAACCGGCGCTGTAATAGTCATGAACCCGACAGTCCGTTCCCGGAGTGTGTGATTGCTTATCTAAATGTCTCTAATGGGTCGAAATAGATGAGCTATTGATCCAATCTGCGTAGATTGACCGAGCCAGAGCATTATGCGCCCATCTTGGTCGCAGAGATAACTCCGGGAAATGCTTTGGATCGCTGGCAAGCCATTAAGATATTCGTTCGCGTGGCGGAAACCAGCGGCTTTGCCGAAACCGCGCGGCAACTTCATCTGAGCCCGCCGGCTGTCACCCGGGCGATCTCCGCGCTGGAGGATGAAGTCGGCGTGCGGTTGCTGACCCGGACAACGCGGTCGGTGAAGCTGACCGAGGCGGGGCGCGGCTACCTCGATGATTGTCGCCGCATATTGGCCGACATGGCGGATGCAGACGCGGCGGCGGCAATCCCACTGGCACGCTGATCGTCACCGGATCGGTGATCTTCGGCCAGATCTATGTGCTGCCGATCCTGCTCGACTATCTGGATCGCTATCCGGCCGTGAACGGGCGCAGCCTGTTCGCCGATCGGCTGGTCAACATTGTCGAGGAGGGCATCGATGTGGCGGTCCGGATAGGGCATCTGCCGGATTCCTGGCTCAGCGCCATCCGGGTCGGATCGGTACGGCGAGCCATCTGCGGCGCGCCGGCCTATTTCGAGCATCATCCCATGCCCCGGACCCCGGCCGACCTTGTCCATCATCGCATCATCGGCCCAACCGGGGCATGGACCTCGCCCGAATGGCATTTCGGTCCAGAGGGTCGGAGCAGCGTCACGGTCCACCCCCAATTGTTCTGCAACACCAATGAGGCGGCGATCGCGGCTGCCGAACAGGGCTTGGGGGCTGACCCGCGTGCTGTCTTACCAAGTCGAGCCAGCGCTGGCGGCCGGGCGGCTGGTCACGGTGCTGGACGAGCACATGGAAAAGCCGCTGCCAATCCATGTCATCCATGCCTAAGGGCGGCGGCCAAGTTGCGCAGTTTCGTCGATCTGGCGGTCGATAGGCTGCGGGCGAACCCGCTGTTCCAGCAAAACTGAAAATTGTTCCATTATAAGGAATAATGACTTCCAGTTTTCTCGAATTATCAGGGATCAGGACAAGGATTATCTCTATCTCCAGAAGCTGACGCCCTTGCTCAGCGACCCCAACAGGGTGGAGGACATGATGAAGAAACTGGTGATTTCGATGCTGCTGGCCACGGCGGGCATCGCTGCTTCGGCTGACGCGATCGCCGCGCCCGCCAGCGCCGTTACCACACAGGCTGCTGCCGCCACAGTTCATTATCGTTACACCACCATCGATGGCGTGAAGATGTTCTATCGAGAGGCCGGCCCCGCCGATGGCCCGGTGCTGCTGCTCCACGGCTTCCCGACATCGTCGCACATGTTCCGCAACCTGATCCCACTGCTCGCTGACTGCTATCATGTTATCGCGCCGGACTACCCGAGCTTTGGCCAGAGCGACGCGCCCGACCATCGGCAGTTCAGCTACAGATTCGGCCATTATGCCGACATGGTAGACACGCTGATGGGCAAGATCGGCGCCCAGCGCTACGCCATGTATGTCATGGATTATGGCGCCCTGGTCGGCTACCGCCTTGCCCTCAAGCATCCGGAACGGGTCAGTGGCCTCATCGTCCAGAACGGTAATGCCTATGAGGAAGGACTGGGCGCCTTCTGGGATCCGATCAAGACCTATTGGAAGAGCGGATCGGTGAAGGATCGTGCCGCGCAAGAGTGGGTAGTCGGCCTCGACGCCACCAAATTCCAATATACCGATGGCGTGCGGGACGTGTCGCGGATCAGCCCCGATAACTGGGGCCATGACCGGGCGCTGCTCGACCGTGCACCGGGTAAAAGGCGAAAGCCTTGATGCGGTCCTCTACGTTGCCAAGAAGTCACACGTCCGCGCTCTACTCGACGGCACCGACACCGAAGACGGGCGGATCGGCTATGTCGCGCTGACGCGTGCCAAGGACCTGTTCGTTCTGGCAGTGCCGGACACTGCTTTGCGCGCATTCGAGCCGGAGCTGCAGGCTGCTGGCCTAGTGCGTACGTGACGACTTTCCGCGGATGCTGCGGCTATGACTTGTATTTGAGGGGGCATTACGATGGACAAACTCAGGCTGCCTTGTTGTCAGGATTGGGATCGATCGCGCCCAAGCCGGCAATTGATCGAGGTCAGCGAGTTCGGCCCGCAACAGCCCGTCGTAGACTTCAGGAAATAGCCGTGCAGCCGCGTCCCAGATTGGATGACCTGCGGCGATCTGCTCCGCTTCGGCGCGGGCTTTGTCGAGCGCGGTCTGGACTGAAGGTCGGGTCAGCACATGCCTCGCTGCTGTTCCGGCGAGCATGGTCTCGATGAGGTCGGCATAGCGTTTGTAGAGTTCTCCGGAGAGACGCGTATTGAGCATCTCCAGCAGGGCATGGTCGCTCGTGTACCGCGTTACATAGACCTGTTCGCGGCCGGTCTCGGCGCTGGATCGAAAACAATATCGCCATCAGATCGAGGAAATGCGGGCGACCGCGCCGGAGATGCTGGCGATACCAGGCATCCTTCCAGTCAGACAACCGCAGCACGAACATGCGGATCGAATCCCAAGCCGGGCTAACCTGGTTGTCAATCGGCGCATCCTCGAAATCAAACGGTGCTCCGGCTTTGAGGATTTCGACCCATTTGGCGCGGCCGGCAGCGCAGTGGTCGAGAAGCTTTTTCGTACGGCGATCCTCAAGAAACATGGCGCGGCCATTGCCCCGATCAGGATCGGTGAGTGCGACCAGGCGCTGTTTGAGCCAGCCGCCGTCGCTTTCGAGGTAGCAGGACAGCACCATCTCGCCGCGTTCGAGCGAGGCGGCATGAGCGGCGGCGTCGAACAAGAACGCGTTGCCGCGCTGGAACCTGACGACGTCGCGAAACCCTTGCGGCAGTTCGCCGGCGAGCTCGTTGAACACCCAGATCAGCGAAACGCCTTCGCTGCGATAATGAAGGTGGCGGGCGGCGATCTCAAACGCGAAGGGTTTAGAAAGCTGTACTTCGACCGCGAACTTTCCGGTATCGCCCAGATCGGCGAAGACATCCGGATAGCGGCTTTAGATATTGATCCACCGTCACCTTGATGCTGCGCGGGTCGGCAAGGAAGATGTCGGCGATAGTGTCGCACCTCCAGCGGTGCCGGCGCATTCCTGATGGCCCTTATATTGCGCGGCGCGCGCATCGTCCGGGACGAGGGGCTTGCCCTGATACCAAGGGCAGTCCGGCTCAGCGTCGGCATAATGGGCGAACAGCGGGACATTGCCCGCCGCCGTCGCCTGCGCCTTGATATAGACCGGGCTCTTACAGATCAGGCACCGCGCGAGCGGTCGATCGGGTGCACTGCTGCGTCGCAGGTTGATCTCGCCGCGCAGATGCTCCCAGGTGGCCGGCTCCATCGCCATCAGCGTTCTAACGGTAACCTCGCCGCGTGGCGCTTCGAAGATCGCGGACTGGACCGTGCGCTGGCGTTGCATCTCGCATTTCCAACTGTTGATATTGGTATGGCGACTCGTAATGGTGTTCAATATTTGTTCTTACGGCGTCGTGTTTGAGTCAAGCGCGGATGACCCGACGTCACGCCGGATGTATCAGTGTTTGTTGTCGGGCTTTCTGGAGGAGAATTGTGTCGATGGCCGAACGTGCGTCCCGCGAACAACAATGGGACTTTTATGCCCGGCAGACCGACGTTGCGAAGAAACGTGCGATGAACCGGCTCACGCTAATCAATCAGATCGAGGCGCTGATGGATGCGGGTATGACTAAGTCTGCCGCGGTGACGGCGCTCGCCGACCTTGGCGATGCAAGCCCGGCGGGCATCTGGAGCTGGCTGAGCGCTGTCGCAGGGATCAGCCAGCACGATCGCCTCGCCTATCTCGTGCCCAGGTTCAAAGGCGGCGGGTGCCCCGTCGCGATCGAGACGCGGCTGCTGGATCGTCTGGCCGCCGACTATTTGCGACCTGAGCGGCCCAGCTGGGCCGCTTGCGTTCGCAGGGTGAAAGTATTCGCCGAGAGCCACGGGATCGCACTCCCGCATGCGCGCACGCTCTGGCGGCGCCTCTGTAAACTCTATGATGGGCCGACGATGGCGTTGCATCGCGGCGAGCAGTTGCCAGCTTGGCTGCTGCGACGTCGGAGAAATGATAGTGCAGCTGGTCGACCTGCTTCACCGCTGAGAGGCTTTCGTCATATTTGAAAGCGGAGGTATCGAAGGCGCACAGATTGATGCCGCTGCCCACCAAGCTTCGGTAGATGACGCCTTCGAAGCCATGGCGAATGAGGACATCAGCGAAGAGTTACCTCATGGACCGCGTGACGAACCGGATGCCTTACTAAAGGGCTGTGTCAGATTAGCAGACGGTCGGCTGCTGGGGAGCGAAATTTGGGCTTTGAACGGCTTAGATGGGTCGCGATTGAGCTAAGTGCAGTCGGCTGCGCGCGAGACATCAGCCGATATAGGCGCTCCACTTCACCTCGCGTAATTGAATCGCCCCCGTTATCGTCGCGAGGATCGTTAGGAAGCGGGTAAGGCCAAGCGCCGTTTTCTCAACAACGAGATACTGGGGTGCGTTCTTCTTGGCCGGCTCGAAGCTTCCATCATTCTTAATTAACATTCCCTTCGAGAGATCCAAATAGATATCGGGACGGTCGGTTTCGGGAATGTTGTCCAGCCACTGGGCAATGGTTGAGAGACGTGTGCCACCATATGTGAGCACAGCTGTAAGGATGCGGGCGTGATCCCATGACAGATCGCCCATCCGTGCCCCTGCAAGTGAAGTGGGTGATAAATTCCTCACGCTCCGAATATTCTCACCGATTTCGGCAATGACTTTTCGCGTATTGATCGCAGTCTTGATCTCGAATGTCGCGATCGCTCCTTCCCGAAAGATCAAATCATGGCCGCTTGCGAAGCGCAATCGCGGCATCGATTTCAGCATGAGGACTATGTCCTGTTGCTTCGAACGATTGCCCTGCGCATCCACGATCACGCCACTGACCGCCGTCGCCATTTCGGGCAGATGGTCGGTCAGGAAGTTTTGGATCAACGCCTCTCGAGCCGCGCCCGCGGTTGCCGCATGGCCGAGAACTTTCGTCATCTCATACTGGGCTGTGAGCGCGTTGACGGCGCCGAGACAATATTCAAGAAGCGGTGATCCCGCTCCTTCTAGCGCCGCCATATTTGCCCCCTTCTATTATTCAGGCGTCCCATTGTAGAGACCTTGGAGCGGAGAAATCGCATCCGCAACCTCCCACTGGAGCCCTCACTACGAGAACCGCGTCGCGTCGTGATCGAATGCAACATGCCCTAACTGTCAAATCGGTTGGACTCTGCCACGGGGAGCCTGTTGAACTGCCGCCTGCGGGCGGACAGCGTTGGCGGTCGGTTTTGAGGTGTGTGTCCGATTGCCGACCGTCCGCACCGAAACATTAGAAATTCGCTGCTGAGTGACCGAGATGGGTGGGTTCAGGGGCTACTAAATTTCCTAAGCGGCAAAGGGCCTGATCTCAAAAGTTATGCGCCTGTTCGGCGCGGTGTTGCAAATCCGGAACGCTCTACCTCGAACAAAGGTCGCGCCAAAAATGAACATAAGTTGATGGTATTTTTCATGGTATGTGTGTCGGATATCATGAAGTATTTTATTATATATCTGTTAATTAGTCTATCAATTAGACTCCGTCCCCGGCACCATTTCGTATGTTCCCTGAGTTTAAGTTCTAGGCTAACGCCGTCCGCTGTCGGGTAACGAATCTGGTTCATGAGCAGCAATGATGGGTCGAGCCAAGCAGAATTGCACTCGCGCTTTGAGGCTGCGGCAAATCATTCGCTCCATCGGAAGCGGCGCGTCGCTCGACAAAGGTCCATCTGACCGCCGAGACATTCAGTGGTCCTCGGCAGTATCTAAACCGGCTCGACTTTAGCTATTAAATCCGGGTTTGACGCCCGCGCCAGCTTGCTCAAGTGGTTGGAATTACGCGGCGGTGCGTTAGACGATTATGTCATCCCGAGCCGGAACGACTGCAATGCCCATATCAGCACACGGCAATATGCCCGCTTGGTTGATGAATGGGGCATCGGTATTGGCCTGCCAAGCGAGGGCTATGGCACGCATTCGCTCAGGCGAACAAAGGCTTCGATCATCTACAAAGCGACCAGAAATCTGCGCGCCGTCCAAATACTCCTTGGCCATACGAAGGTCGAGAGCACGGTCAAATATCCGGGCGTCGATGTCGAAGATGCGCTGACCCCGCTGAGGGAGCAGAAGTTTGATTTTCTGGCTCCTCGCGTTGTCGAAGAGCCAGTTTCAATGTCCGCTTCCGGAAAAGGGAAATTGGGCGCTCCATGTCTCAAATGGGGCGTTTGACGTCGTTCCGGACGTCACATGTTCTTCCCAAGCATGTCGCGCGGGAAGCCGGTGGCCAGATGATCGATGAGCGCGCGAACGGCTGGTGGAAGGCCGCGCCGTGTTGTGAAGACAAGGTGTACAATGCCCTGCTGCCCGCGCCACATCGGCAGCACGCGTACCAACTGTCCTGTAAGCAGGGCCGCCTGACAGACATGATCCGGAAGGATTGCGACACCAAGGCCGTTAATGGCGGCGTTCCGTACGGTCGCCATGTCCGCACATCCCATGCGCGGTTCTACACGGACGGCATGTGTCCGACCATCCTCGGATTCCAGATGCCATTCGAGATCGTCGGCGGCGTCATGCGTCGCCAGCGTCGGCAGTGTGGGCAGATGTTCGATAGCGCCGATCTGGTTCGCAAGCTGGGGGCTGGCGACCAAGATGCGCGTCGAGGCGCCAAGCGACCGCATTGTAAGTGCAGCATCGCTCGAAAGATCGGCGCGGACGCGCAGGGCAAGGTCTATCCGTTCCTCAATCAGATCGACTGCGCGGTCTGTCGCGACAAGCTGGAGCCGCACTCTGGGATAGCGGATCAGGAATTTGGAGATCAGGCCGCCAATGGGGTCCAGCATGCCGGTGGGGCAACTAAAGCGAATGCGGCCATGCGGTTCAGACTGCGCCTCCATGACCAGCGCTTCGGCCTGTTCAGCCTCCGCCAGCATGGCCCTGCACCGCTCGTAAAAGGCTTGTCCCGTGTCCGTTACCCGGAAGCGGCGGCTGGATCGTTCGATCAGCCGGAGGCCGAGGCGTTCCTCCAGCGCAGCAATTCGTCGGCTGAGTTTCGATTTGGGTTCGCGGAGTGCACGACCCGCAGCGGCGAAGCCACCATGAGCAACGACCTGAGCAAAATAGGCGTAATCGTTGAGGTCTACCCTCATCATCGTTCTCCTTATGGAACGCTAGGTGCCATATTTGCCGACTATAGGATTCATCGTTCTCGTTGCATCTAGAATTGGCACCGGCGCTTTGCCGGGACCGCACAGGAGGCAGACGATGACGAGCAAGTTCGACAAAAAGGTAGTGGTCGTGACCGGCGGGACCAGCGGCATAGGTCTCGCTGCCGCTAGGGCTTTCGTGGAGGAGGGGGCCTTGGTCTTCATCACCGGGCGACGACAGGACATGCTCGACGCAGCAGTGAAGCAGATCGGCGGACAGATTACGGGAGTACGAGCCGATATGTCCAACCTCGCGGAAATCGACCGGTTGTACGATGCGGTTCAGCAGAAGCACGCCCAGATCGACGTGGTCTTCGCCAATGCCGGCGGCGGTGAAATGGCACCCCTGGGCGCCATCACCGAGGAGCATTATCAGAGCACGTTCGATACCAACGTGAAGGGCGTCCTCTTCACCGTGCAGAAAGCGCTGCCGCTTCTGAAAGACGGGGCTTCGATTATCCTGACGAGCTCGACCACGAGCATCTCCGGCACGCCGGCCTTTAGTGTCTATTCGGCGACCAAGGCGGCGGTCCGCAGTTTCGCGCGCAACTGGATACTCGATCTCAAGGACCGGCGCATCCGCGTGAATGCCATCAGCCCCGGTGTTACCGACACCGCAGGTCTCAACGATTTGTTCGGTGGTGGCGCGCAGGCGGAGGGAACGAAGGACTATCTCGCCAGCCTGATTCCCGCTGGTCGGGTAGGCCAGCCTGAAGAGATCGCCAAAGCAGTGCTCTTTCTGGCTTCAGACGATGCCAGCTTTATCAATGGCGTCGAGCTTTTCGTCGACGGCGGCCAGGTGCAGATCTGAACCCCCAGCGGCAGTATCCCGGGCGGCAAGGCTCTCCGTAGCCCGCCGCCCGGTCCTGCCATTCATCCTGATGGCTCCGACTGCTGAGCAGACGAACCGCTCCTGGCTGCCAACTCTCAAGCGTTTTGCGGCAGCGATGCGACACGGCAGCTTGCGATCGAGTGGGCGGGCGAAGCGATCGCGGCCTAAATAGAACATGGACATGTCCATGCCGGAGAGATGCGCGAAGGCGCCTCAAATCGGACGCTTGGCGAGGCGGATTAGCCGCGGGAAATCGGTCATCGGCCGAAATTTCGATTTCCTGTTTCGCAATTGGAAGCCTCGTGCGTCATGGTCATGACGTGCAGGGAAAGGCTGGAATTGGGCGAAGTCGACCGAATGGCGTGGCAAAGCGACGATCCGCGATTGCGGGTCGCCCTCACTGCATTTTTTTTTCGGCGGGTGGGGAATACCGCTGAGGCAGAAGACATGACGCAGGAAGTCTTCGTGCGCCTCGCGCAGCAGGGCGAACGATCGGTCCGGTCCGCCGACAGCTATATATTCGCAATCGCTGCCAACCTCCTGCGCGATCGGGCACGGCGCGACCGCGTGCGGGCGACCTACCGCGAGGAAAAACGTCTTGAGGATTATGTCGGCGTCGACCCGCTCGACCCGCACAGGATCGCCTCTGGGCGGGAGAGGCTCGGCAAGCTTGCACGTTCGCTCGAAACCTTACCGGACAAAACACGGCGTATCTTCATCCTATGTCGTATCGAAAATATTGATAAGGCCACGGTTGCCGAGAGCTTCGGTCTCACGATCCGCATGGTGGAAATCCATATCCGGCGCGCGCTGGAACATCTGTACGTCGAAGTGGGCACCGAGACATGAGCATCCCCGATCAAGCGCCCGGTCTCATCGCCGCCGAAGCCGCCGAGTGGTGTGACCGCGTGGCCGATGGCTTGCCGACGCTGGAAGAGCAGTTGGCCTTTGAGGCCTGGCTCGACGCTGATCCACGCCATCGATTGGCCTTCGAGCGTATGGCTGCGATCATCCTGGATGCACGCAAGGTTGCGGATGCCCCTGAACTGATCGATCTTCGCACCGACGCCCTGCAGGCGATGCGCGATGCGAGCCGGGAAAAGGAAAGTCGAAAGCTGCCATGGCGGCGCCCGATTCTGGCCGCCATGGCGGCATGCCTGCTGCTGCTCCTGTCCGGGCTCGTCTATCAGCTCTGGCCGCGCTCTGATGTCTACGCCACCGGGATCGGCGAGCGCCGCGTTGTCATGCTGGCGGACGGATCGCGCGTTTCGCTCGATGCCAACAGCCGGCTCGAAGTCGAATATGACGACGACCGCCGAAGCCTCAGACTATTGTCGGGCCGCGCAAAGTTCGATGTGGCGAAAGATCCGCGGCGTCCATTCACTGTCACCGCCGCCAGACGGCAGGTTGTCGCAACGGGTACGGCCTTCAGTGTCGAGCTCGTGACCGGGGAGGTCAGGGTCGTCCTGTATGAGGGGCATGTCGCGGTACTTGAGGACGGACCTCGCGATCAGCCGCCGCAGGCGGTGCGAATTGATCGCGGGCGCCCGGCCGACGAGACGCTCGTTCCTGGCAAGGCGCTGGTTTTGGATATTTCGCGGCCGCATGCAGTGGTCGAGGATACCGACCCGGTTCGGTCGCTGGCGTGGGAAGGCGGTCAGCTGGTCTTTACCGACGAGCGGCTCGATCTCGCCGTGCAACGGGTCAACCGTTATTCGAGCCGTCAGCTTGTCGTCCGGGGGCTGGCGGCAGCAATTCCCGTCAGCGGATCGTTCAATGCAGGTGATACCGAAGGTTTCGTCGACGCCATTCAGGCGCTTTATGGTCTGAAGTCAGAGCAGAGCAGTCGTCAGATCCTATTGACCGGGCCGGACGGCGGCGGGTGATTTCGCAAAACCGAAGCTGGCGCGTCTCCAGTTCGACAATCCGCAAGAGGCGGATCGAAAAGGGGGCAATCGCATGACCATTCGTAGCGCAGTCTATTTCCATCTGGGAACTTCGGCTCTTGCCGCCTGCCTTGTTCTGCCGGTTGCAGCGTACGGGCAAACTCGCAGCGTCGCGATGACGATCCCCGCTCAGGATCTGGGAAGCGCGCTCAAGGCAATCGCCGCCGCATCAGGCGAGCAGATTATTTTCCGCGGCGATGTGGTCCGGGGGAAACGGAGCAATGCCGTGCAGGGCTCCTATTCGGCGGAAAGGGCGATCGCGATCGCGATCGATGGGCAAGGGCTATTGATCTCTCGCTCGCCGCGCGGGGTCATCATGGTTATTGCGAGCGCGGCGTCGGGAGAGCGTTCCAGCGCTGATGAAGAGATTCTCGTGACCGGATCCCGTATCCGCGGCGGTGTCGTGGCGTCGAAGACCAGCGTGCAGACGCAGGACGAAATGCGGCAGGCGGGTTTCGGCACCATGGCGGAAGTCATCCGGACTATTCCGCAGAATTTTGGCGGTGGCCAGAATGCCGGGATCAGCGCCGGTGTTCCTGAGGGAAACGGGAACGGATATGGCGCTGCCTCGTCGATCAATCTGCGAGGGCTCGGGTCTGACGCGACGCTCACGCTCCTGAACGGGCACCGGCTTGCCTACAACTTCGCCTTTCAGGCCGTTGATGTGTCGCAAATCCCGTTCGAGGCGATCGACAGGATCGAAGTCGTGCCGGACGGTTCGTCCGCACTTTATGGATCGGATGCCGTCGGCGGTGTCGCGAATATCCTTCTCAAACGCGATTATGAGGGACTGAAAGCGACCGCTCGCCTCGGGGCGTCGACCGATGGCGGCAATGAGCAGCAGCAATATTCGGCGGTCGCCGGCAGCCGCTGGGATGGCGGCGGTATCATCCTTTCCGGTGAATATGGGCGAACGACGCCCATCCGCGCGCGCGAAAGATCCTACAGTGCCGAGCGGTCTCCGGGCTTGTTCCTGCTTCCGTTTCTCACGCATCACAATCTCCTTGCCAGCGGACATCAGGACATCGGGGAATCGTTCAGCCTCTCTATCGATGCGCTCTATAATCGCCGGAAAACGAGGAATCAGATGGCGTTCGATGACCGCGGCGATCCTGAACTCTACGGCCAGTTCGGGCGGACGGGCAGCAAGTCCTTCGTTGTCGCGCCGAGCCTGCGCTGGGATATCTCCGCCGACGGGTGGCAGGCCGACCTGTCGGGCATGATGGGCTCCGATCGGACCTTCTATCAATTCGACACCTGGTATAATGGCGCAGCGCTCGGGAGCCAGGCGGGCTGTTATTGTAACGCATCGCGTTCGGCGGATATTGCGTTCGATGGTCCTCTCTTTCAGCTTCCCGGCGGAAAAGCGAAGCTCGCGATCGGTGGCGGCTATCGGCTAAGCAAATTTCACGGCTTCCGCACCAGCGGTACCGCGCAGGACATTCGCGCGTCGCAGGATGCCTATTTCGCATATGGCGAGCTGGCGCTTCCGCTTGCCGGACCTGCGCAGGAAATCGCCGGCCTTCACCGGTTCGATCTCACTGGCGCGCTCCGCTACGAGAAATATCCCGACGTCGACGACGTTTTGACACCAAAACTGGGGATGGTTTATGCGCCGGTTCCCGATCTCGATATCCGGGCCACCTGGGGGCGCTCTTTCCGCGCGCCGACGCTCTACCAGCAATACAGCCTCGTTTATAACAACGCCTATCTGGTGACCCGATTTGGCGGAACGGGCTATGCCGCGGACGCGCAGGCCATCATCGTTTCCGGCGGCAATCGCGACCTGAAGCCCGAACGGGCGAGGACCTGGTCGGCGACGCTCGACTTCCATCCGCGCGCGATCGAAGGCCTGCGGATCGAACTCAGCTACTTCAATGCCGAATATCGCGATCGCATTGTCACGCCGATCCAATATAGTTCGCAGTCACTCAGCAATGCCCTTTACGCCCGGTTTGTCGATCTTGCCCCGACGCGTGCCGAAATTGATGCGGTGCTGGCCGACGCCGATGTCTTCTCGAACGTGACCGGCGGTACCTTTGACCCGGACAAGGTGGTCGCGATCATCAACAACACCAACATCAATGTATCGCGGCAATCGCTAAGGGGGATCGACCTGACGGCACAATATCGGCTCGAAACGGCCGGGGCGGGGACATTCGACCTGAAGCTCGATGCGAGCCGGCTCGACAGCGAGCAGGTCACGCTGCCCGGCCAAGCCGGAACACAATTGTCGGGAACCCTCTACAATCCGCCAAAGATTCGTGGCCGCACCGGGCTGGTCTGGACGAAGGATGGTCTCGGGCTGGGCCTGTTCGCGAACCATACCGGCAAGCTGCGCGATACGAGGAACTCTTCCAATCCGGTTCTTGACGCAACGACGACGATCGACGCGACCATTCGCTTCACGATGCCGCCTTCGCGCGATGTCCTCGGCGGGACCGATCTTGTCATCGGCGTCCAGAACATGTTCAACGTCAAGCCGCCATTCGCGCAGAACAGCTACGTCTTCGATACTCCCTATGACTCCACCAACTATAATGCGGTGGGGCGCTTTGTGAGCGTTAGCCTCAGCAAGTCGTTTTGATCATGCGCGGTGTGATTTCGACGCTCGTCGCGAGCGTTGCCCTGACGGCAACGGCGGGTTCGGCTCGTGCCGAGGCGCCGGCCGCGTGCGCCAACATCGTGCCCAAGGCCGTTGACGCGCGCTCCAAGCGACTAATCGAGGCCCACGATCTGCTCGGCTTGCGGGACATCGGTTATATGCATCTCGTGTCAGGCAAGCAGCTGCTTAGCGTCTCGCCCGACAGGAAGAGCGCAGCCTTCGTGGTCCACCAGGCAGACGTCGACAGCAATCTTTACTGTGTTGCACTGATGCTCGTGGACCTGACGGGACGCATTCCGGCCCGGATTCTGGATCTGGGCGACGAGCTGATCACGCCCCCCGTATCCATTCGCAACATGGAGGTCGACTATGGCTATCCGGCGGTCATCGTCCCGCAATGGTCGCCCGACGGGTCGCATCTTGCGTATCTGAAGAAGATGGGCGGCCTAGCGCAGGTGCTCGTCCTCAATCCGGATAAGGGGGGCGCTGCGACGGTGACCGCGTCCGACGTTGGGGTGGATGATTTCCACTGGTCGGAAGACGGGGCATCGATTCTTTACAGTGACCGACCCGAGGTGCTTGCAACCAGGGCCGGGATCGAGGCGGAAGGAGCGAACGGCTATCTGTTTGACGACCGAATCATGCCCTATGCCGGAAGTCGGCCCGGAATTACCACGCCTCGAGCGGACCGCCGGCGCGCGGTTGAACTTGCCAGTGGGCGCATACGTGAACTGACCGCCAGCGAAGCGGCTAGCGCCAACATTGCCAGAAAGGCGCCGGGCGATACGAGCGGCATCGACATCCGCGCGGCATCGGGGTGGAAGCTGGTCAAGCATCAGGCGGTACCGGGATCCTATACCAGTCCGACGCGGCTGATCGCCACTACGCCCGAAGGGAAGTCGATCGAATGCGACGACGAGGTTTGCCGCGGCAACCTGATCCGCGATATCGAAGGTGCATGGGAAACCGACCACGCCGGAGAGTTTGCCTTCTTGAAGCGCGAAGGATGGTCGGGCAGTCGCTTGGGCCTCTATATGTGGAAAGTGGGCGGGCGCCCCCGACGGCTGGCGTCAACCACCGATCTGCTGGTCGGGTGCGAAGGCTTGGGGACGCGGCTACTTTGCGCGCGCGAAACCTCACTCAAACCGCGCCACCTCGTGACCTATGATCTGCGACACGGCGCGCGGCGCGCGCTGTTCTATGACCCCAATCCGGAATTTTCCGGGCTCGAGCTTGGCAAGGCGACGCGCCTCGAGTGGCGCAACGCCAATGGGCAGGAAAGCTACGGCGATCTGGTTTTGCCCCCCGATGCGAAGCAGAACGACAATCTGCCACTGGTCATCGTCCAATATGTCGCGCGGGGGTTCCAGCGCGGCGGAATCGGCGACGAAGTGCCGATACAATTGCTGGCGAAGAATGGGTTTGCCGTGCTTAGCTTGCAGAAGCCCTCTGCCTTGTTTGCGATCGAGCAAAGCGACGGGTCGATCGACGATGTCTCGCGGCTCACATCGAAAGACTGGGCGGACCGGAAGAATATCCATTCGTCACTGGTGACCGGAATCGATGCGGCAATCAGGCAGGCGCCAATCGACCGGAACAGGATCGGTATCAGCGGTGTCAGCGACGGATCTACCACTGCGCAATATGCGCTGATCAACAGCCCGGGACTGTTCAAAGCGGTATCGATCGGCTCCTGCTGTGTCGACCCGACCGCCATGATGATCTACGCTGGACCGGGCGTAGCCGGAGAGCGCCGGAAATGGGGTTTCCCGCCCGCGATGGGACCGGGGTCCGAGGCATGGCAACCGCTCGCGCTTTCGATGAATCCGCCCGACAGGCTGGCGCCGATGCTCATGCAACTGGCCGACAGCGAACTCGTGATCTCGCTGGAAACCATTGCGGCCTATGAAAATGCCGGTAGGCCCATCGAGGCGCGGATATTTCCGGACGAATATCATCTCAAGATACAGCCGCAGCACCGCCTTGCGGTATATCGTCGAAACCTCCAATGGTTCGATTTCTGGCTCAACGGCATCGAGCAAGCGGACCCCATAGATCCTGCGCAATATTCTCGCTGGAGGGCCATGAGGGACAGACCCACCTCCGATGCCAAATGAAGACGGGCTGCTTTCTCAGTTGGACTTTGAAAGTGGCCAGCCCGCTACCGGCCAGTCTTGCTCGCTCAGATCGGAAAAGCGGACCGGCCGCACGGCTCTCTTATGGGCGGATCATTACCTTCAACGCTTCGCGGTCATCCATCGCACGATAGCCGTCCGGCGCTTCGCCCAGACCGATGGTGCGATCGAACACGCGACCCGGATCGATCCGCCCCTCCATGATGTCGGGAAGCAGTTCGTCGATATAGGCGCGGACCGGGGCCGGCCCGCCGCCTATCGCGATGTTGCGGTAGAAGAACGGGCCGGCAATGTCCTGCGCGCCGTAATGCGGCACGCCGACGCGGCCGATCGCGCCGCCGGGCCGAACAATACCAAGGCTTGTCGCGATCGCTTGTTCGGCACCGACGCATTCGAGAACCGAATGCGCGCCATGGCCGCCGGTTAGCGCATGGATGCGTTCGATTGCGGCCTCGCCGCGCTCACTGACGACATCGGTCGCCCCGAAAGCTCTGGCGAGGTCGGTTCGCACCGCGTGCCGTCCCAGCATGATGATCTGTTC
>Ga0075012_10001124_pt1 | contig 27792 bp, 24 predicted proteins | sample All_14_2_FD_71474 | JGI IMG/M metagenome (GOLD analysis project Ga0075012, IMG submission 71474) | Freshwater microbial communities in response to fracking from Pennsylvania, USA - Allegheny Zone_MetaG_DW_15 | ecosystem: Environmental > Aquatic > Deep subsurface > Groundwater > Drilled...
AATAGGGAAAAAGGGATGCAGATAATAATGAGGAGAAAGAATTTTTTGGTAAGGTATGCTTGAAATGCCATAAGGTGATATTCCTTTAATTACTTTACTCTTAATATTTTTGTAGCTATAAAACAGTGTGTTTACCTAAATGTTTTGTTTTTCTCAATCGGTTTTTTTACAAATGCAGAGCATGCGAGCGGAAAACAGGTAATTTTGTTATCAAATTACATAGACGCAAAATGAAGACTAGGGTTACACTGATGCTGTTTTTACTTATTCTAGGACAACTATCTTGGTTGAAAGCTACATTAGCAACCAGTGATGATAGTCCCTATAGATTATTTCACATAGCAAGATCAAAAAATGCTAATTTAGTCTGCTATGATATTAATTTAAAAGGCACATCTCCTGATGAGGACAGTCCGATTCATGTATATTGGATCAATAGAACCGATCATCCGGGAGAACGAAGTGAATTGAGTTATATTCAAAGAACAATGGCATATGGCTACTCTTCAAAGAAATTAAAAGATGGTACTTTTGAGGTTTCATTGGTAGCTTTTCCTGAGCGAAAATTGGTTGTGCTTAAGGAGGCAAATATATGGCGTAGCAGAATTACAATAAATGGCAAGACCGCATGGCTTCAGAAGATATATGTGCAGGCTAAACCAGAAAGTTTTATGAAGGTAGCTTGGATAGAGCTTACCGGCATTGATACAAAAACCGGTTCGACTTTAACAGAGCGAATTATTCAGAAATAATTTGAATTAGTTATTACTAAGAAGAAAGAGGGTGCCTCTTAGTAAGAGGCACCCTCTTAAGTTTTATTTAAACATCTTAATTTTTTCATCAATGTGATTGACGGGCTCTTCGTCCATAATCTCTCTCATTGTGTTTTTTAACTTGATGTGTTGAATAAACAGGTCATGTTCAGGAACCACGTTTTCAGAGTGCATTGGGCTCTTGAAATAGAATGATAACCATTCTTGAGTTCCTGAGAAGCCAATACGATGAGCTAGGTTCATTAGAAGAACTAAGTCAAGGGCAATAGGGGCAGCAAGAATAGAGTCGCGGCATAAAAAGTCAATTTTAATCTGCATGGGATAGTTGAGCCAACCGAAGATATCGATATTATCCCATCCTTCTTTGTTGTCTTTTCTAGGAGGATAGTAGTTAATTCTGACTTTATGGTAGTAGTCTTTGTAGAGTTCGGGATAGAGTTTCGGTTGAAGAATGCTTTCAATAACAGAAAGCTTACTTTCCTCTTTAGTCTTAAATGACATAGGATCATCTAAAACTTCACCATCTCTGTTACCTAAGATATTAGTTGAGAACCAACCTTCTAAACCAAGCATTCTCATCTTAAGCATAGGAGCTATAATGGTTTTTACCATGGTTTGACCAGTCTTGAAGTCTTTACCGGCGATGGGGATTTTCTTTTCATCGGCAAGTTGATGTACACATTTCATGTCAACGGTTAGGTTAGGAGCGCCGTTGATAAATGGAGTGTTTTCAAGTAGTGAAGCCCATGCATAAATCATGCTTGGTGCAATGTCTTCATGATTTTCAGCTAGCCCTTTTTCAAAGCTTTCTATAGAGTTGTGGACATCAGATGGTTTAATAAAAACCTCAGTACTTCCACACCAGATTGTAACAAGATCAGTCAGGTGGTTTTGAGATTTAAAAGAGCGAATATCTGCTCTAACCTGCTCTACGAGTTCCGCTTTTGTATTCCCCTTTTTTATATAAGTTCCTTCTAGTCTTTTAACATAATTTTGGTCAAAGACAGCTTTCATTGGACGAAGTGCACTTAACTCATCCTTAATGGGATCAAGGTCTTTGTCTAATAGAACTTCAGCAGTTTTAGCTCCATCATAAGCACTTTCATCTCTAATGTCCCAACCTCCAAAGACGATATTGCTAAGGTCATAGAGAGGAAGAAAGTCTTTAATCTTTGGGAAGTTATTTTCTTCACGCTTTCCAATTCGAATGGTAGCCATTTGTGTTAAAGACCCTACTGGTACTCCATAACCTTTTCTTACGGCCATAACGCCGGCAATAAAAGTAGTAGCAACAGCACCGTTCATTCCTACAACAAGTACTCCTAACTTGCCGGTAGGCTTTTCAGGTTTTCTTTCCATTATTTACGAATTATATTGATAATATTTAAGAAAAATAGGTTTCAAATTCTCAATGTCATTTATAATAAGGTCGGCTTCTTTGCTCCTTAGTTCTTCTTTCCAACTTCTGGACTTGAGCCAAATGGTATTGAAGCCAACAGATTTAGCAGGAATAATGTCTCGATCATAAGAGTCTCCTATTACAACAGAATGATTTGGTAAACAATCTAATGCTTTACTAGCAAGGAGAAAAATATTAGGATCAGGTTTTCGAATTCCAACTTCTTTGGAATCAATAACGACTTTAAAGAGATCTTCAATTTTAAATTCTTTTAAAACGGTACCCATATTGCCATAGAAGTTACTAACGATACCTAAATCATAGTTTTGACTCAATAGCTTAAGCAAGGATCGTACCTTGTTCATGTTATTTAAAACAGAATTGTAGCAAAAATCTAGAATTATCAAATGGTATCTTCTAATTTCTTCTTCAGAGATATGGCCTCCTTGAGATAGATAGTTTAATTGCTGCTCAATTTGAAGTGAAATGGTCTCTTTAAAAGTAAAATCAGGTTTGATGTAATTGCTGAGTAACTCCTCACCAATCTTGACAAAAGCCTTTTCATAATCACGCTTTTCAATCTTTACACCAGCTGCTTGGTAACCATCCCAATACGCCTCACTCCAGTGAACTCCATTTGTGTCAAGAGTCCCACCAAAATCGAATAGTATAGATTTAATTTGGTTCATTAGTCTAGTTTTTAGTCGTAGCAGATGATAATCTTAGAAGAATAAGGCCAACGAGAATCCAAAAAAACTCCCTTATTCTTGTTACAAAACTCACAAATACGCCAAGTGCAGGGGTGAATTTTAAACTTTCGAAAACTAACCATAAGCTTCCTTCTCTTGTCCCTAATTGTAAAGGGATAAAGAAGAATAAATTTGCAATTAAAGAAGAGGCTGCTGAAATATAAATTGATGATAGAATTCCTATATCGACAGAAATTGCCTGCATAATAAAATAGAACTCTAATGCGCCAACAATTCGGGCAAAATACTCAAGAGCTAATGCTTTATAAAAAGCTCCTCTTCGATTATTGTATAGGTCAATAACCTGATTTTCTATGTTTGTAAGTGTAGTCTCTTTTTTATATAGGTTATTAACCATTTTTTTAAGAAATGGGAATCTTCCAAAGAAACGTAACATAGAATACACGACCCCCTTTTTATGCCATATGTAGAATACCCAGATCATTAAAGATAAAACTAAAAGAACTATACCCATAGAAATATAGGTAGATCCGGTGAGGACTATGCTCCAAAAAGAACTAAGAGTGATAAGAATTATTGCTGTTATCCAAAAAAAGAAATGAGATAGTATATGCATCATATTGTAAAGGATAATAGAAGAGGTAGCCTTTTCAATTCCAATACTTTTTTGCATGTTAATTACTTTATATGGTTCGCCTGCTAATCCAACTACAGGTGTAATATAGTTGATTGAAAATCCACTGATGGTCAATTGAAGAAGTGTTTTAAAGCTAACTCCTTCAATTTTACCTAAGATGACCAGCCAAGCGGCAGTATTCATAATATAAATAACTAGCCAAATTCCTGTAATAGGTAAAAGCCACCATCCTGTCTTTGCTACATTGGAAACAATGTTGTCGAAGCCAAAATCCCAGACTAAAAAGATTAACATTATCAGTCCGATAAGAAAAAAGGCGATATTTAGTGACTTACTTTTCATTTCTTAATTTTTCGCATTCTGCACAAGAGCAAAATGATGTTTACTTATCATTTCTTGTCTAATGATCATATACACAAATATGATATTTAGTACAGTAATTTCGAAAATCCAATACCAAATAAGATGGCCGGATAAAACAGAGATAAAAATAGCAATTGCTCGTGTGTTAAATGTTAAAATATTGGTATACTTCATAAGTGGTCTATTGTCTTTTCTGAAGCTTTGAATCAACCACTCTGGAAGTTGATCTGGATATTTAATTTTAACTAAGCTGACGAGACGTTGAAGGTTTTTAGTGAGAAGTTCTTGCTCTTTTACATAATTTTTGTAGTTAGCAAGGAATAATTTATTAATAAAGTTATCCTTCCAGGAGAGCTTGTTGTATTGATCAATGATTTTTTCGGAATTATCAAATTCGCTACCACTTGAGCCCTTAATAAAGAAAAGGTGTGCATTTCTATAATAGTCAGCTACAGCAGCTTGTAAGACATGAAAGAGGCCTGTTAGAGCCGCAAACCCCCATATCCAAGAATCGTAGCCTTCGTTTTGCAGTCGCAAGACAAAGTGTATATAAATACTAACAAACCAGAAGTTACCAGCTAATCCATCAAGAATTCTTCCTAACTGCGTTTTATTATTAGTCATTCGGGCAAGTTGCCCATCTGCGCTATCTAGCGAATTAGCAATAATTAAACTAATGATTCCAGCAATGTTAATCCAAATATTTTCATAATAAAAAAGATGGCCAGCCAAGACTCCCCAAAAAATACTTATGATTGTAAGTGTATTTGGCGTTATGGATGCTTTTTCACTAAATTTAGCAATTAGATATCCAATTTTTCTATAAAAATAGATGTCAAGGAATTCTTCAGTGTCTAGAGATTTATATGTTTGGCTTATTTTATTCATCGCTATTGAACCTGTTAAGGAAGTCTAAATTACGGGATAGAGAATTTTATGTTTAATAAGCTCAGAAATGTACTCAGAAGCTTTATTTCGAATTGGAGCAAAGCTTGGCCAGTCATTGAGATCAATAATAAAAATGTTGCCTAATGGGTCAATTACAGCATCGCCGCCATAGATGTCTACATCCAATATGTCAGCACATCTGGCAGCAATATTTGATAATTCATTCTCATTAAAGGTGAGTTTTCTAGATCCTGGATGGTAGTACCAATGAAAAAAGTCACTATTTCTAACTGCATAGAACTTAACTACATCTCCATCAATTTGTTCTTGAACTACGGCATCAATAATGCCTCTTCTATGGTATTCTCTGACGGTGCTTTCTAGCTCTTCGCGACTATAAACTAGAGTAACGTCTTCTCTATGTATTGCATGTACATCTCCTCTTTTAATCCAAACTTTAAAAGATCCATTAATTGAAGGCAAATCGAAATTGGGGAGGGGTTTGTTACAATCAATTATGTAACTTTTAGGGAAAGGTATTTTATTCGCAGGTAGAATCTCTGCTGTTCGAGCGCGATAACAATTTGCTACACCTCTTGTTTTATTAATGATGATAGTCCCTCTTTTTTCCAAAGATTTAAGTATGTCAAGTGCGTAACGACTACGAATCATACTAAAAATCACATCAAATTCTTTTAAAAGATCTATACTGATCTCATCTTCGCCAAATAGCTCAATAATGAATCCCTGTTTTTCAAGATTTTCTATGGTCAGCTTTAAAATAAGCGCATCATTCTCTATATGGTTTGGAGAGTATCTATGACCTCGAGATATTGCTGCAATACGCATTTGAATAGTGGTTATGTGATTTTAAAGGCTCTTCTGGTTCAGTTCTTGAAGTAATTTTAAGCCAGCTTCAGTCGAGATTCCTCTGACATAATTTATAATAAGATTTTCAAAAATAATCTTCCTGTTGTCTTCACTATGCCTGATGATGTCAGGTGCAAGAGCCAAATTGGTATGTTCTAGGAGCACTCGGGCAGCGATTGCAAGATGAATATCAGGTCTAATAAATCCTTGTTCAATTCCAATTTCTAGAAAATTGACGATCTCTTTCTGTTTTTCAATACTATTTCGATAAATGCAGTCTTTCCACAAGTTAGGATAGAATCGTTCAATGTCTTGAAAAAACAGTGGATTTATGTGCTGGAAGACCTGCAGATGATGACTAGCAATTTTAAAGAGAGCTACCAGAACATTTTCACTATCTGCAATAATGGCAGTTGATTCTTTTGTCCGTGTCTCTTCGAAATATTGAATACATGCCTTTACAAGCTCTTCTTTGTCTGAGAAGATTTCATATACGGTTCTCTTTGATGCCCCTGCATCTTGGGCTATCTGATCCATCGTTACACTTCTGACCCCATATGCGAGGAATCGTTTAACCGCACATTCTACCAATCGTTTTTGTAATGGTTCCATATTTTCTAACTTGTTGCAAAGGTAGAAAACTATTTTGGTTTATGGAGTTTTCTTGAGTAAAAAAATAACTATTTTAAAAATTCACTAGCTAATTGAATATCGCTAACATGATCAATATCAATAATTTTAGAGAATTCATAAGCTTCAAGATAGTAATTTTTGTTAATTAGTTCCTGTTGGAAATTTCTCATTTTTAAAAGCCCATTTTCTATAGATTGTCTTAAAATAGGTAGAACAGTAGGGGTGAAGTAATAAAAACCGCCACTTACAAATGAGGCATTTTCCTCTTCTGATTGAAATCTTAAAATTCTTCCATCATTATTAGTTTCAACCCAAAGCGGTTTTTCATCATCAACAAATCGAGTAACGGCCATTACCCCATCATACTCTTTATGCTGGATACAATACTTAATAAACTCTTGGAACTCATTTTCTTTGAATACTGGGTCAATTGTTGTAAGTAAAAATGGAGCATCTTCAAGATATTCACTAAGTTCAAAGAAGCTATGCATTGAACTTTCAGTCGTTTTTACTTTGATGTAAATTGGTGTTTTAGACTTTATGGCTTTAACATAATCAAAGAGCTCTGGATAGATGTCATTAACAATGATATGAATAGCTTGAAAACCGTTGTTTTCAGCTCGTTTCACCATTTTGTCTATAAGCGTTTCACCATTTATTTTAACTAGTGGCTTTGGTACGTTTAGCCCTTCTTGTCGTAGCCGTGATCCTTCGCCAGCAGCGATTATTGCCAATTTCATTTGTCGTAGAAAGTTTATAACTCAAACATTAAAACCATTAAATAAGCTGTCTCTATGACATTTCGTCAATGATGATCAATCATGGTATCTCTGTTTGATCTTTATTAGTGTTTGATTGAACAACATGGATTGTGCCAAATATGTGAAAAAAAAGGTTTTTGAGCATTCATTGATCATAATTCTATCTGAGTAAATTACCATTTCCCGTAAAATAGATTCTTTCAAAATCAATGATATAGTATGGATAGGAGGTTATAAGAAAGAGAGGTAGCCGTTAGTTTTAATGATCTCTAAATCTAAAAATGAAGGAATGGCTGGGCTATTAACTGATTTTTTATTCAAACTATTGAGAGAATTCCTTTTATACTTACCCATGTGCCAAGGGCAATAAGAATTAAACCAAGAAAGTTTATTATATAGCCAAGCGTGGCTATTCTAATTTTAAGTCTATACTTAGCAAGAATTACGGAAAGAAGATAAAACCAGATAATGCTGCCCAATGCTATAAAGAAAGCATAGATTGTACTTATTAAAATAGGATAGGCTGGTTTTGAATCATTACTTGGTTTATTTATTGTTTTTTGGGTGAAGTTGAGGTCGCTGGAGATTACATTACTAGAATCTGATGGAGTAATCTTGGAGATCTCTTCAACATTTTTTCTCAGCATTTGATCTAAACCTCCGGTATTGAAACCTAACCAGGCAACTAGCGAAATGGTCAAGAATGACGAGGTTAGCCATCCAAGAAAGAGAGTGGGATTAAGAAAGTTTATGAGAAAGCCAGATATAAAACCATTGCGTCCTTGTTTAAGAATCTTCTCCTCTTGATTAGGAAGGCTAATCTTGGTTTTGAATATTTTAATTCCTATGGCAATTATAAAAAAAGATCCAAGAATGAGTGCATATGGGATATAGGGTCTGTAAAGGTGATAAGTTTCTGTGAGGCCGAGTACTCCAAGGAAAACATAAACGAAATCAGCAAAAGAAGCCCCAAGTGCAGCTAAAATGCAGAATCTTAGTCTACCTGATAAAGCATTACTAGTTATCAAGATACTAATCGGACCAGCTATTGGCATAGAGAAGATAAAACCTGCCAAAAGTCCAATTAAGGCTATGGTTATGAATGGGGAAATCATTAGGTGCCGATTTTATCTATTTTTATGGCTAACTCATTTGCGATATTAAAATCCTCTGGCGTATCCATCTCCATACAAAGCAGATCCCCCACAGAGATTGGAAGTATTTTTAGACCATTTAAGATGCTTTTTTCAAAGGCAACTTCATAATAATCATCGACTTGCTTTAATTCATTTATATGATGATCCATGATCCTAAAAAGCTCCGATGTAGCTTCTGCGTCGAATAACTCTATTCCAATAGATTCTCCAATAGCTTTTTTAGGATTTACTGTTTTATTCATCTCTTTAACAAAGCCAAAACTATCAGTGGTTACTTTGATCTCCTCTTCCCCTAAATTGGGGGATTCTCTGAGGGCAATAACATTTGATTTTCCAGATTCAATGAGGAGTTTAATTATTCTTTTATCAAAGAGAATGTCACTATCTAAAAGTAGCATTCCCGAATTTTCAAGATAAGGCCTTGCAAGAAATAGGGAATACATGTTATTAGTTGATTGAAAATGGTAATTATGAACAAATTCAATCTTAAGATCCATTTTCCAGTTAGCGATAGCCGTTGCAATTTTTTCACTACAGAAACCTGTAATAATTACTACTTTTGAAATGCCTACAGTGTTTAAATTAGTAAGAATTCGTTGAAGTAAAGGTTTTCCATTTACCTCTAACAGTGATTTGTGAGTATTTTCTGTCAAGATTTTAAGTCTTCTTGACATTCCTGCAGCAGGTATTACAGCAGTGATATCAGTTTGCATATGTCTTAATCAGGTTTCTATCAACTCTTTTTTGAAGAATAACTAAAGCTAGAGTAAGTATATTCATAGGAACAATCATCCAGAAAGTATAAAATTCAGGAATAAAAAAGATCGCAGAAAGAGACATTATTGTTATTTGCATTGTTGGCCCAAGGATAGTCCACCACCACATTAAAGGCCTATTGGCCTTGTAATAGGCTTGAGTTGGTACGCTTTCAAGAGCTCTAAATGATTGGTCAACTCTTGCTATTTTTCCTTGCCTACTGGCATAATGGAGGTAGATAGTTAGAATGATTCTATTCAATAGTTGTTCTTTTAATTTTCTAAGACGATCTCTTTCATCTGAAAACTTAGCAGTGTCAATGGTATTGCATAGTGGTTCACCCAAAGCAAAATGGTTAAATCGAAGTCTTTGATGATCAATCAGCATACTGTGGATTGTATTGCTGAGTCCAGCTAGAACAATAGCTAACCACCAATAAATTGGGTCGGTTATTGAGGTGTTATGGCCAATTAAAAACCCTAAATACATAAATATCCCTACGATATAGTCAGCCACACCATCAATAATTCGACCGGTTAAGGTTCCATTCTTTTTAATTCTAGCTAGTTGTCCATCTGAGCAATCTAAAATATTGAACATAATATAGAGAAGACCAGCTATTTGAAAGGCCTCCTTACCACCTATCATTGCAACGCAACCACCAATTACACCAAGTAACATAGCTGTTAATGTAATTTGGTTAGGGGTAATATTTGTTTTATAGATTGTCTTTACAAATAGAAAAGCAATCGGACGGTAAAAAATAAGATCGGGTATCTCTTCAATCTCGATTGCTTTGAGTGATCTCTTGTATTCAATAAACCAGTTTTTAATCATTAAACTCTGCTAGCTACAAATTCTTTAATAGTTTGCATTAATAATCTATTCTCTTCTGGCGTTCCTAAAGAAACACGAATGTGATGCGTAAGATTATCTTCGTCCATGAATTTTACAATCAAACCACGTTCTACAAGATAATTTTTCATAGGAACCTTTATTTCTTCCGGTATTTCGACAAGAATGAAGTTAGCCAATGACCTAAAAGCCCTGAAGCCTTTAAGTTGGTTGAACTCATTAAAAAACATATCTAGATCGGCCAACATGCTTTGTCTCATCTCTTCATAATACTCTGGTGAGTCTAAAGCTGCAATAGCAATTCTTTCTGAAATCCTATTGTAACCAAGATACCTTGCCGAAAATCTATTAAAACGAGCATGGTTTGTTCCCATTAAAGCGTAGCCAACCCGAACTCCTGCTAATGCATAATATTTTGAAAAAGTTCTAATGATTAAAAGATTAGGATAAGCATTGACTAAGTCATGGAGATAGCTAGTGTCTGGATCGGCAAAAAGAGTATAGGCTTCGTCTATAACTACTGTTATATCCTTACTAGCATCTAGGAATCTGATTAAGTCATCCTTACTAATTGCATTTCCTGTCGGATTATTTGGTGAAGAGATGAGGGCAAGTTTTGGTTTTTCGTTTTCAAAGATTCTTATCATTTCTTCGACATTGTAAACGAATGTGTCCTGCTGAATTTCAATAGGATACTCTATTTTAATTCCTCCTACTTCATCGGCAATTGCTTTGTAATACCACCATGAATATGTTGGGATTAGGATTTTATCACCTTTGCTAACATAGCAATGGACGGCCTGCTTTAGAATATCTTCTCCACCATAGCCTAATAAAATTCTAGATTCCTCAATTTGCAAATCATTGGCTAATCGTTCAGATAGCTTACTTTTTACTCCGCGTGAAAAATCGCGAGAGTAATTGCTCATTTTTTTAAAATTAGGCTTTGTCAGCGATTTAAAACAGGCCGGAGCCGGACCATAATGATTTTCATTGCGGTCGAAATAGATTATTTCTTTTTTTGCCATTCCAATTTCAGTGGTTTAAGAGGGAAGTGTAAATATGGGGAAAAGAGATGATTTAGAAGTGTTTTATATAAGCTCTTCTGCGTTTATGATTTCTCTTTTCAAAATCTTCCCACATATTTTGAATCTTGTGGTTTTCTTCTAATTCTATGTTGGTTTCTGCTTTAAGAATCTTGTATTTGTTATATACTGGAATAAGTTGAGCAAAAAGTAGTGCATTTATTCCTTTGTTTTGCAATTCTGGTTTGATAGCTGTCAAATAAAAATCAACAGTATCCATCTTTTTCAATGCTCTGAGAAGATAAATAAAGCCGAATGGAAAGAGTTTCCCTTGAGCCTTCTGAAGGGCCTTACTCACATTTGGCATAGTGATTCCGACACCAACAACTTTATTTTCAGAGTTTAGAACAACGGGAACAAACTCTGGGTTAACGAAACCAAAATACAGTTTAGTGTAATATTTGATTTGCTCGGGTGTTGCTGGAACAAATCCATATATTTCACGATATGACTCATTAATTAGTTCAAATATTTGAGGGATATATGGGATAAGTTCTTTTTTTGATTTTGCATTTAAGAGTTTCAACCCATTTCTCTGTTTTACTAGTTCAGCAATTCTGGCATGTTTTTCAGGTAAAGTAATGTCTGCTTTGATTTCGAACTCAACCCAATCAGCATCCTTGATATAACCAGCGGATTCAGTATGATTCTGATAGTATGGGTGGTTATAAATGGTAGCGGTTGTCCCTAACTCGTTAAATCCAAAAATAAGCATTCCTTCTTTGTCGAAATCAGTAAAGCCTAATGGGCCATGAATTGCCTCCATGCCTTTCTCTTTTGCAAACAATTCAGCTGCTTCAAAGAGAGCAGACGAGACTTCAATGTCGTCTATAAAGTCAATCCAGCCAAATCGGGCGTGTTTACCATTCCATACTTCATTAGCTTTATGATTGATTATTGCAGCAATTCTACCTACAGCCTTATTGTTTTTAAAGGCAAGAAAAAGTTTCAGATCACAGAAATCAAGAGCAGGATTTTTACCTTTAGTAAAGGTCATTTTTTCCTCCATTATGATTGGTGGAACCCAATAGGGATTGTTTTTGTACAGTTCAAAAGGTAGTTTAATAAACTGATTAAGCTCTCGCTTAGATTTTACCTCCCTGATTTCTATTGGCATATAGTTAAATATTATCTTCGGTTCTAGTGCTGTTGATGAAATACTTTAAGTAGCATCTTCTTTTCTTATGTTGTCTCTTCTCGAATCGACTCCATAAGGATTGAACCGCTTCATTGCTTTCATATTCCATGTTGGTTTCTGCTAATTCGAATTTCTGCTCAATTAATGAACGTCCTATGGTGTCAAATAAGACCGCACTAAGTCCTTTATTTAGCCAGCTGGGTCTAACACCAATAAAATACATATCAACGATATTGTTCTTTGGGTAATTTCCAAGCAGAAGGTATGATTTGAGAGCAAGAGCACTTCCATTGGCCTTTTTAAAAAGGGGACTCATAGAAGGAATTGTAATGCCAAAGGCTATCAATTTGTCGTTTCTATCGAGGATTAATGAGATAAGTTTTGGGTCGATGTAACTTACATATTTTTTGACATAGAACTCTTTAAGTTCTGCTGTGATAGGGACAAAGCCATACATCAGGCTGTATATTTCATTTAAAATGGAGAAGATATCATCTAAATAAGGGATAATCTCCTCCTTCCTTGTGAGTTTAGGAACCTGAAGACCATATCTTGTTTTAAGATATAAAGCAGACCTTTCAATCTCTTGTGGAATTACCTCAGGTACTTTGATTTGATACTCAACCCAATCAGCATCTTTTATAAATCCAAGATTCTCAAGATGATTCTTATAGTATGGGAAATTATATCTTTGGACGATGGTTGACATTTCAGCAAAGCCATCTATTAAAATTCCTTGAGGATCAAAATCGGTAAAACCCATAGGTCCATTAAGCGCTTCCATCCCTTCATTGATAGCCCAAGTCTCGACTTTTTCGATTAGAGCAGCAGAGACATTTTCATCATCAATGAAGTCAAGCCAACCAAATCTGGCAAATCGTTTTCCCCATTTGTTAATATAAGAATGGTTAATAATGCCAGCTATTCTCCCGGCAATCTCATTGTCTTTAACGGCAAGCCAGTATTTTACAATACATCCTCCGAATTCGGGTTTACTAAATGCTGTAAGTATTTGTTCCTCTTCTTTTCTAATGCTTGGAACATAATATTGACAGTCGCGGTATAGTTTATTCGGAAAACTAACAAAGGCATCAAAATCTTTTTTACTTGAAACCTCAACAATTTTAATATTGCTCATGGTTCATGTGTTATCAATTTGTCTTTCAGCGGTCACATCATAAACGCCAGAATAATTATCTTTTTTATGTAAGTTATTGATAAACAATTACAATAACTTACTTTTAACGTAAAATATCAAGCTTTTTTCCTACTTTTTGGCAAATTTCCAAAGCTCTATCTATTTGTTCCTTAGTATGGGTTGCCATTAGAGAGAATCGAATGAGGGTAGAATCTGGTGGTACAGCTGGGGCAACCACAGGATTAACAAAGATCCCTTCTTCTAAAAGTAGTTTTGTGAATTTGAATGTCTTGGCATTATCTCTAATGAATAGAGGGATAATGGGTGACTCAGTCAAACCTGTGTCAAATCCCATGTTTCTAAATCCATCAAGAGCATAATTTGTGTTATTCCACAGATCTTGAATAATTCCAGGATTCTCCTCAATTACATCTAAAGCAGCTAAAACACTGCCTGCAGAGGCAGGGGAAATACTAGCACTAAAAATTAACGATCGGCTATTGTGCTTTAGAAAATTGATGGTGTCTTTATCAGAAGCTATAAAGCCTCCAATAGATGCAAGAGACTTACTGAAGGTTCCCATGATCAGGTCTGTGTCGTCAGTTAAGCCAAAATGAGAAGAAGTTCCAGCACCATTATGACCAATGACCCCTAAAGAGTGGGCATCATCAACCATTACCGTTGCATCATATTGCTTAGCTAGTGCGATGATTTCTGGAAGTTTCGCAATATCTCCTTCCATGCTAAAGATTCCATCAACAACGATGAGTTTAATTTTGTCAGGCTTACACTGTTTAAGAGCTTTCTCCAGTGATGCCATGTCATTGTGTTTATATTTGAAAGCTTGTGAAAAGCTCAGTCTTCTTCCTTCAATGATTGAGGCATGAACTAATTCATCTAAAATAATATAATCATCCCTACCCGTAATAGTTGAAATGACCCCTAAGTTTACCAAAAAGCCAGCACTATATACTATGGTCTCTTCTTTTCCAACAAACTTTGCCAAACGATCCTCAAGCTCTATGTGAATGTCTAGGGTGCCATTCAGAAACCTTGATCCAGCACAGCCACTCCCATATCGCTCTACTGCTTTAATAGCACCTTCTTTTACTCTTGGGTGACTAGTGAGTCCTAAATATGAGTTAGAACCGAACATCAAAACCTTTTTTCCACCAATCAGAACTTCAGTATCTTGTTCTGACTCAATAACTCTGAAATAGGGGTAAATTCCCATTTGTTGAGCTTTTTGTGGAATGTCGTATTTTGCCAATTTTTGTTGCAGTAATTTCATCTGCTCTTAAGTTTGGTTTATTTAACTATTTTTTTGCCTCACGAATAACATGACTGTCAGTGGCAGTTTCTATGGCAAAAGAACGCAAATATACGAAAAAACATTTTTTATATGCTCTTTCAGTATAATGTGCATAATTCTGATAATGAGTGTATTGGTAGTTTATGGCCTTCCAATTATGAAGACAGCAGGAGATTTTTCCAGGATTAGGTTCTCTTTTCTTATATCTTTTGAGTAAACAGTGCGAATAAACTGCTCCTTTGTGTCTATAGCAAGGGCTATAGTAATTAAGGTAGTTTGTTTGCAATTGTTGTAAAGCGCATCTAATATTTGTTGATTTCTATATGGAGTTTCTATGAAAATCTGGGAATAACCACTTGACCAAGCTATTTTATCTAGCTCTTTGATTTTATTTGATCTAGCTAAGCCTTCTACAGGAAGATAGCCATGAAAAGTGAAGTTTTGGCCATTTTGACCACTTGACATTAATGCCATCATTAAACTAGATGGACCAACATGAGGGATTACTATATGTTTTTTCTCATGTGCATATCTTACAAGTGGCCAACCGGGATCAGCGATGCATGGCAAGCCAGCCTCAGACATAAGCCCCATTGTTACTCCATTATCTAATTGAACTTTAGCTTTTGTCAGGTCATTTTCTTTGGTGTGTTCATTGATCAAGTGAAATTCACAGCTATCAATTGGGAATTTAGAATCGAGTTTTCTGAGCCAACGTCTCGCTGTTTTAATTTCCTCTACCGCAAAAATTCTTATCTCACTAACTACGTCAGATGGATACCAAAAATAGTCTTGATCTTCAAGATTTTTAATGGGTGTGGGAAGTAGTATAAGTTTCCCCTTTGTATTTAATTGTTCTGATTCCATGGGAGTTTAGTTAAGTCTAGATTTCCACCAGACAAAATAATCAGGATATTCTGACCTTTGATCGTTAGTTTGTTTTCAAGAAGAACTGCTAAAGGAACAGCTGAAGAGGGTTCAATGATTATTTTCATTCGTTCCCAAATCAATCTCATGGCAAGAGAAATTGACTCCTCATTTGCTGTATGTATTGAGTTAACAAAGGTCTTTATAATAGGAAAAGTTTTATCACCTAAAGAGGTAAGAAGCCCATCAGCAATAGTCTTTGGATTATCAGATGGAATTAACTGACCTGAAATAAAGGATCGAAAGGCATCATCGGCATTAGCTGGTTCACATCCAATGACTTTAGAGATAGGAGAGAAGTAGTTTGCAGCTAAAGCTGTTCCGCTTAATAACCCACCGCCTCCAACTGGCGTTAAAATGTAATCGAACTTACGTTCGTTAGAACTCTCTTCATAAAAACAAGTTGCTTGTCCGGTAATCACCTCATAATTATTATAAGGATGTATTTCAATAGCACCAAATTTATCAATCAAAAGTTTCACTGTAGCTTCTCTAGCAGCTAAAGTAGGTTCGCAGAAGTGGATTTCAGCTCCGTAGCTTTTAACGGCATCTTTTTTTATTTGAGGGGCATTATTCGGCATCACAATTATTGCTTTCATGTCTAATAATTTGGCTGCTCTAGCAAGAGCTTGAGCATGGTTACCAGAGCTATGAGTTATAACACCTCTGTCTAATTCATTTTTGGATAGATTTAGAAGCGCATTAAAGACACCCCTTGATTTAAAGGCACCCGCTTTCTGAAAGTTTTCACATTTAAAAAATAGGTTATTGTTAAAGCGCTGGTCTAATAATTCACTAGAAAAAATAGGAGTATGGTGAATATAAGGTTTAATGCGTTTGTAAGCCTGAATGATATCATCTGCTGTTGGGTGGGCTGAAGGTTCATGTATCATCTGACGTAGTGATTGATTGCGATACTATTTTGAATTAGTAATTAACATCTTTATGTGATCAAAGAAAAAGGTATTACAGGGCGTTTAGTCATTCTTTAAAGGTAGCTAACTAGATCATCAGCTGCTTCATCAAGCAGTGAAAAAACTAGTTCAAAACCTTTAACTCCTCCATAGTATGGATCAGGGATTTCTTTATTGGGTGAGGTTTTAGAAAGATGGGTGAAGAATTTTACTTTTCTTTTTTCATCTGAAGACTTGGCTTTCAATTGAACATCGTGGAAGTTTGTTTTATCCATAACTAGAATATGGTCAAAATAGGAAAAATCGTCAGTTTTGAATTGACGAGCCCGATGTTTTGATAAATCCAGGCCAAATCGTCTACACGTTTCAATTGCTCTTATATCGGCCTGCTCTCCTTGATGAAAACCAATGGTGCCAGCTGATTCAACGATCCATTCTTTTTTATGTAAAGAAACTTTCGAGTTAAGAATAATTTCAGCCATCGGTGAGCGACAGATGTTTCCCATGCAGACAACAAGAATCTTCATAGAGTTAAAATTTAAGCAAATTTACAACTAAGTAAATGTAAGGTCACAGCAGAGAAGTAACCCTGGTGAGAATTGTGTTCAATTCAGAGGTAAAAAAAGAATCATTAAGTCATCATTATTTAAAAAAAGGAGGAACCCATTGTGGTTATCCTCCTTATGAACTTAAAGTTTTATCCTTTTTTCAATATCCTCGAAGAATCCTTTGAACTGTCGATCTGTTTCAATGAGGTTGTTTACAGTTTTGCATGCATGTAGAACCGTTGCATGGTCTTTGTTTCCACAGTGCAATCCAATGCTAGCTAGGGATGCGGAAGTGTGTTCTTTTGCGAAATACATTGCTAATTGACGGGCTTGAACTATCTGTCGTTTTCTCGTTCTGCTATTTAGCACATCCACGGTGATTTGGAAATAGTCGCAAACTACCTTTTGGATATAGTCAATGCTAATTTCTTTTGCAGTAGAAATGACGAGTTTATCAATAAGTCTTTTAGCTAAATCTAAGGAAATTGGTTTTTTGTTTAATAGGGAGTGAGCTATTAAGCTATTAAGGCCTCCTTCAAGTTCTCTGATATTAGTGGTAATACTCATTGCAAGATATTCGACCACTTCATCAGGTATTTCAATTCCGTTGTTATAAATTTTACTTTTAAGTATCGCAATTTTCGTTTCGAGGTCAGGCATCGCCAGATCGGCGGCTAATCCCCATTTGAATCGAGAAAGAAGACGTTGTTCAATTCCTCCAAGCTCTACTGGTGGTTTGTCACTTGTGAGAATGATTTGCTTGGAGAGTTGATGCATATGGTTGAAGATGTGAAAGAAAATATCTTGAGTTTTAGCTTTACCGCTAAGAAATTGAATATCATCAATAATTAGCACATCTATCATTTGATAGAAGCCAATGAAGTCATTTTGAGAATGATTTCTGACGGCTTCCGTGAATTGAAGCATGAAGTTATCAGCAGTTACGTATAAAACCGTTTTATCAGGGAAGTTATTTTTAATTTGAAGCCCGATAGCTTGAGAGAGGTGGGTTTTGCCAAGACCAGCATTACTATAGATAAAAAATGGATTGAATGCCGTTTTTCCTGGGTTCTCTGAAATAGCGTAACCAGCAGAACGAGCTAATCGATTACATTCCCCTTCAATAAAGTTCTCAAACGAGTAATTATCATTAAGCTGTGAGTTAATCTTAATCTTTTTTAATCCGGGAATTACAAATGGGTTTGGAATATCCTTTGAAATCCCATCCGCATTAAGATTTAATGGAATGGACACCGGGTCGTTTTCAGTGCTTTTGCGGTTAGCTCCAGGCATTCTTACAGTGTATGGGGATGAATTGTGAAAACTATTATCCATCACAACTTGATATTCAAGATGTCCATCAACTCCTAATTCTTTTTTTATGGTCTTTTTAAGAAGCAAAACGTAATGCTCTTCAAGCCATTCGTAAAAAAACTGACTTGGAACCTGTATGGTAAGCACGTTTCGATCCAACTTAACGGGAACGATTGGTGTAAACCATGTTTTAAAGCTGGCAGGACTAATGTTGTCTTTTATGATTCTTAGACAGTTATCCCATACCTGCTTGTAGTCTTTTTCCATTGGCGATGTTGACATACTTTTTAGTTTGACGGCCTACTTTTTTCGCTTTCAGTCGCTTTCCTGCACCTTAATGATGTTGACAGAATTGTAACATCTTTTCAACAAATTTGGGACTAAATAAGTGAATAAAAAAGAAAAAATGCTCTTGTTTTATTCGAATCTTTGCCTATACTAGTAAAAATTCCTACTTGTTAAAAAATAGCTCTCCGGTGCTAATCTGCAATTGTGAAGCTTTAAAATGGTTAAGTGTTTCGAGGTTAATTGTCTGATAAAGTGTTTGTTGTGTTTACAGGGTTTCCTATCTCAAAATGTAATCCTGCAGTAATTCTAAGTATTGTAAGTGATTCCTTCGAGTTAACCTGCGTTTCTAAATTAGCGAAAGTTAATAACTCTGCAAATATTGTTGATTGTTTTTTTAAAATCTTATTGTAACTTAGAATACATATTATTATATTCCTCCATTTCAGCAAGTTATAATAATCTGATAATCTGTTTGTTGTATTTTGTTGGGTCGTGTTTGTGGTTGCAACTAGCTGTTAGCGAATACATTATAAACTACAGGTTAAATGATGAAATGTTGATTGATGATCTGAATAAGATAAATATATCTATACAGTATCTGACTGTTTTCTCATTGATATACTGGTCATCGTTGGAATTTCTCTCTACTGATAGATTTCAATCAAAAAAAAGAGGGTATTCATTCAGTGAATACCCTCTTTTTAAGAATAAAGCACTATTTTATGGTTGTTAGTTCAAGACTTTTAAGTAAAAGATCGCCGTTCTCAGATATAAAACTCATCCAGTCGTTCGAGGTCTTCCAGCCTGATTCATCACTAATTTTGAAAATGTAGATGCTCTCATTGCCACGATAAGGTAACCTATATACAAATCCACCATTGGTGCCAGTTTTGTTTCCATAGTTTATAACAAGTTTTACATTGGATGTTTCCGGAACACTGGTCGTTAAAATAATGTATTGAGTGCTGTTTTTATCATAGAGGTTACTGGCAATTTCAAATTGACCCTCCTTACCTTGAGGAATTTCAACTGACCCATTTAACAGGGAAATTGTTTTGTTTGCCTTTAGAGTTTGGACTATTTGAGCTAATCCATCGTAGGGCTGTTTTTCATCAGGCTTCAATTGCATTGCGAGTAAGAAGGCATCTGCTGCTTTGGCGTATTCTTTTGAGGCTAGGCTGCTTTGCGCCTGAGCCATAACAGTGGAATAGTTTAACCCACGAAGGAACTGTGGCTGGTTAAGATATTCCTTGATTTCATTTACGCGGTTGGTTATATATTGATCATGGAAACTGCTTTTCTGAGCCTGCTCATAAAAAGATAAGGCATCAGAATGTAGTTTATTGTTGAGTAGACTATCGGCAATTCTTACGATTTGATTATATCTCTCTTTTTCTTTGTTAAGATCAAAGATCGCTTTCTGGGCTGAAGCGATTTTCGAAAGCACGAACTCCGATCCCGGTTTTAAATTTTCAGCATTTTGAAAACTTCTTAAAGCTTCTACAGGTGCTGTCATAGATAGAAGGGAGTCTCCAGATTTAATGAATTTCTGATATAGCTTTTCTTGCTGAACTCTTTTTGCAATGGTCTGCTTGATGGAGTTAATTCTGGATTTAAGGGAGTCAGTAGTTAAGATCTGATCAGCAGCGATATATCCTTCAAGTGCTGCCTCTAAATCATTCTTTTTATATTTATCGAAGGCCTCATTACAAGCTAATCGATAGCTCCTTATTGTATTTTCTTTTAACTGAATTGCCGTCTTAAGATCGCTGATTTCCTTAATTATTGAAGCATCCGACTTAATCGCAAGTGCAGCTTCATATGATTTTAAACTTTCCTCTAAACGGCCTTCTACTTTGAAACGCATCCCCTGATTTAGGTGTGCATCATAGGCCATCTGTTTTGCCTTTTGATCATTGATTTGCTTTTCAATTTCAGAAATCTTCTCCTTTGGATAGATTTCGTTTGGCTTTAGATTTACAGAGTTTTTAAATGAAACAAGTGCTAATTCAAACTCTTTGTTTCTAAGAAGAGAATCTCCGGAGTTTATGGCTTGAGCATACAATTGATTAGTTCTTGCCTCCTCTTGCTTCATCCTTTTCGTCTCATTAAGCCCAGAAATAGCTTTAGATTGATCCGGTTTTAAAGCTAGTATTTTATTAAATGCATCGATGGCTAAATCCCACTGCTTTTGTTCTATGGCTTTCTGAGCTATCTCAAATTGACTCGCTATCTCTTGTTCCAGTTTGGCCTGATTGGCCTTTATTACTTCATTAATCTTTCTTATTTGATCTTTAGGATATTCTTCAGATGGGCGACGACGCAAGGCCTGACTGTAGTTTTCTAGAGCAGCTGATAAATCTTGGGATTGAAAATCCAGATTTCCCTTGGCAATGAATTCATCGTACTCTGCTTGAATCTTTATCTCAGCTTTTTCAGTAGAATCTATCTTTGCAATCATTTTGTTTGGATAAGTAGCATCTGGCTTAGCTTGCAAAGCAGATTGATAAAACTCAATTGCTGCTTTAAAAGTTCTAGCTTTAAAGGCTAGGTCACCATTTTGAATAGCCATTTGATATTGTGATTCTGCCTTTTTTATGTTTTCTAGGGTTTGAGTGACCTTAGTTATCTGGTCTTTCGGATAAGCTTCGGTTGGTTTAATGGCTAAAGCGGTTTTGTAACCTAAAAGAGCATTGTCATATAAAAGATTTTTTAGGGCATCATCTGCCGATTGCAGAGCAGAAATGTATTTTTGATTGATTTCAGATTCGGCAGCTAACAGACGATCAATTTCAGCTATTTTTTCTACAGGTTTTTTTTCTGAGGGCTTTAGTAGACTAGCTTCAACGTATGAAGCTCTTGCACCAGTTAGGTCTTTACTACTAAAGGCTGAATTTGCTCTATCGACAAGCTCTTTATATCTAATATTTAAAGCAATATCTGATTTGTTAAGGCTATCAGCTTTTGCTTTAAGCTTAACGGCTTCAGGGTGGTTGGCTTTAATTGCAAGCGCAAGATCTGCAAACTTGATAGCCGAAGTGTAGTTTTTTGATGCCAAGTTATCAGACAAAGATTTCATGTATCCACTAAACTGAGCTTCTTTCTGATTCTGGTCAGATATACGTTTATCAATTTCAGTAATGCGTTGCTTTGGCAGTGCCTCCGAAGGTTTAATCAGTGCTGCTTCCGCAAAAGAAGCGCGAGCTAAAACGAGATTGTTATCTTTAAACTGTGACTCTCCATTGGCAATGGCACTTTGGTAAGCAGTATTATTTTTATCAATCTGATCAGCAATAATGTTAAGTTCATTTTTGCGATCTAAAAGTGATTTCTGATCAGGTTTAAGGGTAATTGCTTGGTCATATAGTTTGATTGCGTCTCGATAATTTTCAGATTTAACAAATTTCTCAGCATCTGACACTAACTGATCAATAGTAGAAGCTATTTGTTTATTCTTTGCCAGCAATTGGTCAATCTCAGATATTTTTTGAATAGGAAGAGGTTCTTGAGGCTTAAGCTTATTTGCTTCAGAGTACTTAGCTTTTGCTGTTATAAGGTCATTATTACTATAGGCCAAATTAGCAGCTTCAATAGCTTTAGAATAGAAGAGACTGAGGTTTTGAATTTTGTTAATCTGAAATTCCGTTTCATCTCTTCTACTCTTGATAGCTGGATTCTGTGGTTGGATGGTAAGAGCTTCGTTGAAAAGAGCTAAGGCTTCAGAATAAAGTGCTTTAGAAAAGTTTTCCTCCGCATTATTTAGAATCTGAAGAACTTTCTCATTTTCGTTCGCAATTGATATAAGTTTTTGATCAATCTCATTAATTCTGGATATAGCCAACTCATTATTTGGGATCAACTCAAGGGCTTTGGCAAATTTGGCTCTTGCATCAGCAAGTTTATTTTGGCTGAGCAAAAGATTACCTTCCTTCATCGATTTTTCATAGGAAGCAATTATGTTTTGTGATTTTTTAAGTTCAGCCTCAATGGCAGCTATACGAAGGTTAAGTTCATTATGGTCTGGCTTAAGGATCAAAGCTTCTTTAAAGAGGGCAATTGATTCAATGTAATGTTGGCGCTTTAATTCTTCTTCAGCTGAATTGATTGCAGTTGAGAAGGCTTTATCATTGATTAAAATCAGTGAATCTAATTTAGAAATACCAATTATAGGTTCTTTTGCATCAGGAAGTATTGTTTTGGCTCTTTGAAAAGCATCTCTACTCTTTGACCATTCTCTTTTATTCAGTTGGTCATATGCTAGATTCATCTCTTTTTCAAAATCCAAGAGCTTTTTCTTTTCAAATTTTAGTTTTTCATCTACTCTTGAAAGCCAGGATTTAGGTTCTAAAGCAATAGGGTTTAGAGAAGCAGCTTGTGAGAAGTTGTCGCGAGCATTTTCAAAATCATTATTTTCATACAATGCAATTCCTTTCTGCATTGACTGAGCAAAAAGTTCCTTTTTTTGTTGATCAGCCATCTGCCTTGATTCGATCTCTCTTATTTTATTCTTAGGATAAGACTCGTCAGGTTTTGCATCAATTGCTTCACGATACTTTTTAACGGCTAAAGAAGTATTCCCGGAGGTTAAAGCCCTATCCGCCTCTGAAATACTATTCTTATAAACTTGTTCAAGTTGATTTTGGTAATCCAGAACAGCCTCAAGTTCTTTAATACGAGAGGCAGGGAATTTTTCCTCGGGCATTAAATTAGCTGCTTGTTTTAATTTTTCGATGGCTTGAGTTATGTTAACTTTAGAGTACTCGCTTTCAGCTTGAGCCAGTAGGGCAGAGTAGGCCTTCATGGCGGTCTCCTTATCTTCTAGTATTTTCTTTAAAAGGGTGGTTGCACTAGCTTCCTTAGGGAAGATTTTAAGAGCTAGATTGCAGTTATCAGAAGCAGCGACAAAATATCTATTAACTAGTTGATTTCTAGAATCAGATACAAGTTTATCAAACTCTTCCTTTAGTTTTAAGTTTTTATTTACTCGATTATCAACATTAAGGTATAAATCAGCTATTTCACTATTCTCAGGATCTAGTTTCTTTGCATTACTCAAGAGGGTTAGAGCATCTCCATCTTTACCATCTTGAATAGCCGCTTTAGCCTGTTTGAAAAGGAGTAGAGATTGAGATTTTTGTCCTTTGGCTTCATTGATTTTTGCGGAAATTTGATCAATTAGCCCTTTAACCGTAGCATCACTTTGGTTTAGTCTCTGAGCGTATTTATAAGCCGCAAGAGCATTGTCTAGCTCATTTCTTTTATAAACACTATCAGCAAATCGTTTTGCTTTGATAAAGCTTACAGATGGATTTTGGGATAAGAGGGTAGATGAGGTAAATAAAAATATTCCACCAAGAATAATTGTTGCTTTGAGATTATACATATCTATTAGTTAGTCTGAATCAATCAATCAAATTTAACGTGAAAAATTGGGATATATTGCGTGTTTACAAATGTAACAAATATTGTAGGCCAACAAAAAGAATTACTAATTACATCCGTAAACAAAAATAGAGTGACTTACTAGAGATACATAGTTTACAGTAATAACCACGTACAGATATTGGATAATATTGGTACTTATTCGTTATTAACCAGATATTTTACAATTGTTAGTTCGATTATATATTTAATTTAATACTTCTATTGTTTAGTAGTGTAACCATCAAGAATATTTGACGTGATTACATACGTAAACAACATTTCGTTTACTTTTGTGTTTAGTACTGTAACATGATAGATTACATGAATAACAGAATTGAAAAAATCATGGAAGTGTATAATTTATCCGCTAGTCAATTAGCAGATAAATTAGGAATTCAGCGATCTGGACTATCCCACATTCTTAGTGGCAGAAATCGGCCAGGACTTGATTTTGCAATTAAGGTTTTAGAGAAGTTTCCTGATATTAATCCAGATTGGCTATTGCTTGGTAGAAACGTTATGTTAAGAAAGGATTCTATGCAACAGGTAAAGAAAGACACCCTAGAGGGTAAGACAATTACTCCTGGAAATTCTTCTCTTGATCTATTTTCTGACTTAACTTATAAACCAACTGAGCCTAATAATGCCAGTGATCCTAAAGCAAACAATTCTAAGCCTGAAAATTTCGTTCCATCAGATAACTTAGATAAGAATGGAGCTACAAGCAGTCCAAAACAAGAGGAGAACCAAGATGGTAATTTTAAAAGACCTACAACCAGTATTGAAAGTATTGAGAAAATCATCCTTGTTTATGATAATGGTAAATTTGAGGTTCTAACGCCAAAGGGCTAACTTCAACTTGTTGATCAGATCTTTACATCTACCTCTTCGCTTCCTCTCCGTTCGCTCTCCCTATCTTCTCTATATAGTTGAATCTCTAGAAAAAGAGAATGACACATAATTAAATTTGTAAACTAAAGAATAAGAATAATTTATGGGTATTACTTTAGCGCTATAAATAGAAGGTCACAAAGAATTATGTTCAATGGCTACTTCGAATGACTTCGAGTCTTCTTCAAATTTATCCATTTTTCATTAAAAGAAACAATGGAGAAGATACGGAGAGGAAGCGAAGAGGTAGAATTAATTCTTACGAAAGTTCAATCTATATTCAGAAGTATCATTTATGATTAAGTAGTTAAAATAAGAAGGGGCATCCAGTTAAAGGATGCCCCAATTTATAAGCTAAAGAAGTGGGAGCAATAACTACTAGAATCGTTCAAAATGATTAAAGAAGAAATTTGATTCTCTAACAGCACTATCATCCGAATCGCTACCATGGATTGCATTTGATTGCAAGGATTTTCCGAATAGAGCCCTAACAGTTCCCTCTTCGGCCTTTGCAGGGTCAGTTGAGCCAATAAGTTTTCTAAAGTCAGCTACAGCATTTTCTTTTTCTAAGATTGCTGCAATAACAGGCCCAGAGGTCATAAATTTCACAAGGTCTTCAAAAAAGCTTTTTCCGATGTGTTCTGCGTAGAATGCTGATGCTGAATTATTTGTTAGTTGAATCATTTTTAGCGATGTTACGCGAAAACCTGCCTCCTTAATCATAGATAGTATTGACCCAAAATTTTGGTCATTTACTGCAGGGGGTTTAATCATTGTAAATGTAATTGACTTTCCCATTGGATTGAATTTTATTCTAAATGTAACAACAAAGAAATTAGATTGTTCTAAGATTGATAGAGGTTAGAGACAATCTCTTAAAAAGAGTTTAATCCACTTATGTGAAGGAAACTAGCATTTTTAGTTTTCCAGAGATGTTGATTCTTACACGATTAGTTAATAAAAGACCATATTCAAATTGCAGACATGATTCATTATCAATCTTATTTGCATATTTTTGTAAAGAATTTATTACACTGTAATGGCTTTTTATACTCAATCAATACCTAAAGAGGTTCTCGAAAAGTTCAGACAATATATTGAACAGGCGCAAAACATTATTTTAGTTAGTCACACCAATCCAGATGGAGATGCACTTGGTTCAAGTTTAGGGTTATGGCATTACCTAAATTTGCGAGGTAAAACAACAAATGTAATTGTTCCTAATCGATTTCCCGGCTTTCTAAAATGGTTACCGGGACTCGATCGAATAGTTATTTATGAGCAAGACGAGAGAAAGTGCGCACAATTGTTTAAAGAAGCAGATCTAGTCATTTGTTTAGATTTTAATGCTTTTCATAGAGTTGAGAGGCTTGAAAAGTATTTAGTTGGTTTTAGAAAGCCTGTGTTATTAATAGATCATCATTTAGAGCCTGATGTAACATTTGATTCGAGTATTTCCTATACCGATTCATCATCAACTTCTGAATTGGTTTTTGATTTGATTGAGGGATTAGGTGATAAAGAGTTAATAAATCTTGACATTGCAAAGTGTTTATATGTTGGGATAATGACAGATACTGGATCATTTAGTTATTCGTGTAAGCATTCTAGGCCATTCAATATTACTGGATTTCTTGTTGAAAAAGGACTCGATGTACAAAGCGTAAATGTTCTAGTTTATAGTACACAAAGTGAGGATCGATTAAGACTTTTAGGCCATCTTTTAAGTAAGCGTATGGTAGTGATGTCTGAATATAACACAGCCTATATTTGGTTATCATTGTCAGATCAAGAGAAATTTAATTATCGTCCTGGAGATGCAGAAGGCTTCGTTAATTACGCATTGACAATAGAAGGCATAAAACTGGCTGCATTTTTCACGGAGAAGAAAGATGTCGTAAGGATTAGCTTGCGTTCGAAAGGAGATTTTTCTGTGAACGACATGGCAAGAAGGCATTTTGAAGGAGGTGGCCATAGGAATGCTGCCGGAGGTAATAGTTTTTTAAGCCTTAGAGGTACTATTCTTAGATTTAGAAAAATTGTAGAAGTATATGAGAAGTTTCTTAGTAATAGTATTTAAGTCAGAACTTAAGAGTGCACTAGTATTTGTTTCTCTTGTGCTTCTTTTTTCCTGTAATGAAAAGAGTTCTCACTCTGAAGTTAAGGCTGAAAACAGAAGGGAGCAAAGAGAATCGGCAATAGATTTAAACAGACAAGTATTAGCAATTGAAGATCAGCAGATTAATCAATATGTGACTCGGTACAATTGGCCAGTAAAGTGTACAGGATCTGGGCTTAGGGTATACGTTTATAAGAAAGGTAATGGCAAACAAATCAAGAATAAAGCTAGGGTAGAAGCTGCGTATGACTTAAAATTGTTGGATGGGCGAAAGATTGAAAACTCTGCAATTGATGGTAACATGCAAATAACCATGGATAAAACAACTATCGAAACAGGGCTTTACGAGGCATTTTTAATGCTACGAGTGGGTGATAAGGCAAAAATTATATTACCTTCGCACCTTGCTTTTGGAGTAACAGGTGATGGATCCAGAATTCCCCCAAGAGCAGTGTTAGTCTATGATATAGAAATACTTAAAGTTAATTAATATAGCGAATTCCATTAAACCAATTATTCACATGAGAAAAACTGCTTTTTTCTTCTCCGCTCTATTAATCGGCGCAATGCTGATTACCTCTTGCAGCAAGTATTCAGGCTATAAAGAAGCCGATTCAGGATTGTATTATAAGTTTATCTCTGAAAGTGGAGATACAGCTAAACCACGCTTGAATGATATCCTTGATGTCGTAATGTCATACGGAACTAAGGATTCTACTTTAATGCCTGCAAATGGAGTGATTCAGATTCAGCTTATGAAACCTATGTTTAAGGGCGACATTTATGAAGGTTTTGCTATGATGCACAAAGGCGATAGTGCTTCATTTATTATCAGTGCTGATTCTTTCTTTACGAAAATAGCTAGAGCACCAAGACCCAAATTTATTGATAG